>Ga0070683_100002834_pt1 | contig 13881 bp, 18 predicted proteins | sample KBSC713LmetaG_FD_64662 | JGI IMG/M metagenome (GOLD analysis project Ga0070683, IMG submission 64662) | Corn rhizosphere microbial communities from Kellogg Biological Station, Michigan, USA - KBS C7.1-3L metaG | ecosystem: Host-associated > Plants > Roots > Rhizosphere ...
CCATCGGTAATCCAGATGTTGCCGTCCTGGTCGACGGCGATGCCGTGCGGGAACAGAAACATACCCGATCCGAAGCTCTTGAGGAGTTTCCCGGAGGCGTCGAAATGCAGAATGGGATCATCTGTTTTTCCTGCGCAGCTATTAGCCCCACAGCGTTCCGCAACCCAGATACTTCTGCCGTCGCGATCGATTTCGACCGCGCTGGTTGAGCCCCAGGATCTTCCTTCGGGCAGCTTAGCCCAGTTTTCGATGGTCCGATAAGGATTGGGTTTGGAATTATCTTGCGCAAGCAAACTCGCGCCAATCGTCACGCCAACCATCACAGCGATTGGGAGGAATTTCATGACCAATGATTACAACATACTTAACCTGTCGATAGGTTGACTGTGTAGATTTGCGCGTGATAGCATCGACCCACATGAAACGCAATCTCGGGATCGGTCTTGCATTTATCGCCGCAGTAGCGGCACTCGGAATCGGCTCCGCGTTACTGGAAAAGAAAGCTACCGTCGAAGCAGCGGGAATGCAGGCGCCCCGCTTTGAGGTCGATCCGATGTGGCCCAAGCCGCTGCCCAACCACTGGATCCAGGGCAACACTATTGGCGTGTCGGTGGACAGCAAGGATCACATCTGGATCATTCATCGTGCAGGATCCCTGGAGGCCATGGAGACCTATGCCGCGACCAATCGCGCGGAATGTTGCAAACCCGCGCCTGCGGTTCTCGAGTTCGATGAAGACGGAAATCTGCTCGCTAGTTGGGGTGGCGAGGACGGCCCCGGATATGAGTGGCCCGCCTCGAACCACGGCATCACGGTCGATTACAAAGGCAACGTTTGGATCGGCGGCAACGGCCGCACTGCCAACGCGCCGGCGACGGCTGAATCCGCAGGCAATGCTGCACCAGGCGCGGCCGCCACGCAGGCGAAACAGGCCGCGAAAGCCAAAGCTGCACCTGGTGGTCCTCCGCTATATCACGACAGTATGGTGTTGAAGTTCACTCAGGAGGGCAAACTCCTGATGCGGATCGGCAAAACCGGCGCCAGTCAGGGCAGCAACGATATCGAGAATCTAGGGCTGCCTGCGAAGATCTTCGTCGACCCCAAGACCAATGAACTGTACATCGCCGACGGGTATGGGAATAAGCGTGTGATCGTGTTCGACGCGGATTCCGGTAAGTACAAGCGCCATTGGGGCGCCTACGGCCACAAGCCCGACGACACCAACCTGGGACCGTACCGTCCCGACGCCCCGCCCGCGCAGCAGTTCCGCAATCCCGTGCACTGTGCCGAGCTGTCGAACGACAACCTGCTATACGTCTGCGACCGCGTCAATGACAGGATTCAGGTCTTCAAACCGGACGGAACGTTCGTCAAGGAAACGTTCATCGCGAAAAATACGCTGGGCGACGGCTCCGCGTGGGACATCGCGTTTTCAAAAGATCCGCAGCAGAAGTACATGTACCTGGTGGACGGCGCGAACGAGAAGATCTACATCATGCTACGCGAAACGTTGGAGATCCTGACGAGTTTCGGCGACGGCGGCCGTCAACCGGGCCAGTTCTACGCCGTCCACAGCATCGCCACGGACTCAAAGGGCAATATCTTTACTACCGAAACCTATCGCGGCCAGCGTGTACAGAAGTTCGTCTACAAAGGCCTCGCTGCGGTCACTAAGAAGGATCAGGGCGTCGTCTGGCCAAAAAAGTAAAGCAATAGATTTCGCGACAGGGAGGCTTTCATGCTCTTAAGCGCATTCACTATCTTTCACGTGGCGTTGAGTTTGATCGGGATCGCCTCAGGCTTCGTGGTCTTGTACGGACTGCTCCAAGCGAGGCAATTCGCCGGCTGGACCAAGCTCTTTTTGACCACCACAATCGCGACCAGCGTGACCGGCTTCTTTTTTCCGTTCCATGGGTTCACGCCCGCGGACGGCGTTGGCATTGTCTCGCTGATCGTTTTGGGGCTAGCCGCGCTCGCGCTATATCGATTTAATCTTGCAGGCGGGTGGCGTAGGACGTATGTGATCACTTCCGTGATTGCTCTCTACTTGAACTTCTTCGTCCTGATCGTGCAATCGTTTCAGAAGATTCCTGCGCTGAATGCACTCGCTCCTACCCAGTCTGAACCGCCTTTCCAAATCACACAGCTGCTAGCCTTGCTGGCCTTTATCGGGCTCGGAATCCGCGCCGCGATCAAGTTTCGAGCAGAGCCGCTCCGCTGGGCTGCCAGGGCCTAGGCCCCTCGGACAGCCTAAACGATCTACCCCACTCGGCCGATAGGACCTTTAGCATGCACGATAGGCGTTTTGACCTCCGGATTCCCACGGAGAACGATGTAAATCTGTCTTGGAAGGATCAGACGGGCCAAGAACAGCACACCCCCGCGGACTTAGAGGATATCTCGCGTTCTGGTGCTTCGGCGCTAGTACAGCATCCGGTTAAAGTCGGGACCGTGCTCACTATCGGCTACCAGAACCAACAGCTAGTAGGTAAAGTGAGGCACTGCAAATCGGGAGTTTCGGGCTTCATTTTGGGAATCGAATTCGAGGACGGCTATCACTGGTCGCCTCGCCCCTAAAAAGGGCCGCGACGCAATCATTCAGCATAAGCTCTCTCCCGAACCTGGTCGGCTCGTGATAGAATACCTACCGGTCGACAGGTTTCCTACGAGGAGTCTACATGACGAACAGATCAATGGTGATCGCTGTCATTCTTCCCGCTCTTTCGATAGCCGCGGATCTCAACACCAAAGCACCGACATTCGCTAAAGACGTCGCTCCCATTCTGCAGGAAAAATGCCAGGCTTGCCATCGAGAAGGATCCATTGCTCCAATGTCGCTGATCACGTATGAGCAGACTCGCCCGTGGGCCAAGGCGATCAAGGAACGCGTGGTCACGCGCAATATGCCTCCGTGGCATCTCGACAAGACCACGGGCGTGCAGGAATTTCAAAACGACATGTCGCTGAGCGACGCGCAGATCCGCACCATCGCGAATTGGGTGGATGCGAGTGCGCCGCTGGGCGATCCCAAGGATATGCCTGCGCCCAAAGTCTGGCCGAATGACAATGGCTGGCAGCTAGCGAAGCAATTTGGCCAACCCGACTTGGTCCTTTCCTCCGAGGGGTACACGATGCCTGCGCGCGGGCAAGACGTGTGGTTCAAACCGCTCACTCCGATCCCGTTGGACGAGCCTCGCTGGGTGCGCGCCGTCGAGATGCGGCCAGCCAGTGCCTCGGGACGAAAGATTACTCACCACGCGCTGGCATTTCTCCAGCAGGAAGAACCCGGGAGCAATACCGGAATCGTCACCCAGGGACTCTTGATGGAATGGGCGATGAATAAGAACTACGACATCTACCGTCCCAACACGGGCAAGCTGCTGGTGCCGGGCGCGCGGATCTGGTGGGAGATGCACTATCATGCGGTCGGCGAAGAAATCCGCGATCACGTTGAACTGGCGGTGTATCTCTATCCCAAAGGCCAGGAGCCGAAGTATCGAACGTTCCTGACCGCGTTTCCTGCTACCCCAGGGAGTGCTGGCTTCGGTACGCTCGATATCCCGCCCAATTCGATTGCGCAGACCGAAGGCTATCAGGTGCTGAGAAACCCGGCTCGGTTGGAGAATTTCCAGCCTCACATGCATCTACGTGGTAAGGCCATGCTGCTGGAGGCGATCCTTCCCGACGGCACCAAGCGAACTTTGAGCTACGTGGATCATTTCAACTTCAACTGGATGACCAACTACATCTATGCGGACGAAGCAGCACCGGTGCTGCCCAAGGGAACTATCATTCACGTTACGGCGTGGCATGACAACACGGCGTCGAACAAGAACAATCCCGATCCCAATCAATGGGTCGGCTGGGGAGACCGCACCGTGGACGAAATGGCTCACGCCTGGGTCAACGTTACCTATATTTCGGAAGAGGATTATCAGGACTACGCCGCCAAGCATAAGGCCCAGTGACATGCGCGTCCTTGGAATCATCGCTGCGGGTGCGTTGTGCTTGTGCGGCCAGCAGCAGGTATATATTGAGCCGCCGCACGACTCCGGCCAGAGTGTCACGCCCGCGTACGAAGGCTGGTTCCCCAATTCCGATGGAAGCTTCAGCCTTCTGTTCGGATACTACAACCGGAATCTAAAGCAGGAACTGGATATTCCCGTCGGCCCCGACAATCACATCGATCCCGGCGGTCCGGATCAGGGGCAGCCCACCCATTTCTTGACCCGACGGCGCTGGGGGGTTTTTACAATAACAGTCCCGAAAGATTTCGGTGGCAAGAAGCTCACCTGGACCCTGGTCGCTAATGGCAAAACAACGCAAGTTCCGGTGGGGCTCGATCCGCTGTGGGAACTCAATCCCTTCAAAGACGCCACCGGCAACACGCCGCCCTGGATTGGCTTCACGCAATCCGGTCCGTTTGTGAACGGTCCGCGCGGTCAGTCCCAGTCGCTTTCCGGAACCGTGCAAAATCCCGTTCCCTTGACCGTCTGGGTCGCGGATGACGCGAGTGTGATTCCCGGTGCGACTCGCCCGAAAACGCCCGCCGTCACGCTGACATGGTCCAAGTTTCGAGGGCCCGGTAACGTCACCTTCGCCAAGGATCATCCGGCGATTGAGGATGCGCAGGTGCAGGGAGCTCCCAACCCCGTGTTCAGCGGCAAGTCATCCACGACTGCCACGTTTAGCGAGCCGGGAGAATACGTGTTGAACGTTCTCGCCAACGACTGGACCGGCGACGGCGGTCGCGGGTTCCAATGCTGCTGGTCGAACGCGCAGGTAACAGTCTCCATCAAAAAGTAGGAGGTCTCTGTGTACAAGCAAACCTTGTTGCTGCTTTTGTGCGTCACCACCTGGGGGCAGCAGCCTTCCACAAAAAATGGCGAATGGCCTTACTACACCGCCGACCTGAAGGGCACCAAATACTCGCCTGCCGATCAGATCAATGCCGGGAATTTCAACCAGCTCGAAGTAGCTTGGCGCTTTAAGACCGATAACTTCGGGACTCGCCCCGAATACAAGCTGGAAGGAACACCCGTAATGGTTAAGGGCGTACTGTATACGACTGCCGGGACGCGGCGTTCGGTCGTGGCGCTGGATGCGAAGACGGGAGAAGTGATCTGGGCGTATAGTCTGCGCGAAGGAAACCGCGCCGGTATCGCTCCGCGCCAACTCTCGGGCCGCGGCGTCTCCTACTGGACCGACGGCAAAGGCGATGATCGCGTGGTGTTCGTCACCACCGGGTACCGCCTGGTGGTTCTCAACGCCCATACCGGACAACCGATCGCCAATTTCGGCAAAAACGGGATTATCGATTTGAAAGAAGGCATGGTCAGCGGCACCGGCCAGCAGATCGATCTTGAAACCGGGGAGGCGGGCTTGCACGCCACTCCGCTCGTGGTGAAAGACGTGGTGATCGTCGGATCGTCCTTCAAAGAGGGGATGACGGTGGTCACGCATAACAATACCAAAGGCAACGTGCGTGCGTTCGACGTGCGCAGCGGCAAGCTCCTGTGGACCTTTAACACCATCCCCCGCCCCGGCGAATTCGGCAACGATACCTGGGAGAACGGATCTTGGGCCAACAACGGGAATACCGGCGTCTGGACGCAGATGACGGTCGACGAAGAACTGGGACTGGTATATCTGCCAGTGGAAACCCCCACTTCGGACTTCTACGGTGGGCACCGTCCCGGGAACAATCTCTTCGCCGAAAGCTTGGTCTGCGTCGACTTGAGAACCGGCAAACGCAAGTGGCATTTTCAAGTGGTGCACCATCCAATCTGGGATTACGATCTTTCTTCGGCGCCGATCCTGGCCGACATCAAGGTCGGCGGCAAAGCCATCAAGGCCGTCGCCCTGCCCAGCAAAGAAGCATTCCTGTATGTCTTCGATCGCGTGACGGGTGAGCCAGTGTGGCCCATCGAAGAGCGTCCCGTCCCACAATCCGACGTGCCTGGCGAGAAGACGTCGCCGACGCAACCCTTCCCCACCAAGCCTCCAGCCTATGGACGCCAGTTCGTCAAGGTGCCCGACGACTTGATCGACTTCACACCGGAGCTGCGCGCCCAGGCGAAGGACAATGTGGCTCGCTATAAGACTGGTCCAATGTTCCTGCCGCCCATCGTCGGCGATAACAATTCGCTGGGAGCGCTGACGCTCGGCACTGCTAGCGGCGGCACGAATTGGCCCGGCGCAGGCTACGATCCCGAGACTCACATCGTCTACGCGCAGGCGAATCAGTCGGCGCTTTTCCCGATTTCCATGCGCACGCCGCCGGAGGGCTTTTCAGACATTCGCTACGTGATGGGCAGGAACGGTACCGAGTTCCGCGTGTCGGAAGGTCCTGGATTCGGCAGCGCGGCGGATGCTCCGCAGCAGCCCCGTGTTGCGCCCGCAAAGCCTGCACCGGCGAAACCCGCTGCGGCCCCCTCTCCGGTCCCCGTAGCTGCTGGCGCCCTGACGATTCAAGGTCTCTCCGTTCTCAAGCCGCCTTACGCTGTGATTTCGGCGATCAATCTGGATCGCGGTGATTTGCAATGGCAGGTCCCCTACGGGGAGACTCCGGATGTGGTTCGCAACAGTCCGGCCCTCCGCGGGATGAACATCGGAAACACTGGACAACCCGGCAGCGTTGGCCTGGTGGTGACGAAGACGCTGGTGATTCTGGGCGACAGCCAGATGACGACCACGCCGCAACATCCGCGTGGGGCGATGCTGCGGGCCTACGACAAGGCGACGGGAAGCGAGGTTGGGGCGGTGCTGATGCCCGCACCTCAAAGCGGCTCCCCGATGACGTACGTCGTCGACGGCAAACAATATATCGTCGTCGCCGTGAGTGGAGGCGCCTACTCAGGTGAATACATTGCCTACAGCCTGCCGTCGAATAACTAGAGCCTGTGCTTTTTTTGTGGCCGGTCTGCTGGCCGCGCAAACAACGCGCTCTGTATGGGACGGCGTGTATACTTCCGAACAAGCTCAGCGGGGAGCTGCCCTCTATGCCAACAACTGCGCGTCCTGCCATGGGAGCGCGCTGGGCGGCGGGGAGTCTGCACCGCCGCTGACCGGGGGAGAGTTCTCCTCCAACTGGTACGGTCTTACCGTAGGGGACCTTTTCGAGAGAATTCGGATCTCCATGCCGGCCGACCGTCCCGGAAAGCTTACCCGCGAGCAGGATGCGGACATTCTGGCTTACATGCTCAGCGTCAGCGAGTTTCCTCCAGGCAAGGTTGAACTAGAACGTCAGACGGAAGCGCTGAAGCAGATCCGCATGGAAGCCAGACAGTAACGTCACTGGTCTAGTCTGGTGAGGAAATCGACGATGCGAGGCCCTTCACCCATCGCGTCCGGCGGGCGGAAGCCAGGGTGCGCACATCGAGCTCGGCGGCATCCAGGGACGCCTCAGCGGGCGGCATGGCGTTCGGTTTAGGCGCTTCCCTGTTAGCTGCTAGCTTCCGGTTCTCCTTCTTAAGCAGGTAGCAGTAGCCCGACAGGCTAGCCACCGCGGTGATGGTAACGACATTAAGCGCTAACTGAAGCTGAGCTGGTTCCATAACATCTCCCTGACGAACCAATGATAGGAAGAAGATAAGTTTGGGCGAATAGGTGAACGGCACCAAATCGGCCTGGTACCAATTTCTCCCGTGGCGCGAACCTCCGTACTATGCCTTGCCTCTTTCCGCAGCGAGTAATCGCCCTTCCCGTGCTAGAGTGGTCCTAGCAACTCTGGCATCGTCGCATTAGTCCGGTCCGCCGCCCTCGTCCGATCCTGCCCCGATTCACCAAACTAAGATTAAAGGACCAAGATGAAGAATATTTTTGTAGGAAACCTGAGCTTCGGTGCTACCGAGAGCTCGGTTCGATCCCTGTTTGAGGCATATGGAGCGGTGGATCGCGTGAGCATCGTGACGGACCGGGATACCGGCCAGGCAAGAGGGTTTGGATTTGTGGAGATGAGCAACAACACCGAAGCGGATCGCGCCATCAACGAACTCAATGGCAGGGATCTCGACGGCCGAGCGCTGAACGTCAATGAAGCCCGTCCGAAAACGGACCGCGCGGCTGGCGGCGGCGGTGGCGGCCAGCGCCGCAATAATCGCTGGTAAGAATTTAGTCCGAAAAGAAGGCGCCGGACGGCAAGCTGCCGCGGCGCCTTTTTTGTTTGGTATTTACGCCCCTAGCGCGGCGCGCAAGGTCGTATTGCCGGGGTTCTCACGCTCAAAGGCGACCAAAGCGACCCTGAGGGGCGACGTCCTGATGTTGCTGTCCCGCCATTGCGGGGTAACGGGCAACTCGCTGTGATCGATCTCGCGCCAGGGCTCCCCACTCAGGCTACGCTGATCGATACGAGCGACATTGTCTTCGATTCGAATTCGAAGGTCCTGCGTTTCAAACGTTGCGTTGTCCATAGTTCATTGTCCCACTTGTGTCTAGTTCCAACGTGATCAGCCTTTTCGACGGGAAAACTTCGCCCGGGGGGAAAAGCTCCGAACTGCGTGAGCACGAGGTTCGCGCTCCCGGAACGGCGGAGGTGTTCCATGGACGGCGCCGCGCACCTCTTGCTCCAGTCCTGTAGGCACAGGACGCTTCGTCAATTGAAGTTGCAGCAACTGCTCGATCTTGCGGATCTCTCCGCGCTCGCTGCGCGTGCTGAACGTCGAAGCCGTACCACGCAGCCCTGCGCGGCCCGTGCGGCCCACACGGTGAATAAAGTCTTCCGGAACCTGAGGGAGGTCGTAATTAACCACATGCGCGATACCTTCTACGTGAACGCCGCGAGCGGCGACATCGGTGGCCACCAGGACGCGATAGCTGCCTTCCTGAAACCCGCGCAGGGCCATATTGCGCTGCGATTGTGTCCGGTCGCCATGAATAGCGGCGGCTTTCGATCCGCTGCGCGCCAGCTTCTTGGCAAGGCGATCCGCCCCGTGTTTCGTGCGGGCAAATACCAGGAATGAACCGCGCTCGTCCTGGAGCATTTTTTCCAACAGCCCGAGCTTGCGATCCTGCTCGACCTCGTATACATGCAGGTCGATTTCCGCGGCCGGTTTGGTGGTGGAACCCACTTCGATTCGGATCGGGTTCTTCAGGTAGCTCTTGATGAGAGGCGCCACCGAAGACTCGATGGTCGCGGAACAAAATATGGTTTGCCGCGCAACAGGCACCAGCGCCATGATCCTCTTGATAGTCGGGAGGAAGCCCATGTCGAGCATCCGGTCGGCTTCATCCAGGATCAAGGTGTGAACCGAGCCCAACTTTACGAGATTGCGTTCGAGGAAATCGGAGAGCCGCCCCGGAGTAGCAATGACCACCTGAGCGCCCCTGCGGATCGCATTCAATTGCGTCTGTTCATTCAAGCCGCCGACGACGACCGCGGCGCGGATGCCCGTGCCGGCGGCCAGCAGAGCGAAGGATTCGTTAATCTGAATAGCCAGCTCGCGGGTGGGGGTCAGGATCAGCGCGGTGACGCCCGGCACGCTGCCTTGCGCAGCCAGCTTCTCCAGAAGTGGCAGGACAAAGGCGAGCGTTTTGCCCGTGCCGGTTTGCGCCGTGATCACGAGGTCGTGGCCGGCGAGTTGTTGGGGGATAGCCTTGGCTTGCACCGGCGTGGGCTGGACGAATCCATTCCTCGTCAGATTGGTCTGCAGGGCAGTCGATAGGGGGAGCTCGGAAAAAGTGTTCATTAGTGTGTTTAGAAGCGGGAATCAGGCGAGCCAGGCAGGAACTTAAACCAATGGACGGGCGCGGTATGACTTCCGGTACGTCCCCAGTATAGCATTGTCCAGCATTTTCAGGCATTTTCCGGCTGGGCAGGCCAAATTTCGGAGTATCTGCTATGATAGTCTCAGATGCAAGATCGCCACCCTACACTTTCTTCCTATCACTTCAAGCGGGCCAAGACAGACGGCCTTATCGAGGTGCTTAACGAGGGCTCTTACGTCATGGCCGAGTACAGCGAGCGTACCGGTATCGTGAAATGGCAGCGTGTCGTATTGGCCACTCAGAAGGAGAAGATCGAGAAGTGGCTTTTCGATCACTACCCGGCCCACACCCACAAGGGGAAGGCAGCAGTCGCCCAGGGTAACGGCAGCAGCACTCGCTAATACCTGGCGGAAATTTTCACTCCCGTCCCGATAGGAAGTGAAGCGGATCTCTTAAGTTCTGCAGCTCCCGATAATAATACAGGGGAGCTGGCCGTCTTCCCTCGAACTTTAGCGCTTTCAGAAATTCGATTTCCCCCTCGTTTGCATCGCCGCTCAGGGATTTGTCGCGCAGGAATTGTTCGAAGCCCACTTCCAGAGCGAAAACGGGCTGAGCTTCCCGCTCCGTAAACTCGAACCGTCTCAAACGTCCGGGTGTCAGGCGGCGATTCAGGACCACTTCCATCGCAAACGTCTTTACGTCGATGTCCCAAGAGTCGATCATCGGATCGAGAAAGGACACGCAATTTTCAAGCGAGACGTTGAAGACGTCGGTATCGAGAAAGTCCAGGATCGCAACTCGCATTTGCTCATAGGTGCGGCCGCTTAGCTGAGCCATCAGGCGAAGCCACTCTTCGCTTCGCAATTCCTCTTTGGCGATCCCCTGAGCCACGTCGAGAAGCTTCTGCGTGATCAACCGTTCAAACTCCCCAAAGGGTTCCTTTTCGAAAATGCGTTGTACCTCGCGCCGCTTTTCCGGATCGCACTTGCGAAGAACCAGATTGCGAGTCTCTTTGAAGAGAGGTTGGGGTGGCTCGGTGACTCGCTTCTTGAGATCCTCCTGCCGTTGTATGTCCGCTAGTTTCGAAAGTTCTCCCGGGGGCAACCTCAAGAACTCGCTCATCCGGTCATAGAGGTCGGTGCGCCCCGGCGCGGGGGGTGTCTTTTTTCGCGTCAGGAGTTGGGAAATATAGGACTCGGTGACTTGGACGGCAGCCGCCAGATCCTTCTGATCGAGCTGCAGCTCGTCTAAGCGGTGCCGAATCAATAGCGAAACGTCCATACGGGTCCCTTAGGTTTACCATAGAGGGTAAACTATTACTGACATTATGCCAGGGACGAAATTGACTCGCAAGGGAAATTAACCTATACTGGTTAATGAAACCAGGAGATCCTATGCTTGAGTCCTGCCAGAAATCCACCGGAACGGGTTACACACCTACGATCGCGTTACTTGCCGTGGCGTTCGTCTTCAGTCCGGCTGTACTTTTCATCTCGCGCCCGTTCGGATATGGAGCGATCTCTCTGGCCGTCGCGTCTAGCACGCTGTGCGCGGGGTGGGCATTTTTCAACTGGAAGAAATCGTCGCAACTTTCCATACCGTCGATCGCCACAAAAAGAGTCGCCAAGTGACCCGCGTTCGAGGGCTTATCGCAATTCTGTGCAGCGTGCTGGGAACATCCATGCTCTCGGCAGCGGAATTGTCAACCTATCGCGGATTAAAGCTGGGCATGAGTCTCGCGGCTGCATCGAAACAGATGGGATCCAAACCCAGTGACGCGAAAGTGCTTCACGAGCGGCCGGCCCTGATCCAGGAATTAAACTGGGAGATTCGCCCTCCCGTCCAGACTGGCACAGCCAAGCCGGATCCGGTGAAAGACGGATTGCTGGGCTTCATCAATGGGGAGCTGTTTCGAATCGTGGTCACCTACGACCGGTACAAAGTCGAAGGAATGAGCACCGACGATATGATCCAGGCCATCTCCGCTACGTATGGAACAGCCACCAAGCCTACGGCCGAGATTGCATACCACTCCAATTACGGCGAAACGGCAACAGTGCTCGCACGCTGGGAAGACTCGGCGTATTCCTACGATCTTGTCCGTACCGGCGATCGAGCCAGCTTTGCCATGGTGTTGTATTCGAAACGGCTGGAAGTGCTGGCCGAAACGGCCATCGTGGAATCGGCACGGCTGGATTCGCAAGAGGCGCCGCAGCGCGAACTAGACAAGCAAAAACAACGGGATGATGACCAGCAGCTGGCTCTGGACAAGGCGCGTGCTGTGAATAAGCCGAACTTCCGGCCGTAAGAGTGCAGCAGATGGTCCAGATCAGCCTAAAATTCACGACCCACGAGATCGAGCTGTTGAGCAGTCTTGCTTCGGATCAACTCTTTCGCCGAGAGTTCATCGATTCAAGGCTGCCGGGCTTCCGGTCGAACCCGGATGACTTGAGCCTGGGCAAGAAGCTGGTCGAACGAATGCGGACGACGGCAGATCGCGTGAAGAAGGTTCCGCCGTCCAAAAGAAACGGATCACATGCCATTTAACCAGTTCACGCCGCGCAACTTCACCAACGATGCGGTTCAGACCTATGCGCCCATGGTATCGGGCGTCTATGGTATTTCCAACGCGCGCGAGTGGATCTATATCGGTGAGAGTGACAATATCCAGAGCTCGTTGCTCACGCACTTGCACGAGATGAATAGTCCGCTTAAGAAACACGAGCCCACGGGTTTTGTTTTCGAGGTTTGCGAGCAGGCCCGCCGGGCGGCCCGCCAGGACCGGCTGGTGGCCGAATACGGCCCGTCCTGCAACCGGTTGGTACCGCAGAACTCATGACGGCGTCCGCAACACAAAAGATCGGGAAAGATAGCTTAAAGAGGAGTGCGACTATGCAGTTCATGCTCACTGGATTCACTCAAGACATGGCATTCCGCGTTTTCGCATTCGAACGCATGGGGACGGATCGCGTCCGCACGAAGATGGTGGTGAGGGCCGATCTTGCCCTGGTTCGAAGATACGGCATCCAAATGCAGGAGCTACCGTTATTGTGCCGGAATCTTCTGGAGCGGAGCGATAATGGTGCAGAGACACATACGCTGACTTTCAGCGAAGATGATATGAGCCTGCACGCGAAGGATCGCGCTTCCGCTAAAGAAGCGGCCGCACAACGCCGAAAACCGCCACGCCGGACACCCAGCGAAAACGTGGGAGCGGCTTGGCGCGGCCACCTGCCGATTCAAGCGCCGCGGGTTCCGGATGAACCGCGAGGTACGGATGAACAAAAGACTGTTGAAACGACATAAACGTCAAGTAGCCCGGGCGAAGGAACACGTGAAGCTTTCCGAGCCCGATTTGAGAACCCCGGAGCAGATCAAGGCCGCCCGGGACGCGAGCCGTGCCACACAAGGCCCCGGCCAAGGACCTGCCGCGCAAGGGTCCGCGGCCTCTTTCCGAAATCGAGCGGTTACGGGAACAGGTTCATCGGCGAAAACCGCTTCAGACTGAAGAATCGAGTAAAGAATTATGGCTTCCGCGCATTGTCCGAATTGCAGATCGGTGGAGTTTCGGGGCGTAGGCGTCCGAAACACCATAGAGAGCGCCTTGTCATGGCTACTCTCGCCGTATCGCTGCTCGCTGTGCGGGCGCCACTTCTTCCTGTTTAAGTGGCGGGCGCCGCTTGAAGGAACTGCATAGCTCAATTCTCGGGCGGTGTCTGCAATATCGTGGCGCTTTGGATGCCTTCCGCGATCTCAGGCAGGATTCCAAGCTCCCGGTAAATGGGACGGATCACGCGCCGGATTTCCGGTAGCTTCCAGTAGAACCACGCAGCCCCCGCCAGGCAGATCGCGCCGGCCCCAATCATCGTCGCCGGCACACCTATCCTACCGGCAACTCCGCCTGCCAGCAGACTCCCGATCGGATTCATCCCCAAAATTGCCAGCGTGTAAAAGGACATCACGCGCCCACGTTTATCGTCGGCCGCGATGGTTTGCAGAATCGTGTTGCTGGCCGCCATCTGCTGCATCATGCCGAAGCCGGTGATGGTCATGAGTAGAAGCGAGATCGTCAGAGACCGTGAAAGACCTAGAAATACCAATCCGCCTCCGAACACCGCGACGCTGATTGCGATTCTCTTTCCCAAACCGATCACGGTTCTTCGCAAAGCCAGCCCG
>Ga0070683_100002835_pt1 | contig 13877 bp, 15 predicted proteins | sample KBSC713LmetaG_FD_64662 | JGI IMG/M metagenome (GOLD analysis project Ga0070683, IMG submission 64662) | Corn rhizosphere microbial communities from Kellogg Biological Station, Michigan, USA - KBS C7.1-3L metaG | ecosystem: Host-associated > Plants > Roots > Rhizosphere ...
CTCGCATGCAGTCCCACCACGAAGAGGGCGCACCCCCCGAAGCTGAACGAGAATCGCGGATCCTCGGGATCCTGGCTCACCGCCGGATCCCAACCAGCAGCAGGATCGTCTCGCTCATGCAGGCGCTGGAGCTGCATCCAAAGGCGTCGCTCGAAGGCACGCTCGCTCACCGGCGCACGGCCTGTGAACACTGCGACGAATGCAGTCAGGCGATCGCCGTCAGGCGGAATCCGCTGCGTGAATGCGGCGAGATCCCGCGCCAGTGCATCGGATGCCGCTACGGAGCCAAGCGCACCATATACACCAAGCTGATAGTCGCGCCGGCGCACCGCACCCTTCGCCGCAAGACAGGGGAAGCTGGTGTGGCTGACGAATGCACGAAACGCAGCATCCGCGCGCTGCTCGATGCGCCGTGCGCGAAGGGAGACGATACGCGGTGCGCGCGTACTATGCGGTGCACGCCGCATGGTCATCCGAAGATGTTCCGCACCCAGCCGGGGCTGAAGCGCGCCTCCAGCCAACCGGGATCGAAGCGAACATCGAGTCGTGCGGAATCGGCCCGCACGCCGAGGTCGGCCAACTGCTGTGCGGGGGTAAGGCGAACGCTGTAGGGAAGCGCGAAGCCACGCATGCGGGGCTCCACAACCGCAGGATTCGCGCCTCTGTTCAGCATTGCCACATTGGCGCCGGCCCGCGCGCGCCACAGGTGCAGCCAACCACCCCGAGGGCGCATGGCCAGCGCGCCTGCCGGCAAGCCCAGATGCTCGGACCAGAGGCGCTTGCGCAGACCAGCGACGGTGTCCGGGGGCGGGCTGCCGGCCACGTCGTCACGAACTACGATGCTCACCTCGAAATTGCGGACATGACGGAAGATCCGGCGTGCGAGTCTGCCGGTGAAGTCGTCGCCGTAGGAGTGGAGGGACAGGCCATCCAGATTGGCTGCGCCCACCATGGCCCATGCGTCGTCAACTGTGACAACCTTGCTGTGCACGAAGAGCTGATTGAGGACCGTGACTCCGGGCCGGCTGTCGCAGGCCGCCGCGCTCCACAGAGAGAACAGGCCGACGCGCGGGTGCTGCAGCAGTCCGGACTCGACGATTCGGGCGTTCTGCCAACCCCGATACGCGGTGAGGTCGGGATTCTGATTGAGAACGACGATGATCTCGAGATCGTGTCTGCGGCGAAGCGCGGTCAGAAGCGCCGCGACGACCGGTCGTGCGGTGAGGTACTGGTGCTCGATGTAAATGTGCGACCGGGCGCCCTCGATTCCGTCGAGAAGCGCGTCGAGTACCTCGGTCACGCCATCGGGTGCATTCGGATGTACGCGCCGTGGCAGCGTGCGCATCACGCGCAGCGAATCAGTCATCCGGTCGTTCCGCGGCATCATGAACGGCGGGTGCACGGCATCATCATCCAGGACATCCGCGGTGGTATCCGGGTCCGCACAGTTCCACAGCTCCCTGAAGATGGTTTCGAGCTGTGATACCCCGGGGCCTCCGATGCGCAGCGAGACGTCGTGCAGCGGCCTGCCACGGAGCTCGCGCAGTGGCCGGCGCCTGTCCGTTGGAGGATGCCGCTGATCGTCCCAGTAGCTGTTGACGAATGGCGATCCGAGCAGGAAGGCATCGCGTCCGTCCACGATCACCATCTTGACGTGCATGAAGTTCGGAAATCGCCGCACACCGCGCACGCGGATGCTGCCCGCCATGACTCGCTCCGCACGAACCCGTTTCATGAAGAAGCGGCGGAGTGGTCGCGCGGTATTGAGCAGTACCGTCGCATTGAGGATGATGCGGATGTCCACCGGGGCGCTGGTGGCCACAGCGAGCAGCGCCTCCGCGAGAACCGCGTCAGCAGGTGTGGCTGAGGAACCTGTCTGCTGTGTGTCGGCACCATTGGCGTAGATCACGCAATCCGCATCAAAGGCGAGTTGCGTGATCCAGATGGACCGCCGTGCCGCGCGGATGGCGCGGAGCACCCGGTCATATGCTTCGGCGTTGTCTATCAACCATTCGACATGATTGTCGACGCTCGGGCCGGAACGCGCGGCGCTCGCAACCGGGGCTGTCTCGTGCGGCATCGACGTGGGGACGGGAAAGGTGGCTGGCGACCGAGGTCGCAAGGAGCGAAGCCGCACTGGTGCGCGTGGAGTCAACGCCACCCTCGCACGCGAGCGCCGCACCTCGCTGATCGCGGCAACGGCCGTGGCGACGCAGAGCGGGACGAGATAATAGATCACGCGATACGCAACGAGCGATGCGGCAATCGCTGCGAGCATCCCGGCAGACGTACCGGGCGCAATCAGGGCCAGAAGTACGACTTCGAACACACCCGCGCCACCGGGTATGTGACTCACCATGCCGAGCGTTTGTGCCGCGAGGTATGCGCGCAGGAACTCCAGGTATGCGATGGGCAGGCCGGCCGGCAGAACGGCGAAGAGTACTGTTCCGGTCACGAGCCAGTCGAACGCCGCGAGCATGATCTGCCCGGCCCCGAGCGAGGGCGATGGTCGCGGCACGCGCCGGCGGCCGCTGCCCGGACCGGCGCGTGATCCGACAACGGTCCATCCCAGGTACGCCAGCACGATTGCGGCGAGCAGCACGCCTGTTGGTCGCGCGGCGATCGTGATGTGACCGATTCGCAGCGCCGAGGGCGTGTCGAGCAGCACGACCGCGCCGAGCGAGAGGAGCCCCAGAATCACCGAAGCCGTCACGAACGCACTCGCTCGCGCCACCACGAGGGCGTCGACGCCGTAACCGGCGTATGCCCGAAGGCGGACGGCCGCACCGGTCACCAGCGCCAGGCCCACCGACTGGCTGAACGCGTGCGAAACGAACGCTGTCGTGAACGCAACGGATCGCGTCACCGCGCTGGTTGCGCGACTGCCGGCGTAGCGCAGCGCGAGGAGCTCCACTCCGCCAAGCGTCAGGAAACTCGCGGCCGTGCAGAGGAGCGCGAGCGTGATGCGCGGCCAGCCATAGCTCCCAAGCGCGCGCAGCAGAGCGGAACGGTCTACGCCGGCGACCTGGCGCCACAGTATGGCAACCGCGATCGCGAACAATGCGAAACGCAGGCAGGCCAGCAGCCAATGCTGCGACCGTCCAAACCGCCACGGCGCGTCCCGCCGCGCGTGTTCAACGACATGACAGATGCCGGCTTCAGTGGCGCTACGCTCAAGTCCTTTGCTCGCAGCGCCGGATTCGCCAGATCGATGCATCGTATGGAGGTCGTTGAGCTGAAGAGTGCCAGGGAGCAACTCTTCGACCAATACGGGGAGGCGCAGTGCGGTTTCCGGTACCGAGGGTATTACGGGAGCCAGGCGGTGTGCTCGCGCGCCGGCCGGCCGGGCCTCGCCGGCGGCGGATCGGCCGGCTCGCCGAGGTTGATGGTCGCGACGATGCGCTGATTTTCCGGCACGCCCACCGCGGCGCGCGCGGCGGCAGTAGTCATCACGGCGCCGGTCTTGATGTGTGTGCCGAGCCCGAGCTCGACCGCGGCGAGAGCGAGATTCTGGATGCCCATCATGACCGCGGCGTAGTCCTCTTCCCGAATCTCCGGGTTTTCGTGTGTGACCACGGCAACCGCGATCATGCACGGCAGGGCGCGGTGCTCCGCCGCCAGCGAGTTCCGCAGCGCGATCATGGCATCAGGGTCGGTCAGCTTACGCGCCTTGCCGTCACCGACCGCCAATCCATACGCGTGCCGTGCTTCCGGCCCCAGGACGTGGAAGCGCCAGGGCAGGGTCAGGCGGTGATTGGGCGCGAGTACGGCGGCGTCAAGGACGGCTTCGATCTCCTCGCGGGAGACGGGCCGATTGGTGAATCGCTTGATCGACCGGCGGTTCCGAATGGCGTCGAGGACTTGCATGTGGGCAAGCTACTGGACGCCGGCGCAAGCACCAAGCCGAGTCGGCACGGGCAGCCCCGGCAGCATCAGAGCGGAACGATCCCCATCCGCGCGCCAAGCGTGACTGCTTCCGTACGAGTCGTCACATCGAGCTTCTCGAAGATCGCCGCCAGATGAGCCTTCACCGTATGCTCCGAGATCCCGAGCCGCGCCGCGATGTGTTTGTTCCCCAGCCCTTCGGCCGCCACGTTGAGCACCTCGATCTCGCGCGGTGTGAGCGATGGCACCGGTGTCGCGAGCGCCGGCGTCACGGCAGGGAGGACACGCGGCGGAACGGCGCGTTCGAGCACGGCAAGCATGGTGTCGACTGCGACTGGATCGAGGATCACGAGCCCAGCGGCCACGGCTTCGACCGCGGCCCGGAGCTCCTCCGCCGTCGCATCGTACGACAGCAGTCCGCGCAGACCACTATGCAGGAGGTCGCGCGTCTGTACGCGCGGTACGTCGTCGCCGACGAGAATGAATGGAACGCCATCGGCCGCATTACTGACGCCGGCGAGCCAGAGCGCGAGCGCATCGTCTTCCAGCACCGGTGGCTCCAGCACGATGACGTCAGGCGTGAGCGTGTGCACCCGCTCCGCCAGCGCCACGCCCGCGGTCGTGCTCCCGATCACGCGCAACGAGTCGGCGTGTTCGATGAGCGCCTTGAGCCCCGCGCGGGCGAATTCGGATTCGGCCGCAACTAGGACGCGGACCATGCCGGCTGCGGACTCACGTCACGTACGCGTTGGAGGAAGCGCATCACCGCGCGACTCGGCACGGCGAGCGCGAGCCCGAAGGCTATCAGCGTATTGATCCCGATCACCCGCCCCGCCGCGTCGGCGAGCGGACCGCCGGAGCTGCCGGGGGCGAGCTGCACGTCGGCCGCAATCCAGCGACCGCCACGCGGGCCGCACGCTGCGGGATGATACACGATGCCCAGCGCGGCCGCACCCGGGATGCCGAGTGGATTCCCCAGGGCCAGCACCAGCTCGCCCGTACGCAGCCGGTTGGAGTCGCCGATCAGCGCGGTCGGGAGCTCGGTCGCGTCCACGCGCAGCGCCGCAAGGTCGCGGGCGGGATCGCTCGCGACGAGAATCGCGTCGAAGGTACCACCGCCGGCCAGGGTGATGACCGAATCCCGCCCGCGCGCAACGTGCGCGTTGGTGATGACGAGCCCTCCACCGTCCCAGATCACCCCGGAGCCGTTTCCGATCCCATCCCGGCTCGAGATCTCAACCGTCACGGCCCGCACGCGCGCCGCGAGTGTGGCCAGCGCATCGCCGACGTCCGCGTGGTGCGCGACGGCATTGCCTGTCGCAGTCATCTCAGCGACCTCCTCGCTCACGGACTGTAATATCCAGATTGCGCACGGCGCCGGCGCGGACCACGCGCGCGCGTACGGCATGGCCAATGCTTTCGGGCCCAAGTGCCGCGAGGAGATCGACCGGATCCTGAACCGCATGGCCGCCAAACTCGACAAGAATGTCGCCCAGCATCACGCCGGCGGCGGCGCCCGGACCGTTCGCTTCGACACTCAACAGCATGAGGCCCGTGCGACCTGGAAGCCCGAGGGCGGAGACCAGCTCCTGTGGGAGGCGGACGGGTTGCATCGCGAGTCCGACGTAGCCGCGTGCCACCCGTCCCTTCGTGAGGAGTTGCTCGACGACGCGCCGCACGGTGACGTTCGGTATCGTGACTGGTTGTCCACGCGCCAGCCCGGAGCTGTTGATCCCGACGATCGGGCCGCCGGTGTCGATCAACGGGCCACCGGAGAATCCGTCGTAAACGGTGATGTCGAGCCGGATGAACCTGTCGATCTTGCCACCGCGCCAGGTGCGCCACTCCCCCGAACTCACGCTCACAAGTCCGAGGCTCGCCGTCACGTCGGTTCCCGGCCGGCCAAGCGCCAGTACGATGTGCCCTGCCTTGAGCGTGTCGTCGCCACCCAGCTCGGCGGGTGTGCCGGCGCCTGCATCATCATCGAGCTTGAGCACGGCGAGATCGGTGCCGGGATCGCGCCCGGCGAGGGTGGCCGCGACCGTGCGTCCATCCGCAAGCGCGACCGTGATCCCTTCTTCACGTCGAATGGTATGGTCGGCAGCAACGACCACATTGGGACGCCAGAGAACGCCACTCGCGGGAATACGCGGGCGCGCATAGATCGCCACGACGGCTCGCCCGGCGCGCTCTACGGCGCTGGCGAGATCATCGGATAGTGCGGCCAGCGTGCCGCGCGCCTGAGGTGTCGAAGTCATTCAAGTCTCCCGCTGTGGAATAATGTCGTTCCTCTCCGAGCAATCTTGCGCCGGTAGATCCGCGAGCGACATCGGCCGAATGGCTGATCCGCGCCTCCCCCAATCGGCGGAGCGGCCCCGTGACTGCCGCATATCCGTCAGCGCGGACGCACTCACGATGACATATTTCATCATGACCATCGCGACGATGCGGAGCGATCATCGGCCGGAGCGCCAGCCGCGTTACACCATGCCTGGCGGGGTGCCGCATGCATGAGAAGTGCGGGGTCTTTGGCGTGTACGTCCCCGGTCTGGACGGCGCGGAGGTCGCGCGCCTGGTGCATACCGGCCTGTGGACGCTGCAGCATCGCGGGCAGGAGAGCACCGGGATCAGCGTGAGCGATGGCGCGACCATCCGCACGCACAAGGGGCAGGGCCTCGTCGCGCACGTGTACGACGAAGCATCGCTGCGTCGCCTCGTTGGCCGCATCGCCATTGGTCACAACCGCTACTCCACCTCGGGTGGCGACGGATTGCGCCACGCCCAGCCGGTGACGAGCCCGGCGAACCTGCTGGCGCTGGCGCACAACGGCAACCTGCCCAACGTCGCGCCACTCTCGCGCGCCCTCGCCGATGCCGGCATGGACATCACCGGCGCCAATGATTCCGAGCTGATGCACGCGGCGCTGGAGCGCGAGCTGGCGCGGGGCGCACGCCTCGAGGACGCAGTGCGCGCCTGCTTTCCACTCTTCACGGGCGCGTTCTCGCTGGCGCTTCTGACCCCCGGCGTGCTGGCCGCCGCGCGCGACGTGGGCGGCATCCGGCCGCTCGCGCTGGGCCGGATCGGCGAGGGATATGTGGTGTCGTCGGAGACGTGCGCCATCGACGCCGTGGGTGGCACCGTCGTGCGCGACGTCCGACCCGGCGAACTGGTGATGATCGATGAGCAGGGCGTGCACTCCGTGCAGCTTGCGCCGGGCAGGGAGCAGCTGGACATCTTCGAGTTCGTCTACTTCGCGCGCCCCGACAGCGTGCTGCTCGGCCGGCGCGTGAATGAAGTGCGCCGCCAGTTCGGCATGCAGCTCGCGCGCGAACACACGGTGCAGGCTGACGTGGTCATTCCCGTGCCTGATTCCGGGGTGCCCGCCGCCATTGGATACGCGAGCGAGACAGGCATTGCGCTCGATGTCGGCCTCGTCAAGAACCGCTACATCCATCGCACCTTCATTCAGCCGGCGCAGAGCCTGAGGGAGAGCGGCGTGCGCATGAAGCTCAACCCCATCGCGGAAGTGTTGCGGGGCAGGCGCGTGGCGGTCGTTGATGATTCGGTGGTGCGTGGCACGACGGCGCGGCAGATCGTGGCGATGCTGCGCCACGCCGGCGCGCGTGAGGTGCACTATCTCGTTTCGTCGCCGCCGGTGAAATTCCCGGACATCTATGGAATCGATCTTCCCAACGCGGCGGATCTCGTGGCCGCGCGGATGTCGGTCGAGCAGATCCGGCAGTCCATCGGCGCCGACTCCCTCACGTACCTGTCGTACGACGGGATGATCGCCGCCACCGGGCTGCCCGACGAGCGCTTCTGCACATCATGCTTCAGCGGCATCTATCCGCTCGACGTGTCGCATGGCGCCGTGCCGCAACCGGTGTGACATCGCCGTCCTTACTCCTTGTATGTCACCACGCGTCCCCACAGGCTCGCGGTTCCCCAGATCCCCTCGCGCAGACACTCGAGCTCCACGATCTGGCTGTGATCCACGAACAGGTTCACCTCGGGACCGTAGTGCTTGATGTACCACTGGAACACCGCCGGTTCCGCCGCCTCGAACATGATCGGCTCGAGACCGAGCGCGTCGATGAGCCGCGCGGGCACATCGGTCCGCCAGGTGCGCACGTTCTCCGTGATGCCCTCTGATTCGATCATGATCTGATAGGCCCCGGCCTCGAGAAAACGGCGCGCGAGCTGAATGGTCCACGCCACGTCGTGCTGACCCTCCGTTTCCAGCTCGCCGGCCGCCGTGGCGCCGCCCGCGCCGAACTGGATGCCGACTTCGGGCTTGGCCTTGAGGCCGGCGCGCTGCACGCGCGCGATGAGCCGCAGCCAGTCGTCGGCGGGAATGGTGATGAAACCGCTCGACAGCTCGATGATGTCGAAGCCCACCGCCGCGCACGTATCGATGTACCGGGATACCGCCTGAGCGCCCTGGGTGAGCACGCGCTCCATGAACCCGCCCGTGGATACCATCACGCCGTGCGAGTGGCAGAGCGCGATCAGCTCGGCAAGGCGCTCGGGCGGCATGAGCGTGAACGAGCCGCCGGCAAACTTGAGCGTATCGACGTACGCGCCCATCGTCTCGAGAATGTCCTGCAGCGCGCGCGTGCCAAGCGGCGTGTAGTACGGGCCGCGAATTTCCGTGATGCCGCGCGTGCGCGGCTTGCCTGGCCGCTCGTTGCGACGCAGAAAGTCGAACGTGGCCCTGGCGGCTGCCTGGCGGGCAGCTGGTGCTTCAGAGGTCGTTGCCATGATGTTCTCTCCTTGCGTGCTCAGGCCGCGTGGTACGCCGTGTGACGGCCCGGCATACCGGCCCGGCCCAGCAGCCGCGTCAACTCGGCGACCTGAATGTGGTCCAATTCCCTTACGGCGCCGCTGATCTCGGCGAGCAGCGCGCCATCCACGAGCCGCGATCCCAGCGCGACGAATTTCGCGGCTGCGACATCCCACGGCATGGGCCGCGTGGTGAATCCCTCGTATTCGCGCTGCTCCTCCTCGAACACCCGCCCATCGGTGAGCGTCACCGCGATGTGCACGGGCATCTCCGCGGGGAAACGCTGCGAATACTCCGCATTCGGCCGCACGACGATGCGGCGGAGCAGGGTCTGCACGTCCGCCCGGCGGATCCGCTCCGGCACGTACTGCTCGGGACCGACGGCGCCGTCCAGCAGCGCGACCGCGAGCAGATACGGCAGGCTGTGGTCCGCGTCCTCCTTGGTGACCACCGAGAGCTTGTCCCCCTCCTCGCCCCCGCCGATGATGCGGTGGGCGACGCCGAAGATCTCCACGTCCACGCGCTCGATATCCACCGCCCGGAAACCGTGCCGCTGCTGCAGGTCGAGCATTGCCTGTATGGCGGTCTGCGAATGGATCTCGGCGTTGTACCGCTTGAGGATGGTGCTGTTCACGCGCTCCAGATCTTCGGTTCCCCAATCAATGGTGAACGGCCCGCTGATCACCTGCATGAATCCCTTGTTCCCCTCGAATACTTCTTCCGGCCCCGTGATGCCGCGTTCGGCGAGCAGCGCGGCCTGCATCGCGTGGGTCGCGGCGAAGGGTGCCGCCAGACCCTTCCAGTGCGACAGCGCGCCGGTTCGCGTCACACGGAGCGCGTTGAGCGCGGTGCCGCTGATGGCGATGGCGTTCGCGGTGCGCGCTGCGTCCAGTCCCAGCGCGCGCGAGGCACCCGCAGTGGCCGAGTACGCCAGGTGTGTCACATGGTCGAAGCCACGATCGCGCACGGGTGCAGCATCGCTCAGCCGGCACTGCACCTGATAGGCGACGCCGAGCGCGGTGAGCAGCGTGCGGCCGTCCGCCCGCGCGGCATCGGCGGCCGCGAGCACGGCCCCCAGGTTGTCCGATGGATGGCAGGTCTCGTTCGGCGCGAGATAGCTGTCGTTGAAATCGAGATAGCGGACGAGCGCGCCGTTGAGCAGGGTCGCGCGATCGGGTGCGGCATGTCCACCGCCAATGAGTGTGGCGGGTCCGAAGTCATCGTACGCAGTCACGAACTCGCGCACGCGACGCACGGGATCGGCATCGAGCGCGCCGAGTGCGCAGCCCAGCGCATCGAGGATGCGAATGCGAAGCTGCAGACGGGCACGATCGGTGAGATCCGCGAAGCTCGATCGCGCAACGAATTCGGCCAACTGCCTCACGATCACCATGCCGCACCTCGTGTTGAACGACGCACTGAACGATGCGCGGGGCGAGGAGCCACGGACAATGCAGCGGACGTACCAGCGAGGATGACGAACATACCGCGTCGCGAGCGTCCAGAATGCAGCCGCGTGACGGCCGCGGCTGCCGGCTCAGATGAGTCGTCGCCGCAGCGCGTGCGTGACGGCCTCGAGACGATTGCGCGTGCCAAGCTTCTGATTCACGTGGTGCAGATGGTTGCGCAGCGTCTGCACGGAAATGCCGAGCGAGTGCGCCACCTGAGCCGGTGCGAGTCCCTCTGCGAACGCGTGCAGAATGCGCTGCTCCTGTTCAGTGAGCGGCGATACGGGCACGAGGTGGGGCTCTTCGTTGGCGAGCTGCACGATGTCCCGGGCGGCCTGCATGAGGCGCTCGTAGATTTCACGACGCCGGCGGCTCGCGCTGATGTCATGCGCCAGGTGCACGACCAGGGCCGGGCTCGCGCGCGTGGCATCGAGCACGAGCACGGACACATTGAGCCAGATACGCTGGCCGTTGCGCGCGCGCACCGCCATGTCGAAACTGGCCGCGCCGCCGTCGTGCACCGCGCGCTCGCAGTAGCGTGCATCCACGGACCGTCCCAGCGGACCGTGCGGATCCAGCAGCGTCGCGAAGGACTGATGCAGCGCGTCAGCCGCCGGAAATCCGGTGAGCGCTGCCACAGCCGCATTCCACACCCGGATTTCGCCACGAGCGGTCAACGCGAACGCGGGATCCGGCGTGCGCTGGAGCAGGCTCTGGAGACCGTCACGGAGACTGGCAGGTTCCATGGCAGCGTGTGGCGGAGGAGATCGTGCACCGTGCCGGTGGGCGTCTCAACATACTGCGCCGCGCCCGCGCGTGCCCGGTGTCACGCCACCTGCACCACCGCCGCTCTCCATGCCGCAACGTCGTCGTTCGCTCTTCGTAACGCATCGAGGTTGACGATGAGCTCGTCGCCTTGCCGGCGCAGCTCGAACCGATCGAGATCGCGCGTCGAACGCCCGCTGTCATGCGCGCCGTCGGGGCGGAAGCGCGCCTTGTGCTTCGGGCAGAAGATTCGTGTCTCGTCGGCATGCCAGACCAGCCGCGTGCCGCGATGCGGGCATTTGAGCGAGAATGCATAGGCGCGCCCTTGCCAGCGGGCAATGATGACGTCGTTCGCTTCGTCTACCGACACACCGTCCGCCGTGGGGAGCCGATACGTGCGCTGCGCTACGGCCGAGCGCCATGGAGTGATGGCGCGTACGCCCTCGGCGAAGGCCGGACCCGGTGCGACGCCGAGTGCGGCGAGTGTGGCAGCGGCGGCCAGAGCGGCGCCCCGCAGGAACGCGCGGCGATCGACCGCCAGCGGGCATTCCGAGCAGTCCTCCTCGTGCGCCGCATTCCGTAGCGCCGTCGCCTCACTGGCCATGGTCGTCCCCCGTGGCGGCCGAGTGCGCAACAGTGGCATTCACCGGGTTGGCGTAGGCACTGGCGGCGTTATGTTGGTAGACGAGCTGTCCACCCGTGTGGCCGACGCGGACCACAGCGACGATCAGCGCCGCTGCGCCAACCGTGGCCGCCAGGCGTGCCGACCGTCCGACGACGCCGCTCACGAGCCCGGCGCCGGTCACCACGAGCAGCACGCCCGAGAGCGTGAGGAACAGCTCGGCCGCGTCCTCGTGTGTGTCGAGAGCCTGGTCCGGCACCACGTTTTCCACGCGATCTTCCTGGCCTTCGCCTGTCTCGACGGCAACCCATGAGCTGAGCGCGAGCGCGGCGGACAGCGCGAGGGGAATGGCCCAGGCGCGCCGAAAGCGAGCTCCGCGCCGGATTGCCCAGAGCGCGCCGAATGAGAAGATTGGAAGCAGGAACGCGAGCACGATCGGGAAGTGGACGATCGCGGGGTGAAGCGGATCGGGAAGCATGAGTCTTTCTCCGTCGAAGGTTCGACGGCAAGGTGGCTCGTCACCCGGGTGTCCCGGTATCCGACGTTGGACGGAGATGTCGCGTGCCGACGCCCGATCGGGCAAATGACGGAGATGCTGGATCATGGACGAAATGGAGGGAGGCGCTCCACGCCTGCTCCTTGTGGCTGCGCTGTTCGTGCTCGTGGTGGGCGGCAGCATCGACCTGGCGTTCGATGCGCCGTCGAGCTGGCTGTCCGTGCACGTGTTCTACGAGGTGGTGCTCATTGCCAGCGGCGCGGGGATCGCCGTGGCGCTCTGGCGGGGATGGTGGCGCGCGGAGCGATCGCTCACCGAGACGCGGCGTGCACTGGAGGAGCGGAAGGCGGAGCGAGACGAGTGGCGCGAGAGCGCGCAGACGGCCCTGTCAGGACTGGGGCGCGCGATCGACGAGCAGTTCGGGCGCTGGGGGCTGACCCCCGCCGAGCGTGAGGTGGCGCTCCTCTTGCTCAAGGGTCACAGCCACAAGGCGATCGCGTACGCGACGGGCCGCAGCGAACGGACGGTGCGGCAGCACGCCGTGGCGGTCTATGACAAGTCGGGGCTCGGCGGGCGCGCCGAGCTGTCCGCGTTCTTTCTCGAAGACCTCATGCTGCCCGAGGGCGAACGCCACAGGGGCCACGTACCGCTGGGTCCGCCCGCCACCTGAGATGAACCGCCGGCCGCTGCGGTCAGCGCGCGGCCTCGCTCAGCGGTCCCAGCGCGTCGAGCAGCGGACAGTCGCCGACCGGCCCGCGCCCGCCATGGCAGCGCCCGGCCAGGTGCGTCAGCGCATGTTTGATGCGCCTGAGGTCCTCGATGCGATGATCGACGTCGGCGATCTTCGCTTCCGCGCGCGCCTTCACGGTGGACGCTGTCGTGCGCGGGTCGAGGCGCAGCACGAGCAGTTCACCGATTTCGGAGAGCGTGAAGCCCAGCTCCTGCGCGCGCCGAATGAAGCGCAGGCGGTCGAGCGTGTTCGTGGTGTATTCGCGATATCCCGACGGTGTGCGCCGCGGTTTGGGCAGCAGCCCGCGCCGCTCGTAGTAGCGCACCGTCTGGACGTTCACGCCGGCGCGGCCGGCCAGCTCGCCGATGGTCACGTCGTGCCGGGGGATCTATTCATGCGCGTAGCGGCGGCAGGAGAGATGGTATAGCGCGGAGAGGCCTGTGCTGGCGATCGGGTCGCAGCGGTTCGACGGGGCACGATGCACGTAATCTATCCATCGTGCGCCTGCATGCCTCGTGGCCGGCGGCCGAGACGCAGCGGAGCGCGCATGCCATCGAGGGAAGGGGGGCTCCACGCCGTGGTCAGCAACGCAGACACCGGCATCACCGCCCGTGATGCAGAGGCCGGCACGTCGCACACCGCGCGAGTCGTGCCGGAACGCACGCGCCGCATGCGGCGTTGCACAGATGCGGTCATGCTACCGGAGCAGCCCGGCCCTGCTGTTTGACGCCGCATGCGGTCCTCCCTGACACATGGGGTGTCGGCCGCCGGCTGACGAGGGCGAGCGGTCCCGAACGGAACACTCAAGGCGAGAGGAAGAGATGACAGTGAGAACGGACTACCGGCACGCCGCGCCGGGAGCATTGCAGGCCATGGGCGCGCTGCAGCGCTACACGCAGGAATCAGGGCTGGAGCACTCGCTGCTCGAGCTCGTCAAGCTGCGCGCCTCACAGATCAACGGCTGTGCCTACTGCCTGGACATGCACTCCAAGGACGCGCGGGCGGCCGGAGAGACGGAACAGCGCATTTACGTCCTGAATGCGTGGCGCGAGGCGCCGTTCTACACGCCTCGCGAACGGGCGGCGCTCGCATGGACTGAAGCGGTCACGCTCATCAGCCAGGGCGGCGTGTCCGACGAACTGCACGAG
>Ga0070683_100002837_pt1 | contig 13871 bp, 7 predicted proteins | sample KBSC713LmetaG_FD_64662 | JGI IMG/M metagenome (GOLD analysis project Ga0070683, IMG submission 64662) | Corn rhizosphere microbial communities from Kellogg Biological Station, Michigan, USA - KBS C7.1-3L metaG | ecosystem: Host-associated > Plants > Roots > Rhizosphere ...
AATTACTTCCCTTTACGGCTGCATCGTTCACAACGCAATGACGACCCTCAAAAAGAGCATGGATCAATTTTAATTTCACACCCGTTGAATTGAAGGAGGGTAAAACATGGATGTGCGCTTTTTGAACAAGATCATTCAATTCATTTTCAGAGGGATTCGCAACAAGACATGTATGTTGGCATAAGTGCGCCATTTTGCTCAATCGCTTCGACGGATTTTTGCCTGCTATTACCAATGGTAGCTTGATTTTTGTAAACACTTTGTCCAGCAACCAGGAGGCTGCCTTTTCATTTTCAGGAATTGCGAGATTCCCGTGATACAAACAAAAATTACCAACACCTTCCTGGCTCTTTATTTCATGCCATGCAACGAACGCGGGCAAAAGGGCAATATTTTGCAAATGATATTTTTCTCTGAAAACATCAATGTCTGCTCCGGATATGCACGCGTACAGGCAATTTTGCGGCAAATGCGACTGATATTTTTTTAAAAGACTGCTTTCTTTCCAGAAGAAAAGTTTTTGAAATAACCTCCTTTCGCTTTCGGACAATTTTTTATAATAAGCGCTTTCATCATTGTGCAGCCGAACAAGTATTTTTCTTTTTTTGCCTTCAAACGATTCTAAGATCCCGGTGCAATGAATACCTTCCACGAGAATAGGGAAATCATTTTTTTGAAGGTTGACGATAAGATCCTCGTGGGCTCTTGAGGAAACGATGTAGGGAAGACCTGGGTGTAAACCCTTCGTTCCTGTTTTACGTTCGTAAGAATAAATGCTTTCGCAATATTCTTTTAACTCATCATTGTTTCCCCGGTTACCATATTTAAAATAGTGAAGATGTATTTTGATGCCAGACTTTTTCAAAGCAACAATTTTTTCAAACATATCGATCGCTCCACCGTAGTCGGCCGGGTATGGCGAGTCAAGGCATACAATATGTAAATTTCGGTTCAGGAGTTGAAGATATTTTGATAAAAGTTGATGAGTTTTCCTTCTTCATTCTGCCAATTCAGCTCTTCCCGTGCTTTTTTGCAGTTCTGCCTTAATCGCTCTAATAAAACAGCGTCGGCCATTAAATTGTTTACTGAATCGGCAATTGTTTCCGGGGCAATGTCATTTACAAGTATTGCTACCTGGTATTTGTCATTTAATTTTTGGTATTCCGGAAAATTTACGGTGATCTGCGGAAGCCCCGCATGGATGTAATCGAAAAACTTATTGGCCAGGGCAAGATATTGATTTAATCCAATGTTCTCGGGAAAGAAAACACCGATGGTTGCTTGCTGGGAAATCTTCCATAATTCTCCAGGCTCCAACATTCCTTTAAGTTCAACCTTATCCTGGACCTGGTTAGTTGTGATCAAATCTTTTAGTTTATCCATAAAGTTTCCATCTCCACAGATCACCAGTTTGTGATCGATCATTTGCATCGCAGGTATCAGGTATTCGAATCCTCTGGCTTCATTGACCGCTCCCTGGTACAAAATAAATTTTTCCGTCACTGGCAGATCATCAAGCGATTTTAAAGCAGGGATATTTCTTATCGTGGCGTAGTTAACTCCATAGAGCCGGTAAAATTCGTGAGCAATGCTTTCGCTCACCGTATATCCCCACTTAAATTGAGGAACAGCCATTCGCTCAATTCTTGTCCAGATTTTTTTGATGCCCGGTCTCGTTACTACTTCCTTTAATCCTGTGAAAAATTCATGAGCATCATAAATACGGGGAATGTTCTTCAATTTAGAAATGGCCAGGCAAGGCGAAATTGTATCAAGATCAATAGCACATAAGCCATCCATTTTTTTGAAAAGCAAAAAGAAGAAGAGACGGATATTGTATTCCAAATAGAACAACTTTCCTTTGTTGAACCAGCACCGGATCCGCGTTTGTTGATAATTTTCTTTTTTTAAAGGGAGTGAATGTCGGAGTCTTCTTCCCACCAACGCTACGTCAAAGCCATTTTTTGCCAGCGAATTGCAGATGCGGTTCATCCGTTGATCATAGACCAGGTCGTTGGTGACGGTGAAATAGATTTTTTTCAAGGTTTTGATTTGGCTGCAACAAAGAAAGAAATCTTTGAACAAAATAAAAAGCTACCTCAAAAATCATTTATTGTCTTGCGAGGAAAGAGTGACCGTAGCAATCTGCAACTCTCGAGATGCAATGGCGGTTTTTGAGACAGCTTCAACTTGAATGTATGATCACTATTATTGCTGAACGCCTTGCATACTATTCTGCATATTTTCCTGGTCGCCCCTGATATTTTTCTTTTTGAATAACGCTGCATCAAATTTCCCAAACCTGAAGGCAAAATTCAGGCGGAAAAATTGCTGGTCGCGGGTGCGTAGGGCATGTTGTGTGAAATCAGCTGACTCAGTATAGATATCCGATTTCCTTGTGCGGAAAATGTCGCTTACACTCAATGTAAGTGAAGCAACTTTATTTTTCAAAAACTCGTATCGCAACGCCGCATCTATTCCCCAGGTTGGATTTGCATATCCTTGCGAATTGCCGCTGACCATAGGACCAAATCCTCCGCGTCCACCAAAACCACCGCTGCTTGCACTGCCACCCGGAGCTAAAACAGTTTTTGATGTATAATCACCTGATAACTGCAGCGTGAAATTTTTAGGGAGCTTGAAACTGTTATTGACCTTGGCGAACCAGCTATAGATCTGCCCTGCCGTTTGTATGGTGTCGTCGGTATTTATTTTTGATGTATAAAGATTCAGATTCGTTGTCAGATCCCACCATTTGGCAGGTTTGTTCTTAGCAGTCAATTCCAAACCACCTACGAAGCTGGAGTTAGCATTTATATATGTATTTATAAAGACAGTATCATTTTTTATGGGATTCATTTCGGTTGCGGTATATCTTGTTATCAAATCTGTCGTGCCTTTATAGTAGGCAGAGATCAACAGGCTGTTATTTTTTGGAAATGTTTTTTGATAGGATACTTCTAATGAGTTCGTAAACTCAGGGCGCAGATCAGGGTTGCCACGCGTTATATTGAGAGAATCGGAGTAATCTGTAAACGGAAAAAGCTGAAAGAAATTGGGCCTGTTAATCCGACGGGTATAATTCAATTGCAGTTCCTGGTTATGCTTCAGTTTTTCTGAAAGAAAGACACTTGGGAAAAGACTGATGGGATAATTGTTGCCGTAAGTACTGACCGTGTCTTTAAAGCCTGCTCCGTCCTGGACACTTGAATGCATCGTTCCGTTATAGTCAGAGCTTTCAAGGCGCAAACCAACCTGGAAACCGAAGTTGTCCTTGACTTTGCCGCTGTAGGTACTGTAAGCAGCATACACTTTGTCGGTATACTTATAATGGGAAGAAAGAGGGGGGACCTTTGTGACAGATTCATCGGGGTTGACAATGCCAAATTCTGTTTCGCTTTCTACATTTCTTTGCTGCATCCTGACACCAGCTTCGAACTTTGATTTATCGTTGATGGGATTTGTATAGTCTGATTGAACGACCAATTGCTGGTTTGTTCCTCCCCCGTTTTGCTGTTGCCTGTTGTTTGATGTTTGCGGACCTCCCGGAACTGCAAAGACATCATTGTTTATAAAACTTGAATTTGAATTCCTGCTTCTATTATAGTTAAGATCGGCCGTTAATTGATGACCGTTTTTTGGGAAATTGTGGAGATAACTTAGCGTTCCAGCCCTGTTCGTAAACTGGCCATCATTATCTGTCGTCCTGTTTGTGTAAGATGATTTATTTATTCCGGAGAGGGTGTCAACAAAAATGTCACTGTTCAAATTCGATTTAAAGTGCCCACGGACCATTAGCCCTGAAATCGTGAACGTATTTCGGTTATCAACAAAATAATCCATGCCGATTCTGCCAAACGCAAAATGACCGTTATTGATAATTTTGTCTTCCTGGTGAAGGTTCGTATACGGATTTTGTAAAAAAGTATACCTGTCAGTTGTTCCGTAAGAAATGGATCTTCTTTGATTGTAATTTGCATTAGCAAAGAAGTTGACCTTGCCCTGGCGGATATTGATGTCGCCACCGCCATTAAACTTTCCACGCATATCGACTCCAGCCCGCACGTTGCCATTATATCCAGCCTTCCTGTTCTTTTTTAATACAATATTTATAATGCCGGACGTTCCTCCTGACGCATCAAATTTTGCGGAAGGATTTGTTATTACCTCTATGCTGGCGATCTGATCTGCCGGAATTTGATCGAGAGTAAGTGTAGTGGGTCTCCCGTCCACGTAGATCTGGGGAGGACTATTGCGAAGCGAGATATTTCCGTCTATGTCTACTGTAACAGAGGGAACATTTTTCATCACATCAACCGCAGTCCCGCCGGCTGCGCTCAGATCCTTTTCCACATTATATATCTTTCGATCGATGCCTAATTGCACCAGTGGCTTTGAGCCGGTGACCGTTACATTTTCAAGAACTTTTGAATCGATTTCCAATTTGATGTTGCCAAGATCTTTATCGAAATTTCCTAACAGGCTGGTGAAATCCTGATTTGCATTATTGCTGTTATTGCGGAAACTTTTCGGATCGACGAGCGAAATATTTTTTTCATAGGTTTTAAAACCTATAGCCGATATTTTTATTTTGTATTGGCCCATTACAGGCACGCTTTCCAGATTGAATTGGCCATTGTTTTTTGTAAGCATGCCACCTATGACAACATCTCTTCTTTTTTTGGCAACTGTGTCGTATTTGCTTTGAACCAATTGTACAGATGCCGCTTCAATAGGCTTACCTGTGATCGAGTCAATGATCTTTCCATAGAAACCGCCGTTCAGCTGCTGAGCCATTCCACTTCTATTACCACCACCCCCCGGTATTTGCGCAAATGTGATGACTGAAATCAATAAAGCTATCCCAGTAACTGTTTTTCTCATTATTATTTTTTTCAAAGTTAGCCCGTATGTCTTTCTTATTTATTACGGTATTTTCAGGTTGTATTGCATGATTTACAGATTGGTTCTCTCTGCAAGGTCTTAAACTCCCCTGACCCATTAACAATAATTTGACAGATGGTGTTTAGACGATTATCACCCCGAAACCTTGCGTTGCAAAATTATTTCAAATAAACAATTACAACCATGGTGAGGAGGCCAATTATGAAACCAATTGATGCGCTCGTTAGTTCCATTGTTCGCAATTCCTTTGAAAACTTTTTTTTAAGGGAAGTCTCCAGCTCCCGGATAGATGCATCCACTATTCTTTGGCTAACAAGATTCTCGATATTTAGATCCGCAATAAGATTCGAAGCGTAGCTTTTCATAATATTCGGAAACAGGGTTTCCAGCTCGGTCATAAAAACTTTTTTCATTGAACCGATCGTTTTATCACCAACAAACATTCCTATAAATGGCATTTCTTTTTTGAGCTTGTTGCGAAGGAAATCGTCAATGTGCTCTTCAATAATGGGCATGATCTTTTGTAAAACCGAAGGGTCAGAAATTTTTTCTTCAATGCTCTGTATTGAGAAAAATTGTTCAGCTACGACCTTCCCGGCCTGGGCGGCGATTGCGGATTGTTCCTTGGGTAAAATACCCTGTACCCGAAAACCAAGGATCGATGTCGGCTTGTATGGCCGGAACAATAGGATGAGAAAAAGTTTTATAACAAGCCAGCAGCTAAATGCTGAGGCAATGGGAATGAGAAATGACTGCCATGCCATAAGACTCAATTAAAAATCCCGATTCGATATCGGGACTTACCGGGTGGCTAATGGGGCTCCTCCAACGGAGTCCCTTCGGGAGAACCCACGGCCCGATATTTCAAATAATTTTGTGCTCTTTTAAAAAGACATAACCACTTATGCTTTTGAAATATGTTTCACGTTTGGCCGCTTCTCCTTTCGTTTCAAACGTTTCATAGTAATGAATGATAAATGGTACTCTACTCTTTGTTGACTTTACTTTTCCCTTATTATGGACGTCCAGCCTTAGGTCCAAATCGGCCGTATGACCATAATAATATTTTCCGTCCTTAAGGCTTTTTAACACGTAACAATAGAACATAACTATAAAACCCCTGGCACTGCCGGGGTTTTTTGGGGTGGCTAATGGGGCTCGAACCCACGACCCTCAGAACCACAATCTGATGCTCTAACCAACTGAGCTATAGCCACCGTTTTGGGCCGACAAAGATATAGAAAAAACTGCTCGTTTTTTTCCTGTCTCTGGTTGTTTGTTTATTGATTGCTGGCATTGAAACAAGAGTGACGTCTCATATTATGGGTCACCCGAACCTGTTGACTAGAGACTAATAGCCAACAGCTAATAACAACCCGCCTTTCATCAAAAACATTAGTTAAAAGGCGGAAAGCGTACGAAATCCTCCGTTTTTACGTTATTTTTGGACATGCTCAAAGCATTAAAATACATGACAAATATGAAAAGATTGCCGATCCTATTGATGCTTGTAATTGCAGGAACATTTCTTGCCTTTCAATCTCTCGGTAAAAGTTCAAATCCTCCGTCGAAATATGAAAAGATTTTGAGGAATGTGGGGCAAATGCTTAAGGAAGCACACTATAGCCCAAAAGATATCAATGACGACTTTTCCAGGAAGATCTTCAAAAAATTCCTCAACGATCTTGACCCCGACAGGAATATTTTTCTTCAATCAGATTATGATGCTTTGAAAAAATACGAAACGAAAATTGATGACGAGATCAAAGGGGATTCGCCGGTAGAGTTCTTTTTGGCTGCAGGAGAAATATTTAATAAGAGAATTGAAGATGCAGGCAAGATCTACAATGCAGTCCTTGATCAGCAGTTTAATTATACGGTTGATGAATCGATCAATCTGGATGCCGATAAAATAAAGGTGGCGGCAAACGAAACGGATCTAAAAGAAGCATGGAGAAAGCGCCTTAAATATCTTGCTTTGGACCGTTATTCGGATATGTTAGACCTGAGGGAAAAAAATAAAGGCAAAGAAGGATTTGTGGTAAAGACCGACGCAGAACTGGAGAAGGACGCGCGGGAAAAAGTTAGAAGAGCGATGGACAGAACATTTGACCACTATCGTCATAAATTCTCAGATGATGATAAGTTCAGCTTGTTTGTAAATGATATTACTACCGCGATGGATCCGCACACGGAATTTTTTCCACCTGTAGACAAACGTTATTTTGATGAGCAAATGAGCGGTAGCTTTTTTGGGATCGGCGCGCAGTTGGGTTACGATGATGGTAATATTAAGATCGCAAGCCTGGTGACCGGAACGCCTGCCTGGAAATCGGGAGAGATCCAGGTCGGTGATATTATTTTGAAGGTAGCCCAGGGTAATAATGAGCCTGTTGATCTTACCGGTTATGTGGTTGAAGATGCAGTAAAACTTATCCGTGGTTCGGAGGGGACAGAGGTAAAGCTTACGCTGAAAAAAGCTGATGGTTCTATAAAGACAGTATCATTGATACGTGCGAAGATTGTACAGGAAGAAACTTTTGCTCGCAGTGCGATTGTGAAAGACGGCTCGGAGAAGATCGGATACATTTATTTACCTGAGTTTTATGCGGATTTTGAACATGTAAATGGCGCCCGCTGTTCAGTCGATGTCGCCAATGAAATAAAAAAACTGAAAGAAGAAAAGGTCGATGGCATCATCATGGATCTTCGCAACAATGGTGGAGGTTCTTTATATGATGTTGTTCAGATGGCAGGGTTATTTATCGAAGAGGGACCGATAGTCCAGGTAAAAGATCGTGATGGAAAACAACCGCAGGTATTGAAGGATAAGGATCGGTCGGTTTTGTATGACGGTCCGTTAGCAGTAATGGTGAATGAATTTAGCGCTTCTGCCTCTGAAATTTTTGCAGCAGCTATCCAGGATTATAATCGCGGTGTTATCATTGGCAGCACTTCTACCTATGGAAAAGGAACCGTGCAGCGAAACATAGGACTTGATTTCGCTTCAAATTTATTAGGTTCTAACTCTGACTTGGGAACCGTTAAGCTTACATTGCAAAAATTCTATCGCATTAATGGCGGATCAACGCAATTAAAGGGTGTTGCATCGGATGTCGTTTTATCCGATAAATATGAACAGCTCAAGTTAAGAGAGAAAGATGATCCTGATGCATTGCCATGGGATGAGATATCAAAAGCAAATTATACGCCCTGGAATCCTGGTTATGATATCGGCACGATCAAAAGAATGGAGCAGGACAGACTTGCAAACAGTGATGTATTTAAAACCATCGCAGAAAATTCGCAGTGGCTGGAAAAACAAAATGACAAAGAACATCCTTTGCAATTGGACAAATATCGCCAGGAGCAAAAAGCTATCCAGGCTACCGTGAAGCAAAACGAAATCCTGGAAAAATTAAAAGATTCTTTGGATGTTTCCTTTATCCCACGGGACGCAAATATGTTTGATTATGATAAAGGAAAACAGGAACGATTCAACAACTGGCTGAAAGGCCTTACAAAGGATATTTACCTTGACCAGGCAGTAAAGGTGATGAATGATATGATCAGCCAGAAAAACCTGGCGCAATCAGGCAAACAACCTGCAAAGGCATTTTAAAAAATAATTTTCGAAGACCTGGGCCCCGATCCTTTTCGAAGGCGGGGCTTTTTAATCTAAGACAGGTAACGTTGCTTTATTATATTCATATGATGAATAGCATGCCCAACAGATATGTAACCAAAGGCAAGAACATAAATTGGACTATTGTTCGATGTGCCGCTCGCATCCAATTGCTCTTCGTCAAAGGAACTGTATAGCCATTCCGTTGCCCTCCGTACAACTTTAAGTTCTTCCAAAAGATCATCCCAGTTTCGTTTGTCAGCTTTAGCATTTTCTGCAAAGAGGTTTTCATCAAAACCCGGAAGGGGAGTAGGGTCCTTTCTTGCAAAGCGAAGTGCCCTGTAAGAAAATATTCTCTCGGCGTCTATGACGTGTTGTAACATTTCTTTGATCGTCCATTTGCCTTGAGCATAGGCATAATCAATTTTATTGTCCGGAATGGTTTGAAAAAATTGAATGGCGACTGGAGTCTGGTTTTTAAAAGCCGTCATTAAGTCGTTTTCAGGAACCTGGTTGATGTAGTAGTGATAGAAGTCCGGAACGCGGGTGAGATCAGGCCTTGGCATAATTTTAAAAATTTCAATTTTAGATGTCAAATCCCAAATAAATCTCAATAATAGAATTTAAAATTAAAAATCTTTTGATTTTTTGATTTATTTGGATTTTGGCATTGGTTTTTGGTTTTTATTTTTTTAGCTCAGTTTCAAATAGCTTAAAAATACGTTTGTATTCATCCGTCCAGCTGCTTGGCTCAATAAATCCATGATCCTCCATTGGAAAGGGCGCAATTTCCCAATTATCCTTTCCTAGTTCGATTAATCGCTGGGTCAGTTTAACGGCATCCTGGAAATGCACATTCACATCAACCATTCCGTGGCAAATCAATAAATTCGATTTCAATCCTTCGGCAAAATAGATTGGTGAACTTCTTCTATACGCAAGGCTGTCATTGTAAGGTTCATTCAATATCGCACTTGTGTAGCCGTGATCGTAATTCGCCCAATCGGTAACAGGCCGCAATGCTGCGCCTGCTGCAAATACATCCGGAGTAGTGAACAAGGCCATCAACGTAATGAAGCCACCGTAAGACCCTCCGTACAATCCTACTCGCTTCGGATCGACACCATAAGTTTTTACCAAATAATTTACACCATCTACATTGTCATCAAGATCTTTTCCGCCCATGTGCCGATAGATGGCTGTTCTCCAGTCTCTGCCATACCCTGCACTGGCGCGGTAATCAATGTCCAATACGTAGTAGCCATTATCAGCCAGCAGATTGTTGAACATGAATTCGCGAAAATAGTAGCTCCAATATTTGTGCGCATTTTGCAGATAACCCGCTCCATGAACAAACAAAACAGCCGGTTTCCCGGGTGCGGGTGTTGTTGGTTTGTATATTCTCGCGGGTACTTGTACCCCATCTCTTGCTGTAAAAGTTATTATCTCTGGGTCACGCCATGGATATGATTTGAATTCATCACTCATCGCTTTTGTTGTGATTTGTTCAATTTTTCCACCGGGCTTATCTCCATCGTGTACAGGCAAATTTTCCTGCAAATAAAGTTCCCACGGCTTGTTGGAATAAGAGTAAAGAACGGCAATGTATTTTTCATCTGGTGAAATGGTCACGTGGTTTGCTCCTGTCATTGAGGTAATTCGCTCGGCCTTTCCTCCCGTTACAGGCAATCGATAGAATTGTTGTTCTCCCGGATGTACTTCATTGGTAGTGAGATAAAAATATCTTTTGTCCTTTGAAAGTTCAGCTTGCTGAACTTCATATTTCCCGGACGTTAGGGCTTTTTTTTCACCGCTTTCTACATTTACAGTATAAACATGTGAGTAGCCAGTGACTTCTGATTGAAACCAAAAAGTGTTTTCATTGATCCATCCTTCGTTGATCCCGCTAAATCCACCCGTTCCAGGACCACCGATCCATGCCTCATCACGCTGCCTGTCCAGTAATCTTAGTTTTCCAAGGGTTATGTCAAACAACATTAGCCACCTGTCTTTATTGTCCCGTGAACGAATATCAAGAGCGGCGTGACTTCCGTTTGGTGACCACGAAATATCTCCGATAACCACGGGCCTTATGGGTGGGTCCTTTATTTGTTGCTCAAACTTATTCGGATAATCCTTTACATAGCCGGGCAAGTCACGAATCCCCGGGATAGAATCCGTTTTTATCGCAAATGTTGTATCCTTCTTGCGGTCGTAAATAAAAAAATCAGAATTGCTCCGCGGCTCGCCAACCTTGGTGCGACTCTGAATATCATTGGTAAATCCTGACTCGGTTACGTAATTCGGCACAATGGTCGCCTTCGCATCTGGGGAAGTTTTCGTCAAGCGGTAGCTGACAAATCTTCCATCAGGACTTATTGTGAGATCCTGGAGTACCCGATCGAAGATATTGACCGTGCGTAACTCTTTTGGCGATAAATTTTTGTTATAGGCATCTGTCGCGTCCTTTTTTTCTTTTCTTTCTTTCAAAACTTTTAAGTATTGAAGCTGATCATTTTTCAGCCATTGCTCTTCGGTAGTATTGGTAGTTTTCTTTTCAGGATCTTTAGTTTCCAGGTTCGTTAGTTGCATGGTTTCACCGGATGCAATATCCCATGCATATAAATTCATGTTACTTGTGTAAACGATCTTTTTGTCATCAAACGAAAATACAGGATTGATTTCCGTTTCCGTAGTTTGGACGATGCGTTTTGTATTGCCTGTTTTTAGATCTCTAAAAAAAATATCACCGTCTTTAGTGAACACATAGGCTGTCCGGGCGGTGTTCCATGTAGTATTAGAATAGGATACTATATTTTGCTTTTGCGTGATCGAGGCTTTAGCTGGATTGTGATTTGTAAGAGTAATAAAATAGACGGAGTCAGAAGGTGAATTATCGGGATTCCAGTTAAAATATAATGTGTTGCCATCGGCACTCCAGTATACATTTGAAGGAGACGTGCCAATCCATTTTGGATCACGCATGATTTTTTCGACAGTGAGTTTGTCAAGTTTTTGTTGACTTAAACAATGCGACGCGGACAACAATGCAAGCCCAAATGCGAATAGTTTCGGCATATTACCTGTTTAGCTCATAAATATATTGAGAAAGGAATAACGCTGGGTAGAAATCGACAACAGACTAAATAATAATAAAACAAAACCCCTGTGCGATTTACAGGGGTTTGTGATAAAAAACGATTTATTATTTTTTTGCAGCGGAATCTTTTCCTTTACTACTGTCTTTGATATTTGTAACGATGGTTTGATTTTTTCCTTCAACCGGAGCGTTGGTTTGAGGTTTTCGCGTATAGGCCTTCTCAATATCATCCACTATCATACTCATGATCTCATTGTTCCTTGCCTCAGTTTCCAAGGAAGTGAACAAATCTTCGCGCTCATCTTTTAGATAGTTGTAATAGCTTCTTTGCTGTTGAATATCTTTTTTCAGGTCCTGTTTTACCCTTTCAGCAAGTTGCAGGTTTCCTGCTTTATAGCAGGCTTCGAGATAGAGCAGACAATAGAGATTATGTGACCCATCGCGGCTTATCATCGCATAAGGGAGATCTTTACTATCGATCAGGCTCGCAGATTTGTTTATTAATTTCAACCCTTCCTCTTTTCTTCCTGCATCTGCAAGGTCACCGGCCGTTTCGGCAAAAGCAGAACGAATGCTAAGGCCATGGCGACGATTTTCTTCATCGAAGTAGGCGCCCTTTTTACTGGTAAACACAAATTTTTCCCCAACGTTTTTAGCTGCCGAATCGATATTCAGATCCCTGGTCAATCCCACTCGCTGATTAAGGATCCATTTATCCTGCGGCCTTTGCGTTCTGATGGGAACCAGCCGATAGGTCAGCCCGTCTTTTCGCAGATAATCGCCAAAACCCAGATTGCCGTAAGGCGAAGTAAAATAAATAGGCCGCTTCCAATTATTTGCGGCAATGATATTCAAAATAGCAAGGTCATTTTTTTGAATGTAAGGTGCCCTGTTTCCCTGTGGAGGCAGTTCAAAATTAACTTCGGGCACTACAATATCGTTGGCGTTAACCGTGCCGTTTCTTCTCACCAATGTAGTATCAACGGGAATGCTAAAACGTTTTTCACCGAAAGTTTGTGGTCCAATATCTCTTCCTGTTTCTTCATCGATCACGGGTTTGCCCATCTCGTTTTTCATTACGTCGTACAGTGGATAATATTTATCCTGGGGTTTGGAGGGATCGGCTTGATAGGTGATATAATTCCTGTTATCACCTTCAATTTGCTCAGGTGTCCAGATTACATCAATAGGATCACTTTGGTTTACTTTGTAACGAAGCTGGTTGATATACCAGTCTATTCCAAGCAAACTATTGTTGATGATACGTATATCAGGTCGCACACCTTCCACCTCCTGTGCATACCATAAAGGATAGGTGTCATTATCACCAAAAGTGAAGAGGATGGCGTTCTTTGCACAGCTTTCCAGGTAATCTCTTGCAACATCGCCCGCCAATTTCTTTTTGCTGCGGTCATGATCATCCCATTCCTGTTGTGCCATTATTATCGGCGCAATAAGACAAATCACAGTAGCTGCTATATTAATAAGCCGACTGTTTTGTCCCCCTGACGAAATTGCCCTGATAACATAGACAACAATAGCCGTAAAAGCTGCATAAAGAACAGTGATCATCAGCGCAGCAGGCAAAGATTGTCTTGAATGCCAGGCAAAACTCATTAATACAATGAAGAATGTCAATACAGAGCCTGTAACTAAAATATTATTGAAAAGTTTTTTATTATCTTTTTCACGCACCAGCCGGTAAATAGCGGGCACCGCCAGTCCCAACCAAACAGCAAAGGCATAGAACGAACCAACATAAGCATAATCACGTTCACGGGGTTGGTTGCCGGGTTGATTGAGATATAAGACGACTGCTATTCCCGTCATAAAGAACAAAAGGAAGTTGACAAACCAATCTTTTTTGTCCCTTGTGAATTGATAGATACAACCCAGGATCCCAAGCAAAAATGGAAGCAGGTACAATTTGTTGTGGGCTTTATTGGTGGTTCCGCTCGCAGGCATCCTGCTCTGGTCTCCCAGCATTTGGTTGTCGATAAATGATATGCCGGTGATCCAGTTACCGTCCCGTACATTACCGAAACCCTGCAGGTCATTTTGTTTGCCAGCAAAATTCCACATGAAATATCGCCAGTACATAAGTCCCAATTGGTAGGTAAAGAACCACTGTATATTGTCACTATAGGTCGGCGGGTCATAGCCAACAGCGTTTCCCTGTTGATCCCTTTGTACCAGGTTGAGCCAGTCTGCATAAAATTGCCTGTGACCCTGTTCGTCACT
>Ga0070683_100002838_pt1 | contig 13867 bp, 10 predicted proteins | sample KBSC713LmetaG_FD_64662 | JGI IMG/M metagenome (GOLD analysis project Ga0070683, IMG submission 64662) | Corn rhizosphere microbial communities from Kellogg Biological Station, Michigan, USA - KBS C7.1-3L metaG | ecosystem: Host-associated > Plants > Roots > Rhizosphere ...
CCGCGACTTACCCGCGCGTTTCGACTCGCCGGCCCGAAATATTTTCCCTTACTCGCCGCGCATGCGATTTCCGCGAAACCTTTTAGTACTTGCTATTGCGTCCCTGCTCCTCGCCTCCGCGGGAAACATGTTCGCCAAAACCAAACCCGCCCGACCTGCCGCCGAGTCGTCCGCCCCTTACAAAGGCGCGATCGTGATGGACGCCGCCACGGGCAAGGTGTTGTTCGAAGACCACGCCGATGAAGTCAGCCCGCCCGCGAGCATGACGAAGCTGATGACGTTCGCCGTGCTTCACGACAAACTCGCCGCCGGCGCGATCACGCTCGCCACGCCCGTTCACATCGCCGTCGAAGATGCGAAAATGGGAGGAACGCAAGTGTACCTCGACCCGAAGGAAACCTATCCGGTCGAAGAACTCGTTTACGCGATGATGATTCAATCGGCGAACGATGCCGCCCACGCGCTCGCGCGCGCCTCCGCGGGCTCCACCATGGCTTTTGTCGAGCTCATGAATGCGAAGGCGCGCGAACTCGGCATGACGCACACCACCTTTCGTTCGCCCCACGGCCTGCCGCCGCCCGGACGTCGTCTCGCCGACGGCGATCTCACGACGCCCCGCGATTTCGCGATCCTTTGCCGTTATCTCGTGCTGAAAACCGACGTGCTCAAATACACGTCCGTGCGCACGCGCAAATTTGGCGAAGGCGTCCGTTCGCCCGACAAAGTCATGGTGATGGCCAATCACGATCACCTGCTCGAAAAAGTCGCCGGAGTGGACGGCCTGAAGACCGGCTACACGGAAGGTGCCGGTTATTGCATCAGTTCGACGGCGTTGCGCAACGGCCACCGCATCATCGCGGTTGTCATGGGCTCCTTCGGGCCCAACGGGCAGAAAGACCTCGGTCACACTCGTGATCGCAAAACGATCGAACTTCTCGAGCGCGGTTTCGCGGCAATTCCGGCAGGCAGCCCGGCGTTTGTTTCTGCGGCGATCGAGCCGTCCGGCGCGCCCAATCCGATTTCTCCCGCACCGCTTTCGGCCGCCGAACGGCAGCCCGAAACCGACGCGAACACCGGACCGTCGGTCAAGTTCACGCCTCCGCCGAAGAAGGGCTGAGACTGGGAATCGCACGGCGGCCGGATTTGTCCACGCGGCCGCTTGTCCGGTCGGAATTGCCGCGGTGAATGCGCCGATTCGACCGCTCCGGCGGTTGAACGGTGTTCCTCGAAATTCATCCGCGGTTCAAATTCAGGGCGCCGGCTCGAAGCTCGCACCCTGATCAAAAGCCGTTCTCATTCTGGTTTCTCCGCGAACTCGCGCGGCTGCCATGCATCCCGATCTCACCGCCGTCAAAGCCTACCTTCTCGCCCTTCAGGATTCGATTTGCGCCGCGCTCGAGACGGAGGATGGCCGGGCCCGATTCCGTACCGACGAGTGGATGCGACCCGAAGGCGGCGGCGGCCGCACCCGAATTCTCGCGGACGGCGCCGTGTTTGAAAAAGCCGGCGTGGCATTCTCGCACGTCCGCGGCACGAAACTTCCCCCGTCCGCCACTGCGCATCGCCCGGAGCTCGTCGGCAAAACCTGGGAAGCCCTCGGCGTTTCCCTCGTCATTCATCCGCGCAATCCGTATGTCCCGACGAGTCACGCCAACGTCCGCTTCTTCATTGCGCACTCGGACCACAAGCATGCGGGCGAAGGAAATCCGGCCGATCAAGATGCGGGCCGTCGAAATGACGGCGCGCCTTCGCGTGCGCATGCCGAACCCGCCGACGGCGGCGCGCCCCGCTCCGCCGGCTCGATCTGGTGGTTCGGCGGCGGTTTCGATCTCACGCCGTGCTACGGTTTCGAAGAGGATTGCGTGCACTGGCACCGCACGGCGCGAACTGCGATCGCGCCATTCGGGCCCGCCCTGCACGCGCGGTTCAAACAGTGGTGCGACAATTATTTTTTTCTGAAACATCGCGGCGAGCCGCGCGGCATCGGCGGTGTTTTCTTCGACGATTTCAACGAGCTCGGCTTCGATCGTTCGTTCGCGTTGACCCGCGCGGTCGGCGATGCGTTTCTGCCGGCGTATCTGCCGATCGTCACCCGCCGCAAGGCGATGCCGTTCTCCGATCGTGAACGACAATTCCAGCTGTATCGCCGCGGCCGTTACGTGGAGTTCAATCTGGTCTGGGACCGCGGAACGCTCTTCGGCCTCCAAAGCGGCGGACGCACCGAGTCGATCCTGATGAGCCTGCCGCCGCTCGTTCGTTGGGACTACGACTGGCGTCCTTTGCCCGGATCGCCTGAAGCCGAACTCTACGACGTTTTCCTGCAGCCTCGCGAATGGGCTGCGCAGTGAATGCCCGCTCCGCCAATTGAACGTTGAGCGCTGCGCGTTAAAGGTTGAGCGTTTGCCCTTCATGACTTCCCGCGAACGTTTTCTCGCCGCCTGCTCCGGCCAGCCGCTCGAGCGCCCTCCGCTCTGGATCATGCGTCAAGCCGGTCGTTATCTGCCCGAATATCGCGCGCTGAAATCCAGGACCGGGTTTCTCGAAATGGTTCGCACGCCCGCTTTGGCGGCCGAGGTCACACTGCAACCGCTGCGGCGGTTTTCCGGCATCGACGCCGCGATTTTGTTTTCCGATATTCTCGTCATCCCTGAAGCGCTCGGTCAGGGCTATCGTTTTCGCGATGAGGGCGGAATTGCGATGGAGTTTCGCGTCGAAACGCGCGCGCAAATCGACGGACTCGCCGCGGCCCATGTCATCCCGAGCCGTCTCGCGTACGTTGCAGCCGCGCTGAATCTCCTCAAAAAGGAACTGGCGGGACAAAAGGCGTTGCTCGGCTTCGGCGGCTCTCCGTGGACGCTCGCCACGTACATGGTGGAGGGCGGGAGCTCCGACGATTTCGAGCGCATCAAACGACTTTTCTACACGGAGCGCGCCATGTTCGACGCTTTGCTCGAGAAACTTACCGGCGCGCTCATCACTTATTTTCGGATGCAGATCGAGGCGGGCGTCGACGCCATCCAGATCTTCGACTCGTGGGGAGGAGCCGTCGCCGGCCAGGATTACGAGGCCGCTTCGCTGAAGTGGATTCGTCAAATCATCGCCGCGCTTCCGGGCGATTTTCCGATCATTCTTTTCGCCAAGGGAACGGCGCCGCATCTCATGGATCAGGCATTCACCGGCGCAAAAGTGTTGAGTCTCGATTGGGCCAACGACCTCGCCAGCGTTCGGCGCATGCTTCCGGCCAACATCGCCGTCCAGGGCAATCTCGATCCCGTTCTCCTCAACACGACGCCGGAAATCGTCCGGCGCGAATCCGTCCGACTGCTCGAGTCGATGCGCGGCACACCCGGCCACATTTTTAATTTGGGACACGGCATTCTTCCGTCGGCTAAAATCGAATGCGTGGAAACGCTCGTCGACGCCGTGGTGAACTTCAAATAACGGCGCGAAAAACGCAAAAGACGGCATAACGTTCAGCCTGCGTTCTTATTTTTTTCGCGCTTTCCTGTTTCCCGTGCCAGGCCTCACTCCCAAATCCATCGCCGTGATCGGCGCCGGGATAACCGGCCTGACTGCGGCGCATCGTCTCACGCGGCTCGGCCATGACGTTCGCGTATTCGAACAGGCAGGACGCGTCGGGGGCTCGATTCGCACGGAGCAGATCGACGGCTGGCTGATTGAGGCCGGACCGAATTCCGTGATGTCGGGCGAGCCCGCATTCGCGGCGCTCATCGACGAACTGGGGCTCGTCCCCGAACGCGTTGCGGCCAGTCCCGCCGCGAAAAACCGCTACATCGTGCGCCGCGGACGGCCGGTGCCCGCGCCGGTTTCGCCACCGGCATTTTTCAGCTCACCGCTCTTCTCGACCGGCGCGAAATTCCGTGTGCTTTCCGAGCTCTTCGCCCGCCCGCGCGTGCGCGTGAGCGACATCAGCCTCGCCGAATTCGTCCGATCGCATTTCGGCCAGGAATTTGTCGATTACGCGTTGAATCCGTTCGTGAGCGGCGTGTACGCGGGAAATCCCGCGAAATTATCGGCCCGACACGCCTACCCCAAACTTTGGGAACTCGAACGCACCCACGGTTCGATTCTCCGCGGACAAATTGCCCTCGCGAAGGCGCGCCGCGCGCGCCACGAGCCCGCGTCGGCGATCTTCTCGTTTCGACGCGGATTGCAAACTCTCGTCGACTCGCTCGCCGCGCAACTGCCTGCGGGCTGCATCACTCTCGGCGTGGCGCTCGACACGATCGTTCCCGGCGAGAAATGGAACGTGATTTGGAACGATCACGGCGCCACGCACACACAATCGTTCGACGCGATCGTCGCAGCCGTTCCCGCCCACGCACTGGCGAAACTGCGCATCGGTCCGCATGCCGAACGACCGCTGGCCGCACTCGACGCGATGGAGCATCCTCCCGTTTCGTCACTTTTTCTCGGATACCGGCGCGAACGCGTCCGCCATCCGCTCGACGGTTTCGGCGTCCTGGTGCCAGCGGTGGAAAAACGGTCCGTGCTCGGCGTGCTTTTTTCATCGTCACTTTTTCCCGGTCGCGCGCCGGACGATCACGTTGCGATTACCGTCATGATCGGCGGCGCGCGCCAGCCGGAGCTAGCTCCGCTGCCGACGGATCGGCTGTTCGGAGCCGTCCGCGCGGATCTCAGCGAACTCCTCGGAATTGAAGGCGAGCCGGTTTTCCTGCGCCACACCTTCTCGCCCCGCGCGATTCCCCAATACAATCTGGGCCACGAGCAGTTTCTCGCCGCGATCAATGCCGCCGAACTCTCCCATCCCGGTTTATTTGTCGGCGGCCAGGCGCGTGATGGGATCGCGGTTCCCGCGTGCGTCGCCGCCGGCGAGAAACTCGCTGCTCGAGCCACCGCGTAGCATTGCCGCGAGCTCGGCCAGACGCGTGAACGTTTCGTGCTCGCACGGTTAGTCTTCCCATTCTCGAGTTCCAGATGCGCGAAGGGTTCATCCCGCGATGGAGCGTTCGGTGCGGAATTGAGGAGACGACGGAGACGCCGGAATTGTTCGCTCGTCGCCGGGGCGCCCGCGATTCGCTGCTTCCGAAAATTCCCGCATCTTCCTTCGGGAACCGACCCCGTCTCCGCGGGTCGCTGCGGCGGAGAGTTGCGCTCGTCACTTGTTGTCAATGCAACGATGCGACACGGCGTTCCGCAAATATCCCGATGCAAATTTTCGAGACCTCGCAGAAATCAATGCATCCCAAAATTTCTCAGCGGAGCGGACGAGGCAATCTGCCCGAGAGCAGAATGCGCCGCCGGCGCGCCGCCGGAGACAGCCCGGTTCGCCCGGACGAAACTCAAAAATCGTCATCCACCGCCGAACCGATGCATTCCCGCGCCGAATCCGGGCCGCCTGCGCCGGCAGGTATAAAAAATCCGCCGCCGCCGTCCGACGAGAGCGGCGACGAAAGTGAACGTTTGCCATCCGACGGTCGCTTCATCTGTCGCCTGTGCGGCTACGAGCACCAGCCGGTTCGGCTCGCCCGAGGTGAGCGCGCCGTGTGCGCCCGCTGCGGCGCGACGCTCGCCAAGGGTGTCCGCGACGGAGCCGACGTCCCACTTGCTTTTGCAATCACCGGCTTGATCTTCGCGCTGCCGGCGGCGGTATTGCCAGTCCTGACGGCCTCCAAATTCGGCAACGAGCACAGCGCGTTGATTCTGTCCGGTGTCGCCGCTCTTTCGCACGGCGGTCTCCAACCGATTGCCATGCTGGTGCTGATTTGCGGCATCCTGGGACCGGTTGTGCTCCTGGCGATTCTCATCGCGCTGTTGCTGACGACGCGTCTCGGCGCCGCGCCGCCGCCCGCCGCGCTTTTTTTGTTTGCGCAACAACTCTCACGTTGGGCGATGCCAGAGGTTCACGTGCTCGCCGTTCTGGTGGCTTTCGCGAAACTGGGCGATCTGGTGACGATCAGCATTGGCCCCGGTCTGTGGTTTTACGGCGGCATGGTTTTGTCCATCGTGATCGCGTGGCGAAGTTTCGATCTCGAAATTCCCGCACCCGTTTCGCGCCACGGAGAGGTGATCTCATGAGCTCCGCGTCATCAGGCCGCTTTCCTCACGCTCGGGTCGTCGCACTCGCCGCCTCCGCCGTCGTCATGCTGGTTCCGGCGAATCTCCTTCCCGTGATCAGCACCAACATTTCCGGCGAGGCGCGAACCGACACGATTTATTCGGGGATCGTCGGGCTTTGGCAGCAGGGCCTTTGGGGCATTGCGGCGATCGTGTTCACCGCGAGCATCCTCGTGCCATTTTTAAAACTCGCCGGCCTGACCAGTCTGCTCATCGCGTCGCACTGGCGACCAAATCGCCACGCTCGCCAGCTCACGCGCTTTTATGCCGGGCTCGATTTCATCGGACGCTGGTCGATGCTCGATGTTTTTCTCGTCGGGCTTTTGTCCGGCCTTGTGCAATTTGGATCGCTCGCCTCGATCGAGCCCCGCCCGGGCATCGCCGCGTTCGCCACGGTCGTCGTGCTCACGATGCTGGCCACGCAATCGTTCGATCCGCGGGTTCTCTGGCCAACCCACCAACGCGGGAGTTTAACACCATGAGTGCCGCGCCTGCGCCAAAAATCACCCGCGCCAGAACCCTGCCGCTGATCTGGATTGTGCCGATCGTGGCGTTGGTTGTCGCCGGCTGGATGATCTTTCGCGAGCAGCGAAATCACGGCCCCGAAATTTCCATCGAGTTCGCCGACGGCTCGGGTGTCGAAGCCGGAAAAACTCCGCTCGAATACAATGGCGTTGCGGTCGGCACCGTGCAAACCGTCGAGCTCACGCGCGATCTCGCCCGCGTGGTCGTTCGCGTTCGCCTGAAAAAAAATGCCGCTAACGTGGCGCGAGCCGGCGCGGAATTCTGGATTGTTCATCCCGAGGTGAGCTTTTCCGGCGTACGCGGACTCGAGACGCTCGTGCGCGGCGTGCGCCTCAACGTCCGGCCCGGCTCCGGCGCGCCCGCCACGCGGTTTCAAGGACTCGACAGCCCGCCCGCACCCGAGCTCACGGCGGCCGGACGCGCGTTCATATTGAAAAGCGACCGACTCGGATCGCTCGCTCCGGGCGCGCCCGTTTACTATCGCGAAGTAAAAGTCGGCGCGGTGGAAACGAGCCGGCTCGCCCGGGATGCGACGTCGGTGTTGATCCGGATTCGCGTCTTCAATCCGTATATCGATCTGGTGCGGACCAACACTCGTTTCTGGAACGCGAGCTTCTCGATCAAGGGCGGTCTGTTCAGCGGTTTCGACATCAAAAACGTTTCACTCGAAACGCTGTTCACCGGCGGCGTCGGTTTCGCCACGCCGGAAGGCAACCTGGCGCCGCCGGCGGCGGATGGCGCCGAGTTCTCCCTCGCCGACGAACCCGAGAAGGAGTGGCTGAAATGGCAGCCCCAAATCCCCATCGCGCCGGTCGAGCAAGCGCCGGATTCACGCGGCGCCACTCCGCCAACGACGATTGTGAAACCTGAATCTTCGCAACCCATCGAAAGCCACGGCGCGCGAGGATAAATGAGGACGATCCAGCGAGATAATTTTGAGCCACGCCTGCGATCGATTTGTGGATGAGCCGATGCTTTGCCGGCGGTTGAATCCCCGGAGCCGAGGTTCGCATCCGCGCTGTCTGCGAAATCCGCGGTAAACTCCGGACGAATTTTCCCGGAGACAACGGCGGTAACCACCCTTCATTTCGCGCCCTTGACTCTCCTCCGGACCGACCTAGCCTCGCGCGCTTTTCTCTGGCATGGCGCACGATTTAAAAGACACATTGCAGCTCCCGAAAACGGATTTTCCGATGCGGGCCGGTCTCGCACAGCGTGAACCCGGACGCGTTGCGCATTGGGAAAAAATCGGACTCTACGATGCGATTCAGCGCAAAAACGCCGTCACCGGAAAAGCCTTCGTTCTCCACGACGGTCCGCCATTTACGAACGGCGATGTCCACATCGGCACCGCGCTGAACAAGACGCTAAAGGATCTGATTCTGCGTTACAAATCGATGCGCGGTTTTCGCACGCCGTATGTTCCCGGCTGGGATTGTCACGGATTGCCGATCGAGCAAAAAGTTTCGCGCGACCTGCAGGAGAAAAAAGAAACGGTCACCACGTCGGCCTTGCGCGCGAAGTGTGACGCGTTCGCCGAATCATGGATCGCAAAACAGACGGCGCAATTCAAACGCATCGGCGTTCTCGCCGATTGGAAAAACGAATACAAAACCAAGGCGCCACCGTACGAAGCGGATATTCTGCGCACGTTCGCCGCATTCGTCGAACAAGGTCTGATTTACCGGAGCAAGAAACCCGTTTATTGGTCGATTCCGTTTGAAACCGCACTCGCCGAGGCCGAGATCGAATACAAGGACCACGTCAGTCCGTCGATCTGGGTGAAGTTCGCGGTGCCGCCGGAGGAGGCGAAGAAGTTCAACCTGCCGGCGGACAAACCGCTGTTCGTCGTCATCTGGACAACGACACCGTGGACGATTCCGGCGAATCTCGCGATCGCGCTGCATCCCGACGTGGAGTATGTCGTCGCCGATCTCGGCGCGGAGCGAATCATCGTCGCGCAGGCGTTGCTCAACCAGGTCGCAGCCGCGGCGAAACTCGAAACGCCTTCGGTCGTGCTGACCACGATTCGGGGCAAGGCGCTCGAAAAACTTTCGACGCGGCATCCGTTCATCGATCGCGTGTCACCTGTTGTGCTCGCCGATTACGTGACGACCGAGAGCGGCACCGGCTGTGTTCACACTGCACCGGGTCACGGTGCCGAGGATTATCTGACCGGACTTAAATATGGTCTCGAGATTTACTGCCCGGTCGGTGACGACGGTCGTTATCTCGACGATGGGAAAATGCCCGCTGACCTGGTTGGACTCACGACGCTCGAGACGGTGGCAGACCTCGCCGCCAAACGGACATCGCCGGCCAACATCGCGGTGTTAAAAAAACTCGATGCTGCGGGCGCGTTGTTCGCGAAGCAGCGTTATACGCACAGTTATCCGCATTGCTGGCGTTCCAAGACGCCGATCATTTTTCGCGCGGTGGACCAGTGGTTCGTGTCGCTCGACAAGGCAGGCCACCGCGCCAAAGCGCTCGAAACGTTGAAACAAATCCAGTTCGTGCCCGGCTGGGGCGAAGCGCGAATCCAAGGCGCCGTCGAGTCGCGCCCCGATTGGTGCATCAGCCGCCAGCGGGCGTGGGGCGTGCCGATCCCGGCGTTTTTCGATGCGGGAAAAAACGCCTACCTCGATGGAAATGTTGTCCGCGCCATCGCCGGGAAAATTGAAAAGCTCGGGACGAATTTCTGGTACGACGCGAACCCGGCGCAAATTCTCGAAGGCGTGACACTCCCACCGGGCTGGCCGGCCGCCAGTGAACTTGTCTGTGGACGAGACACGCTCGACGTGTGGATCGATTCCGGTTCATCGCATGCCGCCGTGCTCAAACGCGGCCAAGGCGGCACCACCTGGCCGGCGGATCTCTATCTCGAAGGCAGCGACCAGCATCGTGGCTGGTTCCAGTCTTCGCTTTGGACCAGCGTGATCGCATTTGGCTCCGCGCCTTACAAAGCCGTACTCACTCACGGTTTCATCGTGGACCAGGAGAGGAACAAAATTTCCAAAAGTTCCAGCTACGAGAAACCGCAAACGAGCGACGCTTACGTGGCCGAATATGGCGCCGATGTGATCCGGTTGTGGATTTCGTCGCAGGATTTTCGCAACGACATTCCGATCTCGAAGGAGATTCTTTCGCACGTCGGCGAAACCTACCGGCTCATTCGCAACACGTTTCGCTATCAGCTCTCGAACCTGTTCGATTTCGATGCCGCGCGCGACGCAGTGCCCGTCGAGCAGATGGACACGCTCGATCGCTGGGCGCTGCATCAGACGGCGGGGTTGATCCGCGATTGTACGGTGGCGTACGAGAATTTCGAATTTCACCACGTGTATCAGCTCTGCAATCAGTTCTGCTCCGTCACGCTCTCGGCGACCTATCACGATATTTTGAAAGACCGGCTTTACACGCTCGGCACGAATTCGCCCCTCCGCCGTTCGTCGCAAACCGCGATTCATCAGATTTTCCAGGCGCTGGTGAAACTGCTCGCGCCGATCCTGACGTTTACGACCGACGAAGCCTGGGCTTACGCGACAGCAAAAACCGAATACACCGCCGACTCCATTCATCTTCAGGAATGGCCCGTCGCGCTCGCGGCCTGGAGCAACTCCGCCATCGAAGCCGACGTTGCGGCGCTCCTGAAAGTGCGAACCCAGGTCAATGAGGCGATCGAGCCTCTGCGCGCCGCCGGGAAGCTCGGAAAATCGCTCGACGCCTCGGTTGCGCTCAACGGTTCGCCAGAGGATCCGACGTTCCGAATCCTGGAAAAACACCGCGATTTTCTTCCCGAACTCTTCATCGTTTCCCATGTCACTCTCGCCCCTGCCATGGGAACCATGTTCAGCGTGAACATACGTCCATGTAGCGAGCTCGAGTTTCACCGGTGTCCACGTTGCTGGCGCTGGGTGCCGGCGCTGGAATCGAGCCCGCGCGACAACGTTTGTCCGCGTTGCGCTGAAGCAATGAGATCTTAACGTCCCTTTCCCCCAAAACTCCCCATGGCCAAGAACAATAAGAAAAACGCCAAGTCCAAAGTTGCCAAACCTGCGCTGAAAAAAAAGCCATCTGCGCCGATCAAGGCAAAGCAGGCTAAACCGGCGCCGATCGCGAAACCCGCGAAAAAAAATTCTCCCACCATGGAAAAACCCTCCAAGAAAAACGCCCTGCGCGACAGCATTCTCAAGCGCAAGGCTCCCGCCAAGCCCATCGCGTTCAGTCTCGATGAGGTTCGCGCCATCGCCAAGACGGTCGTGGCCAAGAACGGCACCGCCGAAAAACCGAAAGCCGCCAAGCCGGCGGGCGCCGCCAAAACCGCGATGGAGCTGGAAAAACCGGTCAAACCCAATCACATCAAGGCCGCATCGCTTTCCGATATTCTCGGGTTCAATCCGAAACGCACCCAGCAGCCCGAACCGGCCGAAGCCCGCGACGTTCCGGAAAAATACAAACGCTTTTACAAGCTGCTTCTCGATCTGCGGAAACACCTGACCGAAGGCATCGAGCTGCACTCCGAAGAGACGCTCAAACGTTCGAGTAAGGACGACTCCGGCGATCTCTCGAGTTATGGTCAGCATATGGCTGATGCCGGGACCGACACATTTGACCGGGATTTCGCGCTCAGTCTCGTCTCGAGCGAACAGGAGGCGCTCACGGAAATCGATGCCGCCATCAAACGTGTTTTCGATGGCACGTACGGAATCTGCGAAATCACGCAGAAACCGATTGCCAAGGAGCGATTGCTCGCGGTGCCGTTCACACGCTACTCCGCCGAGGCGCAGAAGGAACTCGAGAAAAACCGGTACCGCACGCGCACGGCCGGCGGCCTTTTCGGCGAACTCGGCGAAGAAGGCGGCAAGATCATGGAAGAGGACAGCGGCGGTGGCGGCGACGAGTGACGCAAAAAGAGATTGGTTCTGATGGCCGACCGAATGTAATTCGGTGATGACATCCGAACCCCGCCCATCGACCGGGCCTTCCGCACCTGTTCGCAACGTTGCGGATCGCGATGATCGTTCGTCTTCGGACGCGCGAAGTCCTCTGCTCGCGCGCGCGTTCGCGTACCGGACCTTGCTGCTGATCGCGCTGTTGCTGCTCGCACTCGACCAGCTCACAAAAGCGTGGATCGTCGCCCGCCTGCCTTTCGCGACGTACGGCGAACCAGGTGCGATTCGCGTCGTACGCGGATTTTTCTACATCGTTCACGTCGGCAATACAGGTGCGGCGTGGAGTTTGTTCTCCGGCCAGAGTATTTTTCTCGCTGCGCTGGCGGCAGCGACGCTGATCGCGATTTTCATCTGGCGCCGCGCGTTGGGACTCAACGATCGCATCGCGCAAATCAGTTTTGGGCTGCTCTGCGGCGGCATCGCGGGCAATCTGCTCGATCGTCTGCGGCACGGCCACGTCATCGATTTCATCGATCTCCATTTCGGGAGTTATATTTATCCCACGTTCAACGTGGCTGACTCCGGCATCTGTATCGGCGTGCTGCTTTATCTCTGGCATTCGCTGCGGCATCCGAGCTGAGCGAAACGGAGTAGAGTTCGCCGGAGAATTGGTTACAAAGCTGCCACGGTAGGCCGCCAGCTCGCTGGCGCGATCGAGCCACGTGCAAGCTCACCGCGTGCGGCAGCATCATGGCGCCTCGCGCAACCCAGGTGCGTGCGCTGCCCGTTCTTCGTCGGGCAAAAGTCGTCACGCGAATGTCACGGCATCGCCGCAAATCTGACACGTCGGGATGGCATTACTCATCGGCGTTAGTTTTCAAAACCAACCACAACTGGATCTGGGAAATCAAACCATGAAAAAACAGGCCTTTGCCGCAATAGCTCTCGCATCATCCGTTTTTCTGCCGGCCGGACGCTCAGTCGACCTCATCGCGATCGGGTCGATTAGCGGTACGTACGAAGATTTCGCCACGGAGACCGCTGCTCCACTCGAAAACGGCATCCCTGGAAACCGACTGGGCGGCATCGGCTCCGGGCTCGCCTACGCCGGCGGCACAACTTTTCTCGCGCTCCCGGATCGGGGACCAAACGCCAATCCCTACAACTCTTTGGTGGATGACACCGTCTCGTACATCGCCCGATTCCAGACGCTCAACCTGAGTCTTGCCCCGAGTGCGGATCCGTTGACCGGACTTCCGTTCACGCTCACTCCGATGCTCACGAACACGACGCTGCTGTCGAGTCCGACGCCGCTCGTTTATGGCAGCGGCGCAGGTTTGGGCAACCAGATCGACGGCGTCACGCCTCTCGGCTCCGGCGCGCCCGCGCTGAACGCCATCGACCATACTCATTATTTCACCGGCCGTTCGGACAATTTCGATCCGACCCAGCTCTCGACCGATCCCAGGGACGCGCGCATCGATCCTGAAAGCATCCGCGTTTCCAACGATGGAAAGAGCGTTTTCGTCTCCGACGAATATGGCCCGTTCGTTTATGAATTTGATCGCACGACTGGCAAACGCATCAAGTCCTTCGCGCTCCCGGCGAATCTGGCGATCACCGTGGTCAGCTCGCAGAAGGATGTGGAGATCACCAACAACACCGTCGGTCGCGTCACCAACAAGGGCATGGAGGGCCTGGCGATCACGCCGGACGGAAAAACACTCGTTGGCATTATGCAGGCAAATCTGGAACAGGACAAGAAAGGCAGCCTGCGTATCGTGACGATCGACATCGGCACCCGGACGACGCACGAGTACGCTTACATCCTGACCGACGGCTCCGGTGTCAGTGACATTCTTGCCGTCAACAATCACCAATTCCTCGTGGACGAGCGTGACGGTAATGGCTTGGGCGATACGCCGCTGCTCACGGACAAAGCATCGGCGGCCAAGATCAAGCGTTTGTACCTAATCGATCTGGATGGCGCGGTCGACGTGACAAATATCGCAGGCCCGAATGCCGATCTCTCGGGCTTCGGCGTAGCCAAAACGCTTTTCCTCGACGTCGTCGCCAAGTTGAAAGGCGCCGGCGTCAATGCGCTGCTGATTCCGTCGAAGATCGAAGGCATCGCGTTCGGTCAGGACGTCGTGGTCAAAGGGGAAACAAAGCACACGCTGGTGATCGCAAACGACAACGATTTCCTCGCGACCGTCGCGGATCCTTTCAAACAGCCGGGCGACGCCACGCGCGGCTTGATCGCGAACCCGAACCAATTCTACGTGTTCGCTTTTGCCGACGGCGAGTTGCCGGGATTCGTGCCGCAGCAGATCAAATGATTTTTCCGAGGA
>Ga0070683_100002839_pt1 | contig 13863 bp, 13 predicted proteins | sample KBSC713LmetaG_FD_64662 | JGI IMG/M metagenome (GOLD analysis project Ga0070683, IMG submission 64662) | Corn rhizosphere microbial communities from Kellogg Biological Station, Michigan, USA - KBS C7.1-3L metaG | ecosystem: Host-associated > Plants > Roots > Rhizosphere ...
CTGCGCGAGGAGACCTTCGCGCGCCAGAAGGAGCTCGGCGTGATCCCGCCCGACGCCCAGCTCACCGCCCGCCCGAAGGAGATCCCCGCGTGGGACGACGTTCCGGACGACCTCAAGCCCGTGCTCGCGCGTCAGATGGAGGTGTACGCGGGTTTCATGGAGCACACCGACCATCACGTCGGGCGCCTCGTGGACGCGCTCGAGGACCTCGGGATCCTCGAGGACACGCTCGTCTACTACATCATCGGCGACAACGGCGCGAGCGCGGAAGGCACGCCGAACGGTTGCTTCAACGAGTTGGTCGTTCTCAACGGCGCAGCCGGGCTCGAGACGACGGAGTTCATGGTCTCGAAGATCGAACAGTTCGGCACGCCGGAGGCCTACAACCACTACGCGGTGGGCTGGGCGCACGCGATGGACACCCCGTACCAGTGGACGAAGCAGGTCGCGTCCCACTGGGGCGGCACGCGCAACGGAACGATTGTCCACTGGCCAAGAGGGATCAAGTCGAACGGCGAAGTGCGCAGCCAGTTTCACCACGTGATCGACATCGCCCCGACCGTGCTCGAGACGGCGGGCCTGCCCGAGCCGAAGACCGTGCACGGCGTCGAGCAGCGGCCGATCGAGGGTGTGAGCATGCGCTACGCGTTCGACGACGCCGGCGCGGCGGAGCGGCGCGAGACCCAGTACTTCGAGATGTTCTGCAACCGCGGGATCTACGACCAGGGCTGGACCGCGGTCACCCGCCATTCGACCCCGTGGGTGATGGTCGCCGAGTTGCCTCCGTTCGCGGACGACACCTGGGAGCTCTACGACACGAACACCGACTGGAGCCAGGCACACGATCTCGCCGCCGAGATGCCCGAGAAGCTCGAGGAGCTGAAGGCGTTGTTCATGGAGGAAGCGCGCAAGTACAACGTCCTGCCGCTCGACGATCGCCGGGTCGAGCGGTTCAACTCCGATATCGCCGGCCGGCCGGTGCTGATCACCGGCAAGTCACAGCTGCTCTTCGGCGGCATGGGCCGGCTGACGGAGAATGCGGTGATCAACGTCAAGAACAAGTCGCACTCGGTGACCGCCGAGCTGGAGGTGCCCGACGGTGGCGCGGAAGGCGTGATCGTCGCCCAGGGCGGCGCGTTCGCGGGCTGGAGCCTCTACGCGAAGGGCGGGAAGCCGAAGTACTGCTACAACCTGTTCGGCGTCCAGCGCTTCCACGTCGAGGGCGACACGGAGATCCCCTCGGGCACACACCAGGTGCGGGTGGAGTTCGCCTACGACGGCGGTGGGCTCGGCAAGGGCGGAACGGTCACGCTCTTCGTGGATGGCGCGAAGACCGGCGAGGGGCGCGTCGAAGGCACGGTGCCGATGCTCTTCTCCGGCGACGAGACCTGCGACGTGGGCTCGGACACCGCCTCACCCGTCAGCGACGACTACACGAGCGAGACCAGCCGGTTCACCGGCAAGGTCGAGTGGGTTCAGATCGACATCGATGAGGCCGCCGAGGACCTCGACCACCTGATCACACCGGAGGAGCGGCTGCACATCGCCATGGCGCGCCAGTAGGTGGCGCCGGCCGAGCTCGTCGCTTCGTCAGCCCGTCGTCAGCGGCCCGTTGGCCCCGGGCTCGGCGTCCGACTGCTCGGGCTGCTCCGCGTCTGCCGCGTCCACGTCCGGCTCCGCGTCTTCCGCGTCTCCGTACGGGTCGGCGGGAGGCTCGCCGAGCGCCTTCGCGAGCTTGGCCGCCTTCTTGCGCTCCTGCTTCAGCGCGCGCTTCTCCTTGACCGCTTGCTCGCGCTTCAGCTTCTCGAACGTCTGACGCGACTTCTTCTGGGCCATTCAGCGCACCAAGACGGATCGGTTGATGATCAAGAAAAGCCTCCCTCGTCGCGAACGGGTAAGGAAGGCGCTCGTAGCGCAAACCGGACTCGCTCTGGATGGGACACGGTAGCACCCCGTCCGCGCGACGCCGCCGGCCGCGCTAGCGTGTGGCGATGAGCGTTCCGGAGGTTGCAGCGTTGAAGCCGCGGCTCCGAGGCGTCTTTCACGAGCTGGCGCTCTACTCGACGATCCCGCTCGGAATCACGCTCGGCCTGACGGCGTCCGGCCGGCACGCGCAGGTCGCCGCCGCCGTCTTCGCCGGCACCGTTGTGGCCATGTTCGCGGCCAGCGCCCTCTACCACCGCTTCACGTGGTCGCCAGGCGCCCGGCTCTGGCTGCGCCGCGTCGACCACGCCGGGATCTTCGGCCTGATCGCCGGCACCTACACCCCCTTCGGGCTGCTCGTTCTCCACGGCGCCTGGCAGACGGCCGTGCTCGCCGTCGTCTGGACCGGAGCCGCGGTGGCGATCGCGGCCAAGATGGTCTGGGTCCGGGCCCCGAAGTGGATCTCCGCCGCCGCCGGAATCGCCCTCGGCTGGGTCGGCATTCTCGTCCTGCCGCAGATCTTCGACCATTCCGGGGTGGCCGTGGCCGCACTCGTCCTCGTCGGCGGTCTCTGCTACACGGTCGGGGCGATCGTGTACGCGCGGCGGCGGCCCGATCCGATCCCGCGCGTGTTCGGGTACCACGAGGTCTTCCACGTGCTCGTCGTGGCGGCGGTCGCGCTGCAGTACGGCGCCGTCGCGCTCGTCGTCAACTAGCGTCCGGGGCATGCGCGCTCGCAGGATCGCCGCACTCCTGGCCGCCGCGGTCGCCGTCGGCGCCGCGCTCACCGCGGCGATCGCTCACGACTCGTCGCCGTCGACGGGCGCTGCAGCGGCCGGCACGCCCGGGTGGATGGACGTGGCGCCGATCTTCGCCGCGAAGTGCGCCGGCTGCCATCGCATCGGCGGGATCGCCCCGTTCCCGATCACGTCGGCCCGCTCGGCGGCGGCACACGCGCCGGCGATCCTGACGATGACGCAACTGGGCGTGATGCCGCCGTGGCCTCCCGGCAGCGACTCACCCGCGTTCCTCGGCGCCTCCCGCCGCATCCTCACTGCCAGGGAAAAGAACGCGATTGCGCGCTGGGCACGCGGCGGCGCGCCGATCGGCGCCGGCGGCTTGATCTCGCCTCCGACGGTGCGCTCGACGGCGCCCGGCCGGACGATCTCGCTCGCGCCTGCGCGGCCGTACATGCCGCACGCCGCAGTCGGCGGGTTCGACGACTACCACTGCTTCGTCCTGGAGCCGCACCTGAAGCAGGACGTCTACGTGACGTCGGCGTCGATCCAGCCGGGGCAATCGAGCCTCGTTCACCACGTGATCCTGTTCGAGGCCGCCGGCGCCAACGCGACCGAGGCGCGGCGCCTGAACGCCGCTTCGCGCGGGCGCGGATGGACGTGCTTCGGCGGCCCCGGCCTCAGCGAGACGCATCCGGACGCCGCGGCCACCTCGAGCGACCGTCTCGGCTCGCCGCAGTGGATCGGCGCCTGGGTGCCCGGTCACACAACGAACGACACGCCGGCCGGTACCGGCGTCCTGCTCCACGCCGGAGCCGCGGTCGTCGTCCAGGTGCACTACAACCTCATCCACCTGGCGAAGCCCGACCGCTCGCGGGCGATCCTGCGCGTCGTGCCCGCCGCCGGTTCGAAGCTCACGCCGCTGGACACGATGCTGGTGGCGGCGCCCGTCGAGCTGCCCTGCCCCGGCGGGCGCCGCTCGGGGCTCTGCTCACGCGGCCGGGCGCTCGCCGACGAGTCCCGGAAGTACGGCGCGGAGGCGGCGCTGATCCCGACGGGGTTGCTGTACCTCTGCCGAAAGACGCTCGCCGACTACCCGCAGGACGTCGGCGGCGCCTACGACGTCCGGACTTCCTGCGACCGCACGGTGAGGCGCCCGTTGCGGATCTACGGCGTCGCGGGCCATATGCACCTCCGCGGCGTCGACATCCGCATCGACCTGAACCCGGGGACGCCGAGCGCCCGCGTCCTGCTCCACATCCCGCGCTGGCACTTCCACTGGCAGGACGCGTACTATCTCCGGCAGCCGGTCGTCGCCTCGCCGGGCGACACGATCCGGGTCACGTGCCGCTTCGACAACTCGCCGGGCGCACAGCCGATCGTGAAGGGTCAGCGCCTCGCGCCGCGGTACGTCCTCTGGGGCGAGGGCACGACGGACGAGATGTGTCTCGGTTTGCTGCAGGTCGCGAACGCGGGCTGAGCTCGGCGTTCCGGTGGGTCTTGCATGCACGTACCGACGCCAGCTCTCGGGCTCTCATCGGCAGTGTGTTGATGGAAGACCTGGCACCGGACCTCTGCGAGACCGGCACCTGCGTTCTGCGCTCACGGCTCGACCGCAGTGAAAAGTCCTGCGAATCACTCAGAAAGGGCGCGCCGCGGCACGAGCCAGGTCTCAGGCGAGACGCTCGAGCAGGCGTCATTGCCTTACTCCTGGGACGAGATCTTCAGTCTCATGCAGGCGCGCGGCCAGGCATCGAGGCCTGACGCGCGCTCGCGGTCGCGGAGGGCCCGGAGTTCGGGAGTCTCCTCCTCGGGCGTGAGGTATTGAAAGCCGAGCCGCACGTAGTAGAGCCCATTCCAGGGCACTTCGACGTACGTTGTGAGAGTGAGCGCGTCTAGCCCGTGGTGGCGCGTCCACGTCACTGCCCGCTCGATTAGGGCGCGACCGATCCCCCGCCGGGCATGACGAGGGTGGACACTCACCTGCTCGATGTGGGCGGCTCCGTCGATGAGGTCGATAAGGAGGTAGCCGACTGGCCGATCGCCAGCGTCGGCCGCCACGAACGCACGACCGCCCTGAGCATACGGGGCAAGCTCCTCGACCGAACCGGGATCGGCGTCGGCTACGAGATCCATGCCGAGGGATCGGAACATCTCGCCCGCAGCTCGCTCAACCTCGATCAGCAGCGGGAGATCGTCCCGGCGCGCAGCCCGGACGATCTGCAGGTACTTCCGTTGTAGTTGTGACATCAGGCGAATGGACCTAACCGGACTCGAACCCAGCGAGCTCGGCGGGTCCTGATCGCTCCGAGATCGTCGCAATCCGGCCGCTCCCGACGAGGACGGCCGCCGGTCGCGGCACCTCGTTGTAGTTGGAGGCCATCGCCAGCGTGTACGCACCGGTCGCCGCGACCGCGAGCAGGTCGCCCCGACGGGGCTCCGGCAGCTCCGCGCTCTCGATCAGGACGTCGCCCGACTCGCAGTGCTTGCCGCAGACGGCGAAGGTCCCCGCCGACGGCTCGTCCGCCCGGTTCGCCAGCAGCGCCGAGTACCGCGCGCCGTAGAGGGCGGGCCTCGGGTTGTCGGACATGCCGCCGTCGACGGCGACCCAGGTCGTGGCGCCGCTGCGCTTGACCACGCCCACGCGGTAGAGCGTCACGCCCGCACGGCCGACCAGCGACCGGCCGGGCTCGAAGACGAGCTGTGGCTTCGGCAGATCGGCCGCCGACCACGCCTCGTACAGCCGCTCCGACACCGCGCGCGCATACTCCTCGGGCGTGGGCGGAGCGGGCTCGTCCGGGACGTAGCGGATGCCGAGACCGCCGCCGGCGTTCACGATCGCCGCCGTCCAGTCGAGCTCGTCCCGCATCCGTTTGCAGAGCTCGGCGAGCAGCTCGATCGTCGAGAGCGTCGCCTCCGAGCCGGCGACCTGCGAGCCGAGGTGGACGTGCAGGCCGAGCAGCTCCAGCCCGGCCGCCAGCGCCCGCTCGACGATCCCGGACGCCTCCTCCGGGGCGACCCCGAACTTCGAGCCCGCATGGCCGGTGCGGATCTTCTCGTGCGTGTCCGCTTCGACGCCGGGCGTGATCCGGAGCAGAACGCGCTTCACCCCGGCGGCGGCGCAGCGCTCGACCTCGCCGGGCTCGTCCATCACGACCAGCCAGGCGTCGGTCTCGGCGGCGGCGGCGAGCTCCTCGTCGGACTTGTTGTTCCCGTGGACGACGAGCAGCGGCGCCGGCACCCCCGCCGCCTGCGCCACCCGGAGCTCGCCGAGCGTCGAGACGTCCGCGCCGATCCCCTCCTCGGCCAGCACGCCCATCAACGGCACGTTCGGGAACGCCTTCGAGCCGTAGACGATCGTCGCCTCGGGAGCCCCGCGCCGCCACGACCGGGCGGCGGCCCGGACCGTCTCCTCGCAGTAGACGACCAGCGGCGTGCCGTACTCCTCCGCGAGCGCGGACGCGCGCACGCCGCCGATCGTCAATTCGCCGTCCTCGACCCGCGCCGTATCGGGGAACAGCTCCAGCATCAACGCGTCCGGTAGCCCTTGCTCGCGTTCCAGTGCAGGGTGCCGCCGGGCTTGGGCAGCGGCGCGTCGCGGCCGGAGATCGTCACGCCCTTCGCGGTCGACGGCGGGCAGATCGCGACATACCGCGCGTAGCCGCCGACGCCGCCCTTGAACTTCGGGTAGCCGATCGTGACCAGGCAGCCGGTGGCGGGGACGCCATCGAGGTTGGCCACGCCTTCCGCCTGGGTGTAGCCGTGGTGCATCAGCCACGACTCGCCCTCGAGCGTCGGCGTCGTGTCCGTGTCGAGCGGCTCGTGCCCGTGGAACAGGATGTGCCGCTGGAGGTGCAGGAACTTCAGCGCGGCGAGCGACACGCCTGGGAAGACCGGGTCGGCCGCGAGCGCCTTCGCCTTCGCGGCGTTCTCCGTCCACTTCCTCGACCAGTCCGACCGCACCATCACGACCGAGCCTGCGGGGATGCGACCGTGCTGCCGCTCGAACGCCTGGATGTCCGACACCTGCAGTGCGTACTTCGGGTCCTGCTGCAACTGCGGGACGATCGAGATGACCACGAGCGGCCGCACCGCATACGTCGGCGGCAGCCCGTCGATCGCCGGGTACTCGGGCGCCCAGTGCGCAGGCGGGTCGAGCTGCGTGCCGAACTGGTCGGTCGACAAGCGGTACGCGGTCGCCGCGAAGCCGTCCTTGGCGTACGTGTACGCCTTCCCCGTCTTCGGGTCGACTGTTGCGCTGAACTTCGCCGGCCCGAACCCCTTCCAGACCGGCATGTTCGGCGTGATCGAGTGGGTCAGGTCGATGTACCGGGCCTGCTTCAGCGACTGGTCGTACACCTGCCAGAGGCCGGTGCTCGCCGGCGTCGCGTGGGCGGCGCCGGTGCGGGTGACGACTGCGACGGCGACCACCGCCGCTGCCCCGGCCGCGAACAGGGCGATGCCTGCGACCGACTTCGAGATCCGCATGGAGAGCCTCCTTTCGTTGCGCTGGTCGAGTACGATAGGTGCGATGGAGCGGCTGCTCGCGTAGATCCAGGAAGCCCCCGCGGCCGGGCCGCGCGAGCTTCCCACGGCCTCTCACGCGAGAGGCTTTTTTGTACCCGTGGACAGATACGACCCCAAGACGATCGAGGCGAAGTGGCAGAAGGTCTGGGAGGACGAGCAGACCTTCCACACGCCCGACCCTGCGCCCGGCGAGGAGCCGCTGAACCACTGGTACCAGCTGGAGATGCTCCCGTACCCGTCCGGGACGCTGCACATGGGGCACGTCCTCAACTACACGATGGGCGACGTCCTCACGCACTTCCGCCGCCGCAACGGCTGGATCGTCCTGCGGCCGATGGGCTGGGACTCGTTCGGCCTGCCGGCCGAGAACGCCGCGATTCGCGAGGGGGGCCACCCGCGCGAGATCGTCGAGCAGAACATTGTCGCAATCCGCGAGCAGATGAAACGGCTCGGGTGGGCGATCGACTGGGACCGCGAGGTCGGCGCCCACGACGTCGAGTTCTACCGCTGGACGCAGTGGCTGTTCCTCCGCTTCTACGAGCGCGGGCTCGCCTACCGGAAGGCGGCGCCGGTGAACTGGTGCCCGCACGACCAGACCGTGGTCGCGAACGAGTACGTGATCGACGGCCGTTGCGAGCGCTGTGGCACGCCGGTCGAGCTGCGCAACCTCGAGCAGTGGTTCTTCAAGATCACCGCCTACGCCGACGAGCTGCTGCGCTTCGAGGGCGCCGACTGGCCCGAGCGGACGATGACGATCCAGCGCAACTGGATCGGCCGCAGCGAGGGGGCGGAGATCCTCTTCCGCGTCGAGGAGCTCGACACCGACATCCCCGTCTTCACCACGCGGCCCGACACGCTGTACGGCGCGACCTTCTTCGTGCTCGCGCCGGAGCACCCGCTGGTCGGGCGGATCGCCACCCCGGAGGTCGACGAGTACGTCCGTGCGACCGCGCAGAAGAAGACCGAGGAGCGCGCGGCCGAGCAGGCGAAGACGGGCGTCTTCACCGGCCACTACGCCACCAATCCGGTGAACGGGGCGAAGCTGCCGATCTGGGTCGCCGACTACGTGCTGATGGACTACGGCACCGGCGCGATCATGGCCGTGCCCGCCCACGACGAACGCGACGGCGAGTTCGCACGAGCCTTCGACGAGCAGAGTGTCGAGGTGATCACGGAGGACGGCGTGCTGATCAACTCGGGTGAGTTCGACGGTCTGCCGGCCGAGGAGGCGAAGCGGGCGATCGTGGAGAAGCTGCACGCCGAGGGCCACGGCGCGCCGGCGGTGTCGCACCGCCTGCGTGACTGGAGCTTCGGCCGCCAGCGCTACTGGGGCTGCCCGATCCCGATCCTCTACTGCGACGCTTGCGGCGAGGTGCCGGTGCCGGACGACCAGCTGCCGGTCGTGCTGCCCGAGGTCGAGGACTACCGGCCGAAGGGCAAGCCGCCGCTGGCGACCGCGACCGAGTGGCTGCACACGACCTGCCCGCGCTGCGGGGGCCCGGCCACGCGCGAGGCCGACACGATGGACACCTTCGTCGACTCGTCCTGGTACTTCCTCCGCTATGTCGATCCACATAACGACGAGGCGCCGTTCGACCGGCGGCTGGTCGACTACTGGTGCCCGGTCACGCACTACATCGGCGGTATCGACCACGCCACCGGCCACCTCCTCTACTCGCGCTTCTTCGTGAAGGTGATGAACGAACTGGGGCTGCTCGGCTTTCGCGAGCCGTTTGCGGGGCTCTTCCACCAGGGCTGGGTGACGATGGGCGGGACGAAGATGTCGAAGTCGAAGGGCAACGTGATGGGGCCTGACGAGATCGTCGAGGCCTACGGCGCCGACCCCGTGCGGCTCTACATCCTGTTCATGGGCCCCGCCGACCAGGACATGGAGTGGACGGAGACCGGGATCGACGGGATGGCCCGGTTCGTCCGCCGGCTCTGGCGGATCGTGCACGAGGTCGCCGCAGCCGCGCCCGACGGTGATCGGGGCGACGGCCCGCTGGTGCGCACCGCGCACGCGACGATCGAGCGCGTGACCGGCGATCTCGACCGTCGGCTGCAGGTCCACACCCCGATCTCGGCGGTGATGGAGCTGACGAACGCGATCGCCGACGACCCTGGTGCTCCCGGCGCCCGCTTCGCCGCCGAGACCGCGCTGTCGCTGCTGCAGCCGTGGGCGCCGCACGTCACCGAGGAGCTGTGGGGCGTGCTCGGCCACGACGACCGGCTCTGGGAGCAACCGTGGCCGCAGGCCGACCCGGCGCTGCTCGTCCACGAGACGTTCGAGCTCGTCGTTCAGGTGAACGGCCGCGTGCGCGACCGGATGGAGGTGCCGGCGGATCTCGCCGAAGCCGAGCTGGTCGAACGGGCGCGCGGCTCGGAGAAGGTGCGGGCGCACCTCGACGGCAAGCAAATCAGGCAGACGATCGTCGTGCCCGGCAAGCTCGTGAACCTCGTCGTCGGCTGACCGACCTCGACGACATCGTGGCTGCGGTCGGCGCCCGGAAGGCGCCCTCTCCGATGCGGACGAAGATCCTTGCGATCGATGGGTTCGGCGGCGCCGGCAAGTCGACCCTGGCTGCCGCACTGGCCATCCGTCTCGCTGCTCCGATCGTCCATACCGACGACTTCGCAAGCTGGGACCATCCGCTGGACTGGTGGCCTCGGTTGCTGGCCGAGGTGCTCGAACCGCTCTCTCGAAACGAGGCTTGTCGCTTCCGGCGCACCGACTGGGAAGGAACGGGCCGGGAGGAATGGGTGGTGGTCGAGCCGGCGGACGTCGTGATCCTCGAGGGTGTCGGTGCCTCGCGTGCCGTCTTCCGCCCGTTCGTCACCTGTGCAGTCTGGGTCGAGACTCCGAGGGCGGAACGCCTGCGCCGCGGTCTCGAGCGCGACGGTGAGGACGTGCGGCAGCGCTGGCTCGAATGGATGGCAGAAGAGGATGACTACGAGGCACGCGAGCAGCCTCGTCTTCGCGCCGACGTTCTGGTGAGCGGGCAGAGATGACACGCTGCTCGCTGGTTGTGGCGTCCGCCGTTTGCTGTCACGTTTCGCCGCGCAGCGTCGTAGAGAGAGAAGTACGTCACTTCGCCGAAAGGGGTCTCTCGATGATCAGAGCACTGGCCGTCCTCTCCGTGCTGGCCGGGGCCATCGCCATGCCCGTCCAGGCTGCACCGCGGCTCGCGACGATCGGCACCGCCGCGACCGTCGACTTCCGCGTCGTGCTGACCGCGCGCAGGACCTCCGCGGGCGATGCGCCGACCGCGGCCGTCACCGCGACGATCTACCGGCTCGGGCGCGACTCGTGGGAGCGCACGGGCTCCCGCGCGGTTCCCGGCACGTACTTCTGGAACGTCGTCTCTGGCCGCAACGCCGTCTGCGAGCTGTCGATCGCCACGGCCGGGGCGGCGAAGCCGGGCGCGACGGTCCGGCTGCTGGTCAGCCCGTCGATCGGCTGCGGGCGCTCCTACCAGATCGGGCTGGCATGAGGGCCCTGGTCGTCCTGCTCGCGGCAGGGCTGGTCGCGGCGGGCGCCGCGTCGGCGACCGCGCCGCCCGTGGGTCCGCTGCCGGCTGCGAAGATCACGACCGTGAAGACGACGCGCGGGCAGCTCGTCTCGATCGCGCTGCCCACGCGCAGCGGGTACGTCTGGCGGGTCGCGCGGCCGATCGCGGCGCGGATCGTCCGCCAGGTCGGCGAGGGAGACGTCGGTCGCGTCGTCGTCCTCGTGTTCGCGGCCGTGGGGCGAGGCCACGCGTCGATCGTCCTCGCCGAGACGAGAGGCGAGACCGCCAGGGCGTACCGTGCGGTCAGGTACGAGGTCACGGTGGCCTGAACGCCCGCCGCAGCGTTCGGCGATTGTCTAGCGTGCCCGCATGCGCGTCCTCGCGGTGGACGTCGGCGGGCGGCACGTCAAGGCGCTCGTCCAGGGTGAGAGCGATCGCCGCCGGTTCAGGTCGAGCCCCGAGCTCACCCCGGGGCAGATGGTCGAGGGCACGCTGGCGCTCGTCGACGGCTGGGACTTCGACCACGTGTCGGTCGGCGTGCCGGCACCCGTGGTCGACGGTAGGGTCGTCCGCGAGCCTGTCAACCTCGGCCCGGGCTGGCAGGGCTTCGACTACGAGACCGCATTCGGCAGGCCGACGAAGGTCATGAACGACGCGGCGATGCAGGCGCTCGGCAGCTACGACGGCGGTCGGATGCTGTTCCTCGGGCTCGGCACCGGGCTCGGCTCGACCATGATCGTCGACGGTGTCATCGTCCCCATGGAGCTCGGCCATCTCCCCTTCAGGCGCGCGACGTTCGAGGAGTACGTCGGGCGCGCCGCCCGACAGCGGCTCGGGCCGAAGCGCTGGCGTGCTGCCGCGCTGGAGACCATCCAGCACCTGTCGGCCGCGCTCCTGCCGGACTACGTGGTGCTGGGCGGCGGGCTCGCCGACGAGCTCGACGATCTGCCCGCGGGCGTCCGAGTCGGCGGCAACGAGCTCGCGTTCGTCGGCGGCTTCCGGCTCTGGGAGTAGGCCGCGGCTCAGATCTCGCCGAGATCCGAGGCGACGCGGCGCTCACGTGGCTGCCTGAGCATCACGGCGCTGAAAGCGCAGATTCCGGCGCACATGAGATAGGGCACGGCGTCGCTCGTCAGCTCGGCGAGCCCGCCGCCGCCGGCGGGGCCGATCGCGTTACCGACCGCCCACGCCGCGTTCATCACCCCGAAGCTCAGACCTTGCGCGAGACCGACGTGGTCGGCGGCGTGCGACAGCATCGTCAGCGCGGGCGAGTAGAGAGCTCCGACCGCCACCGCGGCGAGGAGGATCAGCGGCACCAGCACCCACGCCGATTCGGACACGGCCAGCGCGACGGCCACGGCGGTCGAGCCGGCGAGCGCGATCCGCGCCGGCCGTGCGGGGCCGAGCCGGTCCGAGACGCGTCCGAGCCAGGGATTGATCACGGTCTCGATCGCTGCTGCAACCACCCAGACCGCGCCGATCGCGACAGCGCCGAGCCCGTCGTGGTCGAGCGCAAGCGGCGCGAGCACGTTCAGCGTGCCGAAGAAGAGGGCGGGGACGGTCATCAGCCAGAGTCCGAGCAGGAAGTCGCGGTCGCGGACCGCCGCCACGATCAATCCGAGCGCCTGGCGCTCGGCCGGCGAGGGCTCCATCCCCAGGGCCACGAGCACGAGCACCACCTCGAGGCCCGCGACCACGGCGAACGTCCCGCGGACGCCGACCAGGCTCGCGGCGGCCCCGACCACCGGGCCGAGCAGCGCGCCGAAGACGGCGGCGCCCATCGCCGTGCCCATCGTCTGGCCGCGGCGCTCTCTGGGGGTGGCGAGCGCGAGCCAGGCGAGCCCGCCTGCCCAGGTCAGCGACGAGCCGAAGCCCTGGGCGGCCCGCGCCGCGACGAGCGGCCAGTAGCTCCCGGCGGCGGCGACGCCGACGCTGCCCGCTGCGACGAGGACGAGCCCGGCGAGGACGGCGCCCCTTGCGCCCCGGCGCGCGGCGAGGATGCCGCCGGGAATCGCGCCGGCGAGGACGCCGAGGCCGTACGCGGCCACGAGCGCGCCGACGCCGCCCTTGGAAAGGTGGTACGTCTCCTCGAAGTGGGGCAGCAGCGGCGTGAGCGCCGAGTACAGGGCGGTGTCCACCACCACGACCACACAGACGAACGGCAGCAGGCGGCGCATCGTCCGAGGCTACCGGCGGTGCCCACGGGCGAGCCGGAGGCGGCCGAGATCGGCCGGCGACCGCCTGATTTGACGCGATCCGCACGAGCGCTCAGAATCACGCCTCCACGCGGAAGGAGGCCGGTATGTCCTGGACCTTGAAGGGAAGCTACGCCGAGACCTGCTCGTGCGAGCTGATGTGCCCGTGCAACCTCTCCTTCGATCACGGCGCGACCTACGACTACTGCCGCGCCACGCTCGCCTTCCAGATCAGGGAAGGCGAGATCGAGGGAACGGACGTCAGCGGCTGCAAGGCGGTGTTCATCATCGACACGCCGAAGGTGATGACCGACGGGAACTGGAAGCTCGGCGTCTTCATCGACGACGGGGCGACCGACGAGCAGGCGGAGAAGCTCACGAGCGTGTTCACCGGGCAGCTCGGCGGGCCGATGGAGGCGCTCGCCCCCCTCGTCGGTGAGCTGCTCGGCGTCGAACGGGTGCCGATCGAGATCGTCGACGACGGCCTGCGCCACAGCGTCCGCGTCGGCGACGCGATCGACTTCGAGATCGAGGACATCGTGCCCTTCGGTGTCGAGACCGGCGAGCCGGCCCGGCTGACCGGCATCTTCCACCCGGTCGGCTCGACGCTCACGGCCGCCGAGGCGAAGCGGTCGAAGATCAACGCGTTCGGGATCGAATACGAGGGCAAGACCGGCCTCTCGACCTCCGAGTTCTCCTGGGCCGCCTGACCGCGTGACCTCGGCACAGGCGGCTGCACCCGCACCCGTCCGCACCGGCCCCGGGCCGGCCTGGGCGGCCGTTCGCACGCGGGTCGGGCTGGTGGCGCTTCTGCTCGTGCTCGCCGCGGCCGGCTGGTGGCTGACGGCGCGCTGGATGGAGGGCATGGACGGCGGTCCGTGGACCGACCTGGGCACCTTCGCGTGGTTCGTCGGCGTCTGGATCGTGATGATGGCGGCGATGATGTTCCCGTCGGTGGCGCCGACGGTCGCG
>Ga0070683_100002840_pt1 | contig 13862 bp, 10 predicted proteins | sample KBSC713LmetaG_FD_64662 | JGI IMG/M metagenome (GOLD analysis project Ga0070683, IMG submission 64662) | Corn rhizosphere microbial communities from Kellogg Biological Station, Michigan, USA - KBS C7.1-3L metaG | ecosystem: Host-associated > Plants > Roots > Rhizosphere ...
GGGCCGTACCCGCGCAGGAGCCTCTCGCCGGCATCCCCGTCCTCCGCCTGGCCGGCCTGGGATCGACGCCAGCGCAGGTCGGCGAGCAACTTGCCCAGGTCGAGCGCCGGCTCGCCCCGCCGGGCGCGGTCGAGGTCGATCACGGTGACCGCGACGCCGTCCCAGAGCAGGTGGTCGAGCTTGAAGTCTCCGTGGACGAGCGTCGCCGTCTCGGCACCCGCGCGCTCGCCGGACTCGCGGACGGCCGCCAACGTCCGCCGGAGTGCGGCTCCTGTCAGGGGCAGGAGGGCATCGACGTGCTGGGCGGCCCGCTCGACCGCGTCGATCTCGCCGGCGAGCGTTGCCGCCGGCTCGGACGGAGGCACGCCGCAGTGGATCAGACGCAGGAGCGAGCCGATCGTCTCCAGGTCGGCATCCCCGGCCGGCGCCGGCCGGCCGGGGACGGCCTGCGTGACGAGCGCGTCCTCCGACGCGTGGAGGACGGGCCTCACGGCCCGCACGCCGGCCGGGCCACGGCCCACCGCGGCGCACACAGCCGTCGCGCGCCGGGAGGCTTGCCCGCCCGCTCCGGGCCGATAGAGCTTCGCATACCACGCGTCCGCCGGACCGGCGTAGCGCAGCACGTGCCGCTCGCCCGGCCGGTAGCGGATCGTGGCAACGGCGGCCGGCGCGGTGCGCAGCCCGATCGCGTTGCCCGCGAAGACGCCGTCGGACATCCGGACGAGGGCCGGGAAGCGAGGATCGAGCGGTGACACCAGGATCCGCATCCCCCACCCGGGAACCTCGGCTGCGAGGGAGCAAAACGGTGCGGCCAGCCCACGCCGGCGGGCCTCCTCCTCGATCGCGCCTGTCACCGAAGGCAGGGCCGAGTCAGTGACCGACCACGTGACCGCCACATGCCGGCACCAGAGGTCTCCGCGCCGGTCCCGTACTGTCGCGATGCACCACGCGCTCAGCTTGCGGCCGGGCTTCAGCTTGACCCGGTGGATGTGGCAGTCGCGGAGGACGGCGCCCGGCTCCAGCAGACCGCCGAGCTCTTCCCACGCCGCCGCCGCGGGTCCGCCCCCCAGGAACCGGCGCAGGCCCTCCACCCCGGCGCTGCCCGTGACGACCTCGGCGATGGTCACAGGACCCCGGCCCGGCCGAGGGCGTGGCGGAGAAGCGTGAGCCGATACGGCAGCCGGCCCAGCTTCGCTTTCGTCCAGCAGTGAAGGACGCCGGTGACCGCGTCCAGCGATTCCCAGAGCTCAACCCGCTCTCGGGACACCGGTCGCATGTCGGCGTACGCGTCGAGGAACGCGGCCGCGAGCGCATCCAGGTGGGTCAGGTGGGCGTCGTCGTTGCCGCCACGTGCCTCGCGGAGCGTGCGCAGGCCGGTGTCGCGGAGGCTGGAGCAGAAGAGCGCACAGTCGGCCGCGGGCTCTGCCAGGCAGAAGCTGTCGAAGTCGATGAAGCCGATCGCGCCGTGCTCGCCGACCAGGACCTGGGCGGGGCGGAAGCTGCCGTGGGAGGGCACCGCCGGCTGCTCGCCGGCCGCCGCGATCCTGCGGTCGAGGCTGTCCAGCAGGCTGGACACCGCCCCGTCGAGGGAGGGCACGAGCGTTGCGAGGCGGTCGACGATGTCGCCGACCTCTGCTCGCTCGTCGGCCCAGCAGCGCTCGTCCAGCGGCTGCACGCCGCAGGTGTGGAGCTCGGCCAGGCCGCGGCCGGTCTGCCGCAGGGCGGCCACGAGCGCGGCCGCGTCCCCGCCGCCGGTGCCGAGCGACTCGCGCAGCATCGCCTTGAGCGTCGTCCGATGGGGGATGCCGCGTTGGAGCACCACCCGGTCGTCCGGCGAGAAGGCCAGGGGCTCGGCGAGCGCGACGGTTCCCGCGGCCGCCACGGGGGCTCGCCAGAGATCGCGCATCCCGCCCCAGGCAACGCGTCCCTTGCCACCCCAGTACGTCTTCGCGACCACCGCGCGCGGCCAGTCGGCCGGCGCATCGGGGGCGAGATCGAGCTCGTAGGCGACCGTGCAGCGACTGCCCGGCTTGTGGCGCATCACGCGCGGCCGGCAGGCCGAGACGCGCATGCCGGGGCAGCGGCCGGAGGCCTGCAGGAGCCGCTCGATCATGCGCGCGGCCGCGTCGGGGTCCGTCATCGACCCAAGCGCCGGCAGGGCCGCATCCGCATCGCCGCGCGCGACCACCAACCGCAGGTCCGGCAGGTAGCGGCGCCAGCCGGGCTCGGCGACGCTCGTCCCTGCCGGTGGCCGCGGCGCCGACACGCGCCCGTGCAGCTCGACTGCACCTGCCCCGGCCACATCGGCGAGATACACGGCGCCCATCCCGGTGCTCTTCGTCCGCACCCGCACGACCTCGCACGAGCGCAGGCCGGGGATGTGGGGGAGCAGGGCCCCCTCGACCGCCGCCGGGTCGCCGATCGCGCCCAGCCACTCGGGCGGGTCGCCAAGCCGCTCGAGCGTCTCGGATGCGGTCGCGGCCGTCGCCGTGCGGCTCATGTCCGACCCTCGAGCAGGCCGGCGATTGCCTCCAGCCGGCGAGGCTTGCGCTTCTGCCAGCTGTGGACGGCCCGGCCCAGCAGGCTCAGCGTCTCGTACCCGCGCACGCGCTCGCGCAGCTCGGCGGCGGCTCCCCGGGTCGCTGCTGCCTCGGCGTAGATCCCGAGAAACTGGTCGGCAAGGCGGGAAGCGAGGCATGGCTCACCAGCGCCGGTCGCCTTCAGCCGCAGGTAGGCCACGAAGTTGCCGAGATCGAGGGCCGGCTCCGCAAGGCAGATCGTGTCGAAGTCGACGAGCGCCCACCCGCGTCCGTCGAAGAGGATCTGGTTGTGCTTGAGGTCGCCGTGGGACGCGCGGGCGGTGAGTGGTGCGGAGGCCGCGAGCTCCGCCTCGGCCCGTGCGAGCCCGTCCTCCAGCCACACGCCCAGGCTCGGGGCGATCCGGGCGAGGGAGGCGATCTCCGCGTGCAACCGCTCGATCTCGCCTTCCGCGCTGCGCCGGCCGGCCGCCGGCGGGTCGAGCTCGTGCAGTGCCGCAGCGACCTCTGCGCAACCCGCCACGGCGGCGGAGAGGGCGGGCGCCGGCGGTGCGGCCCCGCGGGCGCAGGCCCGCAGGAGGTCGGACAGGACCGGGGTGCCGGGGACGACGCCGAGCAGTTGCAGCCGCAGCGGCGAGGCGTATCCCAGCGGGCGGGGGATGTCGAACCGGCGGTCGGCCGGCAGCCGCGCGAGGGCGCGGACCGCCGCGGTGAGCGCGGCGTTCGCGTGCTCACCGCGGTCGTCCGCAGCCACCTTGCCGTAGGCGAGGGTGCGACCGCCTTCGTGGTAGCGCAGCATCACCCGGTCGGAGCCGCGGTACCGGTGGGTGGTCACCTGCAGCTGCTCGGGGTAGCGGCCGAGCGCATCCGCGAGCAGCGGCCCGGCCCGGGCGCGATCGGTGGCGGCGAGCAGCGTCGGCAGGGCGGCGTCGATCGGGTATACCGACACCGTCGCCCGCAGTCCGGGGAGCAGCGCGATCGTGCCGGAGGCACCCAGGCGGTGCGCCAGGGGGCGCAGCCGGTCGGCGTGCTCGCGGCGCGCCGCAGCCGCCGAGGGGTGCACGCGCGCGGTGACGGTGACCGTCGTGTCGGCGCCGGTCACCGCGTCGTAGCGGAGGACGCACGCCCGGCCGGGGACATACCGCATCGACCGCAGCCGGCACAATGCGATCCCGTGGCCGCCGGGGTGCAGCGTCCGGCTGAGCAGCGAGGCCATGGTCGCCTCGTCGACCGCCGCCGGGAGACCCGGCAGCTCGGCCGCCGTCCCCGGGCAGGCGAGCGGATCCAGCTCGGCCGGATCGAGGCGGATCATCGTCGCGGCCACATGCCCCCTTCCTCGAGCAGCGAACGGGCGCGCGCCAGCCGCGCGGGTTTGGCATGGCGCCAGCTCGAGATCGCGACATGGACCAGCGCGAGCGCCTCGTGGACGGCCGCACGCCGCTCGAGCCGGCGCCGCTCGGACCCACCGAGGCGTGCCTCGGCGGCATAGGCGCACAGGAAGCGTCGGCACAGCGGCTGGCCGGCGTCACGGCCCGCCGTCTTCGCCGCCCGCCGTGCGGCCAGCCGCAGGTACGCGCAGAAGTGTCCCAGGTCGAGCGCTGCCTCGCCCATGCACGCATCGTCGAAATCCACCAACCCCGGGGTGTCGCCCTCGAGCACGATCTGGCGATGCGTGAGGTCGCCATGGCACAGGCCGGCCGGGCCGGGCCGGGTCGGGCCCGCCGCGATGAGTGCCCGGTCGATGCAGCCGCCCAGATCCTCGGCCAGGTTGGCGTCGACCCCGCGGACGAGGTCGAGGTCGCGTCGCAGACGGGCCGCGTCCGTCTCGGCACTGCGGACGCCGGCGATGGCGACGGGGCATGCGTGCACGCGGGCTGCGGCGCGGGCGCACGCCTCCAGCGCGGCCGCGGACTGCCCGGGCGGGGCGGCTCGCAGGAGCGCATCCGCACACGGCATGCCGGCGACCTCGGACTGCATGCTCAAGCCCAGCTCGGGGACGGCCCCGAGCGGCCGTGCCACGCGCAGCCCGGGAGCCCTGGCGGCCAGGGCGCGCAGGGCGGCCGTCGGCTCCCCGGAGACGCGGCGCGCGACCTTCGCATAGACCGTTCCTCCCCCCGCCCCCCGGTAGCGCAGGGTGCAGCGCCCTTCCCGGGGATGGTGTGCGACCTCGACCCGGCAGGGCCCCGCATCCGCCCGCCCCAGTGCGGCCGCCAGCAGCTCGCCCGCCCGGGCCGGATCGGTGGCCGCAGGCAGGCCCGGCAGCTCCGGCTCGATCGGGAACGCGTGCACGGTCATCGGCACCGCCGGATCGCTCGCGAGCGCAGCCGCCAGCCCGCGGAGGAGCGGATGTCCGGCCGCTGCCCGTGCGATCGGCTCGAGGCCGCGCCGGAACGTGTCGGCGGCTTCCGCGTCGGCAAGGATGCGCGCGCCGACGGTCAGCTCGCGCCCGCGACCCTCCGCGTCCCGAACGGCAGCGGTGTAGCGCAGGCTGCACGTTCCGTCGTCTCGGTAGAGCAGCTTGCCCACGGCCACCCGCTCGAGGGCGCCGCTGCCGTCCGGCCACAGCATCCGCTCGAGCCCCTCACGCATGGCTCCCGCGTCCAGCGCATGCCGCAGCCCGGAAACCGCGGCCTCGAGGCCGGTGGCGGCCGGGCGGTGGGCGACGAGCGTCATCGCGCCTCGGGTGCGGGCACCGCGATCGACCTCGACCCCAGGGCCGCAAACCGGGTCGCGTGCACCCGGGCGTAGCCGTCGCCATGGGCGACGAGCTCCTCGTGCGTCCCGGAGTCGACGATCCGTCCATGGTCGAGGACGAGGATCCGGTCGGCCGCCTGCAGCAGGTTGAAGTCGTGGGAGATGACGAGCGTCGTGCGGCCGTGGATCAGCTCACGCAGCCCCTCGAGGACAGCCTCCGCCGCCGCGACGTCGAGACCGGTGGTCGGCTCGTCCAGGATCATGATCGGCGTGTCGCGGATCAACGCGCGGGCAATCGCGATCCGCTGCCGCTGGCCGCTCGACAGGTTCGCGCCCTGCTCGGTCAGGTCGCAGTCGTAGCCGTTCGGCAGGAGCGAGATGAACCCGTCCGCGTTCGCACGCACGGCCGCCGAGACGATCTGCTCGCGGGTCGCGTCGGGCAGGCCGTAGGCGATGTTGTCGGCCACGGTGCCGCTGATCAGCGACGTCTCCGGCAACACCATGCTGATCTGCGAGCGCACCGACTCGATCGTGAGCCCGCGCACGTCCTGGCCGTCCAGAAGGACCGCTCCGCCGTCGGGGTCGTACAGCCGCGGGATCATCTGGGCGATGGTCGTCTTGCCGGCTCCGCTGGGCCCGGCGAGCGCGACCACCTCGCCCGGCTCGACCTCGAAGCTCACGTCCGAGAGGGCCGATGGGCGCTCCGCCGCCGTGCCTTCGCCGGCATAGGCGAAGGTGACGTCGCGGAACTCGATGCGACCGGCCAGCGGCGCCGCCGCGACTGCACCCGGCTCGTCCCGGACGGTGATCGGGCGGTCGAGCACCTCGGCGATCCGCTCGACGCTCGCGAACACCTTCGCGATCACGTTCCATTCCTTGATGATCCGCCGCGACGGCTTGAACATCTGGCGGATCAGCAGGACGACCAGGGTCAGCGTCCCCAGGCTGAGCTGGCCGGAGTCCATCAGGTAGACGCCGATCCAGATCACGGCCGAGATCGCCAGGACCTCGAACACGGTCACGATCCAGCTGAACCAGGCGTCGAGCCGCGCGGCGTCGAGCGCCGCGGTCATCGCCCGGCTGCTGTTGTCCACGAAGCGCCGTTCGTCGTGCCCGCCGCGGCCGAAGGTCTGCACGACGCGGATCGAGCCCAGCATCTCCTGCGTGGCCGCGGCCAGGTCGCCCTCGCGGGCGCGCTGGCGCTTGGCGGCCGCCTTGATGCGCCGGGAGAAGTACCACGAAATCGCCGACGTCCCCGGGATCACGATCAAGCCCACCAACATGACCTGCCAGGCCTCGTACAGCAGGAACACGACCGTGGCGATCAGCAGCAGCGTGCTGCCGGCCAGGTCGCTCAGCGAGTCGATCACGAACTGCTCGAACTCCTTCACGTCGCCGACGACGCGGAAGATGACGTCGCCCTTCTGGCTCCGGTCGTGGAACGACATCGACAGCCGCTGAAGATGCGAGAACAGTCCGACGCGCATCCTGAAGCCGAGCGTCCGGCCGCCGCGGGCGAAGCAGATCTCCGCCAGGGAGTCCGAGGCGCTGTTCACGACCTCGAGCACGATCAGCACGACGACGAGGGCGGCGATCGTCGCGTTGCGGGGCGATTGGATGCCCGGGAAGCTCAGCGGCCCCTGGGTGCCGTCGAAGTAGTCGATCATGTACGACAGCGGGTACCAGGCGAACACCGAGGTGACCGCCTCGACCGAGAGCAATACGAACGCCGTCACGAACAGCCGGTGCTGCGAGCGCGTGAAGCGGGCGATCAGCCGCACCGCGCGGCGCGTGTCGCTGCGCTTGGCGACCGGCCGGCCCTCCTCGGCCTGCCGCGACGCGCGTCCCAGCAGCCAGAAGATGGCCACGCCGACGAGGGCACATCCCACCAGCGAGGTGAGCACGATGCGCGGCGCGGTGTTCATGGTGATGTCCGCTCGCAGGGTGATCATGAGGCCTCCCGTTCGTACAACACATCGGCAATGCGGCGCGCGCCCGTCTGCGTGTCGAACCGCTCCACGACAGCCGCCCGTGCGGCCCGGCCGAGCGCGGCCCGAAGCCCGTAGTCGGCGAGGAGCCGCGCCAGGCTGGACGCGATCCGTTCCACGTCGCCGGCGGGGCACAGCAGGCCGGTGCGCCCGTCGACGACCACCTCGGCGATGCCGCCCACGTCCGTCGCGACCACCGCGACGCCCGCTGCCATCGCCTCGAGCACGACGTTCGGTATGCCGTCGCGGTCGCCGTCCGCGGTCACGACAGGCGTGAGCGCGAAGACGGTGGCGGCGTGCAGCTCTCGGGCGAGCTCCGCCTGGGTGAACCCGCCGCCGAGCCGCACCCGCTCTTCCAGCCCGAGCTCGGCGACGAGCCGCTCCAGATCCGCCTGCATCGGGCCGTCGCCCAGGATGCGGCATTGCGCGTCGGTCGGAAGCAGCGCACACGCACGCAGGAGATCGCCAAAGCCTTTCTTCTCGACCAGACGCCCGGCCGACAGGACGAGCGGCGGCGACGGCGGCGCGCCGCTCCCGGGCTGGAACAGCGTCGCGTCCACACCGTGGTGGATCACGCGCACCTTGCCGCAGGCGGCGGGAGCGACCCGGCGCAGATAGGCGGCGTTGGCCCCGCAGCAGGTGACGACGGCGGTCGCGGCCTGCGCCCGCTCGGCCAGCGTCCGTACGGGCGTCTCGTAGAGGTCGCGGGCGTGGGCGGTGAAGCTGTAGGGGATCCCCGTCAGCCGGCGGACGAGGAAGGCGATGAGCGTGGGGTCATGGGCGAAGTGGCTATGCAGATGCGGCTGCTCCGGTCCACCCGCCAGTAGCGTCCGGGCCAGGTAGACGGCCTGGGCGAACGCCTGGAACCGCGAGCCGGTCCGGTATCCCGTGTCCAGGTCGCGGCGACGGAGGACATACGTGCCGGCGCGGGTGTAGCGGAGCGGCCGCCGCAGCGCGAAGCGTGCATGCTCGGCCAGGAGCGCGCGCCGCGGACGGCGAAGGGCGGGCTCGAGGTAGCGCGGGTGCGCCCGCACCTCCTTCGAGGCGGCCTGCAGCGCACCGTCCTCGGCCCGCGTCATGCTGAACAGCTCGACCGGGACGCCGAGGCGTTCCAGGGCGACGATCTCGTTCGTGATGAACGTCTGGGACAGGCGCGGGTAGCTGCGCAGCAGGTAGACGACCCTCATCCCAGGCATCCGATCTGGCGGGCCCCATGGGCGAGGACGAGCCGCAGCTGACGGTCGCGCTCGATGCCGGTCGGCCGTGGATCGACGCCGGTCCCCTGGGCGAGCTGCTTGGCGATCTTCATGCAGGTGTAGGCGGCGAAGAACGCGAACGTCGGCCCCGCTCCCCGGCCGCTGCAGGCCCGGTACTCATCCAGGAACGCGCGCTCGACGATCTGCCGGTGCCGGAACGGCGACCGGACGCTGTGGAGCCACAGATAGGTGCAGAAATGGGCCGGGTCGAGCGATCGGTCGCCCATCCGCACCTCGTCGAAGTCGATGACGCCGAGCCGCCGTGACGCCACCACGTGACCGTGGTGGAAGTCCTTGTGAATCGGGACATCGGATGTGAACGGCAGCCGGGTCACCCACCGCGCCAGCTCGCCCGCGAGCGCGCGGGCCGGGCCCGCGTGGGCGGGGTGCAGCTCGCCAACGCGGTCGGCCCAGCGGCGGGTGTTCTCGATCTCGGCTCGCATGTCGAGCGTGCGCTGCGGCCGGATCTCGCTCGCGTGGAGGCGGGCGAGCCAGCCGCCGGCCCCGCGCGCGGCCCGCTCCGCCTCCGCCGAGGACGAGACCTCCGCCAGCATTCTCCCCCTGACCGGGACGTAGACGACGAGCGCGAGGTCGGGGAGGTAGCCGACCAGCGCCGGCACGCCGGCGTCGGGCCCGAAGTCCACCCGCTCGAGCGCCCGCCATGTCTCGAACAGGCGCGCGGCGCGCACCGGCTTGGCGAAGTGCTTGCCGTAGACTCGCGCGGGCGCGTCGCCCTCGAGCCGGTACGCGACGAGCGCCCGGCTGTCCGGTTTCCAGACGAGCGTGGCTGCCCCTTTGACCGCCAGCGTGCCTTCAGGTGCCACGAGGTGGCGCAGGCGGCGGCTCATGGTGGTCGTGTCCAGGATCGCCTCGGCGGCGATCGGAGCGGGAGCGAGTGCCGTCACGGCGACCCTCCCGCGGCCCCGGCGGCCACGAGGGGGCGGTCGCCGGGGCCAGCCGGCGCGGCGGCGCGACGGCGCCGCGACCGGGCCTGCACCCGGTCGAGCAGCGTCTCGGCGGCCCGCTGTGCGCCGTTCAGCGGCGGGATGTTGGCGAGGTTGGGTACGTCCTCCTCGGCCAGCAGCCGGTTCAGCCTGGCGCCGAGCCGCTCCGCGGTGAGGCGTTCGGGCGGGATCGCCCGGATCAGCGAGCGGCGCGAGAAGAGGGTGCTTCGCATCCGCTGCTCGGCGCTCGGTCCGGTTCGGGGGACGACGACGGCCTTCTTCTCCCACGCGAGTACCTCGCACAGGCTGTTGTAGCCCGCCATCGTCACGAGGGCCGCCGCGCCCGGGATCCAGCCGGCGGCATCGGGGCAGCCGGTGACCACCCGCACCGACCGGGGCGCGCGGCGGACGAGACGGGCGGCCTCGGCCGCGCTCATGTTGGGGCCGGGAAGGATCACCGCCGCGGCGCCGGTGGCCTCGTGGACGGCGCGGGTCGCGTCGGCAAAGGCGGATGCGAGCGGATAGGCATCGCCACCTCCGCCACCCATCATGAGCATGAACGGGGCAGCCGGCATGTCCGTCGGTGCGACCGCTCGCCGCGGCCTGGCGACGTAGTTGCAGTACTCGATCGCCTGGGCATCCGTGAGCCCGTAGGCGGCCGTCGCGTCGAAGACCGACCGGCTGCCGTAGATCAGCACTGCGTCGTACGCCGGGAGGTAGTCGTACGCCCCCGTCTGCCGCCAGGCGCGCCGGATCCGCTCCGGCCGGTCGAGAATGTCCCGCAGCCCCAGGAAGAGCCGCGGCGGGCGGACCCGGGCGATGGCGCTGTCGAGCACGGGCTTGAGCTCGCCCAGCGCGCCGACCGGCATGTGGTCCACGAGCACTGCGTCGGGCGCGAACTCCGTGAACGCATGCAGCATCAGCTGGGCCCGCATCTGTACGAGCCGGCGAGCCGGCATCGACAGCGTGGCGCTCGTCCACGTCGTCGTCCCGGTCTTCAGGATCGTCGGCAGCTTGACGAGGTCGATCCCCGGCGCACAGCCGACGATCGAGACCGCAGGCGAGTCGGCAACGATCAGGACATCGCAGCGCGGGTTGCGGCGCCGCAGCTCGGTGGCGATGTTGAAGCTACGCCGGAGGTGGCCGAGACCGGTGCCGTCCTGGCTGTACATGAGCAGCCGCCTCATGCGCCCCGCCCCGTCGTCGGCGCGGGTGCAGGCGACCACGCTGCCCGGCACACAGCCACGCTACCCCCGTCTCTGCACGCTCCCCGCGTGCGTCGTCGCCGGGCGGTCCCGCGCGGCCCCGGCCAGCGACCGTCTTCACTAACCGGTTGTTATCCAAGCTTAAACCATCTCTCGTGTCAATCGATACAACATTGTCGTTGTCAAATGGAACAGAACTCCGGGCTCGAATGACAAGTCTCGTGTGTCTTATGCCACGAAGTCCGCGTACGCCGGTTCGCGGGAGGCGTACAGTTGGCCTGATGCACCTGCTGGTGGTGGAGGACTCGGCCGACATGGCGTCGGTACTACGGCGCGCGCTGCGCGAGGAGGGCTACGACGTGCACGTGGCCGAGACCGGCCTCGATGCCGTCGCCGCCGTCGAGCGGTCGGCATACGACGCGATCCTCCTGGACGTGATGCTGCCGGACATCGACGGGTTCGAGGTCTGCCGCCGGATCCGCACGCTCGGCTGTGGGGCGCCCACCCTCATGGTCACCGCCCGCGATCGCCTCGACGATCGCGTCGCAGGACTCGACGCCGGCGCGGACGACTACCTCACCAAGCCTTTCGACCTGCCCGAGCTGTTCGCGCGTCTGCGCGCCCTTCTCCGCCGGGGGCCGATCGAGCGGCCGGCGCTGCTGCGCGTCGGCGACCTCGTGCTCGACCCGGCGCGGCGGGTGGTGCGGCGGGGAACCGTCACCATCCCGTTGCGCAGCCGCGAGTTCGACCTGCTCGAGTACCTGATGCGGCACCCGGGCATCCCGGTCAGTCGCGAAACGCTCTACCAACAGGTCTGGGGGGTCGCGTACACACGGGGCGCCAAGCGCGTCGACGTGCAGGTGCACTTCCTGCGGCAGAAGATCGATGCCCAGTTCGGGCGCAGCTCCCTGGAAAGCGTGCGCGGCGTTGGCTACCGCATCCGCGCCTCCTAGCCGGCCTCGCGCCCTGCGGGTGCCGCTACGGCTGCGGATCGCCGCCGCCGTCGCGATCGCCATGACAATCGTACTGGTCGCCGTCGGCTGGCTTCTGTACGCGCGCGAGCGTGCCGCCCTTGAGGGCGGGCTCGACGACGAGCTACAGGCGCGCGTCGACGCGGTCGCTCCCTACATCCACCGGAATCCCCGGCTGGCACGAATCCCGGAGGCGCTCAGACTCGACCCCGAGGAGGGGTTCATCCAGGTGCTCACGCCCCGTGGGGCGGTTGTCGACACGTTCCCGGAGGTGCACCGGAACACGCTCCGGTTGTCCTCGGCGGACTTGCGGGAGGCCCGTGGCGACGGGCTGGAGACGACACGCATGCTCCCCGGCATCGGCACCACGCGCGTCGTCGTATCGCCGCTCGAGCGGGGACAGAGGCACTACCTGCTGGTGGCGGCGGCCTCGTTCAGCGACATCGACGAGGCGCTCTCCAGCCTCACGCGGGTACTGCTCGTGGTACTGCCCATCGGCATCGCCGGCACGACGCTGGTGGGCTGGCTGCTGGCCGGCCTCGCGCTGCGGCCGGTGGAGCGGATGCGCCGGGAGACCGAGGACATCGCCCAGGAGGAGCTCGGCAGGCGGTTGCAGGTGCCGACCACGGGCGACGAGCTGGCGCGCCTCGCGACCACGATGAACTCGATGCTGGACCGGGTCGAGTCGGCCGTCGAGCACGAGCGGCGGCTGGTCGACCTGACCAGCCACGAGCTGCGCACGCCGCTCGGCGTGGCGCGGGCCGAGGCATCGCTGGCGCTCGCCCGGCGCCGTAGCCGGGCCGAGCTCGAGGAAGGGATGCAGGTGGTCGCCCGTCAGCTCGATTGGATGAGCCGCCTGTCGGACGACCTGCTCGTCCTGGCGCGGTCGCAGCGCGGCCAGGTGCCCGTGCGCCGGACACCGGTCGACCTGCGAGCGGTGCTCGAGGGCTGCTGCGAGGCCTGGCTGGCACGCGCCGCCGCGCGCGGGATCGGGCTGACGCTGACCGCCGCCGACGGGGTCGTCGTGGAGGTGGACCCCGATCGCCTCGGCCAGGCCGTCGGCAACCTGCTCGACAACGCGCTCCGGCACACACCGGCGGGCGGCAGCGTCCACATCGTCGCCACCGTCGACGGCCCGCAGTTGCGCGTCGTGGTCGAGGATTCGGGGCCGGGGTTCGACGCGGGCGTGCTCGCGGACGCCTTCCAGCCGTACGTGCGCGGAAACGGCGACGCGACCGGCTCGGGCGCGGGCCTCGGCCTGGCGATCGTGCAGGCGGTGGCGGAGTCGCACGGCGGTGGCGCCACGGCCGAGAACCTTCCCGGCGGCGGAGCGCGGGTCACGGTGACGATGATGCTCGCGAGGCCCCCGGCGGGCCCGGTCGGCTAGCGCCCGTCTGCCCGCGGCGGCACGAGCCGGAACGCCTCGGCCCACAGCCTGACGGGCACGACCTTCGCCGTCTTCATCAGCAGCAGCATCGGCAGCGGGAAGACGATCTCGGCGCGGCCCCGCTCGAGGCCGTGCACGATGCGGCGGGCGGCGTCGTCGGCCTCGAGCATGAAGGGCATCCGGAATGTGTTCCTGGCGGTCAGGTCGGTGCGGACGAAGCCGGGGCAGATCGTGTGCACGGCGATCCCGGACGGACGCAGGTCGATGCGCAGCGACTCGAGCATGTTGATCTCCGCCGCCTTCGTCGCGCCGTAGGCCTCGGAGCGGGGCAGGCCGCGGTAGCCGGCCAGGCTGGCCATCCCCGCGATCGCGCCGCCGCGGCGGCGGCGCATGTCGGCCAGCACCGCCTCGACGCCGTGCGCCATCCCGATCACGTTTGTCTCGAAGTGGCGGCGGATGACGTCCGTGTCCCAGGCGTCGACCGAGAACTGGCCCCAGTAGGCGGCGTTCAGGACCGCCAGGTCGATCGCGCCGAACCGGCCGCGGATCTCCCCCTCGGCCGCCATCATCGCGGCCCGGTCGGTCACGTCGACCGTGAGCGGCACCACCTCGCCGCGGGCGCTCCCGGCCAGCTCGGCGAGCCGGTCGGCCCGGCGCGCGCTCGCCGCCACCCGGCAGCCGCGCGCCGCCAGCTCGTGGACGAGCGCCGCCCCGATTCCGCTCGAGGCGCCGCACACCCACACGCGGGCGCCGTCGCGCAGCCTCACGGCCGGGCCAGGCGCAGCTGGGCGTTGCCGAGCGCGCCGGTCGCGAACCCGGCCTCGCAGTAGGCCAGGTAGAACTCCCACATCCGCACGAACGTGCCGTCGAAGCCGAGCGC
>Ga0070683_100002841_pt1 | contig 13861 bp, 12 predicted proteins | sample KBSC713LmetaG_FD_64662 | JGI IMG/M metagenome (GOLD analysis project Ga0070683, IMG submission 64662) | Corn rhizosphere microbial communities from Kellogg Biological Station, Michigan, USA - KBS C7.1-3L metaG | ecosystem: Host-associated > Plants > Roots > Rhizosphere ...
AGGTCGAAGACGTAGCGGTGGGTGGCGGTGACGCCGGTCATGTAGCCGCCGGTGGTGTGGAGGATCCCCTTCGGCTTCGCGGTCGAACCGGAGGTGTAGAGGATGTAGAGCGGGTGCTCGGCCTCCATCGGCTCGGCCGGGCAGTCGGGCTCGGCGGCGGCCATCACCTCGTCGTAGAAGACGTCGCGGCCCTCGCGCATCGGGCACTCGATCCCGGTGTGGCGGACGACGACGATCTTCTCCAGCGACTCGATCCCCCCCAGGCACTCGTCGACCTGCGGCTTGATCGGCGCCACCTTGCCCTTGCGGCGGGCGCCGTCGACGGTGACCAGCGCCTTCGCCTGGGAGAACTCCATCCGCTCGGCCACCGCCTCCGCCGAGAAGCCGCCGAAGACGACGTTGTGGGGGGCGCCGATGCGGGCGCAGGCGAGCATCGCGACGACGACCTCGGGGATCATCGGCAGGTAGATCCCGACCACGTCGCCCTTCTCCACCCCGAGGTCCTTGAGCGCGTTGGCGAAGCGCTGGACGTCGCGGTGCAGGTCGGCGTAGGTGACCTCGCGCTCCTCCCCCTCCTCGCCGCGCCAGTGGTAGGCGACGCGGTCGCCGTTGCCGGCCTCGACATGGCGGTCGAGGCAGTTGTAACTGGCGTTCAGGCGCCCGTCGGCGAACCACTTGTAGAACGGCGGATTCGAGTCGTCGAGCCCTTCGCCCGGCTCGACGTCCCAGTCGAGCAGCTCCTTCGCCTGCGCCGTCCACCAGGCCTCCGGGTCGGCGGCCGCCTCCTCGTAGACCTTCGGGTCGCTCCAGAGCGCGTTCTCCCGAAACTCCTCCGGCGGGTCGAATTTCTCGACCCCGAGCATCTCCTCCAGTCGCTGCTCAAGATCCATGGCGCAAACCTACCCCAGGCGCCAGGGGCGAATCAAAGTCCTGCTGGATGCCTGGCGATGAAGCCTTCGGGGGAGTCGACCCAGGGGTCGTGCCAGCGCGGGCCGGGGCCACCGACGGTGTCGAAGGCGATACCGGCGACGACCATCCAGGCGTGGCCGGAGTTGGCGTAGACGGTGATCCAGCGGCCGGGGCCCGGTTCGCCCCAGGTCTCGAGGCCGGTCGAGTCGAGCGGGCTTTCCAGCAGGCCGCCGCCGTGCAGGGCGTAGCTGACGGCGCCGGAGCAATCGTAGCCTTCGGATTCGAAGGAGCCGTGGCCGCCGCCCCAGATGTAGGGGGTAGTGGCGATCGCGTTGCCGGCGGAGACCACGTCCTTGACCGCCTGCGGCGCCGAGGCCGGGGCGCTGGCTTCGCTTTCGTTGATCACCTGGGCTTCCTGGCCGGGGTTGAGCGGCGCCGGCATCTGCCCTTCGGTCGCGTCCCCGCCTTCGGAGGCGATCTGTTCGGAGATCGCCGAGAGGTTGTCGCTGAGCGCCGCTTCGCGCGACTGCAGCGCGTCGAGCGCTTCCTGGCGCGCCGCCTGTTCGGCCTTCAGTTCGTGGAAGCTGGCCGCGGCTTCGGCGCGGCGGGCGGCGACTTCCCGCTCCTTGGCGGCGACCGTGTCGCGCACTTCTTCGATTTCGGCCCGCTGCTCGTCGAGCCGTTCGACCGCCCCGCGCACCTGGTTGCGCAGCGTCTTCACCCGGCCGACGACGGCGTCGTCGTAGTCCTGGATCTGCCGCAGGTATTCGGCCTGCGCGGCCATCTCGTTCCAGTCCTGGGATTCGAGGATCGCGTTCAGCACATCCGGCGAGCCCGCCTCGTAGATCGCGACCAGCCGCTCGCGCAGCACCCCGAGCGCCCGGTGCAGTTTCGCCCGCACCCGCTCCAGGTGGGCTTCTTCGGCTTCCAGCGCCGCCGTCGCCCGGTCCAGCTGCGCCTGCTTTTCGGCCAGTTCGGCCTCGACCGCTTCCTGTTCTTGGCGCAGGTCGGAGACTTCGCCCAGCTTCGCGTCGATTGCCGCGTTCTGTTCGGCGATCGAGGCGGCCAGGTCTTCCTGCTGGCTGCGGACGCCTTCGAGCTTGTCCCGCGTCGCTTCCAGCTTCTGCCGCGGATCGGCAGGGGCGCTGCTCGCCCAGGACCCGGCCAGGACGCAGAGGGCCGCCAGAAGCAGCGCGGCGAGGATCAGGGCACGGCGAGGAGCCGCGCTCGTAGAGGAGCTGAACAGCACGACGGCGCAGGCTAGCGAAGGCGCCTAAGCACTCGGGAAGTGGTCGATAACCCGCAACTTCCCTTGCAATTTGCGGCTTTTGGAGGAGTCCGGGGGTCGCCGTCGACCCCCGGACCCTGACTGGTTAGGCGAGCAGCTTGGCCTTCGCCTGGTCGAACTCCGCCTGGCTGAGGTCGCCTTTGGCCTTCAGCTCGGAGAGCTTGTGCAGCTCGTCGGCGGAAGAGCCGGCGTGCGCCTGCTGCTGGACGTATTCGTCGAAATGCTTTTTCGCGTCGGCCTGGGCTTTGATCGTGCGATCGCGCATGCCGCTGCCGCGGGCGATCAGGTAGATCAGCGACGCCAGGAACGGGATGATGACCAGGAACAGGCACCACCCCGCCTTGCCCCAACCGGACAGCTCGTGATCACGGAAGAGGTCGGTGAGGATCGTGATCAGGATCCAGATCCAGATCACGAAGAAGAACACCTCGAGCGCGATGAGCAGAAGTTCCCCGAAGCTCACATCGGCGACTAGGAGTGGCACGTTCGTTCCTTTCGTTATTTGCAGCGGCTGTCACTCTGCCGCTTTCCTACTATTCCGGACCCTACTCGGGGCTCCTGCTCGCTGCATCCGTAGTTTTCAGCCTGATCGCGAAGAGCACGACCGCGACCGAGGTGGCGAGGTTGAGGCTGGAGACGCCCTCGCGCATCGGGATCGCGACGCGGGCGTCGGCGCGCGCGAGCGCTTCGCCACTGAGGCCGTGGCGCTCGGTGCCGAAGGCGAGGATCGCCCGGGCGGGGAGGCGCTCGGGCTCCAGCGCCTCCCCCTCCGGGTCGATCGCCAGCATCGGCCGGTCGCTCGCGGGCAGCGAGTCGACCTTGGCGACCGGGAGCGCGAACTGCAGCCCGGCGGCGCCGCGGACGGCGTCGGGGTGCCAGGGGTCGTTCTCCCCCGTGGTGAAGACGCCGGCCGCGCCGGCCGCCGCCGCGACCCGGATGCAGGCGCCGATGTTGCCCATGTTGCGCGGGTCCTCCAGCAGCACCGCCGGCTCGGGCGCCGGGTCGGCCAGCGCCGCCGCGGGGTCGACCCGCGACCGGCGGGCGATCGCGGCGACGCCGGTGTGCGGGACCAGCGGCACCAGGTCGGCCAGGGTATCCTTCTCGACGGCTTCGACCCGGCCGCCGAGCCGGCCTTGCAGGTCCGGCGCCAGCTCCGCCGCCATCGCCTCCAGCGCCGGCGGATCGGTCGCCACCGCCTCGACCAGCTCGGCCCCGAACCGCAGCGCGTGCTTGAGCGCGTGGAAGCCCTCGACGACGGTCAGCTCAGGGTCGCGGCGGGCGATGCGAAAGCGGACGGAGCGTTCGTGCTCTTCGCGGCCCATCCGCGCATCATTACTGGGAGAGCGGTGCCTCCGCCATCTGGTCGCGGCCGCCCGCCTTGGCCAGGTACAGCGCCTGGTCGGCGCGGCCGAGCAGCTCGTCGATCGACTCGGCGTAGTCCCAGCAGGCGAGGCCGGCCGAGCAGCTCTGCCCCATCGGCGTGTTCGCCCGCAGCCGCTCGACGATCTCCCCCGCCTCCTCCGGCGGGGTGTCGGGGAGCAGGACGAGGAACTCCTCGCCGCCGAAGCGGGCGATCGTGTCCTCCGCCCGCAGGGCCGCGTCCCAGGCCTTGGCGCAGGCGCGCAGGACTTCGTCGCCGGCGAGATGGCCGAATGTGTCGTTGTAGTCCTTGAAGTGGTCGATGTCGAGGATCGCGACGCTGAGCGAGGCACGGCGGCGGCGCGCCCGGGCCATCGCCTGCGGCAGCTGCTCCTCCAGGGCCCGCCGGTTCGGCAGGCCGGTGAGGGCGTCGCGGCGGGCCATCTCGCGGACCTGGTCGAGCAGCTCCTTGCGTTCGTCCTCGATCTGCTTGATCTCGGTGATGTCGGCGGCGCGAGCGTAGACGAGCGACTCGTCGGGCGAGAGCTGTGAGCTCCAGCGGAGCCAGTGCCACCTCCCGTCCTTGGCCAGGTAGCGGTTTTCGAAGCTGAGAGTTTCGGCGCCTTCGAAGAGCCCGACCGACTCGGCTTCGGTCCGCTCGCGGTCGTCAGGGTGGACGCGCTCGACGAAGGGGACGGCGCGCAGCTCCTCGAGGGAGTAGCCGAGGCTGGTGGTCCAGGCGTCGTTCAGCTCGACGAAGTAGCCGTCCATGTTGGCGGTGCAGAGCATGTCGCGGGAGAGGTCGAAGAAGTGACGGGCGCGCTCGTCGGCGCGGGCGCGACGGGCGACGATGCCGGTGATCAGGAGCATCACCACGCCGAGCGAGATCAGGGTGAAGAGCCAGCGGGTCAGCGGCGAGTAGCCGGCGGTGTTTTCGACCAGGAGGAGGACGGCCCCGTAGGCGACGAGGAGCCAGGCGAGGTGGGCCGCGGCGACCCGGCGGGGGAAGTAGATCGAGGCGACCAGGGTCGACCAGACGAAAATCGTCCCGTACTGGCCGACGGCGATCCCGCTCTCGTAGATCAGCAGGGAGGTGACGGCGGCCACCCCGGCGAGAAGCGCGTGGACGCCCCAGCCGGGGACCTTGTCGCCCAGCGCCCAGACGATCCCGCCGGCGACCGCCATCGCCAGCGCGGTGAGGATCAGGGCGGTTTCGTCGCCGCCGCTCGGGTGCGGCAGGAGGAGGGAGATCGCGACGAGGGCGGCGCCGGCGACGAGGAGCGCCGCCGTTGCCCGCGCCCGGGTCCGCGCGACCGGGCGGATGCTTACCCGATTTTGGGGAGCTGCCATGCCAGGGCATCGGCAAACGCCAGCGTTTACTTTAGGCCCGAACCACCTGGAACTGGCTCATCAGTCCATGGTCCTCGTGGTCCAGCATGTGGCAGTGGACGACGAATTTGCCGGTGTAGTCGGAGAAGTGACCGGCAAGGAGAATTTTTTCATTGGGGTAGACGAAGAAGGTCTCCTTGAGGCAGTCCTCGTAGCTCGGCGGCCGCTTGCCGTTGCGCTCGAGCAGGTACCAGTCGGTGTGGTGCAGGTGGATCACGTGGGCGACGTTCGTCTTGTTGACGATCTCCCAGGTCTCGGTCGTGTTCAGCTTCGGGAAGGCCTCGACGTGGGCGGGGTTGAAGGTGCGGCCGTTGATCCGCCAGGTGGTTTTGAAGAAGCCGCCGATCGTGATCTCCCAGCGCTTGTCCGGCTTGCGGTTGACCTTGCGCGTCCAGACAGGGAGCGCTCGCAGGTGCCTGGGGACGTGGCTGCGATCGCGGACCCGCCCGGCGCCGACCCGGAACTGCATCAGGGTGCCGCCGTAGGTGTGGGCGCCGAGGGGGTTGCGGCCGCCGTGCCGTTTGCTGCTGCGCAGCTCGACGGTCTCGCCGCGGGCGCTCGCAAAGTCGACGATCACCTCGACCCGCTCGGCCGGGCCGAGGAGGATCTCACGGCGGCGCACCGGCTTCGGCATCAGCCCGCTCTCGGTCGCGATCTGCAGCATCGCCGCCCCGTTGGAGAGCTGCAGGTTGTAGCTGCGGAAGGAGGAGACGTTGAGGATCCGCAGCCGGTAGCGGCAGGCCTCGACCCGGTGGTGCGGGAGGTAGGCGCCGTTGACGAGGACGGTCTCGCCGAGGATCCCGTCCGCCGGCGGCCGCTGTCCCTTGAACGGGTCGGTCAGCTGGTTGCGGCGGTCGAAGGTGCGGTCGCAGATCATCAGCGGCAGGTCGCGGTCGCCGTCGGGCAGCGCCAGCGCCTGCTCGAAGGCGTCGTCGACGATGAACATCCCGGCCAGCCCCTTCCAGCTGTGGGGAGCGGTGCGGTCGAGGCGGTGGTCGTGGTACCACTGGAAGGAGGCGCGTTCGGGCTTGCCGTCCTCCTTCAGGTCGTAGACGTAGGTTTTACGAGCGCCCGGCTCGAGCAGGAACTCGTTGCCGGACTCGCGGGCGGAGAGTCCCTGGGGGATGCGGCAGAAGGCGGAGAGCGGCTGGCGCTTGGTCAGGCCGCCGGGGTAGCCGTCGAACTGGGTGCGGTTGTGGCCGCCGTGGAGGTGGATCGAGAGCTCACCGGCCTTCTCCCCCAGCTCGTGGTGGAAGGTGACGCGGGTGCGCTGGCCGGCTCGGCGGCGGATCGTCGGGCCGGGGAAGCTGCCGCCAAAAGTCCAGAGCTTGGTCTTGAGCCCGGGGAGGATCTGCTGCTCGGCCTCGCGGATCGGGATCCGGATGTGGTCGTCGCGGAGGACCGGGGGGATCGGCAGCCGCGCGCGGAAAGGAGCCGCCGCCAGCGCCGCCGGCGGCTCGGCGCTCAGCGGCAGCGGGCCGCCGCTCCTCCCCCGCAGGGGAAGGAGGACGGCGAGAGCACCGCCGCCGAGGGCGCCGAGGAAGGCTCGGCGCCCGAAGCGGCGGTGCTGTGCTGAGGACTGCCCAGACGTGTCGCTAGCTGGTCGGGGTGGGCAGCGGGACCACCGGCGCGACGACGTTTACCTTGCCCTGCATCCACGGGTGGACGGCGCACATGTAGTAGAGCGTCGTGCCCGCTTCGGCGGTGACTTCCTGGGAGATGTGGCCGCCCTTCTTTTCACCGCTGAACCAAGAGTCGCCCTTCTTGCCGGTGGCGTTGCCGGCGGTGCTCCAGCCGGCGGGACCGGCCTTGGCGGGGTTTTTCGTGATCTGTTCGGTTTTCGGGTTGAAGCCGTGCCACATCGCGATCGCCAGGCAGATGTGCTTCGGGGTGAAGCAGCTCTTCCGCGCCTTCGGGGTCTTCGGCTGCGAGCCCTTGGTGACCAGCGAGAAGGTGTGCGGGCCGACCTGTTTCGGGTTCGTCTTGTTGACGATTTCCAGCTGGTCGCCGACGGTGACCGATTCCGGCCCGACGAACTTCAGCTTGCCTTTGGTCAGCTCGATCGAGATCTGATCGGTGACGCCGGTCGGGGTTGCCGCGGCGGCGGTCCCGACGAGGGCGAGGGTGAGTGCGGCCGCCGAGACCGCGAGGACCAGTGCCCGCATCCGGGCGCGACGGGAAAGCTTGCTGTGCAAAGCGTGCCTCTTTCTCTGAATAAGGATCCGAAATGGTCAGGGCGAGCCCCGAAGCCAGCGCCGAGGCTAGTACTCCGGTCGGGCGACTTCAACGGAAGAAGAAGCTCCTACCTGCTTTTGGTGGAAATCGACCCCCGGTAAGCTTGAGAGCGCCCAGTGCCTACTTTTCTCCATACCTGCTACCGGATCGGCGAGATCGATCGCTCGGTCGACTTCTACGAGAAGCTCGGCTTCGAGGAGGTGCGGCGGATGCCGATCGGCGAGGAGGCGATCAACGTCTTCATGGCGATGCCCGGCGAAGACCCCCGCCTCGAGCTCACCTACAACCACGGCGTCAGCGAGTACGAGCACGGCACCGGCTACAACCACATCGCCCTCGGCGTCGAGGACCTCGACGGCACCCTCGCCCGCCTCGCCGACCTCGGCATCGACCCCGAGAAGCCGCCCTACCGTCCCGGCGGCCGCACCGAGGGCCACCGCATCGCCTTCGTCAGGGATCCCGACGGCTACAGGGTTGAGCTGATCGGGGAGTAACGCGACCCCTCCGAGATCCGGGGGGCAATAGGCCCCCAAAGTTCGGAGTAGGTGATCAGCCGGGGCTGACGCCGCCGCCGGAGGGGGCGGGAGTGGGCGTCGGGGTGGGTTCCGGGGTCGGTGCGGGTGCGGGTTCGGGTTCGGCGGGGTTTTCTTCTCCGCCGCCGCCTTCGCCGCCCCTGCCCTTGCCTTCCGATTCTTCGGATTCTTCTTCGGAGCCTTCGTAGGTTTCTTCTTCTTCGTAGCCGTTGTAGCTGCCCGATGAGGTGTGTTCGCTGTCGAGGCCTTCGAGGTCGGGGGCCGTGCCGGTTTCGAATTCGGGACAGTTGCCTTCGAGCGCTTCGGTCATGTAGTTGGCCCAGATCGGGCCGGCGGTGGGGCCGCCGAAGCCGGTGTATTCGCGGTTGGTCGGGTGGCCGACCCAGACGGCGGTGGAGAAGAGCGGGGTGAAGCCGACGAACCAGGCGTCGGAGAGCCCCTCCGAGGTACCGGTCTTGCCGGCGGCGCTGGAGCAGCCGGTGTTGGTGTAGCCGGCGCCGGTGCCCTGGGTGATCACGCCCTCGAGGATGCGGGTGACTTCGTAGGCCTGGCCCTCGGTGAGGACGCGCTTGCCGGAGTCTTTCTCGAAGTCGTCGACCTTGCCGTTGGGGAACTCGACTTTGCTGACCGCGGTCGGGTCGTGGTGGATGCCGCCGCTGGCGAGGGTCGCGTAGGCGTCGGCCATTTCCAGTGGGGTGACGCCGACGCCGAGACCGCCGATCCCCTCCGCCGGGACCGACTGCAGCGGCGATTCGATTCCCATGTCCTGTGCGGTCTGGGTCACGTTTTCAGGCCCGACGTCGAGGTCGAGCTGGGCGAAGACGACGTTGACCGAGTCCCAGGTGGCGCTTTCGAGGTCGTAGGTGCCGCCCCCCTCGCCCTCGGAGTTGTTGACCGTCCAGGTGCCGCCGCCGGGGATTTCCAGCGTCTTCGGCGAAGTCCCGTCGTAGTAGGTGGTGGCGGGGTCGATCCCCTCCTTGACCGCGGTGGTGAGGACGAAGGTCTTGAACGAGGAACCGGGCTGGCGGCGCGCCTGCCAGGCGTAGTTGAACTGGCTTTCGTCGGCGAAGCCTTCGGTCGAGGCGAGGGCGACGATCGCGCCGTTCTTCGGGTTGACCGAGGCGAGGCCGGCGACCGGGCCGCCTTCGGGGTAGCAGACGGAGCAGTAGTTTTCGACCCCGTATTCGGCCTTCGCCTGCAGGTCGGGGTCGATCGTCGTGTAGGCCTTGAGCCCGCCTTTGCGGACGGTGTTGATCCCGTACTTGTCGATCAGTTCGTTCTGCACGAGGTCGAAGAGGAACGGGTCCTTGATCACCTGGTACTTGTCGCCCGGGTTGAGGCCGAGGCCGTGGGTGCGCGCGGTGCGGTATTCGTCGCCGGTGATGTAGCCCTGTTCGTTCATCACCTGCAGCACCTCGTTGCGCCGCTTCAGCGCCGCTTTCGGATCGAGGAAGGGGTTGTATTCGGAGGGTGCCTGCGGCAGCCCGGCCAGCAGCGCCGCCTCGGTCAAGTTGAGGTCCTTGGCGGGTTTGGAGAAGTAGGTCTGCGAGGCGGCCTCGGCGCCGACCGCGGTCTGCCCTTCGACCGTCCCGTAGGGGGCGCTGTTGAGGTACTGGGTGAGGATCCAGTCCTTGCTGTGGGCTTCCTCGAGCTCGACCGCGAGCGAGGCTTCGATCAGCTTTCGCTTCAGCGTGTTTTCCGGGTTGTGGATGTAGAGGTTGCGGACCAGCTGCTGGGTGATCGTCGAGGCGCCCTGGACGGCGGCGCCGGCCTGCAGGTCCTTCCAGGCGGCGCGGGCGATGCCTTCGTAGTCGAGGGCGCCGTGCTTGAAGAAGTTCTTGTCCTCGATCGCGATAGTCGCGTCGCGCAGGACCTGCGGCTGCGCCTTTTCCGGCAGCGGCTGGCGCACGTTTTCGGAGCGGATGAACCCGATCAGGCTGCCGTCGGCGGCGTAGATCGCCGAGGAGCGGCCCTTCTGCACCGGCTTCAGGCTCGATAGCGCGGGGGCCGAGTTGTAGACATCGATCGCCCAGCCCGCGGCGATGCCGCCGGCGGTCAGCACAAGCGCGGCGATGATTCCCAGCGGGATCGCGACCTTGTGCCAGATGGGATGGTGCGGCTTCCGTCGCCGCCTGCGTACCCGCGTGGCCATTCGTCGCTGATTGTAGGGAGCGTCGCGGCCCGGCCCCCCTGCTGGCGAGGGGCGCGCAATCCCGCTTGCCATCCCGGTAGGGTCGCGCCCGGCAGGTTCTTGTTCAAGGGAGATGGAGGCAAAGTGAAACTCGTAATCGGGATCGTTCGCCCCGAGCAGGCGAACCAGGTCCTCGAGGCGCTGCACCGGGCCGAGGTCCGGGGCTTCTCGATGAGCCGGGTCCAGGGGCACGGCGGCGAGATGGACCGGGTCGAGACCTACCGCGGGACGACCGTGCAGATGGGGCTCTCGGAGAAGGTCAGGTTCGAGGTCGCGGTCTCCGACAACTTCGTCGAGCAGACCGTGCAGGCGCTCTGCGAAGGCGGCCGCACCGGCGAAGTCGGCGACGGCAAGATCTTCGTGGTGCCGCTCGAGCACGCGGTGCGGATCCGCACCGGCGACAGCGACGAGGGCGCCGTGACGCCGGTGAGCAAATGAACGGCATCGACACCGGAGATACCGCCTGGATGCTGGTTGCCACCGCGCTGGTGCTGCTGATGACGCCGGCGCTGGGCCTCTTCTACGCCGGCCTGGTCCGCTCCAAGAACACCCTCAACACCTTCATGATGAGCATCGCCGCGATCGCCGTCGCGACGGTGACCTGGGCCGCGGTCGGATACTCGCTCGCCTTCGACGGCGGCGGGGCGATTCTCGGCGGCCTCGGCAACGCCTTCATGAGCGGGGTCGACTTCGCGCCCCGGGAAGGGACGGCGATCCCCGAGCTCGTCTTCTTCGCCTTCCAGGCGACCTTCTGCATCATCACCACGGCGCTGATCTCCGGCGCGGTGGTGGAGCGGATGCGGTTCGGGCCGTTCCTCGTCTTCGCGGCGCTGTGGTCGATCGTCGTCTACGCCGTCCTCGCCCACTGGGCCTTCGGCGGCGGCTGGCTGATCTCCGGCGGCACCCTCGACTTCGCCGGCGGCGTCCCGGTCGAGATGGCCTCCGGGTTCTCGGCCCTAGCGGCGGCCCTGGTCGTCGGCGCGCGCAAGGATTACGGCCGCCAGGCGCTCCTCCCCCACAACGCCGTCTACGTCCTCCTCGGCGCCGGCCTGCTCTGGTTCGGCTGGTTCGGGTTCAACGGCGGCAGCGGCTTCTCGACCGGGGAACCGAGCGTGCTTGCCTTCACCAACACGCTGCTCTGCCCGGCGGCGACGCTGGTCGTCTGGTTCGCGCTCGACCTCTTCCGCGGCCGCAAGGTGACGGCGATCGGCGCCGCCACCGCAATCATCGTCGGCTGCGTCCTGATCACCCCGGCGGGCGGCTTCGTCAGCCCCGGCTGGGCGATGCTGCTCGGGGCGCTGGGGGCCTTCCCCAGCTACGGCCTGATCGTCTGGCGCACGCGGACCCGGGTCGACGAGACCCTCGACGTCCTCGCCGCCCATGGCACGGCCGGGTTCATCGGCATCCTCTTCATCGGCTTCTTCGCCCAGAAGAGCTGGAACGGGGTCTCCGACGGCCTCCTCTACGGCAACGCCGGGCAGCTGCTCGACCAGGTCCTGGCGGCGCTGGCGGCGCCGACCTACGCCTTTGTCATGACCTTCGCTCTCCTGAAGCTGGTCGGCGCTGTGATGCCGCTGCGGGCGACCGACAAAGAAGAGGCGGGCGGCATGGACGTCAGCCAGCACGGCGAGGAGGCCTACGTCACCGGCGAGGGAGCGATCCTGTTGCTGCCCGAGGAGCGTCTCGGGGTGCCGGTCGCCGATCCGGGTTAGGGACATTTTCAGCGCGCGCTGAGTTTTGGCCCCCATAGGGGCTCCTTTTCAGCGTCCGCTGAGTTTGACGGGGACGCGGAAGCGCTTTTTGGCTGGCGTCGGGTCTTTGTTGTCGGCCTTGTCGACCGCCCAGACCTTGAAGCGGTGCCGGCCCGGCTTCAGGGCGGCGTAGGTCTTCGGCGACTTGCAGGGGCGGGCTTTGCGCTTGTCGAGCTTGCAGACGAAGGTCGAGCCGGGCTCGCTGGAGCGGAAGGAGAACTTGGCCTTGCCCTGGGCCAGCTTGACGCCGGGGCCTTTGATGATCGTCGTCTGCGGCGGGGTGCTGTCGACCGCACCGCCCCCGCCGGACGGTGGCGGTGCCGGCGGGGTGGCGCGGGAGTCGACCGCGACGCCGCACACCTGGGTCGCGCCGGTCTCGATGAAGCTCTGGTCGACGCCGGTGCCATCGGTGCTGGCCCGGCCGATGTCAGCGCTTTCGCTGTTGGCCCAGTAGAGGTGGGAGGAGTTATCGAGGGCCATCCCGCAGGGTGCGCTGGCGCCGGCGATGAAGCTGGGGTCGACCCCGCTGCCGGTCAGCACGTCGGCGCGGCCGATCCGGGTGCCGCCGCCGAAGAGGCCGGTGTCGGCCCAGAAGACGCTGGCCGAGTTGACCGTCAGGCCGCAGGGGAAGGCGACGCCGATTTTCACGAATTCGGGCTGGACGAAGCCCCCGTCTAGACTGGCGCGGCCGATCTTCGCTTCGCTCAAGGTGTTGTCGACCCAGTAAACGTGGCCGCTATCGAGCGCCACCCCGCAGGCCTCGCTCGCGGTGATGAAGTCCTTTTTGACGTTCGTCCCGTCGAGGTTGGCGCGGCCGATCTTCCCCGGGAGGGTCGACCAGTAGATCGAGTCGACATTGACGGCGACCCCGCTGGGTTCGGCGACGCCGGTGATGAAGCTGTTGTCGACGCCGCTGCCGTCGATGTTGGCGCGACCGATCGAATCGTCGTTCTGGTTCGCCCAATAGATGTGGCCAGAGTCGACGGCTACCGACACCGGCAGGGCACCGGTGGTGATGAATCCGTTGTCGACGCCGCTGCCGTCGTTCTCGGCCCGGCCAATCGCTGCCGCCTGCGCTTCTCCCCAGTAGACGTAGGCGCCCGCCGGCGACGCGGTCGCAAGAGCAAGCAGAACACCGGCCAGGGCTCCCAGGGCCGCAACCGAAAAACGATTCCGATCCATTAGCGGCAGCATACGCCGCGACCGCGACTACGCGCGCAACCGGTATCCCTTGCTGAAGAGGCGGAGGTTGACGAGGAAGAGGGCGACGGTCGCCGCGGTCAGGGCCAGCAGCGAGAGGGCGATGCTGACTTCGGTGAAGCCGACGAAGCCGTAGCGGACCAGGTTGATCATGTAGAAGATCGGGTCGAAGCGGGTCAGGGTCTCCCAGGGCTGCGGCAGCAGGGCCGCCGAGTAGAAGACGCCGCCGAGGAAGATCAGCGGCTGCAGGACGAAGGTCTGGGCGAAGGCGACGTCGTCGAACTGTTCGGCGCGGACGCCGATCAGGACGCCCAGTTGGCTGAAGAAGAAGCCGACGAGGAAGAGCGAGGGTACGAGGACGAGGACGTGTTCGACCGGGAGGCCGACGAGGACGACCGAGACGACGAAGGTCAGCGTCGCCACGATCAGGCCGCGCATGAAGCCCCCGAGCGAGAAGGCGAGCAGGAGCTCGGCCGGGGAGGCGGGCGAGGAGAGCTGGTCCTGGATCGCCCCCTGGAACTTCTGCTGGAGGATCGAGGAGGAGTTGTTGGAGAAGGCGTTGGTCGCCCAGGCCATCATGATCAGGCCGGGGATGACGAAGAGGACGTAGTCGATCCCGTGCAGGGTCTTGATCCGCGAGCCGAGGGCGGCGCCGAAGATCGTGATGTAGAGGAAGGTTTCCAGCAGCGGCGCGCCGATCGTCTGCTTCTTGATCTTCATGAAGCGGTTGACCTCGCGGCGCCAGAGCGTCGCCAGGCGAATCTGCGCCGTGCTCATGCCTCGACCTCCGGCGCTATCTCGATGTGGGAGCGGGAGAGCTCTTTGCGGCCGACCAGGGCCAGATAGGCGTCCTCGAGGTTGGGGACGTCGAAGCGCTCGGCGAGCGCGTCGCTGGTCCCCTCGGCGACGATCTGTCCCTCGGCGATGAAGGCGATCCGGTCGCAGAGCTGCTCGGCCTCCTCCAGGTAGTGCGTGGTGAGGAGGATCGTCGTCCCCTCCTGGTTGA
>Ga0070683_100002842_pt1 | contig 13860 bp, 9 predicted proteins | sample KBSC713LmetaG_FD_64662 | JGI IMG/M metagenome (GOLD analysis project Ga0070683, IMG submission 64662) | Corn rhizosphere microbial communities from Kellogg Biological Station, Michigan, USA - KBS C7.1-3L metaG | ecosystem: Host-associated > Plants > Roots > Rhizosphere ...
CTACGGGCCCGAGCATCTGGCGCAGATCATCGTGCGCTCGGCCGGCATCCTTGGGGTCGAGATCGACGCCGAGGGAGCCCGGACGATCGCCGAACGCTCCCGCGGCACGCCGCGCGTCGCCAACCGGCTGCTCAAGCGGGTGCGGGATTTCGCCCAGGTCAAAGAGCAAGGGGCGATCGACGCCGGCGTCGCCGACGCGGCGCTGGCGATGCTCGAGGTCGACGCCGGAGGCCTCGATCGCAGCGATCGAGCCCTGCTCGACGTCGTCGCGAGCAAGTTCTCCGGCGGCCCGGTCGGCCTCTCCACGCTTGCCGTCGCGATCGGCGAGGAGGCCGACACGATCGAGGATGTTCTCGAGCCGTACCTGCTCCAACAGGGCCTTCTGAAGCGCACTCCACGCGGTCGTGTGCTCACTCCGCGGGCCTATGAGCACCTCGGCCTGCCGGTGCCCGAAAGAGCGAACAGCCTCTTCTGAGTAACCTGCTGCTGGGATGCCGTTCTTCATCTGCCCCAACTGCGGCCACAGGGAGGTCAGCGCGGAGCGAACCGCGGGTTTCAGCGCGCGCCCGAAGGGCTGCTCCAAGTGCGGCTTCGGTTTCGTCTTCGAGTTGCTCGACGATTACTACCCGGCCCCCAACGCCGCCTTCTTCGTCTGCGATCAGCAGGCGCGGGTGATCGACGCCGGTCGTGGCAGCTTCGAGCTGACCGGACTCACCGACGAGGACGTGATCGGTCGTCCCGTGCAGGAGGTCCTCGGCCTCGAATGGCGTGCCGGGGCCGGCAGCGACGAACCGCGCGAAGGCAACGGCGGCAGCAGCAGCGACCCGATCGCGACCTCGCTGGAGTGGGGCGTGCGCTCGCTCGGCAAACGCGTCTCGGTCAACGCCGAGGGCGATCTTCCGGCGGAGGCGGTTGCCGATGTGTTTCCGGCCTATGACGACGACGGGGGACTGCTGATCGTCCTCACCCCGGAGGGTTGAGAGCAACATGGGCAAAAGGCGCCGCAACCTCTTCGTCCTGCTCTTTGTCTTCGGCCTGATCGTCGTTTCCGGCATCGTCATCGCCAACAAGCCGACGAAGCTGGGCCTCGACCTGAAGGGCGGCGTGCAGTTGGTGCTGCAGGGCCGGCCGACGCCGCAGCAGCCGACGCTCGACAACGGCTCGATGGAAAAGGCCGTCGACATCATCCGCTCCGGCTGCGATCAGCTCGGCGTTTCGGAGATCGAAGTGGCCCGGGTCGGCAGCGACCAGATCCAGGTCGGCATCCCGGGCGCGACCAGCGTCGGCAAGGCGACCGAATGCGCGACCAAGCCGGCCCGCCTCTTCTTCTTCGACTGGGAACCGAACCTGATCGGCCGCGAGTTCCTGATCGGCGGCCACCCGGGTCGGGAACCGCCAAAAGGGCCGATCAAAGACGCGACCAAAGAATGGCAGGAAGCCGGTCGCCTGCCGACCAAGCGCGAAAACCAGCAGCTGATTGTCGCCGGCGCCTTTCCGACCGAGTACGCCGCGGTCAAGCTGGCCTCCGAACAGAAGCCGAAACCCAACTGCCCGAAATGCAGCTCCTCGGCCACCTATTACCTGTTCGCGAAAGACAAAGACCACAAGCTGATCGACGGTCCCGAGTACACCGAAGAAGACCTCTACGTCACGCCCAGCGGCAAGAGGCGCCCGAAGGGCGCAGGCACCGTGATCAAAGTGCCCCAGGGCACGATCGTCGTCTCCGAAAAGCCCCAGGACGCAAACGGCCAGGTGCTCGAAAACGCCGAACCGGGTTGGTTCGCCCTGAAGGACGATCCGGCCCTCTCGGGCACGGAAATCACCAGCCCGAAGCAGGAAACGGACGAAAGCGGCCAGCCCAACGTCACCTTCAAATTCACCGACAGCGGCCGCCAGAACTTCCAGGAAGTCACCCGCCGGATCGCCCAGCGGGGCGCCGCCTCGGCGATCGGCCCGAGCAGCGAAGAAACCGCCGAAGCGACATCGGGGCACTTCGCGGTCGTGCTCGACAACGAAGTCAAGACGCGTCCGATCATCAATTACGCCCAGAACCCGGACGGCATCGACGGTCGCACCGGCGCTCAGATCTCCGGCGGCTTCAACAGCATCGAAGACGCCCAGGACCTGGCCAGCTTCCTGCAGCGCGGTGCTCTGCCGATCAACCTCAACCTGATCAGCCAGTCGCAGGTCTCGGCGACGCTGGGGTCAGAAGCGCTGCACGACGGCATCAGGGCCGGCCTGATCGGCCTCATCCTCACCGTCCTCTTCCTCCTGATCTTCTACCGCTTCCTGGGCTTGGTGGCGGTTACGGCGCTGGCCGCCTACGGGGTGATCTTCTTCGCCCTGGTCAAACTGATCCCGATCACGCTGACCCTGCCGGGGATCGCGGGGCTGGTGCTGACGATCGGCGTCACCGCCGACGCCAACATCGTCATCTTCGAGCGAATAAAGGAGGAGGTGCGGGCTGGGCGCTCGATGTCGAGCGCGATCTCGGCCGGCTACCGCCGCGGGATCGCGACGATCATTGACGCCAACGTCGTCACCCTGCTCACCGCCTTCGTCCTCTTCGTGCTCGCCACGGCCGGGGTCAAGGGCTTTGCCTTCGTCCTCGGCGTCGGCACGATCGTCTCGCTGCTGACCGCGGTCGTCTTCACCCAGGCGCTGCTCGGCGCGATGAGCCGCTCGCGATTGCTGCGCTCGCCGGCGGCCCTGGGCGCGACCAAAGAAGGGATCCGCTGGCACTTCGACTTCATGGGCGCGAGCCGCTGGTTCTTCACGGTCTCGGGCTGCATCCTGCTGGTCGGCGCGCTGGCGCTGGCAACGAAGCAGCTCAACCTCGGCATCGACTTCAAGTCCGGTACCCGGGTCGAAGTCGCCCTGGTCAAGCAGACCGACGAGGAAGCGGTGCGCGAAACGCTCGACGGCGCGGGCGTCTCCGGCGGCGAGGTGCAGAAGGTGAGCAATCCGGGCCTCGGCGACAACGCCTACTTGATCCAGTCCAAGACACTCGAACCGGGTCAGATCAACAAGCTGCAGAAGGAACTGGAAAAGGAATACGGGATCCAGGCCGACGGCTTCAACAGCACCAGCGTCGGCCCGACCTTCGGTACCACGGTTGCCAACAGTGCCCGCAACGCGCTGATCTTCTCGCTGCTGATCATCTGCGCCTACATCGCCTTCCGCTTCGATCCGAAATTCGCCGTGCCGGTGCTGATCGCGATCTTCCACGACATCCTGATCACCGCGGGCATCTACTCACTGACCGGCAGGGAGGTGAGTAGCGGGACGGTCGCCGCCTTCCTCACCATCCTTGGTTACTCGCTCTACGACACGATCATCGTCTTCGACCGAATACGCGAGAACATGCCGCGCATGCCTCGCGCTGCGTTCACGCAGATCGTCAACCGCTCGATGAGCGAGGTGCTGACCCGCTCGCTGGCGACCAGCTTCACGACCCTGCTTTCCGTGGGCGCGCTGTTGATCTTCGGCGGCGCCACCCTGCAGGACTTCGCCTTCGCGATGATGGTCGGGATCATCTCCGGTACCTACTCCTCGATCTTCATCGCCTCGCCGGTGCTGACCGCCTGGAAGGAACGCGAGCCCGGCTTCATTCGCCGGCGCGAGCGGATCGTCGCGATCGACGGCAGCGTGCCGCCTTTTGCCGAAGAGGGCGATCTGGCGATGCTCGCCGACGATGGCGAGACCGACGTCAAGATCGAGGAGGAGGTCGCCGCGCAACGCGAAGCGCGGCCCAAGGCCGGAGCCGTCGCGACCGCCGAGCCGCCGGTCGAAGGCGATGGTGGCAAGCCCTCCAGCAACGGCGAGCCTCCCGCTGTCGACCCCGCCGACGCCGCCCAACGCGAGCGCGACGAGAAGCGCCGCGCCCGCCGCCAGCAGCGTCGCAAACACGGGAGGAAGCGCTGATGTCGATCCTCGTCTACTTCACGATGGGCATTGCCCTCTGGCACTTCACGGTCTTCCTGCCCGAGCGCTTCTGGCAGGGCATCGTCGGTGCCTTCATCGGCGCAACGCTCGGTGCGGTCATCTTCGGCGGCATCGTCGAGATCATCAGCGGCAAGGGGGTAGGCGAGACCGACGTCACCACGGCCCTGATCGCGATCCCCGGCGTGGTCATCGGCCTCGCGATCGTCTGGGTGATCGGCGTGCGGCAAGAACGCCTCGCCGACTGACCCAGTTTGCGGGTTGACAGTGTGACGGGGTCGTCCTCGGCGATTCCTAGCCTGCTTGTGTGGCGAAGACCCTGCACGCGTACAAGGCCAAGCCCTATGCCTATGAGGAGGCGCAGGCGCTTTCGGCCGAGCTGGGGCTGAGCGAGCCGGTAGCGATTGCCCTGGTGCGGCGCGGCTACCGGACGCCGGGGGAAGCGCGGGCGTTCCTCGCCGCTGACGAGTGGCACGCTCCCGAGGAGTTCGCGGCGATGGGTCCGATCGTGGAACGGGTCTTGGCCGCGGTCGCCGCGGGCAAGCGGATCACCATCCACGGGGACTTCGACGTCGATGGGGTCTGCGCGACGACGATTCTGGTCAGCACGCTGCGCGAGCTTGGGGCCGAGTGCGACTGGTTGATTCCGGACAGGCTCGCTGACGGCTACGGACTCAGTGCTGACAACGTGCGCAAGCTGGCGGAGCGCGGCACGTCGCTGATCGTCACTGCTGATTGTGGGATCACTGCGGTCGCTGAGGTTGCGCTGGCGAGAGAGCTGGGCATGGAGGTGATCGTTACGGATCACCATCAGGCGGGGGATGAGCTGCCGGACTGTTCGATCCTGCATCCAGGGATCGATGAGGGTTACCCGTTTGCGGAGTTGTGCGGAACTGCCGTGGCTTGGAAACTCGCGATGGCCTTGCGGGGGGCGGCCGGGACGGGGTCCTCAAAACGCTCGGCGGGAGCCTCGCTTGAGTGTTTTGAGGACCCCGTCCCGGCCGCCTCTCACAGCACCGATCTCGATCTTGTTGCGCTGGCGACGGTCGCGGACCTGGTGCCGCTGGTCGGGGAGAACCGCACTCTCGTCAAGCGCGGGCTCGAAGAGGTGCGGCGGGCTCAGCGGCCTGGAATCAGGGCCCTGATCGCGGCGGCTAAATGTGAGCCCACCAGGCTCGATGAGGGTGACCTGGCATTTCGGCTGGCGCCGCGGATCAATGCGGCGGGAAGGTTGTATCGAGCTGATGCCGGCGTCGAGCTATTTCTGACCGATGATGAGGGCAGAGCTGCGGAGATCGCCAATGAGCTGAGTCGGGCCAATGGGGAGCGGCGGGCTACTGAGCGGGAGGTGGCTAACGAGGCAGAGGCGGCGTTGCGGGAGCTGCCGGATGAGCAGCGGGAGGCGTCGGGGCTCGTCGTCGCGGGGGAGGGGTGGCATCCGGGCGTGATCGGGATCGTTGCTTCGCGGCTCGTGGAGCGGCATCACCGGCCGGTTGTTGTCATCTCGCTGGAGGCTGATGGGAGCGGGCGAGGATCGGGGCGGAGCATTCCGGGGTTCGATTTGCTCGCGGGCTTGGAGGCTTGCTCCGACTTTCTTGGCAGTTTCGGTGGGCACAAGGCCGCTGCTGGTCTGGAGTTGAAGGCCGGGCAGTTGACGGCGTTTCGCGAGGCGTTTGCAGCTCACGCCAATAGCGTCTTGGGGCCCGAGGATCTGAAGCGGACGGAGCGGATCGATGCGGTTGTCGGTGGCGCTTCGCTGGGGTTGGATTTGGCTGAAGAGTTGAAGCAGCTGGCGCCGTTTGGGATGGGTAATCCCGGGGTGCGGCTGTTGGTTCCGTCGGCGCGGGTGCGCGATGTGCGGACCATGGGGGAAGGCAAGCACGCGCGGTTCAGCCTGCACAGCGGGTCGCACAAGGCGTTGGGGGTGGCCTTTGGGCGGCCCTCGCTGGGGGTTGGCGAGGACGATCCGGTCGACGTCGCGGTGCGGCTGGAAGTGAATCACTGGAACGGGGCGGTCGAGCCGCAGGTGGTGTTGGGCGAGGTCTATCCACGGGTGGCAGAGGAGCGGGTGGTCGAGGCGGCGCAGTGGTGGCAGCGCTTCGAGGCCGAGTTGGGGCGGGACCCGGCGGTGCGACCGGAACTCGATCCGGCGCTCGTCGGCGATTTTCAGCGCCAGGTCTGCGTCAGCGCCAACGCGCCCGCCGCTGTGATCAGCGAGCTTGTCTCCTGCGGCGGGGAGGTTCTTGCGCTTGCTGCGGACGCGGGGCTTCGCGCCGGCATGGCTTGCGAGGGTGCTCGTGTGGCCGACTACGCGGAGCTGGAACGCGACCCTGAATTGGTGGCCGACTTTGACCACGTGGTCCTCGTCGATCCACCGCCGAGCCGCGAGCTCTTGGCGCTCGTTTCGCGCAGCCCGGTCGAGGGCGGCTACCTGCATCGGGTCTGGGGGGAGGCGGAGTGGCGCTTCGCGCTCAGCGCTGCGGCGGCGCAGTCGGCTCAGCGGTCGACCCTGATCGCGCTTTTTCGCGATTTGCGCGATGCCGGGGAGGTGAGCGGCGAGGAGCTGCGCGCGGCCCTGATCGGCATTGCGCCTCAGGCGCGTAGCCCAGAGACCGCAGCCCGCTGTTTCCGCATCCTCGGCGAGCTTTGCCTGGTGCACGGGAACCCCGCCGCCGGCGGCGGGGTGGTGGGGGTCGTATCCTCAGAAGGGACAGATCTGGAGCGCTCGGCGTCATACCGGGCCTACAGCGCCCGCCACGAGGAGGCCCAGCAATACCTCGAAGCACACCGACAACCGTAGCCAGCCAGGAGCTCCTGGCTGACCTCTATGCCGTGGTCGAGGAGTTCGACTCCTCGGGCGGCGCCGGCGCTGCCGCCAACGGCGACGGCGGCGTTGCCGTGTCGGTGGCCTCGATCGACCGGATCGCGATCAAGCACGCCTTCGACTTTGCCTGCGACCGCCACGCCGACCAGCTGCGCCACTCCGGCGATGAGTTCATTACCCATCCTGTGGGGGTTGCCCAGATCTGCGCCGGAATGCGGCTCGACACCGAGACGCTCTGCGCCGCCCTGCTCCACGACACGGTCGAGGACACCAGCGCCAGCCTGGAGGAGATCCGCGCCGAGTTCGGCGAGGAGATCGCCCAGCTCGTCGACGGCGTCACCAAGCTGACCGGGATCGCCTTCGAGAGCCGCGACGAGCGCCAGGCCGAGAACTACCGCAAGATGATGGTGGCGATGGCCACTGACGTCAGGGTGATCCTGATCAAGCTGGCCGACCGCCTGCACAACATGCGCACGCTGGGCGCCCTGCCCAAGCAGAAGCAGATGTCGAAGTCGCGCGAGACGCTGGAAATCTACGCGCCGCTGGCCCACCGGCTGGGAATCCACGCGATCAAGTGGGAGCTCGAGGACCTCGCCTTCGCCACCCTGCACCCGCGCAAGTACGCCGAGATCAAGCAGCTTGTCTCCCAGCAGCGCAACGAGCGCGAGGTCTACGTCGAAGAGGCCGGCAAGTTCCTCTCCGGTGAGCTGCGCCAGGTCGGCATCGAGGCCGACATCTCCGGCCGCGCCAAGCACTTCTACTCGATCTACACGAAGATGACCAAGAAGGGCCGCGAGTTCAACGAGATCTTCGACCTGACCGCGATGCGGGTGATCGTCGGCTCGGTCAAGGACTGCTACGGCGCGATCGGCGTCATCCACTCGCTCTGGAAGCCGCTGCCGGGGCGCTTCAAGGACTTCGTCGCGATGCCGAAGGCCAACATGTACCAGGCGCTGCACACGACCGTGATCGGGCCGGAAGGCAAGCCGCTGGAGATCCAGATCCGCACCGAGGAGATGCACAGCCTCGCCGAGTACGGGATCGCCGCCCACGTCGCCTACAAGGAGGGCGCCGGCGCCGACCCGCGCAAGGAGAAGATGACCTGGCTGCGCCAGCTGGTCGAGGCCGAGGGCGAGCAGGACCCGGCCGAGTTCCTCGAGTCGCTCAAGGTCGACCTCTTCGAGGACGAAGTCTTCGTCTTCACGCCGAAGGGCGAAGTGAAGAACCTCTCGGCCGGCTCGACCCCGCTTGACTTCGCCTACGCCGTCCACACCGACGTCGGCCACGCCTGCGTCGGGGCCAAGGTCAACGGCTCGATCGTGCCCCTGCATTACCAACTGCGCTCCGGCGACATCGTCGAGGTGCTGACCGCGAAGCAGAAGCGCGGCCCCTCGCGCGACTGGCTGAAGCTGGTGCGGACGAGCCGTGCCCGCAACAAGATCCGCGCCTTCTTCAAGGAGGAGAGCCGCGAGGACGCCGAGAAAAAGGGCCGCGAAGGCCTTGAGGAAGCGCTGCGCACCCGCGGTCTGCCGATGCAGAAAGTCGCCGCCTCGCCGCTCTTGGTCGACGTGATCCGCGAGATGGGCTTTCGCAAGGCGACCGAGTTCTACATCGCGCTCGGCCAGGGCAAAGTCTCGACCAAGGCCGTCGCCAACAAGCTGATGCAGCGCCTCAAGGCGGGGGAGGCGGTCGAGGACACCGACCCCCTCGGCCTCGCCGGCGGCCACCGTGAGGACAAGGCGCGGCGGACCAAGGACGCCTCCAACTACGGGATCAGCGTCAAGGGCGCCGAGAACGTCGCCGTGCGGCTGGCCAAGTGCTGCCGTCCCGTCCCCGGCGACGATATAGCGGGTTATGTATCCCTCGGCCGCGGCATCACCATCCACCGCGAGGACTGCAAGAACATGAAGGCGCTGAAGCGGGCGCCGGAAAGGTTCGTCGACGTCAGCTGGGACGGTGAGAACGAGTCCTCCTACCGGGTCGAGCTGCAAATCGACGCCTACGATCGCACCCGCCTGCTCGAGGATCTCTCGCGCACCTTCTCGGAGGCCGGCATCAACATCATCGGTGCCAGCTGCACGACCAACCACCCGATGGTGAAAAACACCTTCGTGATCGAGGTCGGCGACACCGAGCAGCTCAAGCAGTGCATCGCCCGCCTGCGCAACGTCGAGTCGGTCTTCGACGCCTACCGGATCACACCGGCGCCATAGCGTCTAGAACGCGGCGGCGAAGATGAGCCTGACGCCTTAGTTGAAACGACGTTTCTTCCCTAAAAGTCGCCGTAGCGGTTACCCAGGAGATAGGATGAGTTGGCCGGGGAGTCAGATAGGGCGGCGATGGGGAGGGAGGACGGAGTGACGAAGGTGAAGGTGAAACTGGGGGCGTTTGCGGCGGGGATGCTGGCCTGGAAACAGCAGCGCGACGCGGGTTCGGGCAACGGCGGGCAGCCGAGCTCGGCTGACGTGGTCAGGGTGATTCGTTTTTACCTCAGGGAGGAAGGAGAGGGCATCGGCTGGGCCTACCCCGATCTGCTTCGCCAGGGACGCCCCGAGGACGAGATCGAGGTCGAGCTCGACCTCGACGAGGCGCTCTGGGGTCAGATGGAGCGAGAGGCCGAGCGCCAACACGTGACCGTCACTCAGCTGCTCGAGCACGCCGCCCTCTACTACGCGGCTGAGCTCGACGCCGGTCGTTTGACCGAGCGGATCCTCGACGAGCTCGACGAGGAGTAGGGACTAGCTAGAGCCCGGGCGCCACCACCGGCGAGGCGCCCAGCTCGCTGAGCTTTGCCTGCAGCGTCCGGCGACCACGGTGATGAAGGCCGTGCACGGAGCTCTCGGACTTTTTCAGCGTGGCGGCGATTTCAACCGGCGAGAGGCCGGCGATGTGTCTGAGGATGAGCACCTCGCGTTGATCTTCGGGCAGGTCCTCGAGTGCGAGGCGCAGGTCGCGACCGCGCTCCTGGCCGATCTGGGCCTGGCCGCTGTCGGTTAGCCGCACCTCCTCGGTGGGGACCGCACGCCTGGCGCGCAGGTGGTCCAGGGCCGCGTTGCGTGCCACCCGCATGATCCAGGCGGCGAAGGGCACCTCGCGGGGCTCGTACTTGTTGATCGCTTTCATCAGCTTGGCGAAGATGTTCTGGGTGATGTCTTCGGCCTCGTGATGGTCCTTGACCATGCTGTTGACGAAGCGTTGAACGTCGGGGGCGTAGCGGACGTACAAGAAGTGCAAGCCCTCGCTGTCGCCGGCTTGGGCACGCTCGATTGCCTGCAGGACGAGACGGCTGTTTCCAGGCCCCGAAGCGGAGGCCTCGGGGAAGCCCGTCAAGTTATTGGGGCGTAGCTCTGTATCACGACTGGTCACAGCGTCCTCCCGACGCGTTGAACATTTTTGTCTGCAACTTCTGTGCTCTTGACAGTCGCATTCTGGGTGAATGGGAATTTCTCCCAAAACGCGAACTTTTATTTGACGAAACCTCCGCAACTACCGAAAAATAAGAAGAAGCTTCGGATTGCCGCGGCCCGAAGAAATAGTGGCCCTTCGTCTGAAAGTCAATGCCCAATATTCGTCTAAATCTCAGCCTCAGCCCTCAAGTGGCTGCAAATGCACAGGTATCGGGGCTGAAGTTAGGAGGAACGAGCGAAATGAGGTGAAAATCTTGGGCATGCCCATAGTTGTAATAAGTGGTGCGCAGCGTGAAAGTCCCTCTCGGAACATTTGCTTGCAACGGAATCGAGACCAATCTCGACGCCGACATCGTCGCTTGCGTCCGCGCGGCCCTGAGTGACTTCACGCAGCGCCTGGAGTCAGGCCACCGGCCCGTCGACATTCCCAGGGCGCCGGCGGAGCCGGTCTCGGTCGAGCCGGCGATGGCGGTGGATCTTCCCCTGGATGAGCGCACATGGCAGCTGCTTCGGGGCGAGGCGCGCCGTCAGGGCACGACGATCTGCCGGTTGGCCGCGCACGCGGTCATGGTCTATCTCGCCGAGCTGGACCGCCTCACCTCGCCCAAAATAGCGATCGCTTGATCGGCGAAACGACGAATCGGTCTCAGCGGTCAAGATCGCGGGCCGCGGTTCCGATTGATGGGAGATGCTCTCCGGGCTGAGTCGGCGTGTGCGTAGGACCGTCCTTGCCGGCGGCTTGCTGGCACTCTGCCTGCTCGTCGCCTTCACCGTGCACGCGATGGCCGGGGTTGGCGGTCACGGCACCGACGCGCTCTTCAACACCTGGATCTACAACGCCCTGATGCTGACCAGCGCCGTCGCCTGCCTGCTGCGGGCGGCTCTGGTCCGTCGCGAGCGGCTCGCCTGGACGCTGCTCGGCGCCGGCCTGCTGCTCTACACGGGTGGAGAAATCTATTACGCGGCGGAGCTTTCCGCAGAGGTCTCGGTGCCGATCCCCTCGCTCGCCGATGGCGGCTATCTCGCCTTCTATCCGCTTGCCTACGCGGCGCTCGTCGCCCTCTTGCGGGCGAGGATCGGGACCTTTCCGGTCGCGCGGTGGTTGGACGGCGCGATCGTCGGCTCGGCTGTCGCAGCGCTGGCAGCGGCGTTTGCGCTGGGGCCAATCGTTGCCGCCTCAAGCGAAGGCCAGACCCTCGCGGTCACGACCAATCTGGCCTACCCGATCGCCGACCTGACGCTGTTGACCATGGTGGCAACCGCTGCCTCGTTCACCGGTTGGCGACCGGGGCGCAGCTGGGCGGTTCTTGGCGCCGGCCTCTTGCTTCTCGCCATCTCGGACGGCGTCTATCTGCTGCAGACCGCCAACAGCACCTACGTGGAAGGCACGATTCTCGATGCCGGCTGGCCACTCGGCGTCCTGCTGGTGGCCAGCGCCGCGTGGATCGAGCCGGGCACTCGAGAGCAAGTGCGATCGCGGGCGGTGCGGATCGTCGCGGTACCTGCTGTCGCAGCCTTGGTTGCGATTTGCATTCAGGCGGCCGAACGATTCACCACCGTCCCGAACGCAGCGGCAGTCATCTCCCTCTTCACCCTGGTTGCGATCGTCGTACGCCTGGTCCTCTCGCTGCGCGAGAGCCAGGGGGAGGCCCGCACCAGTGCACGAGAGTCGCGCACCGACGAGCTGACCGGTCTGCCCAACCGCAGAGCGCTGATGACGGACCTGGAGCGGGCAGTCAGGTGGCCGCCCCCCACAGGGTCCCTTCGTCTGCTCACGTTGTTCGACCTCGACGGCTTCAAGCTCTACAACGACACCTTTGGCCATCCGGCCGGCGACGCCTTGCTGGAGCGACTCGGCGGTCGGCTGGAGCGATTCGCGACCTCGACCAGCCGCGCATACCGGTTGGGCGGCGACGAGTTCTGCCTCCTCGCCGAGTGCAGCGCGGCGGATGTGGACGCGATCATCGCCGGTGCCACGGCGGCGCTCTCGGAGCGCGGCGAGGGCTTTTCGATCGCCGCCTCCCAGGGCAGCGTCCTCTTGCCAAGCGAGGCCGATTCGGTCAAAGAGGCGATGCAGCTCGTCGACCGGCGGATGTACGCAAACAAGGTCAGTGAGCGCTCCTCGGCGGGGTCGCAGTCGCGCGACGTCTTGCTGACGGCGCTGCGCGAGCGCCAGCCGGAGCTGGCCGAGCAAGCCGTCGACGTTGGCGAGCTGGCGCTCGCGGTCGCCGAGGAACTGGCCATGGAGGCAGAGCAGCGCGATGAGACCTACCGCGCGGCGCAATTGCACGAGACGGGGAAGATGGCGATCCCAGACGCGATCCTGAACAAGCCCGGCCCGCTCGAGGAGTCCGAGTGGGAGTTCGTCCGCCGGCACACGCTGATCGGCGAACGGATCATCGCCTCCGCAGCCGCGCTCGTGCCGGTTGCGCGCCTGGTCCGCTCGAGTGGCGAGCGCTGGGACGGCAAGGGCTACCCCGACTCGTTGCGCGGCGAGCAGATTCCGCTTGGGGCGCGTGTGGTCGCCGTTTGCGACGCTTACGAGGCGATGGTCTCAGAGCGTCCCTACAGCGTCGCGATGCGTCCGGCGCGGGCGTTGGAGGAGCTGAGACGCGGCGCCGGCTCGCAGTTCGACCCCGAGGTCGTTGCCGCCTTCGAGCGGGTCGCCGCGATCAAACGCCTCGCGGGCGAGCGATCGGCTTAGACGGTCGCGACTTCGCCGCGAGCGGCGCTCAAGACGCTCTCGACCGAGGCAACCGGAACCGGTTCCCCCTGGGCGTGCAGCGATTGCTCCAGCGCTTCCAGGCCGAGCACGATCTCGACCCCGAGGCGGCCGTTGGAGACCGGCGTGGTGCCCTCGCGGATCGCCGAGGCGAAGTCGCTCAGCTCCTGGCCGAGTGGCTCCAGCGCCTGCAGACGCGGGGCGATCATGTCGCCGGTGCGGTAGGTGAGGCGGTACTCGCCGAAGTTGGCTGGCGGGGCGTCGAAGTCGAGGCCACGATCGTAGATGCGGACCGAGTCGTCTGAGGCGGTGTCCTCGTACTGGACCATGCGCTTGCTGCCGACCACGTTCATCTGGCGCAGCTTGCGCGGCGCCAGCCAGGAGAGCTGCACGTTGGCCTGGGCGCCGCCCTCGAAGCGCAGGGTGAGGAAGGCGGTCTCGTGGATGCTCTCGCGAAAGACGCTGCGGCCGTTGGCCGAGACCTCGACCAGCGGCTTACCCAGCCAGTGCAGCAGGATCGAGAGATCGTGCGGCGCCAGGTCGAGGACGACGCCGTCGGGCTGGTAGAGCCCGAGGTTCATCCGCGATGAGGTGACGAAGTAGATCTCGCCCAGCTCGTCTTCCTGGATCAGGTCGCGAACCTTGTTGACGGCGGGGCTGTAGAGGAAGGTGTGGCCGGGCATCAGCACCAGGTCGCGTTCCTCAGCCATCGCGACCAGCTGCGCCGCCTCCTCGGAGCGCCGCGCCAGCGGCTTCTCGACCAGGACGTGCTTGCCGGCTTCAAGGGCGCGGCTGACGAGCGGGAAGTGGGTATGGGGCGGGGTCGCGATCGCGACCGCCTCGACTCGCGGGTCGGCCAGGGCGGTGTCGAGGTCGCGCTCGATCCAGACGCCCGGGTGGCGGCGGCGGAAGTCGTTGATGCGGCTCTCGTCGAGCTCGCAGAGCCCCATCAGCCGGAACTCGGG
>Ga0070683_100002843_pt1 | contig 13859 bp, 9 predicted proteins | sample KBSC713LmetaG_FD_64662 | JGI IMG/M metagenome (GOLD analysis project Ga0070683, IMG submission 64662) | Corn rhizosphere microbial communities from Kellogg Biological Station, Michigan, USA - KBS C7.1-3L metaG | ecosystem: Host-associated > Plants > Roots > Rhizosphere ...
TCTCCTCGGCGCAGCGCCGCGACTCGCTCACGCACCAGCGCGCGAAGTGCGTCGTCGGGATGCGTCTCGAGCGAATAGATCGCGGCTTCCAGCACGTTGCCGCTCAGACCACTACCCGGCACGCCCGAGCGCTGCGCCTCGAACGGAATCGTCGTCTCGGCGTTCGTGGTGATTTTCGGTTTCCAGAACGAATCCGTGACCGTGACCTCGGTAAACCGCTTCGCTTGGATCGGATAATCGGCCGGCGAGTACTGCGCGGCTCCGATCTCCGGGTACGTAGGCGCGGGGGCGGGCGGAGCTTCCGGCAGCTGAACACCGACAGCAAGCAGACTCGCTGCTGCCGGCGCGGCCTTCAGGAAATCTCGACGCGCGATTCGATGATCCATGCGCGACTCTCGCGTTTACTTCTTTGTGATTTCGATGACGCCGCGAGGGTGCCCCATCCCGAAACGCGCGGCGGCGGACCCGGAATCCCAGTAGCGAACTTCGTCGACGTCGCCAGGCCGGACGTTCTGCAGGAAATCCGCTTTGCCGAGCATGTTCCCGTTCATGAAGACATCGACGCCGGTCGGCGTGGAGTTCGTCACTGATGTCGGGCCGCGGCTGCTCAACCAGTTCGGTCGAAGCTTGACGATCGCCTCGTACAGGTTGTCGGCGTTCGTGGTCGACAGTTGCTCCTTCGTCAGCAATGTGCCAGTTCCACCGCCACCGCCCGCGCCGCCTTGCCTCGTGCTGACGCAGCCGAGGAGAAATGCCGTCGCCACGAGGGCGATCGTGTCGCGGATCGATGGCTTCATGGTCGGATCACGGAATGGGGATTCGCACGCCAAAGTGCGTGCGCGGCGGGCGGCGCAGCTGCGATGGCGGCGGCGCCGTCGGCTGATTGTCCGACGGGCCATTAGGATCTACTAACTGAGCGATGCCGGCCGCAAGCGCGCCAAATCCGGCGACAATGCCGGCGCTCATCAGTACTGTGCGAGCCTTCGAGAATTCGCGGCGGCGCACGTCGACGATCTCGGAGCGAGCGACGTACAGCTGTTGCGTCGTCGTCCCGATCGTCGTGCCCTTGTACGCTCGGTCGATCGTTACCGCAATCGATACCGAATCGTGGGGCTGGTGGGCGAGCTCTCCGTCGATCTCAGTGGCGAAGGCTCCGAGATCCTTCGAGAGCCGCGCCGCCGCGTCGTCGGTGACGCGGACGCGCACATCTTCATTCGACTTCACCGACTCGAACGCGACGGGTGCATACGTAAAACAGCCGCCGTTGACCACGCCGATGAGGGCAAGGCCAACGACGGCTCGCGATCGAATCCGTCTCACTTCACCGCCGCATACTTCAGAGTTCCGCATGAGGCCGGGCTGACTCCAGTGAACGATGTCGTTGCCGTTGGACGGATGCGCACGCTGTATGCCGTGAGCGAGTCCAACCATCCGGCGATCGCCGTTTTGATCGTGGCCTTGCCGGTCGCATCAAGAGTAATGTCCGGGTACGACTGCGTCGTCGCAAAGAGCGTCAACCCAGTCAGTCCCGTGAATGCCGTTGCGCCAGTCGCGGCAACGTTGACCGTACAATCGTTCTTGAAAATACGCCACTGGAACGCCGCGTTCGGCGGCCCCGTGACCACGAACGTGACGTCGCCGTGGTAGCCGAGGTGCTGGTCGAACGTCAGCTGACCGCTCACGGTCGCCGGGGCAATCGCGTTCGACGTCGCGGTCCAATGCGCGACGACCGGAAATGCCGTCGGATCGCTGCTCACTTCCGACGGGTTCGACCCGCTGCATCCGGCAACCGCTCCCGCGGCGACGACAAGCAGGAGAGCCATTGTGCGATTCATATGAGAATTCTCCTGTTTTCGCATTACTTGTTGTCTCCGCCTGCCCACCAGAGTTTCACCGCCATTCCTTCGATGCCCGTCGGAATTCCGGACGCGGAAACCTGCACGCTGTTGCTGCTCAGCTCCGAGTTTGGTGCGCGAATGCGTTGCGGAATCGTGCTGAGTACCGCCGCGGGCACGATCGGAACCACCGGGAATCCCGTGCGACGCCAATCGTTCCATGGCTCGGTCTTGAGGAAGTTCGCGATGTACTTCTCGGTGATGATTTCCTGCAGCGGATTCGAGACCGAGGTCAACGCCGGTCTCGCCGCGATATACGCGTTGATCGCTGCCGTCGCGACACCGAGCTTTTGCATGTTGGCGCGAATACCGTCGCGATATGGCTGATCGGCGGCCGCGGCACCGCTCACGATGAGGCGGGCTTCCGCCTCGGTGAACTTCTGATCCGAATAGCTCGCGACGTTCAACGTGGCATTCTCGGCCGAGAAGAACGTTCCGATCACGGAGACTGTGGAGTCAGCCTGGATGATGTCCGACCCACTCAGGTGGCCGACATACGTGTTCGGCTTCGCGGGATAGGTCTTCCGATTGGTTCCGGTTCCGGTGATCGAATCGTAGACGATCGGCTGAAAGAGAATCGGCAGCCGCGGATCGTTTCGCGTTTGCAGCATCGAGATGAAATACTGCGAGCCGACGAAGACCGTGCGCAGATCGATGAACGTGTAGTTCGGGTTGCGCGCGTTCGCGCCGCCCGGATACGCGAGATCAGCGTCGTCCGCGTTGCTGGCAAACGCACCGGCAAGTGCCGCGAGCGCCTTGTTCGCGCGCGCGACTTTGTCTTCGCCGCTCGCGTATGCCAGACGCAGGTTCGCTCGCGCCTGAAGCAGATGCGTGAGCTTGTTCCAGCGCGTCATGTCGCCGTTGAACAGCAGATCCTGCGTCGTGATCTTGCGCGCCACGGTGCTCGTCGACGCGAACAGCGTCGCCGCCGTGTCGAGGTTGGCAAGAATGCCGGCGTAGATGAACGACTGCTTGTCGTACTTCGGCTCGCGGATCTCCGGCTTGAACGCGTCCGTGTATGGCGCCGGCCCCCAGAGATCCGTGATGATCTGGAACGTCCACGCGTAGAAGAGCTTTCCAATCGCGCGGTAGTAGGTGTCCGGCTCCGTCGACGCATCACGCACCATCGTGAACGCCGCGTTGCCGGGCTGTGAGTAGAAGTAGTTCCACGACGACGCGGCGTCGGTGTCGAACAGCTCATAGTTCTGGACCTGCGCGTACGAGCGCCGCGCGGCGTTGAACGCCCACTGCTGCGTCCACTCGGAGCCCCACAGAGCCGTCTGCCCGTAGTAGGTCGAGTGGATGAAGCTCATCTCGAGCGCCGGCAATCGAATGTCGACGGCCGCATTTTCCGGCGCGTTCGGATTCTTGTTGACGTCGAGGAAGTCCGAGCACGATCCGAGGCCAAAACCCAACGCCGGGATCAAGAGTGCCGATCTTCTGAAAAGTCGCATGAAAATCCTCTTAATCGTTGGCTTAGAAGACCGAGCGAATGCCGGCCAGAAACGCACGAGTCTGCGGAGCGGAGAACTGGCGGAAGTACTGTTGGCCCGCGTTCGTTCCCTGCGAGAGATCTTGTTCCGGATCGCCCGACGGTGAGGCATACCACCCGCGCAGGTTGCGTCCGGTGACGAACAACGTCGCGCCCTGGAGCGCGAACTTGCGCGAGAAGTTGTCGCTGAGGCGATACGAGATCGAAAGCTCGCGCAGCTTCGCGAAGCCCGCGTTCTCGATTTGCTCTTCCGCGCGGTCGGTCCCGTAGATCAGCGGATAGTAGTCCTGATCCTTGAACAGCGGCTTCGTGTTCGGCTTGCCGGTGTTGATGTTCACACCCTGCCACGTCGTCCACGTGTAGCGATCCGCCGTGAGCAGCGAACGGCCGTTCGAGACTTCATACTGCGTCTCGAAGTTGATGAGCTTTCCGCCGTGACGGATGTCGAGCAGGCCCGAGATGGCGAAATTGCCGATGCGGAACTCGGACGTCGCGCTGCCCGTCCACGCCGGCTGCACCGTCCCAAGGTTGCGCTGATCGTCCGACTTGATCGGGAAGCCGTCGTCGCCGATGAGCAGGGTCCCCGGCGCGACGTCCTTGTAGCACGGATCGGCCGCGACGCAGTTCTTCTTCCAGCCGTAGCCCCAGATCACGCCGTAGGGCTGGCCTTCCATGATGCGGATCTGCGGCCACGAATAGCCGGACAGATAGATCGACGTCACGCCAGGCGCGAGGCTCAACACCTTGCTCGAGTTCTTCGCCCAGTTGATGCGACCATCCCACGAGAAGAGCCGCGTATCGATCGGACGACCGCCGATCGAAAGCTCGACGCCGTTGTTCTGCAGGTTGCCCGCGTTTCGCGAGATCGACAGGAACCCGCTGCTCGGCGATGACGGAACCGAGAAGATCTGGTCATAGCTCTTCTTCTTGTAGAACGATGCCTCGGCGTTCACGCGGCCGTTGAACATGCGCAGCTCGAGTCCGAGCTCGTCTTCGACGGTCGTTTCAGGACGAAGCGTCGGGTTGCCGAGCGCTGTGCTGCTGATGAACGACGCAATGCCCTTGAACGGGAACTGAATCGCCGGTCCACCAAACTGCTGCTGGTCGTTGTCCGCGCCCGATGCAGTCGCCGCGACGTAGCGCGACGTCAACGCGTATTGCGGCGCGTCGTTGCCGACCTTCGCCTTCGAGACGCGAACCTTCGCGTAGTCGAGGAAGTTCGGCCGCCACGGGAGCGCGTCGGTGAGGATGATCGCGAGCTGTGCCGACGGATAGAAGTACGAGTTCGCCGTCGTCGGGAGCGTCGAGCTCCAGTCGTTGCGGCCCGTCACCGTGAGGAATGCCCAGTCGGAGTAGTCCGCTTCGATCTGGCTGTACGCGCCGAGCAAGCGCTTTTGCTGCGTCAGCGTTCCCGATACGGTCTGCGTCGCGAAGTTGCTGAGGTTGAAGAAGCTCGGAATGACGATCGACGAGCCGTTGCCCGTCACCGCCGCGTTGTCCTGCGAGTAGATGTTGCCGCCGACCATTCCGCTCATGCGGAAGTTCGTGCTGCTGATGTTGTGCGCATCGGCGACGAGCGTGATGTCATCGTTGATGATCGTCTTGGTCGTCTTGCGCTGCTGTGTCGAGCCTGACGTGAGGCCCTGCGCCGCGAGCCACGGGCGCTGGTTGAGGAAGCGACCGAACTCGGACACGTAGGTGTCGAGGCCCGCGTTGTTGTTCAGGTGGAGGCCCTTCATGATCTCCATCGAGAACGCCTGCGACGCGATCCAGCGGTTCGTCAGCTCCTTGTTGTACTCATTGGTGGTCTGCCACTGGAGCGACGGCTGCGGGTTCGTGCCGCCCGAGAGGAACACCGGCGTGCCGTCCGGCAAATATCCCGTTCGAACGTCGAACGTCGGCGGCATGTTGATCAACGTGTGATCGACGCCCGAGAACGAATCGTCTTGGTATGGGTTGTTGCTTCGGATCTTCGTGATTCGCGTATCCGACGTCAGCCACTTCGTCAGATTGATCGTGATCCCGCCGTTGAAGTTCAGTCGATCGAGCTTCTCCGCCGGGTTGACGCCGCGCTGCAGGAGGTAGTCGCCGGCGAGCGTGTACGTGCTGCGATCGCCGAGCGAGCCGAGCGTGCGGAGCGAGTTCGTCGTCGTCGGTGCGGTCTGATAGAAATCAGCGCGCGCATCGCGGAAGCGAACGGCGCCCACCGAGTCGAACACGATCTTCGGAATGCTGTCCTTGTGCGGGCCCCAGCTCGTCTGCGACTGCGGGTTCGCCGCGCTCGACGAACCAGGCTCGCACCAGCCGCCCTGGTTCACGTTCTTGCCATTGCAGAAGTAGCCGCGGCTTCCCGCAGCCCAATCGGTGATGTAGCCACCGAGAATCGGCGTGTCGTAGCGTAGCTCGGAATTCAGGTTGAAGCGGAGCGGCTGGCCCGGCTTGCCCGACTTCGTCTTGATGATGATCGCGCCGTTCGCGGCGCGTGAGCCATACAGTGCCGTGGCCGCCGCGCCCTTGAGCACCGTGAGCTCGTCGATGTTCTCCATGTCGATGTCCATCTGGCGGCTGCCCGACGTGCCCGTCCCGAGCGCGTCGCTGCGGCTGTCGGATGTGATCGCGATCGGAACACCATCGACGACGTAGAGCGGCTGACCGGTTCCGCTGAACGAGCTCTCGCCGCGAATGACGACACGCGCGCCGGCGCCTGGACGGCCGCTGCCGCTCGTCATCGCCACGCCCGGTGATTGCCCGGCGAGCGCCTGCATCATCGTCGTCTCGGGAATCTTCTCGAGCGTCGATGAGCTGATCGACGTCGTCGCGTAACCGAGGCCTTTCTCTTCGCGCGCGATGCCGAGTGCCGTCGTCACGACGGGTGCGACCGAGTACGGGATGTCCTTCATCTCGAAGTTCACCGAGAGATTCCCGTTCGCCGTGACGTTTGCCGGCGACTCTTTCGGCTCGAAGCCGAGCATCTGAACGCGGACCGTGTGCGAACCGGCGGGCACGTTGCGAACCGTGTACCGCCCGTCCGCGTTGGTCGTCGCGCGCAGGGTCGTTCCGAGGATCGTGATTTGCGCGCCCTGCAGCGGTGATCTCGAATCCACCGTAATGACTTGGCCGACGACTGTTCCCGTCGGTCCAGCGGCCTGCCCTGACGCGGCACTGATACTCGCGCACATGAGTGCGACGAAGAAGCGCGCGCTACTCGTCCACCGGCTCATTGCATTCCTCCGAGGGGGAATTGTTGTACTGCGGGTACTTCAAAACGATCGGGATCAACTCACTGGTCTTTTTCACCACCAGACGTACGGTGGATCGTTCGGCCCATCGAAGAACGTGTGTCCGATATCCAGATCCTCATCGGAGCCCGAACCCGTCCCGGTCGCCGCGATCTCGCTCACGCCCGCGTTCCAATCCGGCGGACGCACGCCGAGGAGATACTGCACGAAGAAGTCGTTGCGCTTCTTGATCGCGTACGCACCGCCGGCACCGTGGCCGCCGTTCGGCACGACGAGCAGATCGAAATACTTGTTCGCCTGAATGAGGGCGTTCACGACCTGATAGCCCGACGACGGATCGACGTTCGTGTCGAACTCGCCGATCACGAGCATGAGGTGTCCGGTGAGCTTTTTCGCATTGACGACATTCGACGCCGCTTCGTAGTGCGGCCCGATCGGCCAACCCATCCACTGCTCGTTCCACCAGATCTTGTCCATCCGGTTGTCGTGGCAGCCGGAATTGGAGTACGCGACTTTATAGAACTCTGGATGGAAGACGAGACCGCCCATCGCATTCTGCCCGCCGGCGGACGTTCCATAGAGACCGACGCGTGTGACGTCGTACCATGGATTCTTCGCCGCGAACGCCTTGTGCCAGAGAATGCGGTCCGGGAATCCAGCGTCGCCGAGGTTCTTCCACGCAACGTCGTGGAAGGCCTTCGAGCGATTGTTCGTACCCATGCCGTCGATCTGCACGACAACGAAGCCGAGCTCCGCGAGCGCCAAGAGGTTCACGCCGCCGCCCCACGTCTTGGGAACGAAGCTGCCCTGCGGGCCGGCGTAGATCTGCTCGATGACCGGATATTTCTTTTTCGGATCGAAGTTGATCGGACGAACGACGATGCCCCAGATGTCCGTCTTGCCGTCGCGCGCCTTCGCCGTGAAGACCTCCGGCATTTGCCAGCCCGTCGCGACCTGCGCCGACGCGTCGCCCTTCTCGATCGGCGTCATCTTCATGTCGCTGACGCGGCGCAGCTCGAGCACCGGCGGCAGATCGACGCGCGAATAGAGATCCGTGAAGTACTGATGATCCGGCGACCAGGCGATCGTGTGATTGCCATTCGCCTCGGTGTACTTCACGAGGCCGGTGCCGTCGAAGTTGATGCGATAGTAGTGCTGGAAGTATGGATCTTGTCCGGGAATCATTCCGCTCGCACGGAAGTAGATCTGCCGCTTGGCAACGTCAACGCTGTCGACGCCCCGGACAATCCATTCTCCTTTTGTCACCTGGTTCTTCACCTTGCCGGTCGCGCCGTCGAACAAGTACAGGTGCGCCCAGCCGTCGCGCTCCGACATCCATAGCACTTCCTTTCCATCGTCGACGTCGTAGCGCCAGTTGCTGCCGTGATCGGTGATCGAGCCGTTGAGCGGACGATACGAGAAGAACGTCGGCGTCTCTTCGTCGACGACCGCGCGCGCGGTGCCGGTGTTCGCGTCGACTTCGATGATCTTGTACGCCTGATGTCCGCGCTGGTTGTACTCGAACGTGAACGCGCGGCCGTCTTTGCGCCAAACGGCTTGAGAGATCTGATAAGCGTTCGAGAAGAGCGCGTTGTCGACGAGAACGCTCTTGCGCGCCGCGACGTCGATGATCGAGGGCCGAACGATGTCGACCGCGTCTCCCGGCTTGCGATAGAAGATCGACGTGTCCTTCGGCTGGATCTGATCCGGCGGCGACGAGAGCACGTAGTGCACCATGCGCATGTAGCCCGGATGACGGCGATAGGCCGCGATGTGCTTCGAGTCCGGCGACCAGCGGATCGACATCTGCTGATACTGTTCGCCCTCGGATCCATCGTACGTCACGAGCTGGTACGCCGCCGTGCCGCCGTTGCCGCCAATTCCCGGCTGCGACCGCGCGTCGTCGCGCAGCGGACGGACCGCGACGTTGTAGTTCTGAATGAACGCCACGCTGTTCCCGTCCGGCGAAACGCAGCCAACGATGGTTGGCGCTGCACCAGGGCCTGGAGGTGCCGCACCGCCTCGTCCTGCGCCACGACCGCCGCCACCGCGTCCGCCGCGTCCACCGTTCGATCCGCCAGTTGCCGACAGACACGCCGTCGACGCGGTCGGCGCTTCGCCCGTGAAGCCGCCGTTCTGAATCGCCGCCGCGCCACCGCGGCCGGCGGGCGCGACGGCATTGCCGATACGAGAGCACTGATACGTAGAGAGCCCGCACTGGTAGCGGGCTCCGGCTGCATCAAAGTCGATATTTGCGTCGTTGTCGGCGAATGAGAATTCGCTGAACGGCAGCGTAATGGCCGTATAGCTTCCGCCGATCGCGGTGCTGAGTCCGGCGGCGAGCTTCGCGTGGTCGAACGCCGGCTTCTTCTCGCCGGTTGCCGCGTCGACGATCACGAACTGATTGCCGCCCTTCACGGACTTGCGATACCAGAGCTTCGTCGAGCCCACCCAGGTCGGATTCTGCGGGACGTCGACCGTCAAGCCGGCGATCTTCTGGCTGACGACCGCAGCGCGGCGGTAGTCGTCGAGTGTTCCCTGCGCATCCGACCGCGTCGTTCCGATCGAGAGTAGCAAAGCGGACGGGATGCACGCCACGGCGAGCCGCCGGGCGTGTCGTTTTACGAGAATACTCATTGGCGCGCTTGTGGGATGTTGTGCTGTGACGTCGGGCCCGTGCTCGACGGAGTGACCTTTTGCGGCACGCATGGCGGATCCTGCGATGCGCCGCCGCCGCCGCCGCCACCGGCTCCGCGCGCGCCACGGCGCGCGCTGTCGGCGGCAGCCTGGCGCTGCGTCTCGCGCGTCCACCATTCGGGGTTGTGGTCCCGGACGTACTGCTCCATCTCTTCGCGCGTCCGATGCGCGACGTTCGCCGTCGCCGGAATGACTTTGGATTCCGGAATGAGCCGGCTGATCACCTCGTAGAGCGACGGGTCTTCGGCCTTCAGCCCCGCGCGATCCTTACCGCCGTTGCCGACGTACCACTCGACGCCACCGGCCCAATACTCGTTGAACGTGTTGCCGGAATAGCCGTTCGCCGTGCGAAGACACGCGGCCTTCGCATGCTTGTAGGAATCGACGATCGACTGGAACCACTTTGGATCCGCGTTGCCGATGCCCGCGCCCATGATCGCGTGCGAGAACTCATGCACGCAGATGTTCGTCCCCCAGTACTTCGTGCGATAGAAACCGAGCACGTTTTCTTCAGCGCACGTCGTCAGCGTTCCACCCATGCCGCGCGCGCGTGGATTCCAGTATCCGTCCGCGGTCATCGAGCCGAGTCCGTTGGGCTCGTAGTAGTGCGAGCGCTCGCCCGCCGTGAGACGCGGATCGAGATACTTCGGGACGGTCCAGTTGCGCTGCTCAGGGACGTCCATGGTGTACTCGGTCTCCGCCATGACGACGACGCGTCCCCCGTGCGCGATCATCGTGTCGCGAACGTCCGGCCGATTCCCGAGCATCGCGTTGACCTGATCGCGAACGATCGCGATCGCGTTGTCGGAGACCTTACCGGAGCCGAGGATCGGATAGCCGTTGGCGTCGGCGTACTTCTTATAGAAGGCCGTGTCGAGCTTGAACCGCTCGACGATGTCGGCCGGCGGCGCGGTCACGACGTACTTCAAATAGTCGTCGACGATCGCCTTCGGACGATCTTTCGGAAGCGGCGGAGCGGCGAACGGCTTCAGCTTTTCAGGCTGCTTCCAGTCCGGTGGGGCACAATCGGGAATTCGTCCGCGCGGGGGATCTACGACGCCCGTAGGTGACGAACCCGTCGGTGAAGCGGCCGTGTCCTTTGCCGACTGCACCCATGGGCATGCAACCATCGCGGGACGTTCGCGCGGGCGTGCGTCACCCTGCGCGTAGAGGGGCGCGCCAGTAGCGACGAGTGCCAAGCAAAGTGCGGCGCGCTTCGGGTGGTTGCGCATGCCTTACCTCGGGCGGGATTACTTCGAACAGCTCCTGACGCTGATCGTATCCAATATTCAACACGAGACTTTATGACTGGCCAACGGCAAAGGCCAGCAAAATTGCACATGACATATTGTATCCAACAACCTTCGATAGGCCTCGGCCCGTCACCTTTCTCGGGCGCGACCTAGCGAAAGAGTTGTTCGGTCGGTGTTACGCGCTCGCAGCGGCGCGAGCGGCCGGGCGCGAACCGTTGCTGTTCGATGACATCGCCGGACGATTGGACAGCTGACGACGAATGATCGCCAATGCATCGCGCAGCTCATCGCCCTCGACCGCCAGGCGCGGAGGACGAACGGTCGCCGATCCTCGGCCGACTTCCGCCTGCACGAGCTTGATCAGCTGAACGAACTTGGGAACCGTGTCCATTCGGAGGAGCGGCAGGAACCAGTGATAGAGCGCCGTCGCTTCCTCGAACTGACCCGCCATCGCAAGCTCGAAGACGCGCACTGATTCGACCGGCAAGGCGTTCACGAGTCCCGCGATCCACCCAGTCGCGCCGGCCGGAACCGCCTCGAGAATCATGTCGTCCAACCCGGCGAAGATCGCGAGACGATCGCCGAGGATCTCACGCACAGCGGTCACACGACGAACGTCGCCGCTCGATTCCTTCATCGCGTGCAGGTTCTGATTCTCGTCCGCCAGCTCGGCGACTTGCTCCGCCGTGACGTCCGTGCGATACGCGATCGGATTGTTGTACAGCATCGTCGAGAGCGACGTCGCTTTGATGATCGCGCTGTAGTGCGCCTTCGCCTCGCGCCAATCGGAGTAGTAGACGTACGCCGGCAGCGCCATGATTCCCTGGCAACCGACGCGCTCCGCTTCGCGCGCGAGCGACACGCACTCCGCCGTCGCGAGCCCGGCGATGCCGGCGATGACCGGAACTTTGTTCTCGGTCGCCTTCACGATGGTTTTCAGGATCGCGACTTTCTCCTCGAACGAAAGCGTCGCTGACTCGCCGAGCGAGCCGAGTGGAACGATGGCGCCACCGCCGCTCTCGATCATCCAGCGGACATGCCCAGCGAGTGCCTCGTGGTCGACTGAGAAATCGTCCTTGAAGGGCGTTGTGATCGCGGGGAATACGCCACGCCAGTCACGTCTCTGCATGAAACGAAAGCTCCTGAATTGGGATGCATGATCGCTGCGTCGCCTCGGCGCACGCAGCGATCCGGAAAGGTGATTTTATCGGACTCGGTACCAGGTTGGATACAATATGTAATCCTCCGCGGAGCACAACCCCGTCCTTTTGTATTCATTCGGTGGCGACGCTCGATTTGCCTGGAACCACGCTTCTACGGGTCATCCCGAACTCGCTCCCAGCGTCATCCCGAGCGAAGCGAGGGATCGCTTTCCAGGAAAGGCAGTTCAGCAGCCCCGCCGGGACGGCGGTCGCTCGTCGCTGTGCTCCTCGGGATGACAGAAAGCATTATTTGCACGATCCGGTATTTCAGTGATTATTTCAGGGCGAACAATTCTCTAACAACGGTTCGACTATGGCCCGCCGGAAGTCCGGGGAAACGCGGGGTGCGTCAAAAGACGCGAAGCGTCCGAGTGAGCTCGTGCTCCTGCCGCTCCGACGGCAGACGCTGACGACCATGACTGCCGACGCGATCCGAGAGCGGATCCTCCGCGGCCATTACCCCGAAGGCCAGCCCCTTCGCCAGGACGCCATCGGCGCGGAGCTCGGCGTCAGCCGAATTCCGGTCCGCGAAGCGCTGCGCCAGCTCGAGGTCGAAGGACTCGTGACCTTCAACCCGCATCGAGGCGCCGTCGTCTCGACGCTGTCACTCAAGCAAATTCGCGAGCTGTTCGAGCTCCGCGCGGACATCGAAGGCGATCTCATTCTCCGCGCCGTTCCGCACATGAGTGCCGAGGACGACGCCCGCGCCGACGAGATTCTCGACGCGTATGAAGTCGCGCTGCACGGCGGACAGGTCGCCGTATGGGGCGCGCTGAATTGGCAATTCCACTCGACGCTCTACGCGCCGGCCGATCGCGGGCTGACGATGAGCATTGTCGACAAGCTCCATCAGCACAGCGATCGCTATCTCCGAATGCAGCTCGCGCTGACGCACGGTGAGAACCGCGCCCGACATGAGCATCGCGCAATCGCGGCCGCTGTAAAAAGGCGCGATTCCGCAAAAGCGGCTCGCCTTCTCCGCGACCACATCCTTGGCGCCGGACGAGCGCTCGTCAGCTTCCTCGAGAAGGAGCGTGCGCAGCGAGGCGAGGCTCCATCGGCGACGGAGCGCCGCTCGAGAACGGCGCTCTAGTCGCTCTGGTGTCCCGACTCAGGCGCGTGCTTCGCCCTGGGTCGTCGTCTGCGGAGTCGAAGTGATGATGGTGTCGTTCAGTCGCGCCGTTCCCGCGCGTTGGCCGAGCTGCCGCTCGATCCACGCCAGGATGTCGTTCGCCACCTGATTGCGATTGGTGTCGTTCAGCAAATCGTGATAGCCGCCGTCGTAGAACCGCAGCGTCTTGTCGAGCGAGGCAGCCTGATCGAAGAACTGCTGGCTCCCCGCCGGTCGCGTCGCCTTGTCTTCGGTTCCGTGTAGAATGAAAACCGGCAACGTGATGTTCGGAAACGACCGCTCGAGCACCTCGTCTGCCCGGACCATTGCCGCGATCGTCTCGAGCGGCTGAGTTTCGTGCGCGATCAGCGCATCAGCGTCCATCGCCTGAACGATCGCTGGATCGCGCGAGAAGTCCGCGTTCTTGAGCGTCAGCACATGGACATGCGGGGCGATATGCGCGAGACCCTTCAAGACCGTGAGTGCGAAGTCGGGCGCGGGGATCTTGAACGCGAAACTCTCGCAGACGAGTCCCGCAAGATGCCCTTGGTTTTCCGCCGCGTAGAGCGTCGCGACGACTCCGCCCGCACTGTGGCCGAGGAGATAAATCGGTAGCCCGGGCTCGCGAGCGCGGGCGGTCGCAATGAGACCGTCGACATCACTGACATAGTCGCCGAACTCCTGCACATAGAAGCGCTCGCCCTCGGATTGACCGCGGCCCCGGAGGTCGATCGCGTACACCGCCAATCCATGTTCGACGAGCCGCGCGGCGAACCACGCATAGTAGCCGCTGTGCGAGTTGAATCCGGGGACGATGGCGACGACGCCACGAGGTGTCTGCTCGGGCCGCCATGCTCGATAGAAAAGCTGGAGGCCGCCGCTCGAGATGTTGCCGGTCGATGTCTGCATCGCGATCACGAAGGAGAGAAGTAGAGAAGCGCGCGTCGCTATCCCCGACGGCGGGGTGCTC
>Ga0070683_100002844_pt1 | contig 13858 bp, 9 predicted proteins | sample KBSC713LmetaG_FD_64662 | JGI IMG/M metagenome (GOLD analysis project Ga0070683, IMG submission 64662) | Corn rhizosphere microbial communities from Kellogg Biological Station, Michigan, USA - KBS C7.1-3L metaG | ecosystem: Host-associated > Plants > Roots > Rhizosphere ...
TGCTCCACTTCACCGCGGTCACCGAGGAGTTCGGCCTCGCCGAGCGGGCGACGCTGCTCTATGAGGATGGTGCCGAACACCGGGGCCTCGATCCGGCTTCCCTTTGCGAGCTGCTGGACGAAGCCGACCTCCTGGTCAACATCAGCGGGCATCTCGACGGAGACTTCCTGGAGGGGCCCGGCAAGCGCGTCTACGTCGACCTCGACCCCGGTTTCACTCAGGCCTGGCATGCGGACCCTGGCATCGGGTTCAGTATCGCCGAGCACGACCTCTACCTCAGCGTCGCCCAGAACATCGGCCGGCCGGGGTGCGGGATCCCAAACGACGGGCTGCCCTGGGTGCCGACCCTGCCGCCGGTCCTGCTGGACGAGTGGTCCCCGGCGCCGCGGCTGGCCGGACCCCTCGTCCTGACCACGGTCGCGACCTGGCGCAACCCCTACGGCGGCCTCGTGATCGACGGGCGCGAGATGAGCCTCAAGCACCATCAGTTCCGCCGCCTTGCCGAGCTGCCGGAAAGGGTCGAGGGCGCTGAGTTCGAGATCGCCCTCGACATCCACGCCGGCGACGCCGCTGATCTCGAGCTGCTGCGCTCGCACGGCTGGAGGGTCGTCGACCCGCTTGCGGTTGCGTCCTCGCCGGGGGCATTCCGCGACTACGTGCGCCGCTCCGGCGCCGAGTTCTCGGTCGCCCAGGGCGTCTACGTCGACACCTCCTCGGGCTGGTTCAGCGACCGCACCGCCGCCTACCTGGCGAGCGGTCGGCCCGCGATCGTCCAGGACACCGGGCTGAGCGGTGCCGATGCGGCGCCAGGGGCGCTCTCCGCTTTCGATGATCTGGAGGAGGCCGTTGGCGCGGCGGAGGAGCTGAGCGCCGATTACGAGGAGAGGTCGCGAGCCGCCCGCGAGTTCGCCGAGGCGCGGCTCGACTCCGACCGCGTCCTTCGCCGCGTCCTCGAGTTCGCCCTGGTGCTCGCCCTGCTGGTTTGGCCGCTGTTGAGCGCGACCGGCGCGGCGCGCGCGGCGGCGACGCCGCGGGTCCAGGTCGTCGGCCGGCCGCAGACAGTCTTCGACTGGGCGCAGTCCGCCTGCGAGCCGATGATGTATCCCGACCTTCCCACTCGCGCCTTCCGCGACTACCGGGGACAGATCCAGCTGCTGATCTCGCATTTCGACAACTTCCGGCTGATCGGGCCCTCGCTCGACCAGCTCGCGGTCGACTGCAACCCGGTCCTGCTCTCGCAGCGCAGCGGTCTGCCGAGCCGTTTCCAGGACCGCGAGTGGATCGGCTCGCTCTTCACTCGTGACGGCAAGACGATCTGGGCCCTGGTCCACGACGAGTACCAGGGCAACCGCCACCGCGGCCGCTGTCCCAGCCATCGCTACTACCGTTGCTGGTACAACGCGATCACGCTCGCCCGCTCCGTTGACGGCGGTCGCAGCTACGAAGAGGCGACTCCGCCGGATCAGCTGGTCGCCGCCCCACCACGCCGCTACCGCCCCGACGTGGGGCCGGCCGGCGTCTTCACGCCGAGCAACGTCGTGGTCGGCTCAGACGGTGCCGAGTACGCCCTGGTCCGGGTCCGCAACCCGGGCGGAGAGCGGGGCACCTGCCTGATCAGGACCCGGGCGATCCAGCGGCCCGGCAGCTGGCGCGCCTGGAACGGCAGTGGGTTCAGCGGACGCTTCAGCGACCCCTACGAGACGCGGCAGCGCCGCCGCACTCCCTGCACCCCGGTTGGCCGCGGGCGCATCGCCGAGATGGCCGAGAGCCTCACCTACAGCACCACGCTTGGTCGCTACCTGCTCGTCGGCCTGGCGCCTCCGGGCGAGGCCAGTATCGGACCGAAGGCGACCGGGATCTACTTCTCGACCTCGCAGGACCTCGTCCACTGGAGCGAGCGCAGGCTGATCACCCGCGCCGTGACGCCGCACAACTACGTCTGCGGCGGTCCCTCGCCGCTGGCCTACCCCTCGGTGATCGATCCCGAAAGCGCCTCGCGCACCTTCGCCACCAGCGGCGCCCACCCCTACCTCTATTACACGCAGTTCCGCTATCGCGACTGCCACAAGACGCCTGAACGTGACCTGATGCGAGTGCCGCTGGAAGTGGCGCCGTGAGCGGCAGTGCCGATCGCCTCAAGATCCTGCTCAGCGGCATGGTTGCCGGCGACCCGCGCCAGGGCGGAGCGAGCTGGGCGGTGCTGCAGTACGTCGCCGGCCTGGCCGAGTGCGGGCACGAGGTCGTCCTGGTTGAGCCACTGGCGGGCGAGGCCGGCGGGGGAGGCCCGCCCTCGGTTCGACCCGAGGTGGTCGACTACTTTCGCTCGCTACCCCTGCTCGAGGGCCGGGCGGCGCTGCTTGTCCAAGGCACCGAGAGCACCGTCGGTCTTTCCTATGGCGAGCTGACGCGCTTTGCCGCGGAGGCCGACCTGCTGCTCAACATCTCGGGGATGCTGCGCGACGAGCGCCTGCTGGCGCCGATCTCAGTCCGCGCCTTCCTCGATCTCGACCCGGGCTTCAACCAGGTCTGGCGGGCGAGTGGGATGGACATGGGCATGGACCTGCACACGCACTGGGTGACGGTCGGCCAGCTCGTCGGCACGGAGGGTTGCCCAATCCCCGATTGTGGGCGCAGCTGGATACCGACCCTGCCTCCGGTCGCGCTGTCGCACTGGCCTGTCGCGAGCGAGCGGCCGACCCGCGAGGCCTTCACCAGCGTCGGCCACTGGCGCAGCTACGGCTCGCTCGAGCACGGAGGCATCCACTACGGCCAGCGCGCTCACTCGCTGCGCGGACTGTTCGAGCTGCCCCGCCTCGTCGACGCCCGCTTCCAGCTGGCGCTCGGCATCCATCCCGACGAGGTCGACGACCTGGCGGCGCTGCGCGCCAACGGCTGGCAGCTGCTCGACCCGTATGAGGTCGCTGGCACGCCGGCCAGTTACGCCGAGTTCATCCGCGGCTCGGAAGCTGAGCTCTCGATCGCCAAGAGCGGCTACGTCGCCTCGCGCAGCGGCTGGTTCAGTGACCGCAGCGCCGCCTACCTGGCAAGTGGCCGGCCCGTCGTCGCCCAGGAGACGGGCTTCAGCGAGGTGCTGCCGACCGGGGAGGGCCTGCTGGCGTTCTCGACCGTCGAGGAGGCCGCCGCCGTGGTTGCCGCGGTCGAGCGCGATCCGGTCCGCCACGGCAAGGCCGCCCGTGCCCTCGCCGAGGAGCACCTCGACGCGCGCAAGGTGCTGCCCCGCCTGCTCGATGCCCTTGGTGCCACCTCGGCTCGAACCTAAGCTGTCGCGATGCGGGAGGTCCTCTTTAACCAGCCGTTCCAGGTCGGCACCGAGCTCGGCTACGTCGGCGAAGCAGTAGCAGCCGGGCTGCGCAGCGGCGGGCCGTTCACGAGGCGCTGCGAGAGCTGGCTGGCGGAGACCACCGGCGCCGAGCGGGCGCTGCTCTCGCATTCGGGGACGGGGGCGCTGGAGGCGGCGATGATCCTCGCCGGGCTCGGCCCGGGAGACGAGGCGATCATGCCCTCCTTCGCCTACCCGACGATGGCGACCGCGGTGGTCCGCCAGGGTGCGATCCCGGTCTTCGTCGACGTCGATCCGCGCACGCTCAACCTCGACCCGCACCAGGTCGCGGCCGCGCGCGGGCCACGGACCAAGGCGATCGTCGCCGTCCACTACGGCGGCGTCGGCTGCGAGATGGACGAGCTGCTCGCCGCCGCCCAGGGCCTCGTCGTGATCGAGGACGCTGCCCACTGCCTGCTGGCCGGCTACCGCGACCGCTCGCTTGGCACGCTCGGCAGCCTCGGCACATTCAGCTTTCACCACACCAAGAACATCAGCAGCGGCGAGGGCGGCGCTCTGCTGGTCAACGATCCGGCGCTGCTCGAGCGGGCAGAGGTCGTCTGGGAGAAGGGGACCAACCGGATGCGCTTCGAGCGCGGCGAGATCGACCACTACACCTGGGTCGACATCGGCTCCTCTTTCGCCGCCGGCGAGCTCACCGCCGCCTACCTCTGGGGTCAGCTCGAGGCGGCCGAGGAGATCACCCGGCGTCGCCTGGCGATCTGGCAGCGTTACCACGAGGCCTTCGCCGAGCTTGAAGGCTCCGGCCTGGCGCAGCGGCCTGAAGTGCCCCCCGGCCACGTCCACAACGGCCACCTCTATTACCTGATCCTGCCCAGCGCGCCGGCTCGCGACGCCTTCATCGCGGCGATGCGGGCGGCCGGGATCGCCACCTCGTTTCACTACGTGCCGTTGCACAGCTCGCCGGCGGGCCGGCGGTATGGTCGCACTGTCGGCGACCTCGCACAGACCGAGAAACTGAGCCGCCGGCTCGTGCGTTTGCCGCTCTGGCCAGGTCTCGATTCGCAATCTGTCGAGCGGGTGATCGACGCCGCTCTGGCGGCAGCGAGCGATGTCACCGGCTCCCGGGCCTAGCCGACGCCGATGCCAGGCCCACCCAGCGATGCCGAGCTGCACGAGGTGCTTCGCACGGCTCTTCCCGTGGCGGGTTTCGCCGCACCCCAGCTGATCCGCCGCCGCCCCTCCGAATACCGAACCAGCTTCCCGCTCGAGGAGCTCGAGCTGAAGCTGGAAGATGGCAGCGAGCCGCGACTCGCCTTCAAGCGCCTCGAGTGGGACGCCCTCACCGACGAGGCGCGGCTGGCCAAGCCGGAGTTCCTCCACGACCCGCGGCGCGAGCCGGCCGTCTACGCCGAGCTGCTCGCGTCCGCGGCGTCCGGAGCGCCCAGTTACTACGGCTCGGTAATTGAGCCGGAGGCGGGGCGGCACTGGCTCTTCATCGAGTGGGTCGAGGGCCGCGAGCTCTACCAAGTCGGAGAGCGTGAGCTGTGGGAGGAGGCGGCGCGGTGGCTGGCGCGATTCCACCTCGCGATGGCGCCGCAGCTCGACCGCCACCGGCGAGAGGGGCGGCTGATCGACCACGACGCCGGCTTCTACCGGCGCTGGATCGAGCGGGCATCCGAGTTCGCCGCCCGGTCCGGCGACGAGTCGGCCGCTGCGGTCGCCTGGCTCCGCGAGCGTCACGAGCCGGTCGTCGAGGCGCTGCTGGCGCTGCCCCGTACGGTGCTCCACGGCGAGTTCTACGCTTCCAACGTGCTGGTCGCGGCCGATTTTGACCACCCCCCGCCGGTGACGGAATCGGACGTGCGGGTAGCGCCGGTCGATTGGGAGCTCGCCGCCGCCGGCCCGGGCCTCACCGACCTCGCCGCGCTCGTCGGTGGCTGGCCGGAAGCGGATCGCGAGGCCCTGGTGGCTGCCTACGCCGGTGAGCCCGGCGTCCCGTCGTTTACGCCGCGCGCTCTCGACCTCGCACGCCTGCAGGTGGCGATCCAGTGGCTGGGCTGGGCACCGCCCGAGTGGGTGCCGCCCGAGGGACAGCGGCACGATTGGCTCTCCGAGGCGATCGCGATCGCGGAGGGCCTTGGACTGTGAGCCAGGAGCGCTTCCTCGTCGTCAACGCCGACGACCTCGGCCTCTCACCCGGGGTCAATGCCGGGATCTTCGCTGCCCATGAGCGAGGCATCGTCACCAGCGCCAGCCTGATGGTGCATGTGTCGGCGGCGCCCGAAGCCGTCGCCACGGCGCGCGGGCACCCTCGGCTCGCCCTCGGCCTGCACCTCGACATCGCCGAGTGGCAGTTCAGGGAAGCCGAGTGGCGGATCAACTACGAGCGCTGCCCGCCCGACGATCTCGCCGCGGTCGAGGCCGAGTGCAGCGCCCAGCTCGTTGCCTTCCGCGAGCTGGTCGGCCGCGATCCGACCCACCTCGACTCGCACCAGCACACCCACATGAGCGAGCCCGTAGCGACAGTCGCCGCGAGCCTGGCGGCGAGCCTCGGGGTCCCCCTGCGAGGACGGGGGATCCGCTATGAGGGCGGCTTTTACGGGCAGTCGGGCAAGGGCGAGCCCTACCCGGAGGGCATCGAGCCGGAGCGCCTGATCAAGCTGATCGGGGCCCTGCCGCGGGGACGGACCGAGCTCGGCTGCCATCCGGGCATCGGCAACGACATCGCCTCGTCCTACGCGAGCGAGCGCGAGCAGGAGCTGCGGGCGCTCTGCGACCCGCGGGTGAAGGCGGCGCTCGAGCGGGAGGAGGTCAAGCTGTGCTCTTTCGCCCAGATCTAGAGCTCATCTGGGCGATGAAGACATCGACGAGGGTCGGGTCGAACTGGCTGCCCGCTCCCCGCCGCAGCTCGGCGAACGCGTCCTCGCTGCTCCTCGTCTCGCCGTAAGGACGCGCGCTCGTCATCGCGTTGAACGCGTCGCAGATCGAGATGATCCGGGATCCGATCGGCGCCTCCTCACCGCAAAGGCCGTCCGGATAGCCGCCACCGTCCCAGCGCTCGTGCGTGCTCCTGACGAGCTTGGCGACCTGCTTCATCGCCGGCGCTGCGCCCAGCACGCGCTCGCCGATCAGCGGATGCTTCTGCATCAGCGCCCGCTCGGAATCGCCCAGGGGGCCGGCTTTGTGGAGGATTTCGTCTGGAATCGCGACCTTGCCGACGTCGTGCAGCTCCGCCGCTCGGACCAGCACGTCCAGGTCCTCGGCGTCGAGTGCCAGCTCGCGACCCAGCTCGGCGGCAAGCAGGGCGACTCCCTGCAGGTGTCGATCGAGCGCGGGTTCGCGCTCGTGCAGGACCCCGAGCAGGACCCCCCGAGCCTGGCTCTGGGCCGAGTTTGCCCTGTGGCCCTTCTGCGAGTACATGCGTCGGTCGGCGAGGCGAAGCGCCTCTGTCGCCGTCGCCGCTTCCGTCGGCAAGCGGACCATCCCCCACGAGGCGGTGATCGAAAAGCCGCTGCCGCTCTCGCTGAGCGCCGCCTCGGCGCTCCTGGCGATCGCCTCCGCCCTCAGCGTTTGAGTGGGTGCGAGCACGCAGAACTCGTCGCCGCCAAGGCGGTAGGCGCCCCCCCAGGGCTCGACCGCCGTCGCGAGCTGCTGCCCGAGCCTGCGCAGCAGGTCATCGCCGGCGACGTGGCCGAAGCTGTCGTTGTAGGCCTTGAACCCGTCGAGGTCGTAGAGCGCCAGCACCGCCTCCTGCTCATCGCCACGGTCCAGCGCCCGCTCCAGATCCGCCGTCAGGCTGCGCCGGTTGGCCAGCCCGGTGAGCGGATCTGTGACGGCGTCGCGCCGCGTCAGGGCGATCATGCGGCTGTTCTGGCGGAAGGTGATGGCCAGCCTGATCAGCACCGCGCAGAGTGCGGCCACGCCGAGGACAAGTGCCGGTATTCCGATCGGGGTGAAGCTGCCGGTGCCGAGCAGAACCACGACGGCGGCGGCGAAGACGATCGGCAGGGCGATTCGGCGCTCGCCACTGCTCTGGGGAGCGGAGTCGCGCGCCGGCCCCCGAAGCCACGCGGCGCCGGCCAGCAACAGGAAGGCGAGCGGCCAGCCGACGCTGGCCAGGTTCAGCGCCTGCGTCGACTGGCCGGCGACGGAGAGGTAGACCACGTCCGAGGCGCCGAAGAGGAGCAGGGCGGCGGCGATCAGGAGCCAGGTTCCCTGCAGCTTCCACTGCGAGGCGGCGAACGCGCCGGCGACGAGGCCCAGCAGCACCAGGTCGGAAAAGGGATATGCCAGGCTGACGGCGACGCCGAGCGCGCTGCCTCCGAGCGCGTCGAGCACGGGCGGGAAGATCAGCGCCGCGGCGACCGCAGCCGCCGCCAGCGCCCCGATCAGCCCGTCGACCCAGGCGAGCGTCTCGAGGTGGGAGGCGCGGGCGCGGAGGAGCAGCACCAAGCCCAGGTAGCTCGCCGGGTAGAAGGCGAGGAAGAGCGCATCGGAAGGCGATGGAAACGGCGCCGGGCTGGCGTAGTAGAGGAAAACCGAGTAGTAGGTCTGCCCCAACGCCCAGAGCAGCAGGCCGATCCCGAGCGCAAGCCACGCACCGCGCTCCGCTCGCTCGGTCAAGGCGCGGGTCAGGACGGCGGCGGCAGCGCCGAGCACGACCGCGTCATAGACCCAGCGGCCGAAGAGATCCTGGAGCGAGGAGTCGCCGAGCGAGCCGATGATGACCGCCGCGTAGGCGCCCAGAAGAACTGTGAGCAGCGCCAGCCAAAGCGCCACCGGAGTGCGCGTGCGACGCATGCTGGAGGGCACACTCGACGCCATGCCTCCCTTATCGGCGGCCGCCGGCGGAAACTTTCGCGCAGCAGCCACTCACCCGGCCAGAACGCGCGAGGAACGGCGAATGGCGCCCAACAACGCGAAAACCCCCGCCGAGCGGGGGCTTCCGAGTGCGGCTGAATGGAGTCGAACCATCACGTCCCGTTAGGGACACAAGGCCCTCAAGCTGAAAGGGCACCGCATGGCAGAGCGGAAAGCGACTTGCAGAGCCAAATCCAATACGGTTGTGTCCGGCTGAATACGGCTGTCTCGGGGGCTGACTGGCGCACCGCTGGCGCACCTGGCTCGACTGACCGGTCGCCGGTAGTCCGGCTACCATTCGGCTATGACTATCCGCGAGAGGGCACGCGCGGTTCTAGACCACCTACCCGACGACAGGGTTGAAGCCGCCTTGGCGGCTTTGGAGGCAGTGGAGGGTCGGGATACCTCCATAGAGGCGATCCTCGCTCGACATGGGGAGGAGCGCCTGAGTCCCGAGGAGTTCCATCAGCACTTCGGCTCGCTGCCGGCCGACGACGAGGGCTGAGCATGGCCGCAAGGCGGCCCGAGTCGATCTTCCCGGTCGGCTTTGACGAGGAGGCCCTCACGGAGGACCTTGAACGGCTTCCGGCGAGCGCTGAGATTGCGCTTCGCCAATTCCGAAAGGAGTTGCGCCGCCAGCGAGGCATTCCAAGATCCAGGCTCATGACATGCCAGGCCGAAGGTCGGGACGGCACGAGTCTCGGCGGCTGCGTGAAGACCTACATCCCGTGGCCGGACGGTCGGTTCGGCGCAGTATTTGTGCCAGCCAAGCACCCGAATCGCCCATTGGCGCTCAGGGCGTTTGCCTTCGGTGTCCGACACCAACCACCAGGGTCGAATGCCGAAACCGTCTACGAAGTGGCCCACCGCCGGCAGAGCGCGGGTCGCGAGTGATGCCGAGCCTCCAGATTTCCTGAATGATTCGGGAAATACGCGGTTCGCGCCGTAGGTCGTGATAGTTCTTCATCCTCGTGCGACTACTAAAGCTGGAAGTAGAAGAAGGCTTTCTGCATGGACTCAACCTTGAGTTCAGTCCCGGACTCAACGTGCTCATTGGGCCACGTGGGGCCGGAAAGACCTCGGTGATCGAGTTGATCCGATTCTGCCTCGGAGCGCCGGCATACACCCCTGCCAACGAACAAGCTGCTCGGGATCACGCCCTCTCCATCCTCCGCGGAGGTCAATGCATTCTCACTGCGGAACTCGATGGTGAAGTTCATGAGTTTGCGAGGTCTGCCGAGGATGAACGACCTGTCTTCTCCCGGGAGTCAAAGTCTGCACCCATCGTCCTCTCTCAGAATGAGATCGAGAAGGTCGGCCTGGATGCAAGGGGGCGGATTCGTCTTCTGGACGACTTTCTTGACGATGATCAGTCCGGCAGGCTCGACGAGGGCCGATTGCGGGCAGATATTGCCTCTCTAACGCAAGAGATCCATTCTCACTCGGAGACGATTGCTCGGCTTGATGAAGAGATCATTGGCTTTGGAGATGTGGAAAAAGAACTTTCCGATGCCGAACAAGAGCAAGACATCATTCTTGAGGGATTCTCACAACTTGAGCCACAGCGAAAAGAGCTTGCCGAGATAGATGAGGATCTGGTCGCCCTCGGAACGCGTCGAGACCTGTTCGACGAGGCCGATGAGAATATTTCCTTGTTTTTGCAAAACCTGACCGAGCTGAGAGAGGAAGCCGACAAACTCATTCCTGAGCAGCCAGTAGAGCTCACGAAAGACGACGACTTTAAAGCCGCAAGAAGTGTGGTCACTTCTATGGGGGAGCGCCTTGGCGCGGCACAGGATGAAGGGGATCAGGTCCTGCGCGGAATCAGGAAGAAAGCGGAGGCCGTAGAGCAGAAGCACAAAACCGCGCGAAGCAGAGGTCGCGTACTCCGCTCGAAACTAGACGAGGTTCAGGCGGGGGCAGGTGAGGTTAGCCGACGTATTACGCAGCTAAGGGAGAAGCTTAACGGTCGTGAAGCGGCAAAAAAGAAAATCGCGACCGCTCGAAACGCACTGAAAAAGCTGCAAGCCAAACGCAAAAACCTCCTTAAGGATCTTGACGGGCTTCGAGAACGACGCTTTAAAATGCGGCGAGAGGTTGCAAGTGCGCTCAGCAAAGAGCTTGGACCTCAACTCAAGGTATCGGTTGCGCGGTATGGCGTCCTAGACCAATACGCTGAGGCTATCGCTCTGGCAATGCAGGGAAGTCGGCTGCGCTACAAAACGTTGGCACCGCGAGTTGCTGAGCGGATGACACCAGCGGAATTGGTTGAGGCCGTGGAGGACGGCCAAGTGAAAGCTATCGCGAGTGCTGTACAAATAACCAGTGAACGGGCCGAAAAAATCGTTGATGTTCTTCGTAGCGCTGGTACCGAGGGAATCCTCAAGGCAGAGATAGAGGATGCCGTTGAAATTGGATTGTTGGATGGTCCGGACTATAAGGTTTCTCCCGATCTCTCCACCGGCCAGCGGTGTACCGCGGTGTTGCCGATTCTTTTGTCACACATAGATCGGACGCTAATCATGGATCAGCCGGAGGATCATTTGGACAATGCCTACGTTGCTGACACGGTAGTTCGGGCACTGCATGATGCCCCAAAAGATGCTCAGCTCATCATGTCTACCCACAATGCCAACATCCCTGTTCTTGGCGAGGCTGACTTGGTCACGCTTTTGGAGTCAGATGGCCGTCGAGGTTTTGTCAGGTCGTCAGAGCCGCTGGATCATCCTAAGACCGTTTCGGCGATAACTAGAGTGATGGAGGGTGGAGAAGAGGCCTTTCGTCTGCGTGCTCAGTTTTATAGCGATCATGATTCCCGCAGGTGAGGCCCGTTGGTCGATCGTGGAGTAATTGCGAAGGCCCTGTCGGATCCCGACCAGGAGGTGCGCCTGGCCGGGGCTCGACAGCTAGCCGATGACGTTGGCGCCGGGGATGTACAGCTAATTCGAGCTGCGCTAGCCAAAGAGGATGTCTCATGGGTTCGTCAGACGCTAGGGGAGGCACTGAGCCATGCCTTGATGCTGGCGGCGCCCGAGCAGGAAGAAGCGGACGCCCAGATCGACGTTCGCTTCAAGCGAGAGGGCTACGCTCAGGCACTTCGGGACATAACACGCGAGCTGGCACACGAGTTGAGTCCACTTATCGGTGCGCTCGACTACTTCGCCGCCGCCGAATGGGATGGCTACGAGGGCAGCAAGACCTCGAATGCAGTAGAGCGTCTACGCAGAGCGATTGAAGCGATTCGCAGCCTCAGCTCGGCCGCATCTATAGCTAAGCACGAAGAGATTGTTCTCGCGCAATGTCTCGCACCGATTCTCGATGCTGAGGCAAAATCCGAAGTCCCTATAAGTAAATCGGGGGATAACGAGTTGTTGGTTCGTGGTGATCAAGCCCTGATTGATTTGGTCATCAGAAATGGCTTGCGAAATGCGGTGGAGGCGACGCAAGCCTTGGAGGGTGTCGAACTACACGACAGGCCAATCGTTGTCGCATGGGGGGAGACAGACATCGACTATTGGGTGACCGTTCGGGATGAAGGCGCTGGCCTACCTGATTCGCGAGATCGTGCCTTTGAGCTTGGAGTGACGAACAAGGCAGAGCATCTAGGAATGGGCCTGGCCATTGCTAAGAGTGCCGCATCTTCGCTTCAAGGGACCCTCGATCTGTGCGCCGGTGAGCAGGGTGGAACAGTCTTTGAGCTGCGATGGCCAAAGCAGGGAGTTAGGGAGTGAGGGTTCTACTCATAGAGAACAATCCGGTTGATGCCGGCATCTTGCTTGGTGCTATGGATCAGTCACAGAATGCGGTCGTTGATATTGCCGAGAGTCTGGAGACTGCGCGAGAGCTGATTGAGCGACGGCATTCTGAATATGACCTCGCGATCTTCGATCTACAGATTCCTACAACTGATGGCGCCCTTGATGAGCATGTCGACCATGGACTTGCCGCGTTTGTCCAGCTAGGTCGAATCGCGCCTGGAACGATTCGTTTTGTCTGGACTGGCAAAGCCACGGACGAAGCGTTCGAACAAATAGTCATGGAGCAGGACAAAGCTGATCCTTTGGGCACGAACAACCCTGAGCCCATGGTCAAGTTTTTCAACAAGGCCAAACTCCGAGACTGCATAGATTGCCTCAACGAAATTTCCCAGAGCATGGCGGTACTGGATGAAATTCAGTGGTCGTGGGGGCTGACTCCACAGGATGTCGAGCCGATGACCAAGCGGGTCGTCGACATTTTTGCAAGACGACAAAAAGGTGCGCAGGTACACGTGGGGACGCTAGGTGATGGCCAGTCCGGCTCAAGTGTCCTACGTCTTAAAGTGATCAGCGAGGAGGGGGTAACTACTGCGTCTGTAGTAGGTAAGGTGGACGATCTTCAGGAGGTTAAGGAGGAACTTTCCCGCTATGGTCGTCACGTTGCGCCGTCGCTTAAGCCGGGTGCTTATGCCACTCTAGGAGACGATGTACTTGTGGGGGCGGATGGTTTGGGCGGGGCGTTTTACAAGTTGGTCGATCCCGACGCAAAGTCATTGTTTGAAATTGCGGCGAATGATCCGGAGAAGGCAGCAGATGCCGTGCGACGACTCGCAGAGAACCTCACGCCATGGTGCGACGGCGTTCCACAAAAGCGAGTTCCTGTGAGGGATGTCCGGCGCGCAATTTTGTCCGACGGGGTTGCGGAAAGCATAGATGGGAAGCTGGGGCTTGAGCGCCAGTCGGTCGAGGATGCGGAGGTCTTTATCCACGAGGCGACAGTTCATGGGGATCTACATGGGCTAAATGTTCTCGTCGACTCTGATGGGAACCCAATCCTCATTGACTACGCGCAGGTTATGAAGGCATCAGCGGCACTAGATCCTCTGACTTTGGAGCTCTCGGCCATACTCCATCCAAAGAGTCCATTGCGAGGATTTTGGAATGACGCGGACCCGACGCTTTGGATGAAGTCTGCGGAATTTTTCGCAGACTGCCCGCACGCTGCGTTCTTTGAGGCCTTGCGTAAGTGGGGCCATGATGTCGCGGCCAGCGATGGCGAGGTTTGTGCCGCAGCGTATTCCTACTGTCTTCGGCAGTTGAAATACGATGATGTCGATCATGAGGTGGCTGCTCAGCTTGCGAGGTCTGCCGCTGCCGCCCTTCCGAACAAGTAGGAGGGGCGTTCATCCCGACCTAACCGCCAAATCAGCATCGCGCGAAGCGGTAGTCAAGGGCGCGAAGCGCCCGACCCAAGGGGGTTGACGACCGCGAGGGCGGTGCTTCAATCGCGCGGGTCGGGGTGCTATCGACCGATCTCGAAGCTTCGCTCAATACTCCTCGTCCTCTCCCTGGTTTTTGCTTGTCGCTGCTCAGAGCTAAGTCTGCGCTGCATCTCGGCAAGCCGCCGATGCGCCACCTTGCGGGCCGCCCGCGCCGCCGCATCCTGGGTTTCGTGGCCGAAGGCGTTGCGGATGTCCTTTACGCTGTATTCGAGCCGGTAGCTCTCGACGACTTGGACGCCGCGATCCCAGGCTTTGGCCTTGGCCGGATCAGTCGGCCTCTCCCCGAGCTCCTTGACGATGTAAGCGGGTGGCTCGATCCGGGCAGCCGCGAGCGCCTGCGCCGAGCGGGAGTCGAGAAGCTGCTCGGCGATCTCGCGCTCGCGCCGGACCTCCGTGCCCGGCGGCTCCATCTGGGCCAGCTTCGTTCTCTCCTC
>Ga0070683_100002846_pt1 | contig 13851 bp, 18 predicted proteins | sample KBSC713LmetaG_FD_64662 | JGI IMG/M metagenome (GOLD analysis project Ga0070683, IMG submission 64662) | Corn rhizosphere microbial communities from Kellogg Biological Station, Michigan, USA - KBS C7.1-3L metaG | ecosystem: Host-associated > Plants > Roots > Rhizosphere ...
CCACCGCGCGTGGCCGAGCGTGGCCGACAATTCGCCGGCTTCGAGTCAGCGGATCAATCACCGCCGGGGTACCCCATGGACGGCGATCGATCCACCACCGGCTCGCCGGGCGCCGATGACGGCAGAGTGGCCACGCTCTACCTGTCCGGCCAGACGGTGGCCGCTCCACCCCCATGACACGCCGGCGAGAAGTCGGCACATCGACCACCGTCTGGGCAGTTGGGGGGCACATCGACCACCGTCTGGGCAGTTGGGGAGCAGATCGACCACCGTCAAGGCAGTGGGGGCAGATCGACCACCGTCAAGGCAGCTGGGGGCCGGCACATCGACCACCGTTTGCGCGGTTGACGCGCATCGACCACCGTCTACGACGAGGCTGTCGCACGCTCGCGAGGAGCTCAGGCGGACCAGTCGGGGCGGCGGCCCAGGTAGCGCAGCAGCGCCTCGACGTCACCGTCACCGTCGGCGGCGGGGACGATCGCCGCGTAGGCGCCCCACTGGCGCAGCGGCTCGACCAGCGCGGTCGCGACCGGCATGAGCGTGCGGGCCATCTCGGGCGTCAGCGGCGACGGCTGACCGGTGCTCATCGCGATGTCCCAGGCGTGCACGGCCGCGTCGAGCGCGCAGGCGCCCACCGCGACCGGCGCCGCCAGCGCTCCCTGCGGCAGCGGGGTCGGCACGTTCTGCGCGTCCGGCGCGACGGCCGCGAACGCGGCGGCCGAGGACCGCAGCGCAGCCTCCACGTATGTGGCCGGGTCGCCGTCGAGGTGCCCGGACGGCGAGAACGGGTCCTCGGTCGGCCGGGGGCCGCCGGTCAGCGTTGAGGAATAGCCGAGCTGGTCGCCCGCCGCGTGCTGGAGCACCTGCGTCACGTTCCACTTCTCACACGGCGTCGGCCGCGCCCAGCCGTCGGCCGGCACCCCGGACACCACGGTCCGCAGAGCCTGGTGGGCATCTTCCAAGATCTTCCAGGTGTACTCGCTCATGCCTCCATGTTAGCAGAACGGAACGTTCTATTCCAATAGCTCGAGTCACGTCCGGTCAGCGCGATCGTCCGGTCGAGCAGCGGAGCGTCGTCCGGCACCGGTACCGGCGGTCCGTACAGGCCCATGTCCCGGCCCATCGTGGCGGTCTTGGCGATCTCGTCGTGGATGAAGCGGAGCAGCTCCTCCGGCCACTCGGCCGGCTGGCCGGTCGCCATCGCCAGGTCCCAGCCGTGCACGACCATCTCGACGAGGATCATCCCGCCGAGCATCGCGGCCGGCATGGGTTCGCCGCCCATGCTGGCCTCCCCCACCCAGGGGTCCGGCTCACGCCACTCGTCGGCGATCCGCGCGAGCTGCCGCTCCAGGGTCGGCGCCGGGTCCGGGGCCGTCTTGAGCTTGCGAGCGGCCGCCTCCAGGCGCGGGCCGTAGCCCATCATGTGGTCCAGCAGCGCCTGCACGTCGAATTCGGCGCACGGGGTGGGGTTGGTCAACTGCTCGGGGCGGATGCCGTGCACGATCGCGATGGTCGGCGCCATCGCCGCGTCAACGAAGTGATGCATGCGCAGGACGGTATTGGGCTGGCCGAGGGGCGTCTTGAACAAACGCGACAATAGGAACGTGGACGCGCGAGGGATCCGCGGTGCATGGGCCGACTTTCAGCGCCTGTGGTCGGGCGAGCCGAGCGCGGCGCTGGCCCCGTTCGTCGAGCGCTACTGGGCCGTGACCTGGGACCTGCGCGGGCAGGAGCCCTACCAGCAGCGCATCACGCCGTACCCGAACGTCCACCTCACCTGGGTCGACGACGCCGAGCCGGCCGTACACGGAGTGCCGCGCCGGCACGTCGTCCGCCACCTCGCCGGCCTCGGCCACGTGTTCGGGGTGGCCTTCCGGCCCGGCGGCTTCCAGCCCTGGCTGGGCCGGCCGGTCTCGACGCTCACCGGCCACACAACCACTGCTCGCGACCTCTTCGGCGAGGAGGTGCCGCGCCACCGACGCGAGCCGGAGGCAATGCGCGCCGCCGTCGAGGCGTTCCTGATCACGCACCGGCCGGACGACGATCCCACCGCCGAGCTGGCCAACGAACTGGTCGCGCGAATCGCCGCCGAACCCGACCTCGCCCGCGTCGACCTGCTCGCCGAACGGACCGGGCTCGGGATGCGACGGCTGCAGCGAATCTTCGCCGACTACGTCGGGGTCCCGCCCAAGTGGGTCATCCGCCGGTACCGGCTACGCGAGGTCACCGCCCGGCTCGAACAGGGCGGCGAGATCGACTGGGCCCGGCTGGCCGTCGAGCTCGGGTACGCGGACCAGGCCCACCTCACCCGCGACTTCACGGCGATGTACGGCGAACCGCCCACCCGGCACGCCCTGCGCTATCCGGGGTAGCCGCGGATGTCGAGAACGGGGCACCGGCTCCGTCCCCGGGACACACCGCCAAGAGGAGGACCACAATGCAGCCGAACGAGATCTCCGCGATCCTGGACCGCCCGGCCAGCCAGGAGTTGCTGGCCCGCGACGTGACCCGGCTGGCGTACGTCGCCAAGGACGGCACGCCACGTTCGATTCCGATCGCGTTCACCTGGAACGGCACCGAGATCGTCATGTGCACGACGAAGAACGCCCCGAAGCTGCCGGCTCTGCGCCACAACCCGGCGGTCGCCCTCACGATCGACACCGAGGTGCATCCGCCGAAAATCCTGCTCATCCGCGGCCGGGCGGAGCTGGACACCGTCGACGGAATCCCGGACGAATATCTCCAGATGAACGGCAGCTACGAGATGACGGCCGAGCAACGCGTCGCGTGGGAGGCCGAGGTCCGTTCGCTGTATGACGGCATGGTCCGGATCGTGGTGACCCCGACCTGGGCGAAACTGATCGACTTCGAGACGACCCTCCCCAGCGCGGTCGAGGAACTGGTCCGGCAGCGGGACGAACGCCAGCGCAATGGCTAAGTTACGAGGCATGGATGCCTTGCGTACGCCCGAAGAGCGGTTCACCGGCCTGTCCGGATTCGAGTACCAGCCGAAATTTGTGACGCTCGGCGACGGGCTGCGCATGGCGTATGTCGAGGACGGCCCGGCCGACGGGGAACCGGTCATCCTCATGCACGGCGAGCCCACGTGGTCCTACCTGTGGCGCACGGTCATGCCCGCGGTGGCCGGGGCCGGGCGGCGGGTCATCGTGCCCGACCTCATCGGCTTCGGCCGCTCGGACAAGCCGGTCGACCGGGACGCCTTCTCGTATGCCGGCTTCGTCGAGTGGTGCCGCGACTTCGCGTTCGACGCGCTCGACCTGCACGGGTTGACCTGGGTCGGGCACGACTGGGGTGGGCTGATCGGGCTGCGGCTGGCCGCCGAGCACCCGGACCGGTTTGCCCGCTTCATCGCGACGAACACCGGCATGCCGACCGGCGATCAGCCGATGCCCGACGTGTGGCTGCGCTTCCGGGCCATGTCGCGCACGGCGCCGGTCTTCGACGTGCCGCGGCTCGTGCAGACCGGCTGCGCCGGCGACCTGGCCCCCGAGGTGCTGGCCGCCTACGACGCGCCGTTTCCGGACGAGTCCTACAAGGCGGCCGTGCGGGTCATGCCGGACCTCGTGCCGGCCGAGCCGGACAACCCGGCGGCGCCCGCCAACCGGGCCGCCTGGCAGCGACTGTCCACATGGGACAAGCCCTTCCTGTGCGTGTTCAACAGCGACCCGATCACCGGTGGCATGGGCCGGGTGATCCCGAAGCTGGTGCCGGGCGTGACGTCGGTGACGCTGCCCGGCACCGGGCACTTCCTCCAGGAGGACACCGGTCCGGAGCTGGGGGCCGCGATCGCTCAGTTTCTCGATGACACCGCGAAGTCGTAGTGCACGCCGGTCAGCTCCTCCGACAGGTCCCACAGCCGCCGAGCCAGGGCCGGGTCGGTCGCGTTGGGGTCCGGCTGGACAACCGTCGGGGTCCCGCGCTGCTCACGCATGCGCCGCGGCCCGATGAACTCGCCGCCCTCCGCGCCCGGGTCGGTCGCCGCATAGAGCTGGTCCAGCGCGCCCATGTCGGCCGACTGCGCGATGAGCGCGTTGCTGATCCGCATGCCGAACTTCATCAGCCCGGTCGGCCCGGCCAACTGCAGGTTGGTCGCCGCATAGCCGGGGTGGGCCAGCAGGCTGCGGATCGGCTCACCGGCTGCGCGCAGCCGCCGGTCCAGCTCGAGCCCGAAGAGCACGTTGGCGAACTTGGACTGGCTGTAGAAGCCGGTCGGTGAATAGGAACGGGCGCCGTCGAGGTCGTCGAAGTGGATCGAGCCGCCCCGATGCAGCCCGGAGCTGACCGTGACGACGCGCGCGTCGGTGCCGGCCGCCCCGGCCCGGCGCAGCGCCGGCAGCAGCAGCCCGGTCAGCGCGAAGTGGCCCAGGTGGTTGGCCCCGAACTGCAGCTCGAAGCCCTGCTTGGTCAGCGTCCGCGGGGGCATCATCACCCCGGCGTTGTTGACCAGCGCGTGCACGGTCGCCACGCCGGCGGCGAAGGACCGCACGGAGTCGAGGTCGGCCAGATCGAGCGACCGCAGCTGCACGTCGGCCCCGGGAATCTCATCGGTGATCCGCCCGATTGCCTGCCGACCCTTTTCCGCATTGCGCACTGCCAGGAGCACGGTCGCCCCGTGCCTCGCCAGCTCGCGCGCGGTCGCGAAGCCGAGGCCGCTGTTGGCCCCGGTCACCACGAAGACCCGGCCGTCCTGGCGGGGAATGTCCTTCGCGGTCCAGCCATCCTTGATGGAAGTCATAGGCACAGCATGGCGTGAGTGGCACTCAGTGTCAACCACGGCACCGGGGCTCATCTAGCGTACGATGCATCACATGAACAACCTGGCCGAACGCAAGCGCCAGCTGGTCCGCGACGAGCTCGCCGAGGCCGCCCTGCAACTGCTGGCCAAGCAGGGATATGACGAGACGACGGTCGACCACATCGTCGCCGCGGCCGGCGTGTCCCGCCGGACGTTCTTCCGGCACTTCCAGTCCAAGGAGGACGTGCTCGTCCAGTTTCTCAGCGACCTGGGCACGGCGATGTGCACCGAGCTGTCGGCCCGCCCGGCCACCGAGCCGCCGACGGTCGCCCTGCGCGAGACGCTGATGAGCTTCGTCGTCGAGTTCGAGGAGTTCCCGGAAAAGGCGCGGGCGCTGACCCGGATCATCTTCGGGACGCCGGCCCTGCGGGCCCGGCATCTGGAGCGCCAGGACCAATGGCGGTCGGGGCTGGCTGCGGAGCTGGCCCAGCGCACCGGCGCCGCGGCCGACGACCTGCGCCCGGCGATCACCGCGGCGGCCGCGCTGAGCGCCCTCGACATCGCGCTCGACCGCTGGGTCGCCGATGGCGGCACCGGCGACGTCCGGGTCCTGGTCGACCGGGCGTTGCACATCGCGATGCCCGACGGCGACTCGCCAATCACCCAAGGTGAGCCGAAAAAAAATTGAGTCTCACATTGAACCCTGCGCTGGTCGGTTTACGAACAACCGGGTATGGAGAACGCGCACAGGCTACAGCGACGGTCGAAGTGGGCCCTTCGCGTAGCTATTGCCGGTGCCGGCGCCGCCCTGGCGCTCCTCGTCCTCACTTCGCCCGCCGCAGCGAACGTCACGCTTCTGCCCTCACCCACCACGCAGGGTGACGCAGCTAACCTCACATTCCGCGTCAGCAACGACAGCGCGGCCGCGACGATCAACCGGATCGAGGTCCAGCTCCCGGAGGACCAACCGATCGCCGAGGTCTACCCGTTGTCCACGGACAACTGGGCACCGCAGATCACCACGCGAAAGGTGGCCACGCCGTTGCCGTCGCTGCACGGCAGCGGGTCCGTGACTGACGCGACGACCGCGGTGACCTGGACGGCGATGCCAGGCCTCGAGCTCAAGCCGGGGCAGAGCGTCGACCTGACCGTCGCCGCCGGTCCGCTGCCGAATAGCCCGCAGCTGGTCATCGGCATCATCGTCACTCGCTCCGACGGTGTGGTGGAGCGGTGGACCCGAGCGCCCGGGGCGACGAGCGCCACGATCGACGAGCGTCCGGCCGTAGTCATCTCGCTGGCGCCGGCCACGGGTGACGCGGCCGCCGCACACAACCACGGTGCCGCGGCCGGTGCCCAGCCGACCGGTGTCGCCGCGCCGGCCAGCAACGGCAGCAACGGTGATGGCAACTCGCCCTACATCAAGTGGGTCCTGGTCATCCTGGTCGTCCTCGGCGGCCTGACCGTCGTCAGCCTCTACCGCCAGCGGCGCATTCCCACGGCGCCGGAGACGGACGAAAAATCAGACGAAGAAAGGGAGCTGGTGAGCCACAAGTCGTAAAGTTCACCGGCTTCTCAAGTACACCTTAAAAAATGGTTATCCAGCCCGGCTGGTCTGGGCAAATGCGCCCTCGAAACGCAGTCTTTGGAATTGTTTAGATTCGCTTTATGCAGCTTGACGGCAATCATCTGGCAATTCTAGGTTCGCCAATGTGATTGTTTGAGTTCCGCCGCACCGCCCATACGAGAGCACGAAAGACGAGAAAGGTTCGGTCATGCAGCGAAGGTCAGCATCGCGGCGTCGCTCAACCGTGAGCAAACCCCCCTTCTACCGCAACAAGCGGCTGATCGCGATCGGTGCGGCGGGGGTGGCCTTGGTGAGCCTCCTGGCGGTGACGCAGATCTCTGACGCGAGCACACGCCGTCAGCGCGAAGCCTGGCAGCGTTCCCACTGTGCCGGACCGGCGACGGCTTCGGCCAACGCCCCCCAGACCGGCAGCGCGCCCGGAACCGCGACCGACACGGGCTCAACCACTGGCGCCGACCCGAAGGCGGGCGACGTTCCGCTGCCCGGCCAGATGTCCGGGACGCTCAACGGCGGCGTCCAGAACGGTCACCAGGTCACCAACTACGCCGGTGACGGCCAGGACTCCAACGGGCGCCGCTGGCACCGGCCCGGCTGCCCGACCCCCTCGGCGGGCGCCCCCACCACGGCTCCGGCCGGCGGCGGCGGTCAGACCAGCGCCCCCAGTGCGGACCCCTCCGGCTCGACGACCGCCGACGACCCCTCGGCCGACCCGTCCTCGTCGTCGTCGTCGTCCGCGCCGGCGCCCACGACTGCTGCGCCCACGACCGCCGCGCCGCTCGAGATCCTTGGCAACGACTGCAGCAACAGCAAGCTGGCCCCGCACACCGGGTTCCAGGATGGCAACCGCTGCGTGAGCACCGCCTTCGGTGAGGTCGGCACGGCCGATAGGAACCCGACGCTGCTCATCGTGCAGGCTCCCCGGCGTGTCCGGGTCGGCCAAGCGTTCACGCTGCAGATCAGCACCCGCAACCTGGTCCGCGACCGGTTCCTCGGCGCCGCTGCTGGTGGGTACTACCTGGAGAGCTCGTTCCTGACCGACGAGGGTCTGGTCCGTGGCCACTTCCACACCGCATGCCGCATGCTGCCGAGCACGAGCGTTGCCCCCGCGCCCGACCCAGTGCCCGCGTTCTTCGTGGCCACCGAGGACAAGGCCGGCGGCTCGACCCCCGATGTGATCACGATCAACGTGTCCGGCATGCCAAGCGCCGGAACCGCGCAGTGCGCCTCGTGGGCCGGTGACGGTTCGCACCGCATCCCCATGATGCAGAGCGCGAAGCAGATCCCGGCGTTCGACGCGGTCCGGATCACCGTCCAGTAGGTTCCCCAAGCGATTCGGATCGACACCGAAACCGCCTCGACGATCTCCCGGGTCGCCGAGGCGGTTTCCTTTACCCCGATACTTACCAACGAGTAGCTTGGGTGGATGCGGCGCCTTGTACTGATTGCCGCGGCCCTCGGGATGCTCGGGGAAGCCGTGCTGATCGCGGTCGCGCTCTTCGTTCTCGGCCGAGTCATCGGCGCCTATTCCATGTCGATGAACGGCGCCAATCCCGACGCCGCCTCGATCGGCGTGCAGGTGCTCGCGCTCGTGCTCGCGGCGGCACTCTTCGTCGTCGCGCTGTTGCTCCTCGTCGCGGCCATTCGGGACCGGCCGCTCACCGGGCCGGCCCGCTGGCTCACCATCGGCGCGCTCGCCGTCCAGTGGATTCTCGCCGTGATCACGGCGGTGACCAGCGGCGGCATCGCATTCGCGCTGGCGCTCGCGGTCGCCGGCTGTCTCACCGGGGCACTCCTGGCGGACCAGCGCGACAGTCCCCGAGGGACTGCGCAAAGATTAGGGTCATGACCGATTCGAACCGTCCGCCACTGCCGCACGACTTCATGCCGCAGGTCCCGTCGTTCGACGTCAGCAGCGACTCCGTCCAGCACGGCGGCACCCTGCCCGACGAGCACGTCTACGCGGCCGGCAACACCTCGCCGCAACTGCGCTGGTCGGGCTTCCCCGAGGGCACCAAGAGCTTCGCCGTCACCTGCTACGACCCGGACGCCCCGACCGGATCGGGCTTCTGGCACTGGGTGCTCTTCGACATCCCGGCCGGCGTCACCGAGTTGCCGGCCGGGGCCGGCAACGGCAAGGGGCTGCCGGCTGGAGCCGTCCACGCCCGCAACGACTACGGCACCAACGACTTCGGCGGCGCCGCTCCCCCGCCCGGCGACGGGCCGCACCGCTACGTGTTCACCGTCTACGCGGTCGACGTCGAGACGCTCGGCCTGGACGGCACCGTCAGCCCCGCCTACGTCGGGTTCAACCTGCGCTTCCACGCACTGGCGCGGGCCAGCCTGATCGCCGAGTACGAGAACCCGCCGCAGTGAAGTACATGCTGCTGATCTACCAGAATCCGACGACGTGGCAAGCGCTGTCGGACGAGGAGCGCACCAGCCTCATGAACGAGGCTGGTGCGCTGTGGAAAGAGCTCAGCGACACCGGCGAGTGGGTCGGCGGCGACGGGCTGGTCAGCCCGTCGCAGACCAAGGCCGTCCGGCTGCGCGACGGCCTGCCCGTCGTGACCGACGGGCCCTATCTGGAGGCCAAGGAGCAGCTCGCCGGCTATCTCATGGTCGACGTCGCGAGCGAGGAGCGCGCGGTCGAGATCGCCGCCCGCTGGCCCGACGCCCGCTACTGGGCGCTGGAGGTCAGGCAGGTTTTTGCGCCGTGAACAGGAGGTACTCCCACTCCATCACGCCACCGCCGAGGTCGAAGCGCCGGCCCAGCTCGTCCAGGGCGCGATCGAGGTCGGCACGGCGGTCGGCGCTGTGCCCATACACGGCCAGCGTCGGTCCGTAGTTGGACTTGAAGTACTCCCGGAATTCCGCGGCGGTGGCGAAATGGCTCACCCGGAGCTGCCGTTTTTCCACGTGTACGTCCTGAAGCCGGTCACCGAACAGCTCCCGGAGATGCGCCTCGCTGCCCCACAGCGGCGGCGGCTGAGCGCCCGGCGGGGGCGGCGGCGCAAACGGCTTCATGGCCGCGAACATCTGACCGATGAAGCCCTCCGGCGTCCAGTTGATCAGGCCGACGTGTCCGCCCGGCCGGCACACCCGCACCAGTTCGTCGGCGGTCGGCTGGTGCTTCGGCGCGAACATGACGCCCAGGCACGACACCACGGTGTCGAACTCGTTGTCGGCGTATGGCAGGGCCTGCGCGTCGCCCTGCTCCCAGGTCAGTTTGGCGCCCTGCTCGGCGGCGATCCGCTCGCCGACGGCCAGCAGTTCGGGCGTCACATCGGACGCCGTCACCTCCGCGCCGCGCAGGGCGGCCGGAATCGCGACGTTGCCGGATCCGGCCGCGACGTCGAGGACGCGCTGGCCGCTTTGCACGGCACAGGCGTCCACCAGGATGGGGCCCAACTCGGCAATCAGGTCGGTCGCCACGGCCGGATAGTCGCCAGTTGCCCAGATCGTTGATGTCATGCGTCGACGCTAGGTACCTGACAGGACGGCTCTCCAGTACAGGATCTGTACTACCGTCCTGCCATGGGAGCCTCCTACCACCAGTTTTGCCCGGTGGCCAAGGCGATGGAGCTGCTTGACGAGCGCTGGACACTGCTGGTCGTGCGGGAGCTCGTCGCCGGGAGCCGGCACTTCAACGATCTGCGCCGTGGCCTGCCGCGGATGTCCCCGACGCTGCTGTCCAAACGCCTGCAGCAACTCGTCGCGGCCGGCGTCATCGACCGGCGGCCGGACGGCAACGAGGTCCAGTACCTGCTGACCGACGCCGGCCGCGAGCTGGCGCCGATCGTCGACTCGCTCGGCGCCTGGGGCATCCGCTGGATCGGCGAGCTCGGCGACCAGGACCTCGACCCGAAGCTGCTGTTGTGGGACATGCACCGCTACGTCGACCACTCGTCGGTGCCGCCGTCGCGGACGGTCATCCAGTTCAGCTTCCGCGACGTGCGGGCCCCGCACAACCGCACCTGGTGGCTGGTGATCACCCCGCCGGAGGCCGACGTGTGCGACGCCGACCCGGGGCATGAGGTCGCCGTGGCGGTCGATGCCAACCTGCGCAGCATGATCGAGATCTGGCGGGGCGACATCGGCTGGCGGGATGCGCTGCGCTCGGGCGGCGTCCAGATCAACGGGCCGGAGCGCCTGCGCCGAGCCATGCCGACGTGGTTCCACAAGCCCGCGATGGCGACGGTCGAGCGCACCCCGCAAAGCCTGGTGACCGGCGTCCACTCCATTCGTTGACCGCCTGTTTCTGCACGGTGTTGCACGATCTTGCCGAATTGAGGTACCGTCGAGCGCGTGCCCAGACCCCTGCTCATTTTGATCGCCGGACCCTACCGGTCCGGCACCGGCGACGACCCGGACCTGCTCGAGCGCAATCTGCGGCGATTGGAGAGCGCGGCCTGGCCGATCTTCCGGGCCGGCCACGTCCCGATGATCGGCGAGTGGGTCGCCCTCCCCGTGCTGCGCGGCGCCGGCGGCCAAAGCGTGGCCGAGCCGATCGCACAAGAGATCATGTACCCCACGGCCGAGCGGCTCATCGAGCACTGCGACGCCGTGCTGCGCCTCGAGGGCGCGTCAACCGGGGCCGACCAGGACGTAGAACTGGCCCGCACGCGTGGCATCCCCGTGTACTACGACATCGACGAAATCCCCCAGGCCGCCTAGTGCTCGCCGCGCAGCGCCGTGACCTCCTGCTCGAGCGGCTGGCGACCCAGGGCCGCGTCGTGGCCAAGGATCTGGCCGCCGAGCTCGGACTGTCCGAGGACAGCATCCGGCGCGACCTGCGCGAGCTGGCCGCCGAGGGACTCTGCAAAAAGGTGTACGGCGGGGCGCTCCCGATCGCCCGTGCCGAGGCGGACTACGCCGGCCGGCAGCGCGTCGAGCCGGCCAGCAAGGTGGCCGTTGCGCAAAGGGCGGCCGGGCTCATCCAGCCGGGCATGACCGCGATCCTCGACGGCGGCACCACCACGCTGGCCGTCGCCCGGGCACTCCCCCATAACCTCAACGCCACGATCGTGACGCACAGCCCGACCATCGCGGCCGCGCTCGTCGAGCATCCGAGTGTGGACGTCTACGTGATCGGCGGCCGCCTGTTCAAGCACTCCGCGGTCACCTGCGGGGCCGCGGCGGCCGAATACGCAACCGGGGTCAACGCCGACGTGTTCCTGCTCGGGGTGACCGGGGTGCACGCCGAAGCCGGCCTGACCACCGGCGACCCGGATGAGGCGGCCATGAAACGGGCCCTCGCCCAGCGCGCCGCCGACACATTTGTGCTGGCCAGCAGCGAGAAGATCGGAGCCGTCTCCGATTTTGTGGTGCTGCCGTTCAAAGAGATCACCGGCATCGTGACCGACACGGACCCCGGCGACGGGACGCTGCGTGCGCTAAGCCGGCTGGGCGTCCCGTTGTTCTACGCGAACGCGAGGCACGACCGTGTGGATCGTTGACGTCATCGCGGCGATCATCAGGCATGCAGTGCCGGCGATCCCGGCCATGCCGCCCGCGTACGCGGCGAAGAGCCGCCGCCGGCTCAACTCGTCCGGCGGGATCTGCAGCACCTCGTTGGTCCAGCGCATCGCCAACGCGGCGATCACCAGCAACGCGATCCCGACCAGCGCCAGGAACGCCACCGCTGCCCAGTGACCGCCCTCCCGCGCGTCCGCGTCCGGGCGGCGCAGGAACAGCAGGACGAGCCCGGCCAGGCAGGCCCAGCCACCAACTACGAGCATCGCGGCGACCGCGTCGCTCGGCCGGTGCCAGCCGGCCGAGAGCGTCGCCACCCCGACCAGGCCGGCGAACGCGGCGCCGAGGACCGCGCCGATGCCCCGGACCCGGGACGGCAGCACGAACACGAGCGCGACGGCGACCGCGGCGGCGGCCGTCGTGTGGCCGCTCGGGAAGCTGTTGCCTACCTGATCACGGATCTTGTCGACGCCGTACATCGGGCGGTACAGGCCGGCCTTGAGCACCTGGGTCGTCACGTTGGCCCCGGCGATGAACAACAGCGACACCAGCGCCAGCCCGATCCGGCCACGCAGCAGCGCGATGAACACGACGGCGGCGATCGCGGCGGCGATCGAGACGACCGACATCGTGTTCAGTACCGTGTCGGTGATGATGCCGACCCGCCGCTGCCCGATGCTGTTGCCGGTCAACGCGATCGTGTCGATCTCCTGGCCGCGCTCGGTCCGGACGAAAAACCGCCACAGCGCGACCACGGCGACCACCTCGGCCATGCCGACAAGCACCAACCACAGCGCCACCCCGACCTTCATCCCAAGAACCGTAGCGGTTGACGTGGTGCGCGGCGCGCTAAGGCACTACAGTGCGTCAAGAGTCGAAGCGATTCGATAGCTAAGATCAGGACCAGGGACGATGGCTACGATCAGTGATGTCGCCCGTGCGGCGGGCGTATCGATCAGCACCGTGTCCTACGTGCTGAGCGGCCGCCGGCCGATCTCGCCGGGCACACGCGCACGGGTCGAGGCGGCCATTGCCGACCTGCACTACCACCCGCACGCCGGCGCCCGGGCCCTTGCCGGTCGCCGGACCAACGTGCTCGCGCTCGTCGCGCCCCTGCGCGCCGACATCAACGTGCCGGTGATCATGCAGTTCGTGACCGCCGTGGTGACCGCGGCTCGCTCGTACGACCATGATGTCCTCCTGCTCACCAACGAGGAGGGCACGGCCGGGCTCGAACGGGTGGCCGGGGCGGCGATGGTCGACGCGCTGATCCTCATGGACGTCGAGCGCGACGACGTGCGGCTGCCCGCGATCCGGCGGCTGCGGCGACCGTCGGTGCTGATCGGGCTGCCCGATCGGCCCGGCGACGTGAGCTGCGTCGACCTCGACTTCACCGCGGCCGGCTACGGCGCGCTGCAACACCTCGCCGGCCACGGCCGGCGCACGGTCGGGCTGCTCGGCCCGCCGCCCGGCGTCTACCAGCGCGGGACCAGTTACGCGACCCGATTCCTGGCCGGGTTCACCGACGCGGCCAAGGACCTCGGGGTGACCACCGCCGTGCAGGCGTGCGAGCCGACGTTCGACGGGGTCGAGGCCGCGCTCGCCGGCCTCGACCAGGCCCTGCCGGACCTGGCCGGCTTGGTCGTGCACAACGAGTCGGCCCTCATGCCGCTCCTCGACCGGCTCCGCGCGAGCGGCCGCACCGTGCCCGGCGACGTCTCGATCGTCGCGGTCTGCCCGCGCGACGTCGCGTTCGCCCACCCGGTGCGGCTGACCTCGATCGACATCCCCGCGCTCGAGGTCGGCACGCTGGCCGTCGAGATGGCGATGGGCCTGCTCGACGGGGGCCGGCACGCCGAGACCCGCCTGCTCGCGCCGACCCTGGTCGAACGGGACAGCTGCGGAAATCTTGGCGGCACCCTGTTGACATCGTAAGGAGCCCTTACCTACCGTCTGCGGAAGCGCTTCGACGCCGGCCTGGTCGAAGCGCTTCGACCAGGCCGGCGTCGAAGCGCTTCCGCAGACGGTAGGTAAGGGC
>Ga0070683_100002848_pt1 | contig 13847 bp, 10 predicted proteins | sample KBSC713LmetaG_FD_64662 | JGI IMG/M metagenome (GOLD analysis project Ga0070683, IMG submission 64662) | Corn rhizosphere microbial communities from Kellogg Biological Station, Michigan, USA - KBS C7.1-3L metaG | ecosystem: Host-associated > Plants > Roots > Rhizosphere ...
GCCGACAGGGCCGCCAAACGCTACGCGACCCTGCCCGAGCTCGCCTTTCGAGCCCGCGACGTCCGCGCCTGGATCGCGGCGCGGCGCGATCTCGATCGCTGACGATGCTCAGCCGCGCACTTGCAGGAGGCGCGTGTTGTGATTGCTGACGCGGAGGCCGCCCGCCTTCACCGTCGTACGCACCGTGAGGCCACGACGGTTGTGGTTGTACATTGAGAGGCCGCCCGCCTTCACGCTCGCGCGCACCTTCAGCCCGCTCCGGTTGTGGTTGCTGACACGGAGGCCGCCCGCCTTCACACCCGCGCGAACCTTCAGCCCGCGGTTGTGCTGGGCCGAGAAGCCGCCCGCCTTCACGCCCGCACGAACCTTCACACCACGAACGTTGTGGTTGGCGGAGAAGAGGCCGCCCGCCTTCACGCCCGCGCGCACCTTCAGCCCACGAACGTTGTGGTTGCTGACGCGCAGACCGCCCGCCTTCACGCCCGCACGAACCTTCAGTCCGCTCCCGTTGTGGTTCGCCGAGAAGAGGCCGCCGGCCTTGATCGAGGTCTGAACGCTGAGGCCGCCCTTGGTGTTTTTCGCGCTGTTCTTCATGAAATTGCTCCGTTTTCGGGTTGGGGTTCGAACTGCTTCCAAGGGCTGGATACGGAGCCCCCAACGCCTACTCACATTTCGGGACGCGCCGCGTTGGCGCGCGGACGCGGCAATGCCCAGGGCGGGCACGTCGCCGCTTCAAGAAGCGCGCGCGAACGCGATCAGCCGGCGCGCAGGATGCGGGACAGGCTGACGTCGATCTGGCTCGCGACGAGCCCCGCGACCGAACCGACGCCCGAACCGGACAGCGCCAGCCGTTCGGCCAGCGCGCGCCGGAGGCCGTCCGCGATCTGCTCGCGCACGTCCTCGATGCGCCGTTGCGCGGTCGCGCGGCTGACGCCGAACATCTTTCCGATCTTCTCGGCCGACAGCCCTTCGATCAGGCTCAGACGAAGAAACGCCCGGTCGCGCTCGTCCAGCGTCGCCACCAGCGCGGCGAGCGTCTCCTCGAACTCGCCGCGATACTGCTGTCTCAGGTACGCCAGCTCCGGATCGGCGGGCGGCGCCGGCTCCTTCGCCAGGCCGTCGATCGCCTTTCCTTCCGCCCGCCCCGCCCGCATCTCCAGCAGCGCCAGACGCTGGCCGGTCGTCGCCACCCACCGCGCGAGCGGCCCGGTCCCCAGGTACTGCGTCAGCTTGGGCGGCGCGTCCGCCGCGCCCACCAGCACGACGTCGCGCGCCTTCTGGATGATCTCGTCGCGCGCCGCTTCCGAAGGGGCGAGGCGCACCACCGCCGCGCGGATCGCCGGCGCGCAACGGGCGTCGAACGCTTCGGCCGCGCCCGGCGCGCGCGCCAGACAGGCGGCCGCCAGAAAGAGATCGTCGATGAACCGATCATCCAGCGTGGGATTCTCGGCACGGTCGCGCGCCACGACGGTCGCGAGGTGGCGGACGAACGTCTCGTCGGAGACGTCGACGCCAGGACACGCTGCCCGGCCGCGCGCGCACAGCTCCACCAGCTGCGCGCCCAGCTCCGGCGCGGCCGCCCAGGTGGGGACGTCGGTCGCGCCCGCAGAAGCCAGTGCGTCGCGGAACACCGCGCCAAGCTCCATGCGCCGACGCTATCACGCCGCCGCCGCCGGACCGCTACGAAGGAGCGCAGCCGCGGCCGAGGGCGGCGAGCGCGAACACCATCGCGAGCACGATCAGGAGGGAGACGACGCAAAGCGCGAGCGTGCGCGCGACGCTGACGCCGTACGAGATCTTCAGCCCGGCGAATACCGTGAAGAAGGTGAACGCCATCGCGAAGGCCTCTGGCGGGCCGATCACCTCGACGACCGTCACCACGATCGAGATGATGACCGTGGCGACCACGGCCTGCATGAACCGCGCCCGATCGATGACGATGCTCGCCGCCAGGTGAAGGATCGCCGCGTGGATGAGTGTCCCGACGATGAGCCCGAAGGCGAGCACCAGCGCGACGATGCCCCCGAATCCCTTGGGCAGCCGCTCCGTGCTGTGCGCGCGCCCGTCGTCCATCGGCGGCGGACCGAGCTTCGGGTGCTCGCTCGCGGTCAGAGGGCGCGAGAACTCCTTGTAGTCGGACGGAACGTGCAACAGCGTGGCCGGCACCGGGTCGCGACTGAGCTTCACGATCTCCATCGTGTCGGTGCGGCCCTCGTCGTTGACCTGCGCTATCCAGAGGACGAGACCCTCTTCCTGCGCGAGCGTGTGAATGTGCTGTTTCGGGCGGCCACCCCCGCTGGCGATGCGCTCGATGAGCTCATCGAACCAGAGGAAGTCCTCGCGCGGACCGACCGCGCCGCCCCACGGCGCGAAGCAGATCTTGGCGTCCGGCGTCCCGTTGCTCAGTCGCTCGTACATCGCGCACGCCAGCCCGCCCACGTGGCGGGCGGCGCCGAGCGCGCGGTAGCTGATGACCGGCGCCCGCTTCTTCGTCTCGTGAGGCCGCGTCTTCTCGTCCTGCCCAGCCGCCGCCTGGAACGCGGCCACCGCCTTCTTGAAGTCGGTGTATGCCTTCGCGTCGTCGTAGACGATGACGTGCTCGTTCGTCTTCAGGTCGACGATCTGCGCCTCGCCGTCGTCGTCCCCGCTGGGGTTCGCGACGCGGACACGGCTACCGTCCTGGTAGCAAGTCCGCGTGTGCCCGTCCTGATCGCGCAGCGCGATCGTCATCGCCGCGGCCGCCGGCTGCGCGACGACCACCCCGGCCGCGAGGCAACCGATCGCGCACGCCCGCGAAGCCACCCGCACCCCCGCGATTATCGCGAAAAATGCGGGGGAACGCGAACGGCGCGTTTCGCTCGATGCGTTACTGGCCGAGCAGCGGGTCGGTCACGCTGTCGTCCCCCGTCTCGACGTGCCCCGCGACCTGCTGCTTGAAGTTACGTACGTGCGTCGGCCTCGGTGTGGGCGATGAAGTCGCGCAGCTGCGGGTAGACCGTCTCGCGCCACCGCCGCCCGCTGAAGATGCCGTAGTGGCCCGCGCCCTCGATCGTCACGCGCCGCTTGCGCGCGTCGGGGATCCCCGTGCACAGGTCCAGCGCCGCGTGCGTTTGATCCTTGCCCGAGATGTCGTCGTGCTCGCCCTCGATCGTCATCAGCGCGGCGCGCGTGATCGCCTCGGGCGCGACGCGGGCGCCGTCGATCGTCCACAGGCCGCGTGGCAGCAGGTGCTCGTGGAACACGACTTTGATCGACTCCAGGTAATACGCGGCGGGCATGTCGAGCACGGCGTTGTACTCGTCGTAGAAGCGCCGGTGCTCGTCGGCGCCGTCCAGGTCGCCCTCCACCAGGTGCATGTAGAAGTCCCAGTGCGAGTTGAAGTGGCGCAGCGGGTTCATCGCCATGAACCCCGCGTGCTGCAGGAACCCGGGGTAGACGCGGCGGCCGTGCCCCGGATAGCGGGCCGGAACGCGATGAATCAGGTTCGTCTCGAACCAGTGCAGCGAGTGGTTGCTGGCGAACTCGTTGACCGCGGTCGGGCTGCGGCGCGCGTCGATCGAACCGCCCATCAAGATCAGGCTGCGTGGCTGCGGCTCACCGGCCGACGCCATCAGCGACGCCGCCGCGAGCACCGGCACGACCGGCTGGCTCACGCCGATGACGTGAAGGCGGTCGGCGCCGATGTGGCGCATGAACGCGCGCACGTAGCCGACGTAGTCGGCGAGCGAGAACGTCCCCTCCGACACCGGGACCATGCGCGCGTCGATCCAGTCGGTGATGTAAATGTCGTGCCCGCCCAGCGCCGTGCGGACGGTGTCTCGCAGCAGGGTGGCGTGGTGGCCCGACAGCGGCGCGACGATCAGCACGACCGGCTCGCGCTTCAGCCGCTCGGCGACGGCCGGATCGTCGCTGCGGCGCTCGAAGTGCATCAGCCGGCAGAACGGCTTGGCGAGCACCAGGTGCTCGACCACGGCGACCTTCGTACCGGTCGCCGCGTGGACGACGTCGTCGATCTCCCAGGCGGGCTTCTCGTACTCCTTGCCCAGACGGTAAAGCAGCTCGTAACCGGCGGCGACGCGGTTCGCGCCCGGCAGGTACGCGAGCCAGCTCTCGGGCGCCGAGAACATGTACGCGCCCGTGCGCGCAAGCTCGGCGACGGGGCCTAGCAACGCGCGGTTGTACTCGTGAAGCTGATAGAGCACGGATCCACTATGGACGATCTTTGATCACCTGACGGTTGCGTCGCCGGTCAGCTCGTCGGCACGAGCACCGAAGCCACACAGATCTCCGCGCGCTCGGGCTTGACGTCCATCGTGCCGGGAAGATAGGGAGCGCCCGCGCGCTCGGCAATCGGGCGGCTGAATTTGGGTGCCGCCCCCGAGTCGTCAGCGCGAAGGCGCGAGCTGTCCGGCGAGCGCGGTCCGCGCCTTCGCGACCAGCGCGGTGCGCGCGCGCAGAGCCGCGACGAAGAGCCGCCGGCCCAGCGCACCGCCCGCGATGGCGAGGTCCAGCGCGCGTCCGTTGCGCTCGACGCTCACGACGCGACCACGCACCTGCGTGGCGGCGACCGGACCGTCGTCCTCGAACGACGCGTCCCCGCGGAGCACGAAGCGAAGCGCGTCCGCCACCCCGCGTTCGATCCGCTGCACGCGATGGGCGAGCGGCCCGCGCCAGGTTTCACAGAAGACGATGTCGCCGATCCGCACGTCGCCCGCCGCCGCTGGCGCGACGGTGACGTGCTCGCCGTCGCGCACGGCCGCGCCCATGCTGTGCCCCCCGGCGCGAAAACGGATGCTGACGCCCGTGGAGAGCAGACTCGATGCGACCGCGCTGAATGTCCGTCGATCCAAGCGATGAACTCAAGTGATTCATCGGTGCGCAGCGTCGGTGTCTTGAATGAACGACGCCGAAAATCCAGCTGGTCCGCGTCGGGTTTGTGACCGACGAGAAACCCGCCTCGACTACGACGCGAGCGCGAACGCGACGGCGCTGTGATCGGGCACGAACGCCAGCTCGTCGCAGCGTACGCGCCGCGCGACGTCGCCCAGGAAGCCCAGGCTGAAGTCGATTCCGGCCGCGTCATGAAACGGCGCGAAGCCGCAGACGAACAGGCGCGCCACGGCGGACGCGGGCGGAACAGCCGCCAGCGCGTTCCGCTCACCGTGTCGGAGGAAGAACACACGGTCCAGCCGCGCGCGTCCCGGCTCGGCGATCTGCTGATCGCCATGCCAGGGCGTGCCGTACATCCACACGCCGTCGGCGTCGGCGCGCAGGATGATCCGCTCGTCGGACAGCACGCGCACGCCGGGCTCATCGAGCCACATCCGTGACATCGTCGACTTCCCCGCCCCCGACACGCCGACGAACATCCAGCCGCGCCCGTCGGGCAGGATGACGCCGCCGCCGTGGACCTCGACGCCCAGCCCGCGCGAGAGGAGGTGCACCATGAACACCTCATCCAGCGGGTAGTGCAGCGGGTAGATCGTGGCGCGGTCGGCGAACACGCTTCGCCGCAGGGTGATTTCGCCGCGCCGGAAGTCGTCGCTGAAGACGGCGCTCTGGTAGGGCGCGGCACCCAGCACCGGCGACGTGAACACGAACTCGGGCCCGGCCGCGGTCCGGTAGAGCTGCCACAGCCCCTTGCCGGAATCGAACACCGTGGTGGCGTCACGGGGCGCCCGCGGATCACCCCAGCGCGCGTGCACGCCGACGACCGGCGCCGGGCCGGCCTCGCCCGCGGCCCGCACGAACTTGCGGGCGGAGCCATCGGCCGCGATCGGCACGTCGTCGTCGGCGGTCACCTCGATGGGCAGGCCGCCGATGTCGAGCGTGAAGGACGTGCTCACGACCCGAGCGAGGAGCAGCCGCCGATCGTGAATTGACAGTCGTTGCCGATGCTGGCGGGTCCAGAGGTCGTCGCCGATTTGCAGTTGCCCAGCACGGCCTCCTCCGGGCGCAGCGCCACCTCGGTCAAGGTGGGCTTCTCGTATTCCTTCTTTTCCGGCGGCTCTTCGGCGCTCATCGGCTCCCTCCGTGATCCACTATCCGTTGCACGATCCGCATCCTTCGCCGCCGCAAGACGAGGCGGCCGACTTGCCGCCATCGCTCACGACCGTCAGGGACGCCCGCTTCGGCGGGCGCTGGCGGCGCTCGCCGCGCTTGAGCGCGTCGAACTCGGCCAGCAGGTGCGCATGCTGATCGCCGCCCGCGCAGTAGGCGCAGTCGCCGTGCGGGGCCGGCGTGTGCCCGACAGCGAGCGCGCGCAGGTGCGCGACCTCGCAGAAGTACTCGACCGGCTTCTCGGCGTCGCCGTGCTCCAGCTCGGACGTCGCCGCGCACGTCGAGCAGATCGAACGGATCTCGCAATCGGTGCACTTCGTGCGGCGCGTGGCGGGTCGCATCCGGGTCTTGGCCAGGAATCCGTTCCAGCCGTCGGCGACGCTCCCCTTCCGCAGGTCGTACGAGTCTTTCTGCGAGAGGACACAGATGTTCATCTTGCCCTCGGGATCGATCGAGAACGCGCTGAGCCCGCCGCCGCAGTGGTAGACGGTGTCGGGCTGGTCGGCGGCGCGTTTCACGACGGGCCGATCGCGGACCATGCGCGCCCACTCGGCCTCGCGCACCGGATCCTCCATGTCCAGCTGAACCAGCTCGGACGCGGTCAGCCGCACCTCGAGGGGGCTGTGCGAGCAGTCGATGCGCGCGTTGATCATCCCGTCGAACTTGAAGCCGATGCCCAGCTCCTCCGCGGCGAAGCGCTGCATGTCCGCGATCTCGTGCCGGTTGATGGTGACCGCCACGGTCTTCAGCTTGACCGGCAGCCCGCGCTCCTTGAGGAGACGGATGCCGCGCATGCAGCGGTCGAACGACCCCGGCACGCCGGTGAGCCGCTCGTAGGTCTCGCGCGTCCGGCCGTACAGCGTGACCTCGACGGAGAACGGAGGCCATTCGGCCAGCGTGTCGGCGATGGCGGACGTGATCTGCGTGGCGTTGGTGAACAGCGTGATCAGGAAGCCGCGCGACTTTGCGTGCTTGTAGATGTCGAGGAAATCCGCGCGCGCGAAGATCTCGCCGCCCGTGAACAGCAGCCAGAGCCCGCCCGCGTCGGCCAGCTCGTCGAGGATTCGCCGGTGCTCGTCGAGCGACAGCTCGCGGGCGCGCGCCCCGCGATCGCCGACGGGCAGGTTGTTGTAGCAGTGCGCGCATTCCAGCGGGCACCGGTGCGTCACCTCGATCGTCACGTTGATGGGCAGGTGTGCGTTGCGGGCGCGATTGTGGAACCCCTGGCTCCAGGCGCCGTATCCGATCTCTTCGGCCTTCACTTCACCGCTCCCGCGTCTTCGATCAGCCCCTTCGAGGCGAGCAGCTCGACGAAAGCCGAGACGTCCGCCGTCGCCTCGGCCTCGGTCACCTTGAACTGCACGGTGATCGCGTGGGCGAGCTCGGCGATGCTCTTCTTCCCGTCGATCTGCTGCCAGATCGCGGAGCCGACGCCGTTCAGCGTGAAGATCGCCTCCAGGTTCGCGACGCCGGCCCGGACCGGGACCACGAACGTCTCACCGCTGATGTTGCGGCTCACGTACCGGTCCGAGCGGCGAGGGACGACCATCGCCGGCACGAGTGTAGGGGACTGACGCGACGGGGCCAAGTTTTGCGCGGCGCCGGCGATCATGGGCGCCTCCCGCGACGCCGGCTCGCCAGCGCCAGGAACATCACCGCGACCGCGAACGACAGGCCCGCCGGATCGCCGGCCCCGATTGCGCAGCCGCCCATCTGATCGCCCGCCGCCTCACCGGGCGCAGGGCCCCCGCCCGCCGTGCTCGCGGTCGGAACGGGCGCGCCGCCGGGAACGGAGGGCACCGCGGCCGAGCTGCAATCCGGCAGCACGACCGACGCCACCGGGCCGTACCAGCGGCTGTCCAGCGAGAACAGGACGTTCTCGACCCAGTAGGTGCGGCCCGCCGCGGGCGGCGCTGGGTCGACGAACGCATACCGGTCGCCCGTGCCACCCGACAGGGCCTGCGCCGGCACGAGCGCGTCGTTCAGCTTCACGCGCATCCCGTTCACTTCGCGGAACACGTTGAAGCCCAGCGTGTCGAATGGCTGCGCCATCTGCCAGGCGACCGTCGTCCCCGCGCAGGACGCGCTCGCATCGAACGAGAGGAGATCGACGGAGGTCGTCGAGTTGGTCGTGACCTCGCCGCCGGCGGCGTTGAGCCCGGTCGTATAGCCGGTCAGGAACGTCGAGGGCGAGTTCTGGTTGTTGTAGTCGGTGATGATCCAGTCGGCGTCCCGCGCGACGTTCGAGGCGCGCGCCTCGTCGAGCGTGCCCGCGAAAAAGACGTTCGTCGTCGGCGTCGTGAAGTTGTCCTGGATCCAGCGGCCCTCGCGGCCCAGGTTGCGCGTGTCGGTCGAGAGCGCGCCCGATGTCACTGTCACGGTGCCCGGCGTCGCAGCCAGCGCTCCATCGAGGTACAGCGACAGGGTCGTGCCCGAGCGGGTCGCCTCCACGAGGTGCCAGGTGCTGTTGTTGACGGTCGAGCTCGACACGATGTCGCCCAGCCCGGCGCCGGTGTCGTCGCGGGTGAGGACCATCAGCCGCCCATTGTTGGTGTTGGCGCCGTCCATACCGATCATCAGGTCCATGACCGGGCTGTCGTTCGTGCTGTCGCGGAGCGTGAAGAGGCTGCCCAGCGCGTCGGCCGTGTTGAACCAGACCGAGAACGTGAAGTTGTTCCCGCCCGACACGTTCAACGATGAGCCCGAGTTCATCGCGATGTAACTGGAGGTGCCATTCAGCGACGCGCCGTTGCTCATCTTGCCGGCCACCGACGTGATGGTGGTCGGTGTTCCGCTCGCGTTCCCAGTCGCGTCCGTCATGGTGCCGGCCCCGCCGGGCGTCTGGTTCAGGTGCCAGACGCCGGTAAAGGCCGAGTTCCAGGTCGCGGTGATCCGCTCGGTCGACGTCGAGATCGCCTGGTTGCCGTACATGATGCGGAACGAGGTGTTCGCCGTGTTCGTCTGCGTCTTGAGACCGGGCACATTGACCCACGCGACGAGCGTGCCCGCCGTCGAGTACGACTCGACCTGGTGGGCCAGCGTGCAGACCGAAGGACCGCCGCAGGTCACGGAGTCGAGGCCCCGGAAGATGATGTCGTAGCCGCTGCTGCTGCGGACGTGGCCGGTGTTTCTGAGCGCGAGGGCGGTGTCGGTGATGCTGATGAGGACCGGGTAGTTGCTCAGCGTGGTGGGCGCCGAGGCCGTGCCGACCTTCGTGCGATCGATCGTGATGGTCTTGTAGAACTCGAAGAGGGCGGTGGTGCAGGTGCTGGGTGAGCCGCTGCAGTGGAACCCCGTTTCGACGGTGCAGGTGCTGCTGCAACCGTTGCCGTTGGTCGTGCCGCCGTCGTCACAACCCTCGGAGCCGGCGACGATGCCGTCGCCGCAGGTCGTCGTGCAGACGTTGGGCGTCGCAGTGTTGCAGGCGTACCCCGACTCGACGGTGCAGGTGCTGCTACAGCCGTCGCCGCTGGCAACGTTCCCGTCGTCGCAACCCTCGCTGAAACTCTTCGTGCCGTTGCCGCAAGCGGTCCCCACCTGGCCACCGAGCGTGTACGTCGAAGCTGGCGTTCCCTGGGTGTTGTAATCGGTCCTGATCCAGTCGGCGGACCGGATCGTGTTCGAGATGCGGAACTCATCGAAGGTCGCCGCCAAGAAGCGCTGGTCGGTCGTACCGTAGTTCGACTGGACCCAGTTTCCCTCGCGTCCAATGTTCTGGTAGTTGCCCGTGCCACCGGTGGTGATGCTTCCGCTCGCGCCCGCGTTGGTGGCGGACCCGATGGATGAGCCGTCGACGTAAACCTGGATCGTCCCACCCGTACGCGTGACCGCGAAGTGATGCCATGCGCCGTCGTCGACGGCCGTCGTACCGTTGACCTGGACGTAGCTCGCCCCTGTGTCGTCCCGGACGAGCACGGAGATGTTGTGCTGATTGTCGGTGCCGCCGTTGTACCCGACGGTGATCTCGACGTCCGGGTTGCCGGCGCCGTTGTCGCGCTGGGAGTACAGCGGGCCGTAGTCGTCAATGGTGTTGAACCAGCCCTGATAGGTGAACGTGTCGGACGCCGTCCAGTTGAACTTGGTCGACGGGCCGTAGTCGAGGTAGCCGGCGCCGGTCGTGCCGCTCGTGCTCACACCCGTGCTGATCTTCCCCGTGGCGCCGGCGGTGGGCAACGGCGTGCCGGTGTGGGCCGCGTTCGCCGGGGTCGTCGTCGAATCAGCCTGGGGCGACGAGCCGGTGTTCATGTGCCAGACGCCCTTGAAGTTCGTGTTCCAGGTCCCGTTGACGTTCTGGGTCGGTCCTGTGATCCCGCTGTCTCCGTAAAACACGTAGATGACGGTGTCCGCCGTGTTCGCCGCCGTCTTCAGGACGGGGATGTTGACCCAGGCGATCACGCGGCCGCTGCCGCTGGTGTAGCTCTCGATCTCGTAGTTGAACGTGCAGGTCGACGGGCCGCCGCAGGTCGTCGTGTCGGCGCCCTGGAAGCTGATGTCCCAGCCGGCCATCTTTTGGACCTGTCCAGGCCCGCCGAACCTGAGGTTGCTGCTGGTGATATCGAGGAGCAGCGGGTAGTTCGTCAGGGTCGTCGCACCCGTCGTGGTCCCGATGCGCGTGTGATCGATCGTGATCGACATGCGGAAGCCGTAGGCGGCCTCGGCGCGCGCCGCCCAGGCGAAGACGACCAGCAGCACGGCGGCGAATCCGACGGCGCGACCACCGTGCGAACGCTGCCGCCGACGGCGCCGGGTACCCATCACAAGGCCGAACAGCGAGAGGCCAACGGCGCCGCCGCCGAGGCTCGAGCCGCCGCCCGTGTTGCAGCCGCAGCCGCCGCCGGGCGGCATGGTGGTCGTGCCGTCCGTTCCAGTGTCGGCGGGCGGGCCACCGTCGGGCACGCCCGCTTCCATCGCACCGCCAGTGCCGCCGGCGGCGCCCATCCCGCCGGTGCCGCCCGTGCCGCCCATACCGCCGATCCCGGTTGCGCCACCCGTGCCGCCCATACCGCCGATCCCGGCGTCGCCGCCCGCGCCGCTCATCCCGCCAGTGCCGGCTGCGCCGGCCATCCCACCGGTGCCACCCGGGCCGCCATCCATCCCGCCGTTGCCTCCCGCGCCGCCGCCCATCCCGCCGTCACCCGGCGTCACCGCCGCCGGCGTTCCGAACAGCGTCGGATCGCCGAAAAGCATCCACGTTCGGCGCGTGTCCAGATCGGTGATGCGGCTCTTGGCCGCGACAGCTGCTTCTCCGAGCGATGTACGACTGAGGCGCATCAAGAACTCCTGATCGAACGCGGGTTGCGGCGCGTACTCCGCCAATGACGAGGTCGCCCACACGGCCACCGCGCCACCCTGCGGCGCCGTGATGAGGGACTCGGCGACGCTGGTGGTGTAGAGGTCGTGAAAGAAACCATTGAGGCAATTCATGATCACGTAGATCGACGCGTGGTCGTTCGTGAGAGCGCCGGCCTGCGCGGTCGTCAGCAAGCCGTCCCAGACCTCGACCGATCCGTGACCGAGGTAGTTCACCAGGAACGGGCCCGCGCCCAGCTTCGTGAGCAACGCGTCCGGCGTCCCGCTGGTGCCGCGCTGGAAGCGGTCGACGGGCATGATGTCGGATACCTTGGCCTCGCCGGCTGCGCTGGCGGTGGAGAAGTCGAGGTCGGTCTCGTCGGCGTCGGTCACGAACAGACCGCCGCGCGACAGATTGGCCCTGCCCGCGTAGGCCAGCAGCTTGCCGACGATCGTGTCCGCCTGCGCGCTCGTCCTGACCGGCAGGCGCCCGATCGCGATCTCCGGCACGCCGTCCAGCTCGTCGTCGACGAACCAGTCGTCCGACGACGTCTCCATCGCCGCCGAGTCGATCAGCCGCGTCGGCACGAAGTCGAGGTCGCCCTTGCCGGTGAAGTTGCGAGGATCGAAGGTCGCATCGCCGACGAGCATCACGAACCGCGGCGGCACGCGCCAGCCCGCGCGCGCCCGCTGGATGAACGCGCGGATCGCCGCCGGTGACTTGTCGCCGAATCCCTGCTCGTCGTAGATGTCCTGCACGTCGGCGACCTGCACCGTCCAGCCCTCCTGCGCGCGGCGCGCGACCAGCGGCGCCAGCGCATCGATGAACGCCGCGTGCGAGATGATGAGCAGCTCGCCGTCGTGCGATGCCGCCCAGGACGAGGGCACGTCACGCGCCACCGCCGCCGCTGCGCCGACCTTCGCCGCCGTGAACGCGTAAAGCTGGTGCGTCCCGTCTCCGGGCGCGCCGGGCACGTCGAAGCGCGCACCGTTGCCGCTCGGCTGGGCCAGAACGCTGACGGGCAGCTCGACGGGGCGGGCGCCGTCGGTGACGTCGATGAGGCGCACGTCGGACGTCGTGAAGCCGCCGACGGTCACCCGGGTGCCCGCCGGCGCGTTGAACGACAGAAGGTCGCCGTCGGCAACGAACTGGGCCGGGTATGCGAGCTCGAGGTTGACTGTCGCGCTGTAGTCGCTCGCGGTCTCCGAGGTCAGCGTGAGCTGATTGTTGCCCTCGACGATGCTGGGCGCGAAGAACGAGAACGTGTCGTGTTCCTGATCCTCGAGCTCGCAGATGCCGACCAGGGTCCCGTTCAAGAGCACGTCGATCGCGTGACCCGTCATGGTCAGGCCCTGCAAGGTCACGCGCACGACAGCTTCGCCCGCCTGCGCGGCGTCGAGATGATGCGCGACCACTGTCTTCACCGTCGGCGTCGTCGAGACGGCCGCGCCAAAGAAGTTGCTCGCATCGCCGTTCCGCACCGACGGGGCATAGAGCGTTCGCTCCACGAGGCTGTCCGTCCGCATGAACGTCGACACGCCCAGCGTCGCGGTTCCACCCGGCGCCGTCGCGACGCGCGCGCCGGCAGAACCCACCACCAGCCAGTACGTGCGCGTGTCGGTCCACAACGTGTCGCGGGCGACACCCCAGAACTCGATCGCCTCTCCGGACGTGAAGCTGGCGTCGCCGTTGCCGGTGACGAGGATGGCCTGCTCGACCCCGTCGGCGTAAAGCTGCAGCCGCGCCGGATCGACCAGGGGATCCAGCCCCGCGGCGACCAGCGCCGGCTGCCCGACCCGGACCCAGCCGGTGCCGCGCATCGCGATCTTCACCGCCCCCGCACCCGCGAGAGCCAGCTGCTTGTCATCGGCCGCGCCCGCCAACGCCGGCCGGGCCCCCGCGAGCGCGCACGCCAGCGCCGCGAGCGTCACCAGCCAGGACGCGCGCGCCGGCAGCCTCGCCGACCGGGAGCAGAGCAGCATTCCCGTCGCTCATCGGCGGATCCCCGCTGCGCCTCAACTACAGAGATGTCAATCGTCCGTCGATGCTTACGCCTGAGCCCCCGTTCACGCCCGCGTCACGGACGTGTCGAACACGACCTGGTCCCATTCGTGGAGCCGTTCGAAGAACGACCCCGCCCCGTCGACCAGCCCTTCGGCCCGCGCGATCTCGCCGATGTTGCGCCGCCCGTCGATCGCGCCGAACAGGCGCTCCTCGGCCGCGTCGATCGGCAGGAACAGATCAGAGAACGTGTGTCCCCGGTTGATCAGGACCGCGGCCGCCCCGGCGGGCAGCGGCTGTTTCACGGCGATCGTGTCGGGCAACCGAACGGGAACGTGGTCGAGCCAGGCCTGCCCGGCGAAGCTGACCGGCTGCGGTCCGGCCGGATCATCGTCGCGCCGGACGATGGCGCTGTGGCGCAGCATCGTGCCGCGAAACAACTCGGCGGCGGCATATTGCTCCTCGGGCGCGAGGCGCAGGACCCGGGGTTTCTGCG
>Ga0070683_100002851_pt1 | contig 13840 bp, 12 predicted proteins | sample KBSC713LmetaG_FD_64662 | JGI IMG/M metagenome (GOLD analysis project Ga0070683, IMG submission 64662) | Corn rhizosphere microbial communities from Kellogg Biological Station, Michigan, USA - KBS C7.1-3L metaG | ecosystem: Host-associated > Plants > Roots > Rhizosphere ...
CGCCGATCGCGCCGTTCAGCGTGGCGCCGGTCGTGACGAGGGTGGCGGTCGTGCCGGCGTCGTAGGTCTTGTTCTGGGCCGTGATGCCCGTGACGGTGAGCGCCTTCGCCGTGATGTCGGCGGTCGTAATCGGCTGGGTGACCGTGTAGTTGCCGGCGTCGGCGCCGCTGAGGGTGAGGCCGGCGACCGTGACGGTCTTGCCGGCGCCAACGGCCTTGGTGGCGAAGCTGCCGCTCGCGCCGCCGGTGGCGAGCGAGACGATGTCGCCGACGACGACGCCCGAGAGCGAGGCGGAGCCGACATTCAGCGTCGCCGCCGTGCCCCCGTCGTACGTCCTGTTCTGCGCGGTGATGCCCGTGACGGTCAGGGCCTTCGCGGTGATGTTCGCGGTCGTCGTGGGTTGCGTGAGGGTGTAGTTGGCGGCGTCGGCGCCGGTGAGGGTGAGGCCGGCGACGGTGACGGTCTTGCCGGCGGCGACGGTCTTGGTGGCGAAGCTGCCGGTGGCGGCGCCGGTGGAGAGGGAGACGGCGTCGCCGCCGATCGCGCCGTTCAGCGTGGCGCCGGTCGTGACGAGGGTGGCGGTCGTGCCGGCGTCGTAGGTCTTGTTCTGGGCGGTGATGCCCGTGACCGTGAGCGCCTTCGCGGTGATATTCGCCGTCGCGGTCGGCTGGGTCAGGCTGTAGTTGGACGCGCTTGCGCCGCCCAGCGTCACGCCCGCAACCGTCACGGTCAGGCCGGCGCCGACCGTCTTGGACGGGAACGCAGCCGTCGCGGAGGAGCCGTCGAACGTCACGGTGTCGCCGCCGAGGACCCCGACGAGGCTCGCACCGCCGAAGCCCGGGGTCGCCGTGGCCGTGCCGTCGTACGTCTTGCTCGAGGCGGTGACACCGCTCAGGGTCAGCGTCTTCCTGGCGATCGTGACGCCGGCCCCGGGGCTCGCGTCCACCACGTCGGCCGTGGTGTGGACCTTGAACCCGGCGGCGGCATACGTCGTCGCCGCCGGGTTCGTGATCCCGGCGATCGCGACACTGCCGGTCGCGCCCGTGGCCAGCGTGCAGCCCGCGGGCAGCGTGACGGTGACGACCGAGCCCGCCGTCGACCCGGTCGCTCCGGCGCTGCAGCCGGCGAAGGCTCCGCCGAAGGTGACGGCCGGGGCGGCAGGGATCTTTCCGGAGAAGGCCGGGTCGAACGTGACGGTGACGACGTTCCCGGCGGCGAGCGCGCCGCTCGCGCTCGCCGTGAACTGCTCCGTCCACGTCGTCGTCGCGCCGTAGGTGGAGCTTCCGGGCGAGAAGGAGACGTTGCTCGGCGGCCCGGCGACGGCCACAGCCGGCTGGGACGCGAGGTTCGTCAGGGTGCCCGTGCTCGACGAGCGCTCCTTCGTCGTGAAAGTCGCCGTGCCCGGTGTGGCGGGCGCGGTGACCCCCGCGTACGTGAGCGTCAGCGTGTTCGCCTGAGCGAGCGAGACGTTCGAGATCGCGATCGTCCACGGGCCCGCCCCGCTCACCGCCGTCGAGGGCGCCGTCCCGAAGCAGGAGGCGCACGCCACGGTGACGTGGCCGTTTCCGGCCGCCGTCGTCGGCGCCGTCCAGCCTGCCGGGACGACCACGCTGACCGAGCCGTCGTTCGTCCCGCCGCTTGCGGCGGTGTAGGTGAACGTGAAGGAGTTGCCGGTCGAGCTCGTGCTCACGGACGTCGGCGCCACGGACATCGTCCCGCCGCCGTCCGCCGAGTACGGCGCCTGCAACGCCACGGTCTGCGCGACCCACGGCATCGACGAGGACGTGGTCGCGGTCAGCGTCGTCGCCGGCCCGGTCCCGGGCTGCGCGATGTCGGCCATCGTCGAGCGCGCGCGCTTGTTCGACGTGGTGGAGTTGACCGTGTAGTCCTGCGTGATCCCGGCGCCGGCGTTTTGGACGATCGTGCCGCCGTTCGAGATCTCTCCGCCGTAGAACGCGAGGATCTGCGTCCCGGCCTGGTTCGAGTACGCCGTCGGCGTGGGGATGCTCGTGCCGGTGCCGCTCGTCTGCGCCCAGCCGGGCCCCGGGTTCGTCGCGCTCAGGTCGACCGGCTGCGCGGTGTTCACGTTCGACCAGGCGGTGATGCCGCCGCTCGCGTCGACGCTCGAGCCGTAGCTCCAGACATAGCTCGTGCCCGCGGCGACGGCGGCGGTCGGGACGCACCAGTAGATCGCCTGCTCGACCGAGTTCTGCACGGTGGTGCCGAGCTGCGTCCACGGCGTCGCGCCGTTGCAGTTCGGGGCAGTGATCGCCGTGGCGCCGTCGACCGTGACCTGGGCGATCATCAACGTTCCGGTCGGCACGCCCGTGCCTCCGGTCTGCGAGCCGGGTACCTGGATGCTCAGCGAGCTGCCCTTCGAGGTCTGGCCGACCGAGCAGCCGGCGGCGCTCGACGCCGACGACGTGTCGAAGCCGCACGCGCCGACGATCGCGATCGCGGGATCGATCACGTACGGGAGCGGGAGTGCACGGTCGTCGAAGGTCACGGAAAGCGTCGCTCCGCGCGCTGCGTTCGCGATCCGCCAGCGGAGCCCGAGCGGCGTCACGTTCGCGCCGTCGCCGTCGAGCACGAGCACCGGCTCGACCCGCGAGTCGCTCGCGGTTCCGTCGAGTGCGTGCAGGGCGACGGCGCCCGTCGCGTCGACCCGACCGTGCACACCGTCGAGATGCCAGCGCCACGTCCGCTTGCCCTGCGCACGCGACACGGTGAGGAGCTCCTCCACGCCGCGCGGCTCGAAGACGATCGACTCGCGGCCGAACGAGGTGGGACGGTCGGCGCCGTTGGCGTGCCGCGTCCACGCGTGGGCCTTCTCGCCGGCGAGCTGCATCGAGACGCGACCCTTGCGCGTCGCAACGCGCACGCCGGTGGCGGTGATGGCACCTGACGTCTTCGGTGCGTACCGGCGGTCGAGCGAGGAAGACGGATCCGCCGCGCCGAGCGCGCGCGCCACGACTGCCGGCGCTACGTGGGACGAGTGCTGGACGACGAGCACGAACGCGAGCGCCGCGGACGTCGCGACGACTGCGAGCCCTGCGACGAGGAGCGCAGGACGGAGATGCCGCAGGGCCGGGACGCCCGTCATCCGACGACCGTCCCGGACCGCGACAGAAGCGCCGAGTTCCCGGCGTTGCGCAGAGTGGCGAGCTCGAAGGTCGCAACGAGGGTGCGGCGAGTGGAGACGGGGAGCCGGCGACCGCGCAGCAGGCAGCCACGCCCGGCCGGGGCCGAGCGAAGAGCAGACTGCCGCAGTGTCGTCGAGCTCGCCATGTGGTGCCGCCTTTCGGTACCGCCACGCACCCGTCGGTGCGCGTCTCCATCACCGTTCTCGGCGGCGCCGGGGTCGGAAGTGAGCGGTTTCGGGTTTGAAATCGGTAGGAATGCGCCGAAGATCCCTAGAGGGGGTGACGCGCGCGCGGGAGCCCGTCCGCGCTCTCGACCTCAGGTCGAGGGTTCGTTTGTTCCGCGCCGCACCTAGAATCCCTGGGCAGTGGCGACGACCGAGGATCCTCCCACCGGGAGCGGCACCGACCGCTGGCGCCGGGAGCTCTACGACGCGAAGCCGGAGCGCCAGGGCGAGCTCTTCTCGACCATCTCCGGGGTGGAGAACGAGCCGCTCTATACGGAGGAGAACGTCGAGCTCGATCCGGAGCGCGACCTGGGGTTGCCGGGGGTGTTTCCGTTCACGCGCGGTGTGTATCCGTCCATGTATCGGGGGCGGTTGTGGACGATGCGGCAGTTCGCGGGGTTCGGGACGGCGGAGGAGACGAACGAGCGGTTCCGGTATCTGCTCGAGCACGGGCAGACGGGTCTGTCGACGGCGTTCGACATGCCGACGTTGATGGGCTACGACTCGGATCACGCGCGCTCGCTCGGGGAGGTGGGGCGGGAGGGCGTGGCGATCGACTCGCTGGACGACATGTTGACGCTGTTCGAGGGGATCCCGCTGGAGTCGGTGTCGACGTCGATGACGATCAACTCGCCGGCGGCGATGTTGCTTGCGTTCTACGCCTGCGTGGGCGAGCGGCAGGGTGTGCCGTTGGCGGAGCTGCGCGGGACGGTGCAGACGGACATCCTGAAGGAGTACATCGCGCAGAAGGAGTGGATCTTCCCGCCGGAGCCGTCGATGCGGCTGGTGGTGGACATGATCGAGTGGTGCGCGCGGGAGATGCCGCTGATGCATCCGGTGTCGATCTCCGGCTACCACATCCGGGAGGCGGGATCGACGGCGGCGCAGGAGCTGGCGTTCACGCTCGCGGACGGGTTCGCCTACGTCGAGGCCTGCGTGGAGCGCGGCCTCGACGTCGACGACTTCGCGCCGCGGCTCTCCTTCTTCTTCAACGCGCATCTGGACTTCTTCGAGGAGATCGCGAAGTACCGCGCCGCGCGTCGGATCTGGGCGACGCAGCTGCGCGAGCACTACGGGGCGAAGGATCCGCGCTCGTGGCTGATGCGCTTCCACACGCAGACGGCGGGTGTGTCGTTGACGGCGCAGCAGCCCGAGGTGAATCTGATCCGCACGGCGATCGAGGCGCTCGCGGCCGTGCTGGGCGGGACGCAGTCGCTGCACACGAACTCCTTCGACGAGGCGCTGGCGCTGCCGACCGAGCATGCGGTGCGGCTTGCGCTGCGCACGCAGCAGGTGATCGCGCACGAGACCGGCGTCGTGAACACGATCGACCCGCTCGGCGGCTCCTACTACGTGGAGCACCTGACGGGCGAGCTGGAGCGGCAGGCCTACGACTACTTCGAGCGGATCGAGAAGCTCGGAGGCGTGATCCCTGCGATCAAGGAGAACTTCTTCCAGCGGGAGATCGCCGAGGCGTCCTTCCGCTACCAGCACGAGGTCGAGCAGCGGCAGCGGGTCGTCGTCGGCGTCAACCGCTACCAGGTCGAGGAGGAGACGCCGCTCGAGCTCCTCCGCATCGACCCCGCGCTGGAGCGCAAGCAGGTCGAGCGGGTACAGGCACTGCGCGCGCGCCGCGACTCCGCCGCGGTCGAGTCCGCGCTCGCCGAGCTCAAGCGCGCAGCCGGCGGCGACACGAACCTGATGGAGCCGATCATGGCCGCATCGCGCGCATACGTGACGATGGGCGAGATGTGCGACGCGCTCCGTGACGTGTGGGGCGTCTGGCGCGAGACGCCGGTCTTCTAGACTGGCGCCGTGGCCGGGAAGATCAGAATCGTCGTCGCGAAGCCGGGCCTGGACGGGCACGACCGCGGCGCGAAGATCATCGCGCGCGCGCTGCGCGACGCCGGCATGGAGGTGATCTACACCGGCCTGCACCAGACGCCGGAGCAGATCGTCGAGACGGCGATCCAGGAGGACGCGGACGCGATCGGCATCTCCATCCTCTCGGGCGCCCACATGACGCTCGTGCCGCGGATCATGGAGCTGCTGCGCGCCAACGGCGCCGAGGACGTGCTCGTCGTCGTCGGCGGCACGATCCCGCAGGACGACGCGGACGAGCTGCGCAAGCAGGGCATCGCCGCCGTGTTCGGGCCGGGCGCCGCGACGGGCGAGATCGTCGACTTCCTGCAGGGTGCGGTACCTGCGTGATCGACGTCGCGCGCGACAACGGCGTCGCCATCGTCATCATCGACCGCCAGGACGCGCTGAACGCGCTCGACGTCGCAACGCTGACCGAGCTGCGCGACCGGTTGCGCGAGCTCGCGGACGACACGGGCGTGCGCGCCGTCGTGCTGACGGGCGCCGGCGAGAAGGCGTTCGTCGCGGGCGCGGACATCAAGTACATGAGCGGGCTCGATCCCGAGCAGGCGAAGGGGTGGGGCGGCCTCGGCCACGAGGCCGGTCGGTTGCTCGAGACCATGCCGAAACCGACCGTCGCGGCGATCAACGGCTTCGCGCTCGGCGGCGGCTGCGAGCTCGCGCTCGCGTGCGACCTCCGCTATGCGTCGTCCCGCGCGAAGCTGGGCCAGCCGGAGATCAACCTCGGCATCGTCCCGGGCTGGGGCGGCACGCAGCGGCTGGCGCGGATCTGCGGGATCGGCGTCGCGAAGGAGCTCGTCTACACGGGCCGCACGGTCGACGCCGAGGAGGCGCTGCGGATCGGGCTCGTCAACGCGGTCGCCGACCCGGTGCTCGACCGCGCCCTCGAGACTGCGCGGGAGCTCGCGTCGAAGAGCCCGGTGGCGCTCTCGCTCGCGAAGCGGCTGTGCAACCTGACGCTCGGGATCGACCACGCCGGCGGCCTCGAGACCGAGGCGAACGAGTTCGGCGAGCTCTTCGCGTCAGAGGACGCGAGGGAGGGCCTGGCCGCGTTCGTCGAGAAGCGCGCGGCGAATTTCGTCGGCCGCTGAGGACATGTCCGGCAACGTGGTTGCCGGACATGTCCGTGTGGCGGCTCAGCGACCCGGGATGTAGGCGACCTGCGCCTCGCCGGAGACGCCGGGGCCCATCTTGAAGCTGTAGTGCATGGACGTGTTCGCGGCGTACGGGACGAGGGTGTCCTCCCACGTCGCCCCGTTGTCCTCGCTCACCCAGAAGTCCTCGGCCGCACCGAACGGCCCCTCGCCGCTCGCGGGAGCGTGTGTCCACATGCCGTCGACGTTGACGTGGAACGCCCCACTGCCTTCGATCGGGTCGTTGTGAGCGCAGAACGTCTCGGTCGCGTCGAAGGTCCCGTCGTTGCTGAACGCGAACCATTCCCAGAGGCCGCCGAGGCCGACGACGTTGGTGCAGAAGAACTGCGTCTTGTTGTCGCAGTTCAGCGAGATGGCCGCCTGGTATTGGGCGGTGTTGCCGTAGTCGGCAGACGCGGTCGGAACCGCGATCGCTCCCGTCGCGGCCACGGCCGCGACTGCTGCGATCACCGCATAGCGGATCCGCATTGGCTCTCTCCCCCTTCGGTGGTTGGCAGATCGTGGTGGATCGTCCGCCTCTGGCTTGGCGGAGTCAAGACGTCTACGCGCTCAGTTGGACGAGCGCTGCGCTGAGCGCGCCGTCCGCGCCGAGCATCGCCTTCAGCGACGCGACGGCCGGCTGCGTCCACACCGTCACGGTCTCGCCGACGTCGGCGCTGAGCTGCCGCGCGCGCGGCGGCAGCACCACCGCCGTCTCCGGCATGTTCAGCGTCAGTGTCTGCGTGAGGCCCTTGAGCGACAGCCGCATCGGATAGGCCTGCAACGACGACAGCTGCAGCGTCAACGAGGTGTCGGTCGAGCTGACGACCGTCCCTTTCAGCGCGAGCGTGAACGGCGTGCCGAGCTTGGCAAAGAACAACAGGTGTTGCGCCGCCTGCAGATAGGGATAGGGGTCGACGGCCTCGCCGCCGTTCGGGTGCACCTCGAAGTGAAGGTGCGGGTGGATGCCGTTCGCGTCGCCCGAGTCGCCGACGTAACCGACCTGTTGCCCGGCGCTGACGTGCGCGCCGTCCTTCAACCCCTTCGCGTACGCCGTGCCCGCGACGCACGTGCCGCGGTTGTCGTTCTTCATCGTCTTGTCGTTGTTCAGGTGGATGTACTCGTACATCGTCCCGCTGTCGCCGTAGAGGTAGAGCATGCAGCCGGCGGTCGCGGATGTCGTCCAGAACTTCACCTTGCCGCCCTCGACCGCGATCACCGGCGTCTTCTTCGTCGCCAGCAGGTCGTTGCCGGGGTGAGGCGGCCCGTCGCCCCGCGGATCGCCGAAGTCGTCCTGGTACGTCGTGGCGCCCGCGACGGGGAAGAGAAGCGTCGGGACGCCGCTCTTCTTGGGGTTCGCCGCGACCGCGGAGCCGGCCGCCGCGAGCGCGAGGAGCGCGAGCATGAGTCCGCGACGGCGCACGGGAAGGGATTCTAACTTCGAAGGCGTAATCCTGACGCCATGCGCTTCCGTCTCGCACTCGTGGGGGCGCTCGCGGCAGCCTGGGCGGCGGCTGCACCAGCGGGCGCTGCCGTCAACCCGCAGCATGCGGGGCTCCAGGTCGCGCTTCGTGCGCAGGGGCTCTATCTCGGTGCGATCGACGCGATCGTCGGCCCGCGCACCGTCGCCGCCGTGCGCCGTTTCCAGCGGACGCACGGGCTGCACGTCACCGGCATCGCCAACCTCGCGACGCGCCGCCAGCTCGGGCCGCTCGGCACGCCGCTCTTCGCCTCACGCACGCTCGCGCGCGGCAACTTCGGCTGGGACGTCTCCGTCCTGCAGTTCCTGCTCAACAAGCACGGCGTACGCGTGCCGATCAACGCGTACATGGACAAACCCACCGTGGCGGGCGTGCGCCGCTATCAGCGGCAGATGCACCTCACCGCCGACGGCGTCGCCGGCCCGAAGACGTTCGCCGCGCTCGGCCTGCAGTCGCGCGTGCCGGTGAAGCAGGTGCACGTGCTGAAGCTGCAGCGGTACGTCGTGCGTTCCGGCGACTCGCTCACGGCGATCGCGCAGCGTCATCACACGACACTGTCGAAGCTCGCGCAGCTGAACCGGATCGACCCGCAGAAGGCATTGCTGATCGGGACGCAACTGCGGCTGCCGGCCATGGTGCACGTGCAGCCGACCGCCGCCGCCGCGACGAACGCCGGCAGCGTGCGTGAGCTGCTCGACAAGTGGGCCGGCTACTACGGGGTCGATCCGAGCCTCGCGCACGCGCTCGCGTGGATGGAGTCGGGCTACAACAACTCGATGGTCTCGTCGGTCGGCGCGCAGGGCGTCATGCAGCTGATGCCGACGACGTGGACCTACGTCGAGGACGTGCTCATCCGCCACAAGGTCGACGACCACGGCCCCGATGGGAACATCCACGTCGGCATGGCGTACCTGCGCCACCTGCTCGACGCGTTCGGCGGCGACGAGCACCTCGCGCTCGCCGGCTGGTACCAGGGCGAGCGCTCGGTCAAGGCCAACGGCCCGCTCCAGGTGAGCAAGGTGTTCGTCGCGAACGTGCTGGCGCTCAAAGCACGCATGTAGCTGACCGCCGGTTCAACCGGCCTCGGTAGGATCGGCCGCGATGAAGATCGCCGTGTGCGTGAAGCACGTTCCCGAGGGACATTCGAAGCTCGATCCGTCGACGAAGAGGCTCGACCGCTCGGGAGAGGGCGCGCTCAACCACTTCGACGCGAACGCGGTCGAGGAGGCGCTCCGGCTGAAGGGCGACTCCGACACGGAGGTCGTCGTCGTCTCGCTCGGCCCGGCGAAGGCGGCCGACTCGCTGCGCAAGGCACTTGCGATGGGCGCCGACCGCGCCGTGCTCGTCAGCGACGACGCGGCGGCCGGCTCGGACCTCGTCGCCACCTCGAAGATCCTCGGCAAGGCGCTCGAGCGGGAAAGCCCCGACCTCGTCCTCTTCGGGCAGCAGGCCGCCGACGCCGACGGCGCCGTGCTCTGGGCCGCCGTCGCCGAGCGGCTGCGCCGGCCGGTCGTCTCCCAGGCCGCCGAGCTGACCGTCGACGGCGGCTCGCTGCGCGTGAAGCGCCAGACCGAGTTCGGCTACGACGTGATCGAGTCGCCGCTGCCCGCCGTGGTCGCGGTCAGCGACGCGATCAACGAGCCGCGCTATCCGTCGCTGAAGGGGATCATGGGCGCGAAGAAGAAGCCGTTCGACACGCTTTCCCTCGGCGACGTCGGTGTCGACGCCGGGGAGGCGGGAGAGTCGGGCTCGAAGACCGAGGTGCTCGCGCTCGGCGACCCGCCCTCCCGCGGCGACGCGCGCAAGATCGAGGGCGACGGCGACGCGGCGCAGGCGATCCTCGACTTCCTGGCGGAGAAACGGCTCGTATGAGCATGCTCGTCTTCCTCGAGCAGCACGGCGGCGAGTTGCAGAAGGGCTCGCTCGGCGTGCTCGCCAAGGCCGCGAGCCTCGGCTCGAACGACGTCGCCGCCGTGATCGTCGGCGACGGCGCGAAGGCGCTCGCCGCCGAGGCCGGCGCGTACGGCGCGGCGAAGGTGTTCGTCGCCGAAGGCGAGGCGCTCCAGCAGGCGCTGCCGCAGCCGCGCGTCGACGTGCTCGCAAAGGTCGTGCAGGAGCACGGCTACGAGACGGTGCTGCTCGCGAACTCCGTGCTGGCCGCCGACGTCGCCGCCGGCCTCGCGGCGCGACTCGACGCCGGGCTGAACTGGGATCTCGTCGACCTCACGGGCGACCTCGTCGGCAAGCGTCTCGCGCTGCAGGACACGGTCCTCGTCGACGTCGGCTGGAAGACGACGCCGCGCATCGCGCTGTTCCGTGCCGGCTCGTTCGACGCGACGCCGACCGGCGGCGGCGAGCCGCAGGTGGAAGACGTGACGGTCGAGCTCTCCGAGCACTCGCAGCAGGCGACGATCACCGGCCAGGAGCTGGAGGAGTCGAGCGGCCCGTCGATCGAGGACGCCGACATCGTCGTCGCCGGCGGCCGCGGCCTCGGCGCCGCGGAGAACTTCTCGCTCGCCGAGGAGCTCGCACGCGCGCTCGGCGGCGCCGTCGGCGCCACGCGCGCGGTGGTCGACGCCGGCTGGTACCCGTACTCGGCGCAGATCGGCCAGACGGGGAAGGTCGTCTCGCCGAAGCTCTACGTCGCGCTCGGGATCAGCGGCGCGATCCAGCACAAGGTCGGCATGCAGTCCTCGAACGTGATCGTCTCGATCAACAAGGACGCGAACGCGCCGATCTTCGAGTTCAGCGACCTCGGCGTCGTCGGCGACGTCCACGAGATCGTCCCCAGGCTGACCGAGCTGATCAAGCAACGCAAAGGCGCGTGACCTGCCACTCGTGACGCGCGCGTCCGACTTCCCGCCGCCGTTCGATCCGCGCGACTACGTCGCCGAGCCGACGGCTCCCGCCGACGAGCGGATCGAGGTCGGTGTCCTGATCGTCGGCGCAGGCCCCGCAGGGCTCGCGTGCGCGATCCGGCTCGGGCAGCTGCTCGGCGAGCACCCCGACGTCGCCGAGCGGCTCGGCGAGGTGCCGGTCGCGGTCGTCGAGAAGGGCAAGCAGCCCGGCTCGCACCTGCTCTCCGGGGCGGTCGTCAACCCGCGCGCGCTGCGCAAGCTCGGCTTCCGTCCCGAGGACGTGCCGAACTACGGCGAGGTGCACGAGGAGGCCGTCTACGTGCTCACGAAGCGCGCGGCGCTGCGCATCCCGCCGCCGCCGACGATGCGCAACCACGGCAACTGGATCATGTCGCTCTCGCAGCTCGGCCGCTTCCTCGCCGAGCAGGCGGAGGAGGGCGGCGCGATGGTGCTGCCCGAGACGGCGGCGGAGCGGCTGCTCGTCTCGCACGGCCGCGTCGTCGGGATCCGCACCGGCGACAAGGGGCGCAACCGCGAGGGCGAGCCGATGGGCAACTACGAGCCCGGCTCCGACCTCGTCGCCAGGGTGACGGTGCTCGCCGAGGGCACGCAGGGCCACCTGACCGGCGTCGCGCTCGACCGCTTCGGCCTGCGCAGCGAGGAGCCGCAGGTCTGGGAGCTCGGCGTCAAGGAGGTGTGGCGCGTGCCGAAGGCGCCGCGCCACGTCATCCACACGATGGGCTGGCCGCTGCGCACGAGCGCGAAGTACCGCGAGTTCGGCGGCTCCTTCATCTACCCGATGGGCGACGACATGCTGACGATCGGGATGGTCGTCGGCCTCGACTACCGCGACGCGGAGCTGTCCACGCACGACGTGCTGCAGGAGCTGAAGACGCATCCGAAGATCGCGAAGCTGCTGCGCGGCGGCGAGCGCATCGGCTGGGGCGCGAAGACGATCCCGAGCGGCGGCTGGTACTCACTGCCCTCGAAGCTGCACGCACCGGGGCTGCTGCTCTGCGGCGACGGCGTCGGAATGGTCAACATCCCGCGGCTGAAGGGCGTGCACTACGCGATCGAGTCCGGGCGTCTCGCCGCCGAGTCCGCGTTCGCGGCGCTGCGGCGGGGCGCGACCCCCTCGACGGCGCTGCAGTCGTACGACGACGGGGTTCGCAACGGCTTCATCGGCGCCGACCTGCACGAGGTGCGCGACATGCGGCAGGTGTTCGGCCGCGGCTTCTTCGTGGGCGGCGCGCTCGCGAGCGCGATGACCGTGTCGAGGGGCCGCATCGACTTCGGGAAGATGCGGGCGGAGCCCGACGCGGAGCAGCCGCTGCTGACGACGAACCGTGCCGCCTCGTATCCGGCACCGGACGGGAAGGTCACCTTCGACAAGCTCTCCTCGGTCTTCGCGTCCGGGAACAAGACCCGGGACGACCAGCCGAACCACATCCGCATCGAGCGCCGCGTGCCGAAGGAGGTGGCGGAGATGTGGGTCAACCTCTGCCCCGCGCAGGTCTACGAGATCGGTACCGAAGGGAGCGACGGCACCGTCACGGTGAACGTCGCCGCCTCCAACTGCGTGCAGTGCGGCGCGATCACCGCCAAGGGCGGCCGCTTGACTCCGCCCGAGGGCGGCAGCGGGCCGGAGTACCAGCTCACCTGACAGGGACGTTACGAACCGGTCACGAGCGTTTTACGCGCGCCGAACGGTCGCCTGACCGTCTGCGGAGATGCTCGACACATCGGATTCCACTCGTCTCGGAGGTTCACCCGAATGTTCCGGAAGGCTCTCCTCATCGCAGCGCTCGTGGCCCTCTGCGTCGCAGGCGCCGCCGCGGCCGACAACGGTGGCAAGCATGCGAATCGCGGCAAGGCCAAGGTGCGGTACTCGTTCCTCGGCACCGTCACCTCGACGCCGTCGAACGGCGGTGTCTCGATCAGCGTCACCGGCGGCAACAAGCGCGCGCTGCGCGCGATGCTCGGCGCGCCGGTGACGCAGACGTTCGAATACGGGGACAGCACCGAGTTCCTCAAGTGGTCGCAGGGCAAGCCGACGGTCGTTCAGGCGGGCGACATCGCCGCCGGCGACTACGTCTGGATCCACGTCCGCGCGCAGCGCGGCTCGTCGCTCTCCGACATCGAGCAGACGGCTGCCGGCCTCGTCGGCGACCACGGCACGCAGCTGTACAGGCCGAACATGCCGCTCTATCTCTTCCGCGGCACGCTGGCCTCGGTGGGCAACGGGAGCGTCACCGTCGACGTCACGGGGGGGAACCATCGCGCGCTGCGCCTCCTCGTCGGAGGCTCCCGCACGCAGACGTTCGCCACCGGCGACGACACCATCTTCCTGCTCTGGCAGGGCAAGGTGCCGACGGTGGTCGACGCCTCGAAGCTCGTCGTCGGCGACCGGATCGTCGTCCGGATCCGCTCCGAGGCGGGGTCGAGCCTCTCCGAGGTCGAGTCGAGCCCGGCCCGCCACGTCGGCGACAAGGAGCCGGCGAGCGCGCAGTAGCCCTCCAAAACGACTGGTGCCTGCTCTGCTGCAGGCACCAGTCGTTTTACACCGTCCTTACGCGTATCTCCCGATATCGAGGCAAAGATATGACCATGACTCGCCGTAGGTTCATGTTCCTCGCCGTGACGCTCGTCGCGCTGAACAGCTTCTTCTGGCTCGCGACCACGGGGCTCGCGTTGCCGCACGCGATCGTCAACGAGTTCTTCGGCAACCGGCTCGTCCGCGCCGAGGTGATCTTGCAGTCGCCGAGCGGCGCGCAGGACTGGCGGATCGACCGCGGCGTGCTGACGGCGGTCGCGCCCACGTCGTTGACGATCCGCGAGGCCGACGGAACGAGCGTCTCGGTGCCGGTGGACGTGACCACCCGCATCCAGGGCAAGTCGCGGTTCTCGAGCGTCGCGAAGCTGCGCCCGCGCCTCCGCGTGGTCGTCTACCACCAGGCGAACGCGGCGGCGGCCCAACTCGTGCAGGTCGAGTCCGCTCGATAGCCAAAATACGGGCATGAGCGCCACGGCGACCGGGGGCGTCCTTCTCCTCGTCGAGGACGACGAGTCGATCGGCCGTCTCGTCAAGGCGTACCTCGAGCAGCAGGACGGCTGGCGCGT
>Ga0070683_100002852_pt1 | contig 13836 bp, 10 predicted proteins | sample KBSC713LmetaG_FD_64662 | JGI IMG/M metagenome (GOLD analysis project Ga0070683, IMG submission 64662) | Corn rhizosphere microbial communities from Kellogg Biological Station, Michigan, USA - KBS C7.1-3L metaG | ecosystem: Host-associated > Plants > Roots > Rhizosphere ...
GAGATCATCCCGGTCTTCGCGCGCAAGCCGATCTTCGGCTACAAGGCGGTCGCGTTCTCGACCGCGGGCATCGCGTTCTACTCGTGCCTCGTGTGGGCGCACCACATGTTCACGACCGGGCTCGGGACGGGCCTCGACTCGTTCTTCATGATCTCGTCGATGATCGTCGCCGTCCCGACGGGGGTGAAGATCTTCAACTGGATCGCCACGACCTGGCGCGGGAACATCCACTTCGACACGCCCATGCTGTTCGCGCTCGCCTTCATCGCGCTCTTCACGATGGGCGGCCTGTCGGGGATCTTCCTCGCGGCGTTCCCCGTGGACTGGCAGGTGAACGACACGTACTACATCGTCGCGCACTTCCACTACGTGCTCTTCGGCGGCTCGGCGTTCGGCTTCTTCGGCGGCCTCTTCTACTGGTGGCCGAAGATGTTCGGGCGGATGCTCGACGAGCGGCTCGGCAAGCTCTTCTTCTGGCTGCTCTTCATCGGCTTCAACATGACGTTCCTGCCGCAGCACATGCTCGGGCTGCTGGGGATGGTGCGCCGCATCTACACGTACAACCACGGCGGGCTCTGGGAGATCTACAACCTGGTCTCGACGATCGGTTCGGGCATCATGGCGGTTGCGGTGCTCGTCTTCCTGTGGAACGTCGTTCGAACCCACTTCCTCCGCCTCGGCGTGCGCGCGGGCAACGACCCGTGGCTCGCGGACACGCTCGAGTGGTACACGACGTCGCCCCCGCCGCCGCACAACTTCGACACCGTCCCCTACGTGACGAGCGCGCGGCCGCTGCGCGACCTGCGCCGGCGGCTCACGGAGCAGACGTGAGGACTCAGCCGGCACCCGGCACCGGCAAGGCCGGCGCGGTTTCCCGCCCGCGCGGCGGCGGCTTGACCGCCGACGCTTGCAGGCCCGGCCCGTGGCTGCGCCTGACGGCGCTGCTCGCGCTGGCCGGGACGGTGCTCGCCGTCGTCTCCGGCGCCGCGCACCTCGGCACGACGCACGAGCTCTTCGCGGCGCTCGTCGCGCCGCCGCTCGCGGCCCTCGTCGTGTGCGCCTGGCTCGCGCACCGCGCGCTCGCGCCGGCGGTGCTCGGCGCAGCGGCGCTGTTCGCGACGGCCGCCGCGATCCGCGGCGCGGCGCTGCACGCAACGATCGCCGCGCTCGCGCTCGCCGCGCTGGCAGTCGTCACGGTGCAGAGCTTCCGAGGCGAGCGCGTCGCCTGGGGTTCCTGGCGCGACTACGTGACGCTGACGAAGCCGCGGATCATGATCCTGCTGCTGATCACCGGCTTCTGCGGGATGATCGCCGGCGCGCGCGGCTGGCCAGGCACGACCACCGCCGTCGCCGCCATGGCGGGGCTCGCGCTCGCGTGCGGCGGAGCGAGCGCGCTCAACCACGTGCTCGACCGGGACATCGATCCGCTGATGGGGTCGCGGACGAAGCAGCGGCCGGTCGCCTCCGGGCGCGTGGCGCCGAGTCGCGCGCTCGAGTTCGGCCTCGCGCTGTCGGCGTTCTCGTTCGTCCTGCTCGCGACGACGGTGAATGTCCTGACGGCGTTCCTCGCGCTCGCCGGCAACCTCTTCTACGTGCTCGTGTACACGCGCTGGCTCAAGCGGACGACGACGCAGAACATCGTCATCGGCGGCGCCGCGGGCGCCGTGCCGCCGCTCGTCGGCTGGGCGGCCGGGACCGGTCACGTCGGCGTGGCCGCGTGGCTGCTCTTCGCGATCGTCTTCGTGTGGACGCCGCCGCACTTCTGGGCGCTCGCCATCCTGATCAAGGACAACTATGCGAACGCGAAGGTGCCGATGCTGCCGGTCGTGCGCGGGGATCGGGAGACGGCGCGGCAGATCCTCCTCTACTCCGCCGTGCTCGTCGCGGTCACGCTCACGCCGTGGGCGTGGGGCTCGGCCGGTCTCGGCTACGTCGCAGCCGCGCTCGCGCTCGGCGGCGCGTTCCTCTGGCTCGCCGAGCGGCTCCGCCGCGACACGACGCCTCGGCGGGCGATGCTCCTCTTCCACTACTCGCTCCTCTACCTGGCGCTGCTCTTCGCGGCGCTCGCCCTGGACGTGAGCCTCTGATGGATCCCGAGCTCGCACGCAGGAACAACCGGCTGGGCTGGCTCCTCTTCGCGCTCTTCTGGGTGGCCTTCGGCGCGACCTTCGCCGTGGCCTACCTGTACCTGCATTTCGACTGAGGGAAAAGGCTAAGGCTCGGCCATACGGCGGCCGATAGGCGCCGTGGAATGCTGCGCCGACTCCCGATCTTCGCCGCGGCGTGCGCGCTCGCGGGCGTCCTGGCCGCGCCGTCCCTCGCCGCCAACCCGCCGATGCGGCCGGGCGGCGTGCACAGCGTCAGCACCGCGCATTTCAAGGTCTGGTACGACAGCGACTCGACCCAGCAGGACTACACGACCCAGACGGAGGCGAGCGATCTCGCCGCCCTCGCGGAGAAGGCGTACGCGATCGAGACGGGCTGGGGCTTCCAGCCGCCGGTCGACGACGGGGACGGCCACATCGACGTCTACATCGTCGACCTGACCCAGTTCCCGGGCCTCGCGGGCGCGGCGTTCAACGATGCCGCCACCGCTCCGAGCAGCGGCTCGATCGACATCGGCCGCGCGCAGGTCGGCACGACCTGGGCGCTGCACACGATCGCGCACGAGCTCTTCCACCTGATCCAGTTCCGCTCGTGGGTGCCGCAGACCACCACCGACGATTGGCTGCTCGAGGGCGCCGCGGAATGGGCCGGCTACAAGGTCGACTCCTACAACCTCGTCTCCGGCACGACGGGGCCGATCGACCTCTCGCTCGACTGCCACGACGTCCTGTCCACGCTGAGCATGTGCGGCGCGGATGCGCACCAGAACGGCGGCTACTCCCGCTGGTCGTTCTACGAGCTGCTCGCCCAGAAGTTCGGCAACACCTTCGTCGACTCGGTGGAGGCGCAGGCGAATGCGCAGGGCTCGGCGCTCGCCGGGCTGCAGGCGGCGCTCGACGCGAAGAACGCGACGCTCTCCGACACGTTCACCGACTATGCCGTCCGCGAGATGGCCCACGGGTGGGGCATCTCGGCGCTCGACAGCGACCCGATCCCCGTCAGCGCCGGCCCGGTCTCCACCGGAGCCGCGACCGGCGCGATCCCGACCACGACCGTCTCGGTCGACCACCTCGCGGCGCGGATCCTCTCCTTCTCGCGCGGCGACGGGCACGCCGAGCACGCCTGCTTCAAGGCGACGTTGAGGCTGAACGTGGCGATCCCCGCCGGCACCGGCTCGCGCCCCTTCTGGCGCTGGTCGGCCGACGCGACGCCGACGGCGCTCGGCATCTCGGGCTCGAACGCGACGATCGACGTCCCCTGGGACACCTGCACGTGGTCGAGCGGCGCGGGCTACCTCGTGCTGCCGAACGCCTCGACGGACGTGGACGCCGCGAGCTTCACGGTGAGCGGCACGCTCACGGTGGACACGACCGCTCCCGCCACGCCCGGCGTGGCGCCCACCCCCACCACCCTCACCGGCCCGGTCGTGGCCGCCCCGACGTCGGCTGTCCCGCCGACGATCGACGTGCTCGCCCCGCTGCTCCTGCACATCTCCGCGTCGACGCCGAAGCTCCGGCTGATCGTCGCCTCGACCGGCGACGGCTCGGTGCATGTCACCCTCGGCCGCGTCGACCTGGGCACGCCGGCGGTGCGCATGGGCAACAACGACCTCCGCTTCGCCCTGCCGAAGTCGCTGCTCTCGGCGATCCGCCGCTCCACGGCGGCGGGCAACGTCCTGACCGTCACGCCCGTGGCGAGCTCCGGCACGGCGACCGGGCAGGCCGTCACGCGCCGCGTCGCGGTCACGCCCGCGCCGCCCAGGCACGGCAAGAAGAAGTAGCGTCGGTCCCCGTGGAGGGGATCTGGCTCGCGCGTCCGGAGGTGCCGCCTGCAGGCCGGCCGGTCGCGGTCAAGGACCTGCTCGACACCGCCGGGCTGACGACGACGTACGGCTCGGCGATCTTCGCCGACCACGTGCCCGACCGCAGCGCCGAGTCGGTCCTGCGTCTCGAGGCGGCCGGCTACGCGGTCGCCGGCAAGACGAACCTGCACGAGTTCGCGTACGGGATCAGCTCGCAGAACGCGCACTTCGGCACGGTCCCGAATCCGCGCTTCCCGGGCAGGCTCGCCGGCGGGTCGAGCGGCGGCTCCGCGGCCGCGATCGCCGCCGGCGAGGTCGAGCTCGCGCTGGGAACGGACTCGGGGGGCTCGATCCGGATCCCCGCCGCGTGGTGCGGGATCGTCGGCTTCAAGCCGACGTACGGCCTCGTGCCGGCGGACGGCTGCTTCCCGCTCGCGCCGAGCTACGACCACGTCGGGCCGATGGCGTCGACGGTGGCGGGCTGCGTCGAGTTGATGCGGGCCCTGACGCCCGGCTTCCGGCCGGCATCCCTCGACTCGCTCGCCGAGCTCCGCGTCGCCGTCGCCTGGCTCGAGCACGCCGACCCGCCCGTCGCGGCACGCGTCGCCGAGGCGGCGGCCCACGTCCCCCGCGCCACGCCGGTCGAGCTGCCGCTGCCCGACCCCGGGGAGAACGCGCTCTTCGCCCGCGAGGTGGCGGACGTGCACCGTGCGCTCTTCCCCGACCACGCCGACGAGTACGGCGAGACCGTCCGGACGAAGATCGAGCGCTGCTTCGAGGTGACCGACGCCGAGGTGGCGACGGCGCTCCGGCTGCGCGAGGAGTACCGGGAGCGCTGCGACGAGCTGCTCGCCGGCTTCGACCTGCTGCTCACGCCGACCGTCGGGTTCGTCCCGCCGCCGAACGACGTCGACGAGCGGGAGATCCGGCGCGGGACGATCCGGCTGACGTACCCGTTCGACCTGCTGGGCCGGCCGGCGCTCGCCCTCCCCTGCGGGACGGCCGAGGACGGCCTGCCCGCGTCGGTGCAGCTCGTCGGCGCCCTGGAGGCCGACGGGCTCGTCCTCGCGGCCGGCGACCTGCTCGCATCCCTCGTCTGAGGGACGGCTGCGGCCACCGCCGTGCCGAAAACGAGGGATAGGGATGCTGCGTCGCCTGACCATCTGCCTGCTCGCCGCGCTCGCGTGCGGCGCGCTCGCCGGGACAGCCCGGCCCGCTTCGGTCGCCCCGACGGGGCTGCACGGGTTCCTGCTCCGCGCCGACGAGCCCGCGCGCACGTCGTTCGCGCGCACGCCGTCGTTCGCGTGGAACCCGGTGCCCGGGGCCGACAGCTACGAGTTCCAGCTCTCGCTCAGCGACACGTTCCGCGACAACGCCGTCGTCTACGCCGACAGCAGCCTGAAGAACCCGGTCGAGGCACCGCCGATCGCGCTGCCGTGGATCAGCGGCGACCCGCACTCGCTCTACGCCCGTGTGCGCGCGGTCGTGAACGGCGTCGCGACCCCGTGGAGCGCGTCGTACGGCTTCGACATGGCGCCGCCCGCGCCGCCGGTGCCGCTCCCGAGCTATCCCGGCCTGCTGCGCTGGACGCCGGTCGAGGGCGCCGTCAAGTACGAGATCTGGTTCCCCGACGCGAACAACGAGCACGTCTTCACGACGACGAACGTCCTGGACGAGCGCGAGTTCTACGCGTTCCACCAGACGCAGAGCTGGATGGGCACCGTTCGCTGGCGCATCCGCGCCTGGCGCGCCGACCCGACGCCGGATCACGGGATCAACAACCTGCCGGCGACGAAGTGGGGCGCGTGGAGCCCGATCTACAGTTCGACGAACCCCGCGTACCAGGGCGGCCCGATCAAGCTGATCGGGACGGTCTCGGACGTCTTCTCGGACGGCTCGCCGGGCTCGCCCGCGCACCGGCTGATGCCCGCGTTCCTGTGGAGCGGCAACCAGACCGCCACCGGAACGCCCGCCGAGCTCTACCGCGTCTACGTCTTCACCGACAAGCAGTGCCTGAACCCCGTCTACGCAAGCCCCGCGGTCGCGTCGCCGGCCTACGCGCCGCGGCCGTTCGGCAGCATCGCGATGCCGGCGTCGGCCGAGGCGATCAAGGCGGCGCGCTCGGAGTACCTGCAGCCGGGAAGCGAGCCGCCGGCGAAGACCTTCGCGGGCGACCCGGTGACGGTCAACGAGTTCATGGCGCAGGCCTCGCCGACGACGTCGGCGCCGGGCGCCCCGGGCGGGTCGACGGCCGCCGCTCCGGCGCCCACGACCGGCACACCGTCGACGGGAGCGCCCGGCGTCAGCTTCCCCGACCAGATCGGCGCCCCGATCGACATCTGGGACACCGACTGGCCGCACAGCGGGTACTACTGGACGGTCATCCCGGTGTCGGTGCAGGCGCCCGACCAGCTCGCGACGAACGTCACGGGCGCCGTCGTCGCCGGCTCGGCCGACGTGTCCGTCGCGTCGACGCAGGGCTTCAAGCCCGGCGACCTCGTGACGATCGGCGTCGCGCCGACGCTCGACACGCAGCCGATTCTCTCGGTGAACGCCACGTCGCTGACGCTCGCCGGCAAGCTCGTCAACGCGCACTTCGCCGGCGAGCCGGTGATCCGCTCCACCGGGGCGTTCGAGTACCGCGACCTCGAGATGGCGCAGGACGTCTGCGCCTCCGGCCGCGTCGCCCGCTTCGGGAAGGACAGCGAGCCGTCGCTGACCGCCTCCAACGACCTCTTCGCAACGGGTCTCTCGTCGAACGGCCGCCTGACCTCGGCCGTGCACACGACGAAGTTCTACGGGCAGCCGCTCGTCTCGTGGACGCCGGCGCTCGGAGCCTGGGATTACGAGATCCAGTGGAGCACGCGCACGAAGCCGTTCACGCCGCTCGGCTCGCAGATGACGAAGTCGACGTCGTACGTCCTGCCGGTCACGCCGGGCACGTGGTACTACCGCGTCCGCGGCTTCGACTTCTCGCTGCCGAGCGGGTCGCAGCAGATGTCCTGGTCGGATCCCGCGAAGCTCGTCGTCTCGAAGCCGATCTTCAAGGTCGTCGGGGCCAAGCCCAAGAGGTCCGCGCCGGCGAAGACGAAGCAGCAGAAGCAGGCGCCGTCCGTCGCGACGAAGCGGATCTCCGGCACGGGCTTCACGATCGACGTGCCGACGACGTGGCAGCGCTTCACCGATCCCGGCTCGCCGGGCGCAGTGGGCTACCGCGACTCGACGCACACCGTGTCGGTCGAGGTCGACTCGGCGACGATCGCCTACCAGCAGGCCGCCGCAGCGGTCGTCTCGGCCTTTGCATCGCTCGGGGTCAAGGCGACCTCGAGCGACGTGCGACTGCCGGCCGGGAAAGCCGTCTACGTGAGCGCCTCCGTCAAGGACAAGTACGACATCGCATACCTCGTCCAGGGCTCGGTGAACACGTGGGTCGTGGCGTTCCACGTTCCGCAGAAGACCTACACGAAGAACCGCGCGTTGATCGGCAAGATCGTCGCGAGCTTCCGGCTGCGCTGACCGAGTAGCGTGCGGCGCATGAGCGTCGACCTCGAGCTCGCCCTCTCCCTTGCCGACGTCGCGGACGCGATCTCGGTGCCGCGCTTCCGGGCGGCCGACCTGCACGTGGAGACGAAGCCGGACTCGACGCCCGTGACGGACGCCGACCGCGCCGTCGAGCGCGCGCTGCGCGAGCGGCTCGCGCGCGAGCGGCCGCAGGACGGCGTGCTCGGCGAGGAGGAGGGCGATTCCGGCGGTTCGGTCCGCTGGTGCATCGACCCGATCGACGGCACGAAGAACTTCACGCGCGGGATCCCGGTGTGGGCGACGCTGATCGCGCTGGAGCGGGACGGCGAGGCCGTGTGCGGCGTCGTCTCGGCGCCGGCGCTCGGCCGCCGCTGGTGGGCGGCGCGGGGCGAGGGTGCGTACCGGGACGGCGAGCCGATCCGCGTCTCCGGCGTGCGCTCGCTCGCCGACGCGACCGTGTCGTGCTCCTACGCCGACGACCTGACCGCGCTCGAGCCGCACGTGCGGCACGCCCGCGGCTTCGGCGATTTCTGGCAGCACGTGCTCGTCGCCGAGGGCGCGCTCGACCTGGCCGTCGACGCCGAGCTCACGCGATGGGACTCCGCCGCCGCCGAGGCGGTGGTCGTCGAGGCGGGCGGCCGCTTCGAGGCCTGGCGCGGGCGCACCGCGTCGTCGAACGGGCTCGTCGACGAGGAGGCGCGCGCCCGCTGCGGCCGCTGATAGCAGGCAGCTACGTGGCGCGCACCGCGGCCTCGTAGACCGGGTCGCGGGCGAAGCGGTCGAGCTCGTCCGAGAGCACGTCGCTCGGCAGCGGCAGGTCGCCGGGCGGGAACGGCGCCGGGGAGCCGTCGAGGTCGATCCCCTCGAGCCGGTCCGCGGGAACGTGCTCGACGCGGATGTCGTCCCGCTCCAGCCGCGAGCGCAGCCAGCCGCCGATCAGCAGCGTCTGCGGCAGCGTCCCGTGCACCCGGACATTCGAGACCGACGCGATCTCCGGCCACAGGCCGGCGAGCAGCGAGCGCCAGCGCGACGTGCGCGCCCACGCGATGTCCGAGACCGCGGCGCGCTCGAACAGCTCGGAGAGGCGCTCGTACGCATGCGTGAGGTCGTCCTCCCATTCCGTGGAGTCGACGATCAACCGGTCGGCGACCTGCACGAGCTGCTCGAGCTCGGCCGCGCCCCACGGCGGCTCGCCGCGCCAGCGCAGGAAGACCGGCAGGTCGGAGATCAGCAACGGCTCCACGACGGACGCCGGGGCCTGCGCGCGCGGCCCGACGAGCCGCAGCTCGATCACCTCGGAGACCATGCGGCGGTCGGCGTCCGGCACCTGGAAGCTGACGAGCGACACCGAGGCGTCGAGGCGGCCGTCGCCCGCGTGCGGCTCGGGCACGAGGATCACCGTGCGCGACGGATGACGCTCGTCCATGCCGGAGAGCGCCTCCCGTGCCCGCTCCAGCCAGGCCTCCGGCACCCACGCGAGGTGCGTCATCACCGACGTGCGCATCCCGGGGTGCTCCTGCGCCGCCTCCGCTCGCAAACGCGCGAGCGCGGCGTCGACCTCGCCGAGGCGGATGCCCGCTGCGGACCAGCTCAGTGCCGTCGCCAACTGCGGCCGTCCCGGTGCAGGAGGTCGTCGGCGCTCGGCGGGCCCCACGACCCGGCCGCGTAGTTCGGGAAGCCGGGCCGGTCGCGCTGCCACGCCGAGACCATCGCGTCCACGAGCAGCCACTGCTCCTCGATCTCGTCCGCGCGGGTGAAGAGCGTCGCCTCGCCGAGCATCACGTCCAGCACGAGCCGCTCGTAGGCCTCCGGCATCCCGGTCCGGAACGCGCCGCCGTACAGGAAGTCCATGTGCACGGTGCGGATCTGCATCCCCTGGCCCGGCACCTTCGCGCCGATCGCCAACGAGACTCCCTCGTCCGGCTGCACGTGCACGAGCAGCACGTTCGGGCGCAGCCCGTCCCCCGCCGCCTCCTCGAACGGCGGGTGCGGCGCGCGCTTGAACTGGATCGCGATCGTCGTCTCCCGGCGCGCGAGCCGCTTGCCCATGCGCACGTAAAACGGCGTGTCCGCCCAGCGCCAGTTGTCGACGTACAGCTTCGCCGCGACGTACGTCTCGGTCGTCGAGTCCGCCGCGACGCCCTTCTCCTCGCGGTACGCGGACACCTCTTCGCCCTCGACGAAGCCGCGACCGTACTGGCCGCGCACGACCGACTTCGGGCCGGGCGTGTGCAGCGCCCGCAGCACCTTCACCTTCTCGTTCCGCACCGACTCGGACGTGAAGTCGATCGGCGGCTCCATCGCGGTCAGCGCGAGCAGCTGCAACAGGTGGTTCTGGAAGATGTCGCGGATCGCGCCCGCCGACTCGTAGTACCCCGCACGGCCTTCGATTCCGATCGACTCGGCGACGGTGATCTGCACGTGGTCGACGAACTGCCGGTTCCAGATCGGCTCGAAGATCCCATTCGCGAACCGCAGCGCCAGCATGTTCTGGACGGTCTCCTTGCCGAGGTAGTGGTCGATGCGGAAGATCTCGGACTCGTCGAAGTGCGCGCGCAGCAGCGCGGTCAGCTCCCGGGCCGAGTCGAGGTCGTGACCAAACGGCTTCTCGACGATCAGCCGCGTCCAGCCCTGCTGGTCCGTGCGCTTGCCGAGAGCCTCGACGATCGTCGGGAACGCGGCGGGCGGCACGGCGAGGTAGTAGACGCGGTTGCCGCCGAGATCCTTCTCCTTCTCGCAGCGCGCGATCATCTCCTCCAGCCGGTCCTCGCCGCCGTCGTCGGCGAAGTCGGTGGAGACGTAACGCATCGAGCCGGCGAGCTCGTCCCAGACGTCCTGCCGGAACTCGTCGCGCGCGTGGTCGCGCACCGCCTGCTGCATCTCGGCGCGCCAGGAGTCGTCGTCGCCGGCGGTGCGGGCGACGCCGACGATCGCGAAGCGGACCGGCAGCAGACGCCGGAGCATCAGCGCGTACAGCGCCGGCATCAGCTTCTTGTGCGTGAGGTCGCCGGACGCGCCGAAGATCACGAGCGTGCACGGGTCCGGCGTACGCCGGAGCGAGAGGCCTTCTTCGAGCGGGTTCTCTCTCTCCGTCAGTGCGATCGCGGGTCCTCCGACTGCGCCTCGGCCTTCTCCATCGCGCGGATCGCGTGCCCGCCGAACTGGTTGCGCAGCGCGGCCGCGACCTTGGCCGCGAAGTTGATCTCGTCGCGGGACTGGAAGCGCGCGAACAGCGCCGCGCTGATCACCGGCGCGGGCACGTTCTCGGCGATCGCCTCGTGGATCGTCCAGCGGCCCTCCCCGGAGTCCTCCACGTACGGCGCGATGTCGGAGAGCTCGTTCCCGTGCTCCTCGAACGCGGTGTGCAGCAGGTCGAGCAGCCACGAGCGGATCACGGAGCCGTAGCGCCAGATGCCCGAGAGCTCGTGCAGGTCGACCTCGAACTCCGAGTGCTCGATGATCTCGAAGCCCTCGGCGTACGCCTGCATGATCCCGTACTCGATCCCGTTGTGGATCATCTTCGTGAAGTGCCCGGCGCCGGACGCGCCGACGTGCGCGTAGCCCTTCTCGGGCGCGAGCGCTTCGAAGATCGGCTCGAGCCGGTGCACCGGCTCGTCGTCGCCGCCCACCATCAGGCAGAAGCCGACCTCGAGCCCCCAGATCCCGCCCGAGACGCCCGCATCCACGTACCGCAGGCCGTGCTCCTGCGCCTCGCGGTAGCGCCGCTGGGAGTCGCGGAAGTTCGAGTTGCCGCCGTCGACGATCGTGTCGCCCTGGTCGGCGAGCTGGAGCAGATCGTGGAACACGCCCTCGGTGACCTCGCCGGACGGCACCATCATCCAGAACGCGCGCGGCGCGTCCAGCTGCGCCTTCAGCTCCTCGAGCGACGCCGCCGTCCGCGACTCCACCTTCGGGTCGTACGTCCGGACCTCGTGGCCGTGCTCGCGCAGGCGCTCGGTCATCCCGTTGCCCATGCGGCCCAGCCCGATCATTCCCAGTTGCACGGTGTCTACAGCTCCTCGAGATCGATGCGCGCGACGCGGCGGCCGCGCTCCTGCAGGCTCGCGTAGTCCCCCGCGGCCTGTGCGCGGATCAGCCGGCGGAAGCCGAACGGCTTGCCGGGAATCGGGATCTCCTCGCCCGGGTCGTCCACGACCTGCAGGAAGAGACCCGTATTCGGGCCACCCTTGTGCAGCTGGCCCGTCGAGTGCAGATAGCGCGGGCCGTAGCCGTGCGTGACGACGAGGCCGCTGCGGCGGCGCAGCTTCCGCACGAGGTCGGCGATGCGCCGGTCGTTCTCCGTGTTCGGCTCCACGAACGCCTGCACGCACACGTAGTCGCCCTCGCGCGCCTGTCCGAGCAGCTCGTCGATCGAGCTCTCCGGCCGGACGTCCGGCTCGACGCCGGTGGCGAGCACCTCGTTCGTCTTGTCCTTCGCGGCCTGCACGTCCGGCTGGTCGAACGGGTTGATCTCGAGGTAGTGGCCGGCGACGGCGACCGCGAACTCCCAGCGGAAGAACTCGCCGGCGAGGTTGTACGGGTCGGCGATCTGCGGCTGTGCGCCCTGCCGGTCGGGGCCGTCGGGCGACTCGCCCGGCGCGGGGACGAGCCCCTTGCCCTGCTTGCCGGTCGACTCGGCGATCAGCTGCTCCGCCCAGAGCCCGAAGCCGCCGTCGGTCTCCTGGATGCAGATCTTGTCCCGTCCCTCCTGCCACCCGTGGCCGAACTGGCGGCCGAGCTCGTACCCGGGGTTGCCGTCGTCGCGGCCGCAGAGCTCGGCCATCCGCATCGCGTTGCCCAGGAAGCGCTCGAGGTCGATGCCCATCAGCGAGGCCGGCACCATGCCGAACGGCGAGAGCGCGGAGTAGCGGCCGCCGATCGTCGGCTCGCCCGCGAACACGTGCCGGAAGCCTCGCTCCTTCGCCTCCCGCTCCAGGTCGGAGCCGGGGTCGGTGATCGCGACGAAACGGTCGCCGCGCTTGCCGGTGCGCTCCCAGAAGTAGTCGGTGTGCGAGCGCGTCTCGAGCGTCCCGCCCGACTTGGAGGCCGAGAGGAAGAGCGCGTTCCCGACGTCGACCCTCGCCTCGAGGGCACGGATCGCCTGCGGATGCGTCGTGTCCAGCACGTGGAAGCTCTCGACCCGGAACGTGCGCCGCAGCACCTCGGGCGCGAGGCTCGAGCCGCCCATCCCGAGCAGGACGACGGCGTCGAAGCCCTCCTCGGCGACCGCGTCGGCGACCGCGACGAGCTCCGCGACGCGCTCGCGCATCCGGTTCGGCTCGTCGAGCCAGCCGAGCCACTTCGCCTCGTCGGCGCCCGACCAGACGGTCGGGTCGCGCTCCCAGATGCGGCCGATCAGGTCCCGGCGGTCGGTGGGCATCGGCTACCGGTGCCTCATGCTGCGGCGAGCTCCCCGCGCTTCGACCGCACGCCTTCCATCAGCTCGGCGAACGACTCCGCGAACTTCTGCACGCCCTCGAGCTCGAGCGTCTCCACGACGTCGTCGTAGTCGACGCCGACCGCGGCGAGCTGTTCGAACACCTCGTGCGCCTCGCCGACGCCCTCGAGCACCGTGTCGCCGCGCACCTCGCCGTGGTTCTGGAAGGCGCGGATCGTCTCCTCGGGCATCGTGTTCACCGTGTGCGGGCCGATCAGCTCCTCGACGTAGAGCACGTCGCGGTACTCCGGGTTCTTCGTCGACGTGGACGCCCACAGGCAACGCTGCGGCGTCGCGCCCTTGCTCTCGAGGAACTCCCAGCGCGGACCGCTGAACGCCCGCTGGTAGTGCTCGTACGCGAGCTTCGCGTTCGCGATCGCGAGCTTGCCGCGCAGCGCGAGCGCCTTGTCGCCGCCGATCTTCTCGAGCCGCTTGTCCGCCTCGGTGTCGACGCGGGAGACGAAGAAGCTCGCGACGCTGTGCACCTCGGACGGCGTGCCGCCCGACGCGACGAGCCGCTCGAGCCCGCGCAGGTACGCCTCCACGACCTCCTTGTAGCGCTGCAACGAGAAGATCAGCGTCACGTTGATGTTCTTCCCGTGGGCGACGCAGTCCTCGATCGCGCCGAGGCCGGGCTTCGTCGCCGGGATCTTCACGTAGAGGTTCGTCTTCTCGATCCAGCCGAACAGCCGCATCGCCTCGGCGAACGTGCCCTCGCGGTCGTACGCGAGCGTCGGATCGACCTCCCACGAGACGTATCCGTCCTGCGCGTTCTCCTCGTGTGTCGGCGCGAGCAGGTCGGTGGCGACGTCCACGTCCCGCGCGGAGAGCTCGAGGAAGATCTCCTTCGGGTCGTCCTGCTCCTCCAGGAGCTCCTTCAGCTGCTCGTCGTAGGCGCTCCCCTTCGAGATCGCCTTCTGGAAGATCGTCGGGTTCGAGGTGACGCCGACGACGGCGTCCTCCTCCATCA
>Ga0070683_100002853_pt1 | contig 13835 bp, 10 predicted proteins | sample KBSC713LmetaG_FD_64662 | JGI IMG/M metagenome (GOLD analysis project Ga0070683, IMG submission 64662) | Corn rhizosphere microbial communities from Kellogg Biological Station, Michigan, USA - KBS C7.1-3L metaG | ecosystem: Host-associated > Plants > Roots > Rhizosphere ...
CTCAGCGGGCCCGGCACCCACCTGCGGTGGCTGAGCGACGTCTTCGCGGTGCCCCCGCAGATCCCGCTCGCGACGGTGCTCTCCATCGGTGACCTGCTCATCGTGATCGGGATGGTGGCGTTCGTCTACCGGGTGTGCACGCCACGGACCGGGGTTTCATCCCGGCACGTCTTGGAGCCTCTGAGGTCGGCGCCGTTCCGGCGGGTGATCGCCGGCCGCGTCGTCTCCACTCTGGGGGACTGGCTGACGCAGGCCGCCGTCGTCACCTGGATCTACAGCACGACCCGCTCGACGGCGATGGTCAGCGCGTTTCTGGTCATGCGGATGCTCGGCTATGCGCTGGGAGGATTCGCCTCCGCACCGCTACTCGACCGCATGCCCGGGTTTCGGACGCTGTCCATCGTCGAGACCGTGCGCGGACTCTGCGCAATCGCCATGATCCCGTTCGCATCGACAGGTGCGATCTGGCCTGCGATCGCGCTGTGCACTGTGTCGTCGTTCCTGGCGTCGGCCACGAGCCCGACCGCGCAGGGCCTGATTCCCGATGTGCTGCGGGGCGACCAACTCCAGGCGGGGAACGCGATCCACCAGGTGTCGCGGTCGCTGACGTCGGTCGTCGGGGCCGCAGCGGGCGGGTTCGTCGTCGCGGTGTTCAGTATTCAGGCGGCGCTTGTACTCGATCTGGCGACATTCCTGGTTGCCGCGCTCATCTATCGCAGATTCGCCTCCCAAGGAAGCGGCTTCGCCGATGCGGGCGCCGACGTCGTGACGGCGGGACGGCGCGAGCTGGCGCGCGCCATGCTGACAAACCGAGTCGTGCTCACGCTGGCCGCCTCGTTCACGCTGGCCACCGCGGCGATCGGCATCATGAACTCCGCATCGTCCCAGGCGTTCGACGACCGGCTCGGAACCGCCCACGCCTACGGCTACATCGTCGCCGCCGTCAGCGTCGGGTACGTCGCAAGCGAGATCCTCACCGGCTACATGCGCAGCCAGAGCGTGGCCCGCCGATCGGTTGGCCTGTCATTCATCGCAACAGGCGGCGCCATGTACCTCCTGTCCCACGCCACGACCGCACCCATCGCGTATCTCGCGCTCTTTCTCTTCGGCGCGAGCGACGGAGTCACCGAGGTCGTCCGCGACAGCCTGATCCAGGTGACGACGCCGCGCAACGTCCGAAGTGGCGTTTTCGCCATGACAAACTCGGTGCAGACGGCAGGGATGATCGTCGGTCTCGCCCTCGCCCCGCTCGCAACCGCCGCCTTCACTACCGGCGCGGTCCTGCGGATCGTGGCCGCCGGCTGCGTCGTGAGCGGGATCGTGGCGGGGGTCGGGTTGATGGGCACGCCGCGCGGATCCGATCAGCTGGTCGCGTCCGTTCCCGATATGCACCGCGAGGACCCGGCGGACCTGGCCATGGCGCCGTCGGCATGAAGACGGCGGAGTCACACATGAATCATGCCCTCCGGCACTCCAGGCTGATGCTCGGTCTGATCACGCTCATCACCGCCGCGGTCGCTACCGCGCAGGCCTCGACGCCTCAGTGGGCGATCTACGGCTTGGGATCCCTCTACCTGGTTCCCGTCATTCTGTCGGCGATTAGCTCGGGGCCGCGCGCGGCGGTCTCGATGGGAGCACTCGCGGCAGTGGTCTCGACCGTCCTGGCGGCTGGCGACGCATCGTTCGACCAGCGCGCCGTAGTGCTCGGCGTAACCTTCAGAGGCATCGGCTACATCGGCGTCGGGGCTCTGGTGGCGCTCTATGCACGCTCGCTTCATCGCCTCGCGTATGAGGACGTCCTGACGGGCCTTCCGAATCGCCGCGCCTTCTTCGAGTATCTCTCCAACCAACTGTCAGAGCGCCATGACATCACGGTGCTCGCCTGTGACGTCGACGACCTGAAGGGGATCAATGACCGAGAGGGCCACGCCGCTGGCGACGCGGCGATCTGCGCGGTGGCACGAGACTTTGTGGACGCCCTCGGCCCCTGCGCGTTCGTCGCTCGCGTCGGCGGAGACGAGTTCCTGGCCGTCGTGCACTCCCTGCCGCCGGCCGGACTCGTGATCCCAGGCGCCTCGCTGGGAACGGCCGGGCAGGTCGGCGGTTCTCTCAACCTCGATCACATCGTCGCGAGGGCCGACGCCGACCTTTACCGCGCAAAGCAGCGACGACACGCGCCCGATTCGGCCGTGGAGACGCAGGCCGCCTAGTCCGTCACTCAGTGCGTCCGCCCACCGGGCTGGCGCACTCAACCATCTGCACGTCCGTCAGCGCCGGCCGGCGCACATCCCGGTCTTGAAAACCGGGATGCGGCGCGGTGTGACGCTTCCAGACGTCCTCGGCCGCACCTGCGCATACCCGTTTGGTTGAGCACAACCGAGGGCTCTAGGCATCGAACGTACGTGGGCCGGCGAAGGTGTGCGACCCGAAGTTCACCCGCCTCCGAGAGCACCACGCGCTGGAAACGCGTTCACAACGCACGCGATCCGAGCGCGCAGTTGGTGATGTATCAACCGCGGAGGCTGCCCACCGCGACGTCAGCGCTCGACGATTGTCGTACCGTTCCGGCGGTTGGCAGCCGCCGTCCAGATGAGAGAAAACACTAGGCCGAGCACGCCAGCAACCATCAGTACGTCGCCCACGACGTTCCAGTTGATGTGGGCCGTGTGCAGGGTGACTGCGAACCGGAGAATCGCGCCGGCTGCGATCAGGATGATGGAAGTTCCAATGCCCATGTCTGCCCCTTAGACCCGACGGCTCGCCATGTTGCGCCAGATAAACAGCGCCAACGCGATGATCGCAAGAATTATCAGAATTGTAATCAGCACAAGCTTCCCTTTCTTCGAAGTGATTCAGCGGCTAAGTCTCTTGCGGAGGCCGCGATAGGGTACGTAGGCCAATGCCGGCCGCCGCAAGTCCGACGCCGAGCCCGGTCACAACGACGAGGTTCAGACCGGTGAACGGAAGGCCACTCTGGCCCGCACCACCTGACTGCTGGCCGAGCACGGCGCCGTACTGATTGTCGGCCGGAGTGGTGTCGGCTGCTTGGGCCGGGGAGGCGGCGAAGAGCGCGAACCCTATCGTCGCCACGCCGATCAATCTCTTGACCGACAGAATATGCGTGTGTGTTCGTGTCTGCATCGCAAGTCCCGTCGCTCGATTACTGCATGACGTGGATACCCATCTGGTCGCGGCGCCAACCACCACGTGGGATGTGACGCTATCCAGCTCAGTCGGAGAAGGCGGCTCCGACCGTCGACCTCCGGCCGGTTCCTCGGCCACCCGAGGCCCGCCACGCTCGCCAGCCAACGGGCCTCGGGGCCCCACGATGGCACCAGCGCCCGGGAAGAGGCAGCCGAGTTCGGCGGTCTTGTGAGGCATCCCGATCACCCGAGGAGGAGATCCCGATGTTTCGCATCAAGCACGTCATCCCGACCGTCGCGGTGACGCTCGCGACCGCTGCACTCGTCACACCAGCTGTACAGGCGAGGCCCGTCACCGTCCCGCCGAGCGCCGAGTCGTCCAACGCGGCCGCAATCGCGAAGGCCGTGCAGCGGACGCACCGCGACCTGGCGGCGAGTCCGACCGTGGGCGCCTCGCGCGAGATCGTCCACGACACGCCGCTTGCCAACCCCGTCGAGCCGAAAGTGGTCGCGACCGGTCGGACGACCCGGATCTCGGGCGGCGCCGACTGGTGGACATTCCCAGTGATCGGCGCCATCGCACTGGGCCTCATCATCATGATCGCCGGCGAGCAGATCCTCGTTCGCCTGCGCGGGCAGCTCGTTCGCCAGCGCGGACAGCTCGCCACGTAGTCACCAGTCAGCCGCGTAGCGTTGGGGGTGGTGCCTGCCGCCACCCCCAAACGTCCTGCCGACGAGGGAGCGGCGGCGGCCCTACGAGGATTGGAGCAGATCGCTCACCGGCACATTTGTGCCGGTTGAAGCGAAAGAACACCGCAGCGGGATAGTTGGCCGCGCACCTCAGAAGGAGGACCGGGCCATGAGCGCGACCTACCTCCGCAGCAGACGATGGAGGTTGGCGGTGACAGCGCGCCTCCGGGCCTCGTGCACCATTCGACGGCCAGAGCCGAAAAACCTGGACTCACACAGGTGACTCAAGTGAACACCGAATGGCGTCGAGCGCCGCGTCGACCGCCTCGTCCAGCGTCATCCCGACTCCGGCCTCCTCCGCAGTGGCCCACTCGTCCGTTTCGCGGAGCGGGTCGAGGAACCGCCGGTCGACCAGCACGTCGGCGCCGCTCAGCGCGAGCCCGTGAGTCCGGCTGGCCTCCTCCGCTGCTCTGCGGAGGATGCCGGCCTGTCGGCCGTCGCTCCGGGCCGCCATAAGCCCGGCCACCGACGCGAGCGCGCTGAGCACCGTCGGCGTGTCGCCCACTTGGCGGCCACCCACGAGCGCCGCCGAGAGATGCGCAGACGCCTCGTCAAGTGACCCGTCGAGCAGGGCGGCGACCCCCATACCCTGATGGTGCGACGGCAGCCGGCCGCGATCGCCCAGCTCCTCCGCGAGTGCGAGAGCTGACTCGAAGAGCGTCCGCGCTCGCGGATATTCCCCCGAGAGGAGCGCCGCGCCTCCGAGGTTTCCCTGCAGGATCGCGAGGTCGCGGAGGTCGCCCGCGGCCCGGAGGAGCGCGACTGTCTGCTGGAAGAGCGCCTCGGCCTCCGTCCGGTCGCCGAGCTCGTACCTGCCGATGGCGAGGATGTTCAGCCCGAACGCTTGCATCGCGTCGTCGCCCGCCTCCATGGCGGCGGCGACTCCGGCTTCGGCGAGTTCGACGGTTTGCTCGAAGGCGCCTTCAAGCATCGCGATGCCTGCAAGCTGGCTGAGTGCACGCGACGTCACTCGCGCGTCGCCCGCCTGTCTGGCGAGATCGAGGCTCGAAGCTGTGAGGTCGCGCGCCTGGTCTGGATCACCGCTGTGGTACGCCGCCAAGCCGGCGGCGAGCGACGCCTTCGCACGGACACCGACCGGCACAGCATCCGCGCGGCGGAGCCCCTCGCCAAGCCACCCGCCGACCTCTGCGTATGCCCCGCGGGAGTCCCAGAAATCGAGGAGCGCCGACGCGATACGAAGTGCGACCTCGGGGTTACCGCCGGCGAGAGCTGCGGACACCGCAGCGCGGATGTTGTCGACCTCCTGGCCGAGCCGCTCCAGCCACATCACCTGGCCGTGCGCGAGCAGCGATCCCTCCGCCTCCTCGGCCAGTTCGAGGAAATGGGCGGCGTGGCGCGTCTCCTGCTCGGCCAGCTCGCCCATCTCCGAGAGCGCTTCGTGAGCGTATTCGCGGATCGTGGCGAGCATCCAGAACCGGGCCATTCCTGCTGCGTCCGGGCGCTGCATGACCAGGCTCTTCTGAACGAGCGACTCGAGCACGCCGGCGTCCGCGGAGCACACCGACTCCGCAGCGTCGAGACCGCAGCCGCCCGCGAACACGGACAGCCCTCGGAAGAGCCGCTGCTCCACGGGGTTGAGCAGCTCGTAGCTCCAATCGATCGTCGCCCGGAGCGTCCGCTGCCGGACGGGGAGATCTCTGCCACCGCCGGTCAGGAGTGGCAGGCGGGGTTCGAGGCGTCCAAGCAGCGACTTCGGAGGCAGCAGTCGCACCCGCGCCGCCGCGAGCTCGATCGCCAGCGGCAATCCGTCCAGCCGCCGGCAGATCTCCTCGGTTGCGGGGTCGCCAGCGAACCCGGGGTCAACCGCCCGCGCCCGGTCGCAGAAGAGGTCGACCGCGGCGGCGTTGTCGAGCGGAGCGAGCGGATACTCGTGCTCTGCGGCGATCCGGAGCGGCTCCCGGCTCGTCGCGATGACGCTCAACCCCTCCGCTGCAGAGACGAGGTCGGCGATATCGGGCGCCGCCGCGACGACGTGCTCGAGGTTGTCGAGCACGAGCAGCATCCGGCGCAGTCGGAGATGCGCGACGAGCGTCTGGACTGCCGGTGCCGCCGGGCTTTCTCGGACGCCGAGTGTCTGGGCGATCGCCGGGATGACGAGTCCGGCGTCGGCGAGTGGGGCAAGCCCGACGAAGAACACGCCGTTCGGGAAGTGTTCGACGAGCTCAAGCCCGGCCTGCACGGCGAGCCGCGTCTTCCCCACCCCGCCGGCCCCGGTCATTGTCAAGATCCGCGCATCGCCCGAGCGGATCCGGGTACAGACGTCGCCGAGCTCATGATCCCGGCCGACGAGACGGCGCGCGGGCGCGGGGAGATTCGTGTTCGAGATCGTCCGCAGCGGCGGGAACTCGGCGCCGAGGCCGGGTCCGTTGAGCTGGTAGAGCCAGACGGGCTCGGTGATGTCCTTGAGCCGGTGCTCACCGAGGTCGGTCAGCCTCGCGTCCGCCGCGCCGAGCGCGTCTGCGGTCGTGCGTGACACCACCACCTGTCCGCCGTGACCGGCTGCCGCGATCCGAGCTCCGAGATGCACGTCCATGCCGACGTATCCCTCGTGCGTCACTGTGGGCCGGCCGGTGTGCACGCCCATCCGCACGCGGACGGGCCCGCGCGCGAGAGCTCGCTGGGCGTCAGCGGCTGCAGCCACTGCGTTCCCGGGCCGTGCGAACGCGACGAAGAACGCGTCGCCTTGCGTGTCGACCTCGACGCCTGAGTGGCGCTGAAAGGCGTCGCGGATGCATCGCCGGTGGGCCGTCAGCACGTCCGCATAGCCGTCGCCGAGGTCATGCAGCAGCCTGGTGGATCCGTCGATGTCCGTGAAGAGCAGCGTCACCTCGCCTTGTGGCAGCCGATGCATTTGGACAGGATCTCCCGTGGCCGGCCGGGGCGCAAGCAGCTTCACGTCACAGTTGGTACATTTGCTCGACGCCGGTCGTGGGGGCCGGCGGCGAGCGAGGGGGGAAGGCAATGCGGAGGTTTGCGATCCTGGCCGTCGTCGGTGTGGCAGTGACCGCCGGCGTGGCGATCCGGGTGGCCACGAGCGACGCCGGGTGGCACATCCTGAGCGAGACGGCCATCAACACGAAGAAGCTCTGTCGCGACGGGCTCACCTACACCTGGGCGAGCGGCCAGACCGACGTGAAACCGCCCGGCACACGGCCGGTGGGCGACCCGCGCTGGGTCGGACCGATCGACCTCCTGGTCCAGAGCGGCGACTCCAGCCTGCCGCCGGACGAGGGCTCGTGGGAGAGCCAGCCAATGGCCGGCGCGGACGTCTTCACCGCCGGATACGCGCCTGTGAAGCACCAGCTGACGACCCCCGCCTCGTGGTACCCGTACAGCCATTCGGGTGTGGTGCCGTTCCGTGATCCGCTGACCCCGGTGTCGCAGTCGGTGAGGATCGACACCCAGCCGAACGGCAACGATGCCAGCGAGGTGTTCCTGCCGGTGGACAGCTGCTTCCTCTTCGGTCCGATCGATGTCGCACCCGGCGATGCGTCGAACGGCGTGGACCTGTCGCCCGGCTCGAGCGTGGTCGTCGCACTACTTTCGACCAGCTCGTTCAACGCATCAAAGGTGTCGGCCTCCTCGGCGAAGTTCGGACGCACGGGGACCGAGGCCGCCCCGACGGCGTCGGCAAAGATCGACGTGAACGGCGATGGACGGAATGACCTACGCGTCACGTTCGCGGTCGGCGAGACGGGTCTCGACTGCTCGACCGGCTCAGCCGAGCTCAGCGCAACCGACCCCGGAAGCAAGAAGACGTTCTACGAGAGCGACACGGTGACGCCGGCGCCCTGCTGACGAGCGTCCTCCGCGCTGATGTATGACATGCGCCGCGCCGTATTCGGAGGGCGTCGCTCGCGTGGATTTGACGGCACACACGGAAGTCGGAGGTCGCGCGTCGCGCGGGGCGCTGTGGATCGGCCCGCAGCATCAGGGCGGGGCGGCTAAGACCTGCTTCTGTCTCGGTAAACGACGGTAAGGACGCATCAACCCGCCTTCCCGTTGACCTTACGGGGACTTTGACCGTCAGGTCGACGCCTGTAGGGTGCACCTTGACCCGCAGTGGCCGTATCCAAGCCAGCTCTAGAGCGCGCTTACCTCCAATCCGTCGATGTTCACCGGCTTGCCGGTGCTGGTGACGTCGATCCGAGCTGTACCGCTTTGCTGGGTCGCAAACGCCGGGATCTTGAAGACCCGCTTGGTGGTGCCGGGTGAGGCCTGAAGCGAGATCTTTTTGATGACGACGCCGTTCCACAGCACGCGCACGCTGCCGCAGGTCGGGCAGGTGCGTGCGACCAGCGCGAGTTGCTTTGCCACCACCGGCGAGGACCGCAACGCGGCGTTATGTGCTGTGCTGCTGGTGCTGGTGTTGCGATAGAAGCCGCTCGCGGACGTGCTCCGCGTCCACGCCCCGGCGGCGATCGCCAGCTTGGGATCGTCGACCGGGACGACACCGCAGCGGCCTGGTGAGAACAGGCCTCCGTTTCCGGCCCGGTCACGCGCCAGGACGCGGAAGCAGTAGGTGTTCCCCGGAGAGCCGGGGAACGTTCCGGACGTGGCCATGGTTCCGATCAGCCAGTTCGTGAACGCTCCGAAGAGGCCGCTGACGGCCGGCGCCGAGCTGACCTGCGTGTCGAAGCTGGCGACGCCGGACAGGTCATCGCTCGCCGACCACGCGACCGGGATAGTGGTCGACGTGAGGAACCTGGCCGGCGCTGTCAGGATCGGCACCGACGGTGGGGTGCTGTCCTTCTGGACGGTGACGGACTTCTGCAGCTCGACGTTTCCCCAGTTGTCGGTGGCGAAAAAGCTGACGGTCGTGAAGCCATCCGTGGTGATCGGCACCGTTGCGGAGTTGCCATCAACCGTGGTTGGTGGGATCGGGTTCGCGCCGCTGGCCATGAACGTGATCCGACGGACGCCGGCGTTGCCGCCGTCGATCGCGTTCAGCTGTACGCTCACGTTGGTGGTGTTCCATCCGTTCGCGTTGGCCGGCGGGGAGAGCGTCGCGGTGGTGAGCGGCGCCAGGGTATCCATCGGTTCGCGGGTGACGCTGATCTCGGTTCCCCACGTGTTTGGCGCGGTGACGAACTCGCCTCCGATCCAGATGCCGACCGCGTCCGGGTCGCGACTGGCATCCAGGTAGTCACCCCAGCGGTTGCGTCCCCGGCTGTCGAGCTGGAGGTACGTCGCGGCGCCGCCACGTTGGACGGTCTCGGCACCGGTGCAGGACGTGCAGCTGCTCGACTTGGGGATGTCGACGAAGCGCGACTCGGCGTTGATCGTCGAGCTGGAGGACGAGTACACCATGTCCTTCTCGTGGTCGATCCGGGAATCCGCAGCCGGGTAGTAGCGGTCGATGCCGGCCGACCCGAGCACCCAGTCGTTCACAAGCGGCATGGTCGGATAGCCGGAGATGTCCCACTCGGTGAACGCCACCGCCGAGTTCGTGCCGAAGGCGGTGTTGTGGCCGACGAACATGGTTGGAAAGTCGAACACCGCATACAGCAGGCGGCTGTCGCCCGTATCGATGGCTTGCACACCGCCCGGCTGGGTCGCTGAAGGCGGCGGGCTGTAGTTGTTGACCTGGCGTTCGGCGACGTTCAGAGTCGGGCCGACGGCGTCGCCGTTGCAGCATTCCAGCTGGTTTGTGATCCGGTAGACATGGATGTCGTTGCCGTTCCCGCCGCTGCCCTGGCTCGCCGCCAGGAACACGCCGTCGCTCGCCACTGCGTTATGCATGGCGGCAGGCTGCACCGTGAACACGTGGTTCAGGCCGAGCGGGCCTTCGCGCAGGTCGACGAAATCCCAGAAGAAGCAGCAGCCGCCCCCGCCCGACAGCTGCGACGCCGAGAAGGTGCGGACCTTGACGTACGAGAACGCCGTCGGCGTGGACGCGACGAACATGTTGCACGTCACCTCGATCGTGTCCCGCGAGTAGCCGAGGTGCGGGTAATCACACCAGTTCGTCGTCGGCGTGCTTCCGTCGACGCGGGCGTCGAACCCGAACAGCGACCAGCTTCCGCCGGCGTCCTTCGTGTTCGACACCGCGATCAGCATGGTCGAGCGGGCCGCCCCGTCGTTTCGGGTCGAATAGGAGATGACGAACCGCTGCAGGTACTCGTCGAAGACGACTTGTGGGTCAAACGGCGTGTCGGTTGCGACCGTCCCCAGTGAAGCGAAGAACGCGGTCGGAGTCGACGTCGATACGGTGGTTCCGTTCTTGTTGAAGATGGTGATCCGCCCGTTGACCGCCTCGACGATCTGGAACGGCCCGGCCGCCATCTGCACATCCGGCGGGATGAACCCGCTCTGAAGCTCGTTGATGCCCGCAAAGTCGGGGTCTCCCGCCGCCTCCGCCGCGGCGTCGCCGCCTACTACCTTCACGCGCGGCGCACCCGCCGTGCCAGACCCGCGCTCTGCAAGCGCCTTGGCGGCCATGCCCTCAGGCGTCATCCCCGGAGCCGGCACGGATCCACGCGGCGCCTTCATATGCTTGGACAGCCGAGCCGCAGCCGCGAAGCTCGGCAACGTGGCGCGGGCCACCGCACCATGTCCGCCAGCGCTTCGGAACGCACCGGCGTTCATGGGCGAAACCTGGTAGTGGCGCACGGACATGCCGTGCCCGCTGGCGCTCGCCGTCGCCGCGCACACCAGCACGGCAACGCCGATCGAGATGGATGACCGACGCCCCATCGGACCTCCTCTGCTTTGGCGTGGCTCCCCGTACCAGCCGCGCAAGGATCGAACCCGCGACGCTACCGCACAACCCGCACGGCCGCAACCGTCCGCTTAGTGACGCGAAGCGGCGTCCCGACGGGGCTGCATCACGGCGTCTGCCTTCTCCCGAGTCCGGGTGCGGCATGAGGGTATCCCGCTCGCGATCGACGCCGAAGCTGTCTACATCGGAACGGAGCGCTGGGAGACCCGCCTTCCGCGGCTGCGAGGCCGCCGCGGTTGCCTTCGAGGCGAGTGCGTTCTAGCCTCGTCGCCTAGTGGCGACGTGTGAGGCATGCGGCCATGCGAATCGCGACGGTGCCCGGTTCTGTGAGCGGTGTGGCGCTCGGCTTGAGCGTGCGGCGCCGCAGCGTGAGCAGCGCAAGGTCGTGACCGTCGTGTTCTGCGATGTGACCGGGTCGACGGAGCTTGGGGAGCGTCTCGACCCGGAGGCGTTGCGGGCGCTGCTCGCGCGCTACTTCGACCGAATGCGCGCGATCGTCGAGCGCCATGGTGGAGCGGTGGAGAAGTTCATTGGCGACGCGGTGATGGCTGTCTTCGGTGTACCGACCGTGCATGAGGATGACGCGCTGCGTGGTGTGCGTGCGGCGGTTGAGATGCGAGATGCGTTTCCAGATCTCGACGTAGAAGCCCGGATCGGGATTGCCACAGGCGAGGTTGTCGTGGGGACGGAGGAGCGACTCGCGACGGGCGACGTGGTGAATCTGGCGGCGCGGTTGGAACAGGCGGCCGCGCCCGGTGAGATCCTCGTCAGCACGGCCACCCATCGTCTCGTCCGCGACGTCGTCGACGCGCAGGCGGCCGGCCAGCTTTCGGTGCGTGGGAAGGCCGAGCCTGTCGATGCCTACCGGATCGCGGCGGTGACCGGTGAACCGGCGCGGCAGCATGCTTCGCCGATGGTGGGCCGTGAGCGCCAACTGGGTCTGCTGGAGAGTGCGTTTGCCAATGCTCGTGAGGATCGGGCGTGCCACTTGTTCACCGTGCTCGGGAGCGCGGGTGTTGGGAAGTCCCGGCTCACGGCCGAGTTCCTCGGTCGGATTGACGCGATTGTCGTTCGCGGCCGATGCCTCTCCTATGGCGAGGGCGTGACCTACTGGCCCGCGGTCGAGGTGGTCAAGCAACTCGACGCTAGGCCCGAAGAGGAACGAGCGGCAGCCGCGGTAGCTGCGCTGCTGCGCGAGCCGGAAGGCCCGGCGACGGCGTCTGAGATCGCTTGGGGCGTACGACGGACGCTAGAGCGTGCGGCTGAAGAGCGTCCGTTGGTGGTCGTCTGGGACGATCTTCAGTGGGCCGAGGAGGCGTTCCTGGATCTCGTCGAGCACGTCGCGGACATGAGCCGTGACGCGCCGATGCTGCTTCTGTGTATGGCGCGGCCCGAGCTGCTTGACCGCCGGCCAGGCTGGGCGGGCGGGAAGCTCAACGCCACGACCTCGCTGCTCGAGCCGCTCACGCCCGCCGAGACCGACCGCCTTCTGACCGTCCTTGGTGAGGCTGACGACACGACCCGTGGCCGGATCAGCGCCGCGGCCGGCGGAAACCCGCTCTTCGTGGAGGAGATGCTGGCGCTGGCGCAAGAAGCGGGCGACGGCGAGGTTACGGTGCCGCCGACGATCCAGGCGCTGCTGGCGGCCCGTCTTGACCAGCTCGACGAACCGGAGCGAAGCGTGCTCGAGCGCGGCGCGGTCGAGGGTGAGGTGTTCCACCGCGGCGCAATCGAGGCGCTTGCTCCGGAACCGGCCGACGTGTCTACCCGCCTTCGCGGACTGGTACGGAAGGAGCTGGTCCGACCGGACCGGCCGCAGCTCCCAGGCGAGGACGCGTTTCGTTTCCGCCACTTGTTGATCCGAGACGCCGCCTATGACGCGCTCCCCAAGGCGGTCCGGGCGGAACTGCACGCACGCTTCGCCTTCTGGCTCGAACAGCGCGGACGCGACCTGGTCGAGCTGGACGAGATCATGGGCTACCACCTCGAACAGGCCCATCGGTACGAGCGCGAGCTAGGACGACCGGTGGATTCGTCGCTGGCGGACGCGGCTCGACAGAGACTCACAGCGGCGACCCAGCGCGCATTGACGCGCGAGGACTACGCGGCCGCCGCCACTCTGGCGGAACGCGCCTTGGCGCTCGTGCCCGCGGGCCAAGTTGATGGACCGCTTGAGCTTGACCGCAACGAGGCCGTCGCATTCTCCGGTCAGATCGACGCGCACCGATCGCTCTCCCAAGCCAGCCTCGAGCGTGCCCGTGCAGCCCACGACCGCGCAGCAGAGCTCGCCATCCACATCAACATGGAGACGTGGGAGACGGTCGTATCGCCGCGAGGCGCAATCGATCGCCTCGACGCGCTCGTCGACGAGACCCTCCCCGAGCTTGAGGAACTCGGAGACGACTACGGGCTGTACAACGCCTACTTTGCGCGCGGGTGGATCGCCGGTTGGCGCGGCCATGGAGCCGAGCAGATCGCGGCCTTCGAACGTGCCCTCACCCACGCTCGGCGTCATCCGGAACGTTGGGACACACAATCGATGCTCGGCTTCCTCGGCGAGGTGCAGTTGTATTCGCCGAAGCCTGCGAACGAGATCCTTGCCTGGCTTGACGAGTTCGGCTCGGACAGGCGGACAAACTTCCGCCTCATGCGCGCCGCCGTACTCGTCATGCTCGGACGAGTAGACGACGGGTTGGACCTCCTCGAGGCCGAAACGCACGAGCCTCCGCGAGCAGGGAAGACTCGCAGACATCGGATTCACGGGCCAATTGATGAGCTTCATCGCCGTCCGCGCCGCAAACCTCGAACTGGCGGACCAAATCCTCGACGAGGCGTGCCGCTATCTCGAAGCGTACGGCGGGCGCGGTGGCCTCTCCACCTCGGCAGCCCGGCGTGCGGCTGTCCTCGCCCACCTCGGACGCATCGACGAGGCCGAGGCATGGGCCACGAAGGCGACCGACATCGGAGCCTCGGACGACGTCATGACGCACATCTACGCGCAGCGAGCATTAGCGAGGGTCTGGACTCGGCGCGGCGAACACCGCGCCGCCGAACAGCACGCACGCGAGGCGATCAAGCTGGTGCTCAACACCGATTTTCTCGACGAACAAGCCGACGCCTACCTCGACCTCGCCGAGGTGTACGAACGGGCCGGTAGGCACGCGGACGCCGTCGAAGCGCTCCGGAGCGCCACCGCCCTC
>Ga0070683_100002859_pt1 | contig 13830 bp, 9 predicted proteins | sample KBSC713LmetaG_FD_64662 | JGI IMG/M metagenome (GOLD analysis project Ga0070683, IMG submission 64662) | Corn rhizosphere microbial communities from Kellogg Biological Station, Michigan, USA - KBS C7.1-3L metaG | ecosystem: Host-associated > Plants > Roots > Rhizosphere ...
CGCGGGGAAATCCGGCGGGCGACTGCCGGGATAAGACGCGGTCAGTGGCGGTTTGCGGAAGGACTATGCCCTCCATGTGCGGCATCGTTGGCTACACAGGAACCAAAAGCGCAACCCCTATTTTGTTGGAAGGCCTTCGTCGGTTAGAGTATCGTGGCTACGATTCGGCGGGCATCGCTGTGCTTTCCGAGACCGGCGAACTGAACGTCCACAAGGCGGCTGGGAAGCTCGAAAATCTGCGGAGCGCCGTCGCGACCATCGAGCCCGCGGGCTCGGTCGGCATCGGCCATACCCGCTGGGCAACCCATGGGCGCCCCAACGACGACAACGCCCATCCCCATAGCGATTGCAGCGGCGAGGTGACGGTGGTGCATAACGGCATCATCGAGAACTACGCTGAGCTACGCGACGAGCTGATCGCGCGCGGCCACGTCTTCCGCTCGGAGACCGATACCGAGGTATTGGCCCACCTGCTCGAAGACCTGCTGCCAGAGGCGTCTTCGCTCGGCGAGGCGGTGCGCAATACCCTCGCGCGTATCACCGGCTCGTATGCCATCGCGGTCGTCTCGCGGCGCTTTCCGGGCCACATCGCGGGCGCGCGGCTGAATGGGCCGCTGATCGTCGGGCTGGGCGAGGACGAAAACTTTCTCGCGTCGGACATCCCGGCGATTCTGCGCCACACGCGCGAGATCATCGTGCTGGAGGAGGGCGAGGTCGCCGATGTCGGCCAGCATGAGGTCGTCATCACCAATCTGGCGGGCGAGCCTATCACCCGCCAACCGATGCACGTTGACTGGGATCCTGAGTCGGCGGAGAAGGGCGGCCATCGCTTCTTCTACGTCAAGGAGATCGTCGAGCAGCCGCAATCGCTGCGGCGCGCGCTGCTTGGGCGCGTGCTGGACGACGGCGGCCACCCGACGCTGAAATTGGATGCGCTGGAGCATCTGGCGGCCTCGGGCGCGCTGGACAACATCCGGCGCGTGACGCTGCTGGGCTGCGGGAGCTCGGTGCATGCGGCGCTGCTGGCGAAGTATGCCATCGAGCGCTGGGCGCGCGTGCCGGTCGAGGTTTGTGTCGCCTCGGAGTATCGGTACGCCGACCCGATTGTCGGGCCGGATACGCTGGTGATCGCGGTGGCGCAGTCGGGCGAGACGGCGGATACGCTTGCCGCGACACGGCTGGCGCGGGAGCACGGCGCACCCATCGTGGCCGTCACCAACGTCGTCGGCAGCGCGATTACCCGTGTCGCCGATGCCGTGCTCTACCTTCAGGCGGGGCCGGAGATCAGCGTCACGGCGACCAAGACGTTTGTGACGACGACCACCGTGCTCTACATGGCGGGCCTCTGGCTGGGTCGGCACTTCGGCGCGCTGCACGAGGTCGAGTTGCGGGCTGAGCTGGCGGCGCTCCAGGCGATTCCCGACCAGATGGAGGAGGTCATCGCGCGGTATGTGCTGCCGGATGGCGCCGAGGGGCCGCTGGAAGCGATTGCCGCGCGGCTGGCGGCGAGCCAGAGCGCCCTCTTTATCGGACGCGGCCCCGCCTGCGTCGTGGCGCTGGAAGGCGCGCTCAAGCTCAAAGAGCTCTCGTACGTGCATGCCGAGGCGTACGCGGCGGGCGAGCTGAAGCACGGCCCCATCGCCCTGCTGGACCCGCAGACGCCGCTGGTGGCGATTGCCACGGCGGGCCGCACGTACGAGAAGGTGATCTCGAATGTCGAGGAGGTGCTGGCGCGTGGCGCGCCGGTGATCGCGGTGGCCAGTGATGGCGACCGGGAAATTAGCCGCCATGCCAACGATGTCATGACGGTCCCGGTCGCCCCTGAGACGTTCGAGCCGCTGCTGGCGATCATCCCGCTCCAGGTGCTGGCCTACCACGTCGCCACCCGCCGCGGCTGCGACATTGACCAGCCCCGCAACCTGGCGAAATCGGTGACTGTCGAATAACGGTCGTGGCGACAGTCCCGGCCCTCTCCCCCTCCCCTAAAAGGGAGGGGGGACCAGAGCGATCCAGCGAGTTGGCATTCTGGTGGAAATGGCTCTCTGCCCATAGCGGCGGAGGGCCATTTTCGCGTTGTGGCTGCAAACTTGTTCATCCTCTTCCAAACTCGCTCACTCTCCCAGGATGAGCAAGTTTGTGTATGTTGAGCACGTTTGGTGGATTGGATGCTCCCATCTGCCCACACACATGGCCACCAGCGCACCATTCCCACCAAGATGCGCCACAGTTGTGGCCACAATGTTCAGTCTTGGCCAATATCTCAAGGTTGGCCATAACTGCTGATGTTGGCCATGGCTGATGATGACATCATCCCACCACCCTCTCCCCTAAAATGAAGGGGAACCAGAATTCAGAAGGCGACGTTTCTGGCTCCCCTCCCTTTTAGGGGAGGGGATGGGGGAGAGGGCGGTGGCACGACAGCACTGGAGACGGTTAAGCGGCAGCAGATTTGCAAAGTTGCTCAAACCCTCCAAACTTGCTCAACCTGAAATAGTGAGCAAGTTTGTGGGCGTTGAGCAACTTTGGCAGCTGGAACACCGTCACCAGTGCCCAGTTGCCGCCACGCCCACGCAGCCATACCCTGGAGCCGTATCATACTTGGTCATCCACACCATACTTGGTCATCCTCAGAAAGTGACCAAGTATGAACACGATGAATAAGTATGGCGCTATCAGCACCGTCATACGCCTTCATCCGTAGGCAGCTATCCCCAATCCCACCTGACTTCGTGGTAGTGGCGCTTCAGTCGTGGCCAACCTGTCCAGTTGTGGCCAACCTGAGATATTTGCCACAACTGGCGCCGCCGGGGATAGCTATGTGGCGCTGTCCGGGTCATACACCGACAGGGACGGGTGGTGCCGTCGGCTCGTCGCCCACCAGCGCGACGGCGGCGATTGATTGCTACGAATGCCGGGGCCGGGCGGTTAGCGGCATCTGTAAGTGCGTGGTACACTATAAGATGGCTCCCTATTGCGAGACATGCGGCATATTCTCGCCGGGGATGCAACTTAGTTGAGGCAAGACTCATGGACGCATGGAGCACTTTCTTTGGCCCGAACGCGGGCTACGCGCAGGAACTGTACGAGCGCTACCTGCAAGACCCCGCATCGGTAGACGCGGCGACGCGCGCCTTCTTCGAGCGGGTATCCCCGCCGCCGCCTGAGGTTGCCATCGCAACCGCGCCAGCCCTCTCCCCCAGCCCCCCACAGGGCGAGGGAAGGCAGATGGCTCGTTCCACCGTCGAGGGCATTACCGATGATGAGATTCGGCTGGCGGTCGGCACGGCGAAGCTGGCCCGGATGATTCGCACCTATGGCCATCTCGCAGCGCGTCTCGATCCGCTGGAGACACCGCCATTGGGCAACCCGGCGCTGGCCCCTTCGGCGCATGGGCTGACCGAGGACGATCTGGCCAACCTGCCAGCGACCATCGTCTGGCCCGGTGGCGATACTCACGGGGCGCGCAACGCCCGCGAGGCCGTTGCGACATTGCGCGCGATCTACAGCGGCACGCTTGGCTACGAGTTCGCGCACATCCAGGATGAGGACGAGCGTGCCTGGCTGCATGAGAGCGTCGAGTCCGGCGCGTTCCGCCAGACCCTCGCCGCTGAAGAGCGGCGCGAGCTGCTGCGGCGGCTCTCCGAGGTCGAGGTATTTGAGCGCTTCCTGCACAGCACCTTCACTGGCCAGAAACGCTTCTCCATCGAGGGAACGGACATGCTCGTGCCGATGCTCGACGAGCTGATCCACGACGCCGCGGAGGTGCGGACGCGCGAGGTGCTGATCGGCATGGCGCATCGCGGGCGGCTGAATGTGCTGGCCCACGTGCTGGGCAAGCCCTATGCCCGCATCTTCTCCGAGTTTCATACCGCCCCGGACAAAGAAATGGTCCCCTCCGAAGGCTCGGCGGGCATCAACTACGGCTGGACGGGCGACGTGAAATATCACCTGGGCGCGCGCAAGACAGTGCGCGAGCGCGATCTAGCGCAGGTGGCGCTGACACTGGCCCACAATCCTAGCCATCTGGAGTTCGTCAATCCCGTCGTTCAGGGCTTTGGCCGGGCGGCGCAGGAACAGCGCGACGAGCGCGGCGCGCCCCAACAGGACATCAATAAGGCGCTCTGCATCACGATTCACGGCGACGCCGCCTTCCCCGGCGAGGGCGTCGTGGCCGAGACACTCAACCTCTCGCGGCTGCCTGGCTACCAGACCGGCGGGACCATCCGCATCATCGCCAACAACCAGATCGGTTTCACCACAGCCGCCGACCAGAGCCGCTCCACCCTCTACGCCAGCGACCTCGCCAAGGGCTTTGAGATTCCCATCGTCCACGTCAACGCCGACGACCCCGAGGCCTGCCTGAGCGCGGCGGCGCTGGCCCATGCCTATCGCCAGCGCTACCACAAGGACTTCTTGATCGACCTCGTCGGCTACCGGCGCTGGGGACACAACGAGGGCGACGAGCCAGCTTTCACGCAGCCGCTGCTCTACGCCCGGATCGCCGGGCATCCAACCGTGCGCGCGCTCTACGCCGAGACGCTGGAGGTGGAGGGGATCGTCTCGTCCAACGATACCGAGGCGATGCAGCGCGAGGTCCAGCAGCGGCTGAAGCAGGCGTATGATGAGCTGATGGCGGGCCACATCCCGGAGGAGCAGGCCGCGCTGGAGGAGTCGCCCGTGCTGGCCAGCGTCGAGACGGCCGTCCCGGCGGATGAGCTTGGGGCGCTGAACGAGGCGCTACTGGCGCGCCCGGCCGATTTCACGCCGAATACGAAGCTGGAGCGGCTGCTGACGCGGCGGCGCGAGAGCATCGAGAAGCCCGGCGCGATAGACTGGGGCTTCGCCGAGACATTAGCTTTCGCCACGGTTCTAGCCGACGGCACGCCCATCCGCCTGACTGGCCAGGATAGCGAGCGTGGCACTTTCAGCCAGCGCCACGACGTGCTCCACGACGCGAAGACGGGCGCTGCCTACACCCCGCTCCAGGCGCTGCCACAGGCGCGGGCGTCGTTCGCGATCTATAACAGCCCGCTCTCGGAGGCGTCGGTGCTGGGCTTCGAGTACGGCTACAGCGTCCATGCGCCCAATACGTTCGTGCTCTGGGAGGCGCAGTTCGGCGACTTCGCCAACGCCGGGCAGGTGCTGATTGACCAGTTCATCGCGGCGGCGCGGGCCAAGTGGCGTCAACTGCCGGGGCTGGCGCTGCTGCTGCCGCACGGCTACGAGGGCCAGGGGCCGGAGCATTCGAGCGGGCGGCTAGAGCGCTATCTCCAACTCGCCGCCGAGGATAACCTGCGTGTGGCGAACTGCACGACGGCGGCCCAATACTTCCACCTGCTGCGGGCACAGGCGACACTGCTCGCCACCGCGCCGCGCCCGCTGATCGTGATGACGCCGAAGAGCCTGCTGCGGCATCCCCGCGCCGCATCGAGCCTGAGTGATCTGGCCGAAGGCGCATTCCGGCCGGTGCTGGATGACTTCAAGGGCGAGCCAGAGGCGGTGCGGCGGCTCATCCTCTGCAGTGGCAAGGTCGCCGTGGACCTGGAGGCGGCGCTGGACGCGCAGCCATCATTGCGGGAGTGGATCGCGGTGGCGCGGGTGGAGCAGCTCTATCCCTACCCGGCGGCGGAGATAGAGGCGACGTTGGCTCGTTACCCGCATCTGGCCGAGGTCGTCTGGCTCCAGGAGGAGCCGCGCAACATGGGCGCGTGGAGTTTCATCGCGCCACGGCTTGAGTCCCAGGTCAGCGTGACATTGCGCTACGTGGGACGTCCGGAGCGGGCGAGCACGGCGGAGGGTCTGCCCAATGCGCACGCGGCGGAGCAGACACGGATTATCGGCGAGGCGCTCGGTGGCGAGCGGCCAGCAGGGGTAGAGACGCGCGAGGGGCAATATGTCAATTGATATCACGGTGCCACAGCTTGGCGAATCCATCGTCGAGGCGACGGTCGGGCGGTGGCAGAAGAACGAGGGCGACGCGGTCACCGCGGGCGAGCCGCTGGTCGAGCTGGAGACGGACAAGGTCAATATCGAGGTGAGCGCGCCCGGCGACGGCGTGCTGAGCAGCATCGTCAGGCATGAGGGCGAGACCGTCGGCGTGGGCGAGGTGCTGGCGCAGATCAGCGCAGCGCAAGAGCAGGCGCAACCAGCGCGCAAGGCAGCGGCCTCCGCGAAGGCAGCGACCCAGGCCGCGCCCGCCGCCAGCAACGGCGCCCTAGCCTCTGGCTCCCCTCTCCCTGCGGGGGAGGGGGCCGCCGCAACAGAGGCGACCGAGACAAGCGACGGCTCACACGCGACCCCCCTGGCGCGCCGCATCGCCGCCGAGCGGCATATTGATCTTCAGGAAATTAGCGGGACGGGCAGCGGCGGCAAGATCACCCAGGACGACGTCGAAGCGTATCTCGCCGGGCATGAGACGCCTGCCCCGGCGACGCCGGTTGCGCCGCCACCCATGCCACGGCCTGCGCCGCTTGCGCCGCTTGCGCCGCAGCCAGCTACCATGCCGGTGACGGTTGAGTCGCGGCGCGAGGAGCGGGTGCGCATGTCGCGGCGGCGGCAGACCATCGCCAGACGGCTGGTGGAGGCGCAGCACAACGCCGCCATGCTGACCACCTTCAACGAGATCGACATGTCTGCCGTGATAGAGGTGCGCAAGCGGCGGCGCGACGCCTTCAAGGAGCGCTATAACGTCAGCCTGGGCTATATGTCGTTCTTCACCAAGGCGGTCATCGGCGCGCTCAAGGCGTTTCCCCGGCTGAACGCCGAGGTTCAGGGCGACGAGATGCTGCTGAAGCGCTACTACGACATCGGCATCGCCGTCGGCGTGGAGGAGGGACTGGTCGTGCCGGTGCTGCGCGACGCGGACCGGATGTCCTTCGCCGAGATCGAGCAGCAGATCGCCGTCTTCGCCGAGAAGGCGCGCAAGAACCAGCTGACCCTAGACGAGATTCGCGGCGGGACGTTCACCATCTCGAACGGCGGCATCTTCGGCTCGCTGCTCTCGACGCCGATCCTTAACGGGCCGCAGGTGGGCATCCTCGGCATGCATAAGATTCAGGAGCGGCCCATCGCGCTGAATGGCCAGGTGGTCATCCACCCAATGATGTATGTCGCGCTCTCCTACGACCACCGCATCGTGGACGGCAATGAGGCGGTGCGCTTCCTCGTGCGCATCAAAGAGCTGGTGGAAGACCCGGAGTCGCTGCTGCTCGAAGGCTAGGCCGTTGCGGTGGGAAGCGCTAACCTGGCGTGGTTTGCCACGCCGTTGCGAGCAGGCAGGCAATCTCGCCATGCCGCATCGCCATCGTCAATAGCAGCGCGCTGAGCAGACGCGCTGGCAGTGCGTCGTGCGGCGGATCAAGCGCGTCATCAGCCAAGGCGGCCAGGCAGGTATCGGTCATCGTATGTACTGCCAGGGCATAGGCGCGGAGTGCGGCCACGTCTGCGAGCCGGACCCGGCAGGTCCATGCGCGCCAATCAATCGGCCCGACAAGCGGCGGAAGCTCGCTGAGACCGGTGTGGCCAGCCCAGTTCGTGAGCGCAAGCGGCGGTCCGACAGCCAGCGCGCTATGGACGCTCACGTCTTCGCAGAGCGCGATCTGCGCGTAGCAAGCGCCCGCACGGACGACGACATCGTGGGAACCTCCCCTGGAATGTTCAGCGCTTATCTCGTCGCCAGCCATGTCGAGCAGCCGATGCATGAGCCTGAACTGCCAGCGCAGGAGGCCGCGTGAGAAGCACATCGCGCTGGTGTCAGGCGCGCTCATGGTCACGCTCATGATGTACCTGTGCCGGTTCGGGCGGCAGCGCCTCTGGGAAGCCAAACGCAGCGACGAATCGCGGATCACGGAACGCCGTGATCGCCGCAACCGCGCCGTCCTGAAGGGTCAGTACCTGGAGCGTATGGGCGCGCCATTCGTCTCCTTCGGCGTCGCGACGATAGACCGCGAAGGCCGGTTGCCCATTTGCCGCGGTAGGCAGCAGGAGCGAGGCAGAAGGGCAATCGCTGCCTGCCCGAGACCTCCAGACCCACGTCAGCAGCTTGCCGATGGCCTCTCGCCCGCGATACCAGTGCGGCCATGGCGGCATGCTGATGGTCGCGTCGTCACGCAGCAGCGCGACAAACCCATCGAGATCGGCATCCTCCCAGGCGCGGACGTAGCGGTCGAGCAGCGTCCGTTGCTGATCGTCGGGCATTGGCAAGGATGGCGCCGTGTTGGGCTGGCCCGTCGGGAACTGCTTCCCCAGTGTGGTCCGGGCGCGTTGGAGCGCGCTATTGGCCGATGCGACCGATGTATCGAGCAAAACGGCCGTGTCGGCGGCAGACCAGCCAAGCACGTCGCGCAACAGCAGCACAACCCGCTGCCTCGGCGGGAGCAGCTGGATCGCCGCGATAAAAGCGAGCTGTACGGACTCGCGCAGCTCATAACGCGCGTCCGGGCCTGGCGCTGTATCGGCGATACCCTCCAGCGCGGTATCTGGATACGGTTCGAGCCAGGGAGCCTCAGTCGTCGGGGCGCTCCCTGGCATCTCTTCGGCTGGCGACCCCTGCGCCTCAGGCAGCGTCCGGCGTATGTTTGCCCGCTTGGCGAGCGCGCTGAGGCAGGCATTGGTTGCGATGCGATAGAGCCAGTTGCGCAGGGACGTTCGTCCCTCGAAATGGTTGAGGCCGCGCCAGGCGCGCAGATACGTCTCTTGAACGAGATCCTCCGCATCCTGGTACGACCCAAGCATCCGATAGCAATGAAGCTGAATCTCCCGACGATAGGGATCAGTAAGCCGCTGGAAGGCGTCCTGATCACCCACCACTGCGAGGTTCAGCGCATCCGACTGGTGAGGCAGAGCGGCAGATTCGCGCACTAGAACTCCTGCTTTCTGGTCGTGAGAGTATGTCATGCACAATATAGACCGCCGACCTGCCTCAAATTCATCGGTTCACTCACAGAACGTGCATGAACGTGTCATTCCATACCATCACTCTGAATCGGTGGTAACAGAATCCGCCGTTACGAAGCGATAGGAGCCGACAAGCGATGCGCCGCTCGACTGCGGCTGTTTGACACAGCGCTCAGCAATCTCCCGCTGGAATTCCGCAAAGGCGCTTAGTTGGAGGAGCGGATTGACCTCGCCTTCGGAGATTGATATGTGAATGAAGGTCACACCGTCCGCCAGCAGGAAAGTCGCGTAGCGCAGGTCGCCGGGATCTTCCCTGGCAAGTTGGGCATATACCTGCTCCACGAGTCGCTGATTCTCGTCGGCGGCGTCCGAGCGCGTTTGATACTGTACGACAACGGTTCTGCTCATGATGATCTCATGTCCTTTCAGTTCTCGGTCTCACACGTCTGGCCAGAAATTGGCCAGGCTCAACACTCAACGTCTGCCCGACCCAGCGCTCACAGCGTCAGGCAGCGGGACGGGCTGTAGAGACGGCAGCGCGGGCGACTGTGTGCGCTCCTCGGCTGTGACGGGCTTTCTGGGCAGCAGCAGCCCGGCCATGGTGCCCAGAAGCGAGAGCGCGGCAGCGGCGGCCATCGCTGGCGAGAATCCCGCGTTGAACGTCTGGGCGGTGTGGAAGCTTCCGGCTCCCGCGAAGACCGCGGCAAGGGTCGCCACTCCGAATGCCGCCCCAAGCTGGCGCAGCATATTGAATGTCCCAGACGCCTTACCAATGGCAGTCGGCGCGACCGAGCTAATCACCACGCTCTGGCTCGTGGGGATCACCGCGGCGCCAAATCCGGCGATGAGCAGCGGCGCGATAAGCTCAGCGTAGGTGACGCCCGGTCTGGCAATCAGGCCAATCCAGACCATCGCGACGGCTTGCAGTAGCATCGCGCCGACCATGATCGTCCGCTCGCCGAGACGGTTGATCAATATGCCGGAGATTGGAGCAACCGTGAACAGGATCACCGTTTCGGGAAGCATCCGCACTCCAGCGCCAAGAGGACTATACCCCAGCCCCGTCTGAAGAAACTGGGCAAGGAAGAACGTGGAGCCATAGAGCGACGCAAAGAAGAAGAAACCAGCGGCATTGCCCGCCGCGAAGGAGCGAGAGCGGAAGAACCGCATCGGCAGCATCGGCACACGGACGCGCAACTCCCACAGAACGAAGGCCACCGCCAGGAGCAGCCCAGTCGTCAGCGATGCGACGATCTCGAAACTCCCCCAGCCAGCGCTGTTCCCGCGTATCAATGCCCAGACGAGGCCCAGCGCGGCGCCCGTCACGAGCAGGAGGCCGCCCACGTCGAGCGTCGAGCGTGGCCCAAAACTCTCCTCAACACGGCTGAGCACGAGCGGAATGACGAGCAGACCAATGGGAACATTGAGCCAGAAGATCCACTGCCAGGAGATGCCCTGAACGATGGCACCGCCAACGACTGGACCAGCGAGGACGGCAAGCCCGGCGGCGCCACTGAACGCGCCGAGCGCGCGTCCCCGCTGCTCAGGCGGGAAGGCCGCGCTGAGCAACGTCAACGCCAGCGGCATTACCAGCGCGGCGCCGCATCCCTGGATGGCGCGAGCAGCGATCAGCCAGCCAGCGCCAGGCGAGAGCGCGCATGCCGCCGAGGCGAGGATAAAGAGCGCCAGGCCAGCGACGAACATCTTCCGCCGCCCAAAGCGGTCGCCCAACGCCGCCGCTGGCAGGAGCAAGACCGCGAAGCTGAGGGTGTAGGCGTTGACCATCCACTCCAGTTCCTCGATAGAGGCGCCCAGGCGCAGGCGGATCGTACTCAATGCGGTCGCGACGACCAGCGCATCTAACGCGACCATGAACGCCCCTACCGAGCACAGTACCAGAGTCCATATCTGTTTCGACTTCATGCTATCCATCCTGTTGATCGTCATATCTCCTCCCGCCGACAAATCATGGTCATGATGGTTGCCACAACGAGCGGCACGCGCCTCGTGATCGGCACACCCATAATGACCGCGAATCCCACCAAAACTCATCGGCGCATGTGGTGGGATATGTTTCCACCGTCTCGTTGCGGCGTTGCCTTGACAAAACTAATTAAATTAGTTTATAGTCTATACATGTTAGCTAACATGATTCGAGACACAAGGAGATCGCAGTATGGCGCATCGGGCAGGGCTGGACCGTGCGGCGGTCGTCGAGGCGGCCACGAAGCTGGTGGACGAAGAGGGCGTCGAGCAGCTCTCGCTGGGACGGCTGGCCGAGCGGCTGGGCGTCCGCACGCCCTCGCTCTACAATCACGTCGCCGGGCTGCCTGGCCTTCGCCACGAGCTGGCGCTCTCCTGCGCGCGTGAGCTGCTCGACTATCTCACCCAGGCCACCATCGGCAGATCGCGCGCCGAGGCAATTCTCGCGCTGGCCGACGCCTATCGCGCCTACGCCAGAGAGTATCCCAACCGCTACCGCTTCACGCTGCAAGCGCCATCCGCCGACGACGCGCAGATGGCGGCGATTGCCGAAGAGATTCTCGGCGTTATCCGCGCGGTGCTCCGTCCCTACCACCTCGGCGCGGAGAACACGATTCACGCCATCCGCAGCCTGCGGAGCATCGTGCAGGGATTCGTCTCGCTGGAAGTGGCCGGGGGCTTTGCGATGCCGGTGAACCTCGACGATAGTTTTCACTGGCTCATCCACCTGTTTATCTCCGGGATAGAGCCAGCGGCTCGTGAAGAAGGAAAATAGCGATGCTACTCACCGCGTTGAAAGGCATCAACCTTGGCCTGGCGTTTCTGCTGGAGCTGGGCGTGTTGGTGGCCCTGGGCTACTGGGGATTCACCGTTGGGCCAAACACCTTCGTGAAGGTCGTCCTAGGCCTGGGCGCTCCAGCGCTGGCGGTCGTCGTATGGGCGATCTTCGGCGCGCCAAAGTCCCCGACCCAGTTGCAGGGCGCCGCGTACCTCGCCTTGCAGGCGGTCTTCTTCGGCGGTGGCGCGCTGGCGCTTGTCGTCGCGGGTCAGCGTGGCCTTGGCGTCGCCTTCGCGCTGATTGCGCTGGTGAACTGCACGGCGGCGGCCATCTGGCGCCAGTAGACCGACTGTGTCAGCTTATGCGCCGCGAGGCAGGTCGGCCTCGGCCAGCGGCGACGTTGCTCCACGCAAAGCGTCACCGCGAATGACGTGCGGCTCGTAGAGTGGAATCATGCCGAAGCGCACCTTCAGCGCCAGGATGCGCCGCACCGACTGGTCGATCCGGTCTTGTGTGATCTTGCCCGCCTTCATCGCGTTCTTGATCGCCTGAATCATGGCGCGCATCGAGTAGGTGTCGTACGCGCCCTCCAGCAGGTCGTCGCCCGCCTCGATCGAGAGGACCGCCGCCTGTGGCAGTTTGTAGTTAATCGCGATGCCCTGCATGTAGAGGCTATCGGTCATCACCACGCCCTGATAGCCGAGCTTGTCGCGTAGCGTGCCCTGCACCACCTTGGGCGAGAGTGTGGCCGGGAGCGTCGGATCAATCGCGGGAACGATGACGTGCGTCACCATAATCATGCCGGGGTCGTCGCCGAGCAGCCCCTTGAACGCGGCGAACTCCGTGGAGTTTAGCTGGCTCATGGTGCGGTCCATCGTCGGCAGCGTCTTATGGGGATCGAGGGTGATGCTGCCGATGCCCGGCCAGTGCTTGAGACAGCCGATGACGCCGTTATCCTGCAAGCCCTTCAGGAATTCGCCCGCGTAGCGGTCAACCGTGGCGGGGCTGTTGCCAAAGAGGCGGTCCCACTCGATAGCGGCGGGCGTGGTGCGCACGTCCACCACCGGCGCGAGGTTGGTGTTGATGCCGAGCGCCAGCATCTCCTTGGCCGCGGTGACGCCCTTGTCATAGGCGTACTGGGGATTGCCCGTTGCGGCCATCGACTGCGCGGACGGCAGCGGTGGCGCCAGATTATTGTTGCCGAGGCGGTCCACCCCACCGCCCTCTTCATCCATCGTCACGAGCATGGGAATCGCGGCGTGCGCCTGGATCGTCGCCAGCATGTCGTGAAGCTGCTGCCAGTCAGTGATGTTCTGCTGATAGACGATCATCGCGCCCGCGTGCATGCCGACGACCATGTTGTCGACGTCCTGCGTGTAGGTTTTGTGAGTCGACTCGATCAGGAACAGCTGGCCGAGTTTCTCATCCAGCGTCATGCCGCTTAGCATGTGCTCGACCGTCTGGCGAATCAACTGCTGGCGCAGCGCCGCCCCTGAGGTGCCACCGTTCGTCGCCGCCGACGTGGGCGACGGCAGGACAACCTTGACGCCGTTGAGGTCGTTCGGCGCCTGGCCATTGGAAAGCCCGCTGCAGCCCGCCAGCAGCAACAGGCTCATCATCACGATCCACAGTGACGTGCGCGGGAAAGTCCGTCGCGCAGGCATACACCATCTCCCTATTTTCTGGCGCCGCTCACGATTCTCAGGTATTATGAGGCACTCTGGATAGCGAGCACCACTGCTCAACCAGACAGGCTATAGGCAACTACTTTCACCTGATATGACGAGTCGAGACGCCCAAGACGCGATTCATGTCCAGAATGGCGCAGCCAGGTGACGCGCGGGCAGATATGCGCTATAGTGGTGGCGCTCTTTTTATGTCCATGGCATCTCGCGGGCGAAGGGGTCTGGTGTGAGTGATTTGGGGTCAGCAGGCGATTCGCGCGCTATCGTCCTTCCTACCACTCAACAACTCGACGTGGTAGAGCGCCGATCAGGACAAACTGCGGCTGTATCAAGATTTCGCTGGCTCCGCTCGCTCTGGCGCATCCTTGCGTCGCCCTATCGCGAGCTGCCGCCCATGCCGTGCGGACGCTGGCCGCGCATCGCGCTGGCGCTGGTGACGGTCCTCGCGCTCGCCTTCGTCGTCTACTACACTGCTTACACCTGGTCGCT
>Ga0070683_100002861_pt1 | contig 13820 bp, 11 predicted proteins | sample KBSC713LmetaG_FD_64662 | JGI IMG/M metagenome (GOLD analysis project Ga0070683, IMG submission 64662) | Corn rhizosphere microbial communities from Kellogg Biological Station, Michigan, USA - KBS C7.1-3L metaG | ecosystem: Host-associated > Plants > Roots > Rhizosphere ...
CAGGAACTTTGACGTGAACGACGGCTCGACGACACCCGAATAGTAGGACAGCAGTGTCAGGATACTACCCCGTGCGGGATCACCGATCCGGGGCCCCAGACCCGCCTGCGGGTACTTGTCCGCTACATACAGCGCGATGGCCGACTGCTCGAAGATGACTGCAGCACCGTCGATCAGAACGGGCACCTTACCGTGCGGGTGGGGGTTTGCGGCATCGAGGCTGCCGGAGCCATCTCCGCGGCGGATGGTGGCGTATTGTATTCCGTACGGCTCTCCAACCTCCTCGAGGAGCCACAGAAAGGCCGAGGAGCGTGAGCGGGGCGCGTGCACCAGGGTAATCATGATTTACAATCCTCCCTACGCCAAACACCAAACAACAGCAGCGTTCGAGGGGTAATCTGCCACCGGCAGGCGGGAGTGTCCATGCAGTATGCCGCGGCCGATCCGCAGCACATTCTGAATCCAGGTAAGCTCCTGCCCGAGCCATGAGCGACAGCAGTTTCTTTCGCGGCAAGTCGGTTCTGATCACGGGCGCATCGTCCGGGATCGGTCGTACCCTGGCTTTGCAGCTCGGCGCCACAGGAGCGAAGGTCACACTCAGCGCCCGTCGCACCGAGCTTCTCGCGACACTCGCTGATGAAATGGTTGCCAGCGGTGCGGTGCGGCCTGTCATTTCGGCTTGCGATGTGACGCGGGAGGATGATCCGGAGCGGACGGTCGCCGCCGGGCGCGCGGAAGCGATTGTTACCGGTCACGGCAAGCTTCTTGTTGCCATCGAGCGCTTCGCGCCTTGGATCGTTCGCGCGGCGGCACGCCGCATGGCCGCCCGCGGCCGCGGGCACCGCACGGAAGTGGATACTCACTGATTGTTCGGTCACTCCGTGCAGCTTGCGTGCAGTTGGAGTGCTCACCGCCGAGCTGTGTATGAGCTCGGCGGTGAGCGCAGCGGCGAACTCAATTCGCCGTACCGACCACCACGATCGACTCCGGGGGCAACAGGAGTCCGCTGCTCGCCTGCTGGGCCGTCGTCGTACCTTGAACAACGGGATTGGCCGCAGAGGCGCTTGCCGCAGAGTAGGTCGACGTCTGCAGCGAGCTGCCGGCAGGGAACACGTTCACTGAAACCGTCGCGGACTGACTCGTGTTCGTGTTGATGAGCAGCACGGCTTGACTGCCGCCGGCCTGTCCCGACGTAAATCCAAGCACGGTGCTCGAACCGGTCGCGAGTGTCGAAACCACGGCGGAGGAGCGCGTCAGGCGAGATGCTAGCAAATAGCCGTAATAGGAGGGTAGCGGGGTATTTGACGGAGTCGGCGTGGTCGAGGTGAACATTCCAAAATCACCACCTTGTGGCGATCCGAAGTTGTGCATATCCCATAGGTCGACACTGAGCGCTCCCTGACTGAGCCACTCGAGCGTCGTTCCGGCGGCGAACAGCGCGGCGACCGGTTGAAAGTCGAGCGGCGTCGCCTGGTTCGAGATGTTGGTCTCGCCCACGACCACGCTGGCCGTTAGATTGTGTTGCTGCAGAGTCGTGCGGATTCTCTGCATGGACGCGGGTATCCGGGTAATCGAGGCGAGAATATCGGTGTCGCTGGGTCCGGTGAAGATGGAGAACGGATACCAATGAGCGTCTACGAAGGCTACATTCGCGCCTAGCGCGTTGAGCACCGTGTCGTTCCACTGCGCCGAATTGACGACTCCCGCCCCCGTCGCCTCGCTCGGCTCGAAAGCCCACGGCACGCCGATCTTGGCCATGGGATCCGCCTGTTTCATGGCGGTCATGAACGGCAGTGCGTTGGCCGCATAGGAGTTGGCCATGACTTGTGTATTCGGACACACCGAACCGTTGGGAACATACCCTTGAACAAACGCGGGAGAGCCTGCGAGCCAGTTGTTGGCTTCCCAGCACCCGTAGTTCTCGTTGCCGATCTCCCAGAGCGCGACCGCTTTCCCGGCGGTCGAGCGCGCATGGCTCACCCAGGCTGCGGCGAGTTGCGGCGTACCTGAGCCATAGTTGACAGTGATGAACGTCCCGGCTCCGGCCCCGGCTGCGTCCGCCGCGAACGTGTCGAAATCAATCGTATCGGTCGCGGGAGTGCACGGATTGCCTGGACTCGAGATGCACTTGGAGATGTCGGTGTTGTGGCTCCAATCGTAGAGGTCCGCCCAGGACCCTCCCGGGAAGCGCAATATTCCAACGTGCGCCTGGGCGAGAAATCCATTTACCGTCGTGACGGCGGAGCCGGTGTATTCGCCATCCCAAGCCGCGGTGTTGAGCCCAAGGGCGATGGGGCTGGTCGGTGGTGGTGGCGGCGGAGGCGGAGGGGGTGGTGGGGGCGGCGGCGGTGGCCCGCCATTGCCCGTACAAGCAACACCGTTCAGAGAGAAAGCTGTTGGCGCAGCGTTCGCTCCGGTGATCGATGCGAGGAAACCGACATCGACCGTTCCTCCAGCCGCCAGACTGGCGTTGTAGGACGCGTTGTTCACGGTCACCTTGGCGCCGGACTGCGTCACGACCCCGTTCCATAACTGGGTGACCGTCTGGCCCGACGCAAACGTCCAGGTCAGAGTCCAACTCGTCAGGGCAGTAGCGCCGTTGGTGATTTTCACATCGCCCTGGAAACCGTTGTTCCATTGGCTCGTGACCGAATAGGCGATGCTACAGCTCGACGGCGCCTGACCGAGACTCACCTGACTCGCGCCCAATAAAGCGACCAACAATGCGGCCGCCCGAATTCCCTTCGATGTATCCATGTTGGAGCTCCAGAATTTCCGTATCCCGAGCGATCGGCCAAAGGAGCATAGGCAATAAATTAATTCTTTTGCAATAAGAAATCGGCGCGTGGAACACGGGTCGCGCCGCACCCCGAGGATCTAGTTCCTCGGAACCCGGGAACGTCTGAATCCACAGGTCTATTTCCGAAGCGGGAACACCCTCCTAGCCTGTATTGCAAAACGTAACCTTGATGTTCTAGAGGGGGGGTGCCATGCCAAGCGTCAGAAGTTCGATCTCGCCGGCCACTTTTTTTCTGGGGGCGACCATGGTCGCTCTCATCGCACCGGCCGCGAGAGCGCAGCTGGTCGATCTCCAACAGTCCCCGAATGCCGAGAACGCCGGGATCGCGAAATCTCTCGGCCAGGAAAATGGAGCGGGTGTCGGCAACGTGATGACACCGAACTCGTCCATCTTCATCATCAAGCGCGATCCGGCACGAGCCATTCGTCGCGGACGACAACTCTTCCAACGCAAATTCACCAAGTGGCAAGGACTCGGCCCGCGCACCGGCGACGGCACAGGCAACATCGAAGCCGACGCGAGTATCGGCGCAGGGCTCGCGGACAGCTGTGGCGGTTGTCATGGCCGCCCGCGCGGCTCGGCTGGCTTCGGCGGCGATGTCGCAACGAGGCCGGATAGTCGCGATGCGCCCCATCTTTTCGGCCTCGGCCTGCAGGAAATGCTGGGTGACGAGATCACTTCCGACTTGCGCGCCATCCGCGCACAAGCGATCGCGCAGGCGCGCAGCTCCGGTACCGCCGTCTCGCGTCCGCTAACGAGCAAAGGCATCAGCTTCGGCACGATTCGAGCACTATCGAACGGCTCCGTGGATACTTCGCAAGTGCAAGGTGTTGACCCGGATCTGCGCGTGCGGCCTTTCTTCGCGCAAGGCGGAACCTTCTCGATTCGCGAATTCCTCGTCGGCGCCTTCAAAGCAGAGATGGGCATCGAGGCAGTCGATCCGCAGATGGCGCAGGCGGCCAACGGCGGGCAATTCACGACGCCCTCTGGAATGGTTTTCGATGGCCGCCTCGACAAGATCCAGGCCCCACCCACATCCTTCACGGGCCAGGACAACGACGGCGACGGGGTGACAAACGAGCTGCCCACCGCGCTGGTCGACTACGAAGAGTTTTACCTGCTGAATTACTTCAAGCCCGCAACCTATCAACAAACACCCGAGACCCAGGCGGGACTCACGACGTTCAATCAGATCGGATGCCCGCGCTGCCACATTCAGGACCTTACAATCAACCGCGACCGGCGCATCGCCGACTTCGAGACGGTGTACAACCCGCAACGGGGCATCTTCAACCAGATGTTCTCCACGGCCGGCCTGAGATTCGTCGAGCAGAACGATGGCTCGGGCTTCCCGACACTGAAGGTGCCTTCGCAACAGTCGTTCGTCGTGCACAACTTCTTCGCGGACATGAAGCGCCACGACCTCGGCCCGAACTTCCACGAGCGCAATTACGACGGCAGCATGCAGAACCTCTTCATGACGGAGCCACTGTGGGGCGTCGGCTCAACAGCCCCCTATGGCCATGACGGCCGCAGCGTGAACCTGCAGGAAGTGATCCTCCGCCACGGCGGTGAAGCGACGAACGAGCGCAATGCCTTCGCAGCGCTGTCCGATACCTCAAGGAACTCGCTGCTGGCATTCCTCAACTCACTCGTGCTCTTCCCCCCGGACGATACGGCGTCCACCCTCGACCCGGGCAACCCCGCCGCGGTGGGCTTCCCGCAGCGAGGTCATGGCAGCATCAAGCTCACCGTCCTGTTCAACGACCCGACGGACCCTGAATGACATAGACTCGGAGGCACTCAGGCAGCGATTAGTGACTGACCGTTGGCGGCGGGCTTTGGGAAGACCGAGACTACCCCGTCGACGTGCTCATTCAACTCATCGCTGACCTGTTGCCACAACGGATCGAGAAGGAACTCAACACCCTCCCGGCGCGCCAGCTTTGCCGCAGGCACGAAATCGCTATCACCCGTGACAAGAATGAGCGTATCGACCTGGTGCTTCAGCGTCATGCTGGCAATATCCAGGCCGATACGCATGTCTACTCCCTTCTGTCGCAGCCCAAGATACACGTCGTTCGGACAGAGCTCCCGCATAGTCTCGATGAACTCGCGTAGCTCACATCTAAAGGCTTCGTCGTACGCCGGCAGAGTTGTACCTCGTAACAATACCGCTTCGAAGTGATCCAACCACCCTCTGATCTTTAGGATCCGTTTCGTGACCCGCGGTGACAGACGCCAGTCCCCTTCCCTCGTGACGTAGCCCAGACGTAAGGCAAACTTGCGCTTGTGACGCAACTCCGAAAACAACTCTCTGCGAAAAGAAGCAACGTCGCTCTTACCGAACTCGATGCATTGATTCAGGATGGGGTGGTGAGAGACCCCGGCATACGGCATCGCATCGTAATAGAAGAGACGATATACGTGATCGAGCCAAAGACCTTCGGCATCCTGGTCTGCACTCGAGTGAGACAGACGCTGAACGTGTCGCTTACATAGGTGACGAGCAGTCTCAGCCACCTGTTTCGCAGTGGTGCAGAATTGCGCTTCCACGAGTTTCGGCAACCGCTTGAGGAAGAAGCCACCATCTATCAGGACAGCAACACGCCGAACTCTCATATGCCACCCGAAGTAAAAAGAAAGCCCCTAGGTTTCTGCACACGCTCTGGATAGTTGAGCGGGCATACTCCCAAGGGGCGGATGTGTGACGCATGATTACTATAATCATCAGACATGTCAATGCCCGGACGAATGCGTCATTCGGTGGAACACGACAACTAAACCTTCATACTGTGCCTGTTGCACAGCGTGTGAATGACGTATTCACCGCGATGCTTTACCCGAGGTTTCGACACGCACGTCGAGACGGGATAACGACGGTCCGCCACACACGGCGACGCCCGCGGTAAGTTCACGCCGCTTCCCATCACGCCATTTGGTCGCATTCGTTTAGCTGCCCGTGTACAGTTCTTTTGGAAGCGCTACCCGGACGTGGCAGTAGACGTGCACAAAGCCTTCGGAATCTTCAAAAGCATCCCGATGCTCCGTCTTTCCCTACGGGAAGACCGCTCAGTGATATCGGGGCCACGGGTCATCTCAGCGTTAATGGCAGTCGTGACCTTCTTGATTCTTCCGGTCCAACTTCCGGCCGCCGGCACGCATCGCCAGGCTGCCTCCAGGTCTCGCGCCGAGATCCTGGCTGAAGGCGCCAAGGTGGCGGACTGGCAGTTGACCCACATGAGCAACTTCGATTACATCCCGGAAAACCACTTCCGCCGGGATGCCGAAGCGCCACGCGATTGGGTTCAGGCGGCGTTCTACATTGGCCTGGCCGCGTTTGCCGACACAACGCACAACCTCCGCTACAAAAACGCGATCCTCGCGCATGGTGAGGCAGAAGCCTGGGGGTTCGATGCGAGGGCGCGCCATGCCGATGCCGACGCCACCGGCGCTGTCTGGGTGTGGGCAGCGCAACGCACCCACGATCTCACCAAACTAACTCCCATCAAGGCGCGATTCGATGCCGTGCTGGCCGATCCATCGACCGTATCGCTGGAGTTTGGCAGCCATGACGCGAGCTGCCAGGATCGGTGGTGCTGGAGTGACGCGCTGTTCATGGCCCCGCCCACCTGGATCGCTCTGTCCAAAGTGTCCGGCGACGAGCGCTACCTGGCGCATGCCGACCAGGAGTTCTGGGCAACCACCAACTACCTCTATGACACCGAGCAGCATCTGTTCTTTCGCGACAGTCGGTACTTCACCCAACGTGACGCGGCGGGCCGCAAGATATTCTGGTCGCGTGGCAATGGTTGGGTGTTCGCAGGGTTGGCGCGTATTTTGAACGAGCTTCCCAGGAAACATCCCAGCCGGCCTCGTTACGAAACATTGTTCAGACAGATGGCCTCGAGACTCCTGAGCCTACAAGGCGCGGAAGGCTACTGGCCTGTCTCGCTGCTGGACCCACAGAAGACACCCGAGACCAGCGGCACCGGCTTTTTCGTCTACGGTCTTGCCTGGGGCATCAACCATGGCCTGCTGCCCTCCGCACAGTATCGACCGGCCGCAGATCGCGGCTGGCACGCTCTGACCTCTGCCGTTTCCGGAGACGGCAGACTCGGGTGGGTACAACCCGTGGGAGCAGCCCCCGATCGAGTAAGTCCGGATGACACTCAACTCTATGGCGTGGGCGCCTTTCTACTGGCCGCCAGCGAGATGTCCGCACTTCCCTGACGTGATCACCGCCCAGAAGCAGGCGCCAGCGACAGAATCCAACGCGCAATAGCCCGCGCATCCTCGAGACTCACCCGCTCATTGCTTACCATCGGTATGTTGCCCCAGTTTCCCGCGCCGCCATTGATGATCTTGCGCGCCAGGCGCTCCTCCGCCGCGGGGCCTTCGGCTGAGTAACGCAGCGCCACCGCCTGGAAGGGAGGCCCGATGCGGGCCTCCTGAATAGCGTGGCACTCGTCGCAGTGTTGCTTCGCAGCGAGAGGCGAGAGCCCTTGCGCAGGATCTCCAGCAACCGCGAGTGGCGGTCCTGCTATAACCAGGACAAGCGCCAGGCACAGCCGGAACTGCAGTCCCATTACGGCGTTCATCGCGACCCCCTCGCCGCGGCCACACCATCACCCGGATCGATCAGCAGCGCCATTCGCGGCCCCCGGACGTGCGCGACGATGTTGGCATAGGAAGTCACCAGAAACCCGCTGTTGCGGTCAACGTGCAGCATCCGCAGAAAGCCGCGCTCTCGCGGCAGCGGTAAAACGCCGATGCTGCGCGTGCGCGGATCGAACCGATAAATAACATCCGCATTCGAGGTAGGGATCCATACGACTTTGCGCAGCGGGTCCCACGTAGTCGCGTAGGGTGCGCTGGCCCGGTCCGGCAAATCGTAGATGCCCAACATACGATTTACCTTCGTATCATACGCCGCCAACTGACCGCCGCCGTATAGCGCGAGGTAGAGCACTCCGTCATCGGACATAGACATGCGCCTCGGACCGGCATTGCGGCTTTCAAACTCGATGTGCCGCTCGAATTTCATTGTCTCGGTGTTGAAACTCCCGAAGCTGGCGATGCCGAGCTGACAGTACCAAACGTGCCCGCGATCCGGACTCATCGCAAGGCCATAAACCTGCTCGTTACCCTCGCGCCCCGGCACCGGCGGAATCTTCAGCTCCCCCGTTGCGCCGCTCCGCGGGTCGAGCCAGCCGACGGCGTTGTTCATGATGTCCGAAAACCAGATGCGCCCATGCCGGTCGGTAACCACGCGGTGGTCCGCGTCAAACGAAATGTCGTGAACGCCAACCGGATGGCCGCCGGGCTTGTTGAGCCGCCACAACTTGAACTGCTCCGTGTGAGGGTCGAGCCGCATCAGCACGTTGGGGAAAAACGAAGTTGCCCAGACACCGTCGCCGCCAGGCACCAGGGTATGCGGACCCAACAGCTCATTCCCGGGGATCGTAAAATCTTTCACCGCACCCGAGTGCGTATCGATGCGAATCACACGGTTCGAGCTCACATCGGCTGCATACAGGAAATCCGTGTTACCCAACGGGACGGCCTCCCGTATCGCATTCGGCGCGGGCACCTCGAACTCCCGGATCGTGGTGTGTGAAGTGACAATCAACGGCGCCCCGTAGCCGTAGCCACGGACCTCGCGCATCGGACCCTGCAGCGCTTTGACTAAAAGCTTCGCAGTCGGGGCAGGGTCGCCACCCGAATAGACGTTCTCGCCCGAAGGCACGAACCCGCCAGCCCGGCCAAACTCGACACTGGAGACGTAGTTCATTTGCTTGACGATCGCCGTCCAGGCCTGCTCCCGTGCTTCGGATGTCTGCGTCTGTGGAGTATCGTCCAGGAGCCTGGCGTAGTCCCGTACCTCCGGCGCCGGCATCTGATGACATGCCACGCAGGCCATGACGAGCGCCTCGCGATCGGCCGGATTGTTGAAGCCTTTCAGGTACGCCGAGGCCGGCGCGACACCGGCCTCGTTGGCCGCCGGGCGCATCAGGATCGTGACCGGGGCGCTTCCTGTTGCTATTTCACTCTCGATCTGGCGATAGCCGAGACTTCGCGCGCTCAGCATGCCGGAAGGGGCGCCGGCGGCAAATGCGAACTCACCCCGCTCGTTGGTGAACACCGTTGTCGCCGTGGCGCCCGCTGCACCTGGCGCCTTGGTGAGGGTAACCATTGCCTGTGCCAGCGGGGCGCCGTTCAGATCACTAACCCGGCCCCGGGTGTCAGCTAGCGCGCTACCCCACAGCGATACCGCGATCCAAGTTGCAATCCCCACCAGTGCTGTGGGTTTGAGATGCAGTAGCACAGCGCCCCCCAATGACCGTGCAACGGTCATAGTTATAAAGAGTCACTCGAGAGGCACGGCACGCTCAGCCCTGGGCAGGCGGCGCGGCGCGAGTCGAATGCAGGAACTGAAGGTGCCACCGTTGCCCCTGATAATGCAACACCGCGGACTCCAACCAGCTCATGGGTTGCGTCCCGGAGGCGTCGCCCACCGACCCGCGGTTGGTATAGGTGATCCACGCCCAATCGCAGGCGATGCGAACCTGTGGGTCGGTAACCGACCAGGTATACGTTTTGCCGGAACCGTGGGCAGCCTTGATGAGCAGCGGAAGTTGCATGCCATCGAATCGCTTCCCGTTGTCGAAGGCATAGAAGCCCGGCGCCAGAATCTCCTTGAAGAGATTCTCGTCATCGTGGCTTGCAGCCTCGAAGAACTGGTTGATCACGTCGACGACGGCCTCGTTGTGCTCCGGGGCGCATGTCTTGGCGCGCGCCGCGCTTACGCTTGATAGCGCGACGATTGGCACGACAAGGGCAATCGTGACCGCAGTGGCGAGAAATCTCGAAATGGACGACATCACGACTCAGCTCTCCCCGAAAGCCTCAGATCATAAGCCCGGGGAGCGCCCGATAGCGCCAGAGTTCGCAAGCCGCTCGGGGTCGCGGTATCTGTAGGAGGCTTGGGTTTTAAACTCTCCGTCATGAGCGCCTTCGATGATGTGTACAGTCGTCGTCGTTCAAGGAGGAGCTCATATGCACAATGGATCCAAGCTCATGACCGCTGCCCGTGCCACCGCGGTTGCGGGAATTTCCGCCCTCTTCTGCAGCGTTGCGCCTGCGTATGCCTGGGGTGATCTGGGTCACGAGGTTGTCGGCTTGATCGCGAGCAATTATCTGGATCCGGCCGTACGGACCAGGGTGAATGCCATCCTGGCGGGGGACAAAACCCACCTGACGGCAAACACGATGATCGACTCGGAAGCCACCTGGGCGGACAAGTTTCGCGATTCCAGCTCGGCGCATCGGACTCAGACGGCCAAATGGCACTTCGTGGACATCGAGATCACTGCTCCGAATCTGACCACCGCCTGCTTTGGGCGGCCCGCCCTGCCTGCTGGAACACTGGCCTCGAACGGACCCGCCAGCGATTGCGTGGTCGATAAGATCGAGGAGTTCCAGGCGGAATTGCTGAACAGCGCCACGAGTGCGACCGAGCTGCGCGAAGCACTGCAATTCGTGCTGCATTTCGTCGGCGACGTCCATCAACCCCTGCACTCCAGCGATGACAACGACGCAGGTGGAAACAACAAAACCGTAACCGCGCCAGGGATCGCCTCCGGCAGCCTGCATCACTATTGGGACACGGAATTCGTGAATCTGCTGGGACCGAGCGAGTCGGCCATCGCGCAAAGTCTGATTGCCAACATTACCGCCGCGCAGCGCACCCAATGGTCCGCGGGCACCGCTGATGACTGGGCGATGGAGTCGTTCACGATAGCTCAGAATCACACCTACGGGCTGCTGCCCGCCCCCACCAGCACGAATCATTACAGCCTGCCTGCATCGTATGTGACCGATGCAAAGGCGGTCGTAGCCACGCAGTTGAGCAAGGCCGGCGTGCGCCTGGCATTCGTACTCAACAATGCACTGAAATAGCTCCCATCCTGCGCTCAGACGGGCCGTTGCCGTGAAACGGCCCGTCGCCCAGGGCCGGTCGCTCTGCCCGAATAGCGTCATACCTGGAATCCTTGGAATGGCAGGACCCCCTTTTTTCATGGTTGAGAGAAACCGCCGTTTTTCTTAATCTTCCAATGCCATAAACCAACGTAGGTGGCACGCCAGGGAGAGGCCTCATGAAATGCGCGCGCGCCGTGGCTCTCATGGAGCCGTTGCGAAACGAGTTTGCATTGCGTTACTACGACTGGTGCCTGGAGGAAAGCGCCCGCGAGCGGCGGGCGGGGTTCCCCGGCATCCGGGCGATTCCTTCGTACGTGTCATTGCTGTTCCTCGAGTTCGCCGCGGGCTGTGAGGAGCGCGAGATCCGGGATCTGATGGTCGGCGGGATCAAGACCTGGCAGCCTCGTGCCGTCGCGGCAAGTCGCCTCACTCTGAGTGCTGCGGAAGATGCCGCTCAAGGGCGCTTCAAGGACTACTGCACTGAGCAGGTCGCCGACGGAGAGCAGCCGCTGCAGGTCATGAGGGTCTCACGACGTGAGCGTGACATTCGAGAACAGGAGCGTCTGGGCCGGACCACGACTTTGATCACGGCGAAACAGTGGCGCGGCGTTCTGTGCGAGCAGCTGAATCCGCTGCTGGGAAAACCAGGGCGCACCCGCAACGGGATTGAATACGTGACGAAGATCGGCCCCTGGTTCGTGCAGACGAACCTGGACTGGGCCGATCGCGCGCAACTGAACTATGCACACTGGATCACGCCGCGACGGCGGCTGGATTCCTGTCCGACTCAGCTGGTCAACTCCATCGGCCCGATGAGTTGGTGTGGTATTCATCGCGACACCACCTTCGACCTGGTTCAGCTGCACGAGCTCGACTCGACCGCGCGGGCGGTGGCCGGGTTTTGCTGTCGGGTGTTGGACGCCTTGCCGCGGCTTCTCGATGGGCTCGAGCATCGTGTGCCGGAGGTAATGGAGGACGGCCTCCAAGTCCCCCTGCGGCGCCGCTTGATCTACCTGGATACCCCTCGCCGGTAACGCAGCCCCACGGTCCCGGCTCGCCGCCGACCGCGTAGTCCCGAGCTCGCATCGTATCGGCGACAGCGCTGTCTCGCTTATTATACTGGCGGCCTTCTGATAGCGCTATCATGAGAGCGAGCCTCGAGTCCCCCACGATATGACCCGCAACGTGAGTAGCCCCCATGACGACAAAAACGGTCCGGGAGCCCGGATCGCCGCAGGGCGCCTGTGGGGCACCAACCTCGAGCGCGCCGGGGACCATAACCAGCGGGTGACTCTTCAGGCCATCCGCCTCAGCGGGACGGTGACACGCACCGATCTCGCGCTGCTGACGGGCCTGACCCCGGCGTCGATTACCAACATCACCAGGCGCCTGCTGCGTGATCAATTGATTCTCGAGGCGGGTAGAACACGGGGCGCGCTCGGCCAACCGGCGACCAAGCTGAGCATCAACCTCGATGGTTGTTATTCGCTCGGACTCAACATCGACCGGGACCATGTCACGTTGGTGGTGGTCGACTTTTCCGGACGCGTCCGGGCACGGTCCTCGCGCGAGATTCCATTCGCGCTGCCGGATGCAGTGCAAACGTTTTTCGGCCGGTCGGTAAAACATCTGCTGGCGCAGGCCCGGATCGACCCGGACAAGGTGGTGGGAATCGGAGTTGCATTTCCCGATGACATTCAAAGGGCGGAGCTTCATGGCCAACCGCCCGAATACGCCGCCTGGGGCGACACGTCCGTTCGCGAGTTGCTTTCCGGAGTCCTGCAAGTTCCGGTCTTCGTGGAGAACGATGCCGCGGCCGCTGCCATGGGTGAGCTGCAATTCGGTCTCGGACTCCACTACCAGAGCTTCTTCTATATTCTGATCACCGCGGCGCTCGGTGGCGGCGTGGTGCTCGATGGACATTACGCTCGCGGTGCTACAGGCCGCAGCGGTGAGATCGGCTGGTTGCGCGAGCGTGGGGGCTTGCCGAACTCGCGTCAACTGCAGAACATCGTTTCGCTCTCCGGGTTGTACCAGTCGTTGGCGAAACGTGGTATCCAGGTGGCTTCGCCGCACGATCTAACGCGGCTCGAATCTGCCGCGGAGCTCGTGACGGAATGGATCGAGTCTTCCGCGGAAGCTCTCGACGATGCGCTCGTATCGGTCAACTGTTTATTGAACCCGGAAGCGATACTCATCGGCGGCCGCCTGCCGGCGGTGCTGGTGGACCGCCTGACGGCGCGGCTGAATGACCGCATGCAGGCACACAAATCTTCGGTGCCCTCACTGGCGCCGGTCGTTCGTGCCGCGCTGTCCGACGACGCCTCCGCGGTAGGGGCAGCGATCCTGCCCTTCAGCGAGCTGTTTCTGCCGTCTACGCGGTCTGTGTCGATGCGGATCCCGGCTTGAACAGGCTGTCGTGAGAAGGAGCGTCCTTGACTATTGCACCGGTCGCACGCGCGAGTGACTGGAGAATGTCCGCGAGCCGGCTGTCCGGAACCACATCCAACAGCGGATCGTAATGGGCCGGCCGTACGCCCATTCCTTCGAATATATAAAACCAGCTCGAGTCCGTAAAAAGCTCGCCTGAACGGACGCGGATCCGCCCGGTTCCCTCGTACAACTCGAAGCGCTCGCGGAGGCTGTCCGGGACGCTCATGCTCTGGCAATAACGCCACAAAGGCGCATCGTTGCGCTGCGTGAGCCAGTAATGAAGCACGATGAAGTCGCGTATCCGCTCCGCTTCCTCGATCAGCTCGCCGTTATAAGAATCGATGTTGGCCTGGTCGAAGTCCCGATCGGGAAAATGCTCGAGCAGGTGAAATACGCCGCTCGTGACCAGGTGAATGCTGGTGGACTCCAGTGGCTCCAGAAAGCCGGACGCGAGGCCTAGTGCGACACAATTGCGATGCCAATACAGCTTGCGCCGGCCGGTCACGAAGCGCAGAAAACGCGGCTCGCTCATCGGCTTACCATCCGTGGCCGCGAGCAGGTCCTGCAGTGCCTGTTCGTCCGTGCAGTGAGCACTAGAGTAAAC
>Ga0070683_100002863_pt1 | contig 13819 bp, 10 predicted proteins | sample KBSC713LmetaG_FD_64662 | JGI IMG/M metagenome (GOLD analysis project Ga0070683, IMG submission 64662) | Corn rhizosphere microbial communities from Kellogg Biological Station, Michigan, USA - KBS C7.1-3L metaG | ecosystem: Host-associated > Plants > Roots > Rhizosphere ...
AACTACGGAACTACGGAACTACGGAACTACGGAACTACGGAACTACGGAACTACGGAACTACGGAACTACGGAACTACGGAACTACGGAACCGCGGAGAACGTGCTGAATGACTGAGTATCAGACATTCGAGCACGATGTGCTCGTGATCGGAGCGGGTGGTGCTGGATTGCGCGCTGCTATCGAAGCGGCGGCAAGCGGCGTATCAGTTGGGTTGGTGTGTAAATCGCTGCTCGGAAAGGCGCACACCGTCATGGCTGAAGGCGGCATGGCCGCCGCCATGGGCTACGTCGACGATCGCGACAACTGGCGTGTGCACTTCGCGGACACGATGCGCGGCGGACAGTATCTCAATAACTGGCGCATGGCGGAGATTCACGCCAAAGAGGCGCCGGATCGTGTCAAAGAGCTCGAAGGGTGGGGCGCGCTCTTCGATCGCACGGCTGACGGGCGAATCTTGCAGCGCAACTTCGGTGGGCATCGATATCCGCGACTCGCGCACGTCGGCGACCGAACGGGACTGGAGCTCATTCGAACGCTGCAGGATGAAGGTGTGCATCGAGGAATCGACGTCCACATGGAAGTCACGGTTTTGACTTTGCTCAAGGACGGCGACCGAGTGTGTGGTGCGTTCGCCTATGACCGTGAGCGGGGGCGTTTCCGTCTCTTCAAGGCGAAAGCGGTCGTGCTCGCGACAGGAGGCATCGGTCGCGCGTTCAAGATCACGTCGAATAGCTGGGAGTATTCGGGCGACGGACATTCGCTCGCCTATCACGCCGGCGCCGCATTGATGGACATGGAGTTCGTCCAATTCCATCCGACCGGCATGGTATGGCCGCCGAGTGTGCGCGGGATTCTCGTGACGGAGGGGGTGCGCGGCGAGGGCGGAATATTAAAGAATCGTGATGGAAAGCGATTCATGTTCGAGAACATCCCGGACAACTACAAGGCGCAGACCGCCGACACGCCGGAAGAGGGCTGGAAGTACACACAGGGCGACAAGAATTCGCGTCGGCCGCCCGAGCTGCTGACGCGCGATCACGTCGCGCGAATGATCGTCAGCGAAGTGAAAGCCGGCCGCGGCTCGCCGCACGGCGGCGTCTTCCTCGACATTGCGTGGATCAAAGAGAAGATCCCGAACTCGGAAGAGCACATCAAACGCAAGCTGCCGAGCATGTACCATCAGTTCATGCAGCTCGCGGGGATCGACATCACGAAGGAGCCGATGGAAATCGGCCCGACGACGCACTACGTCATGGGCGGCATTCGCGTCGACGGTGACTCGCAGATGTCGACGGTGCCGGGACTGTTCGCGGCCGGTGAGTGCGCCGCGGGACTTCACGGGGCTAACCGACTTGGCGGGAATTCGCTGTCCGATCTCATCGTGTTCGGAAAGCGCGCCGGCGAGTACGCGGCGAAGTTCGCGAAAGAGCATGGCGCAGCGAAGGTCGACATGGGGCAGGTCGACAAGGCGGCGAACGACGCACTCGCGCCGTTCAGCAGGCCGGCCGGCGGCGAAGGACCGTATCAAGTGCAGGAAGCGCTGCAGGAGACGATGCAAGACAACGTCGGCATCGTGCGCGCGGAAGGCGAGATGCAGAACGCGCTGAAGATGATCGCCGTGCTGAAGGAGCGCGCGTCGAAGGCACCGGTCAGTGGCAATCGCGAGTACAACCCTGGTTGGCACACTGCGTTGGATCTCAACAACCTGCTTACCGTGTCTCAAGCGGTCGCGATGTGCGCGCTCGCAAGAAAGGAGAGTCGCGGCGGGCATTTCCGCGACGACTATCCGGACAAGAGCGCGGAGTTCGCGGCGTTCAATCACGTCGTGCAGAAGGGCGCGAACGGCGAGATGGAACTTTCGCGCGCGCCGATCCCACCGATGCCCGACCATCTCAAGGCCGTTATCGAGGAGATGAAATAGATGGCGACGACAGGTCAGCCGGTTGAGCCGAAAGCCAAAGACGCGTATACCGCGGCGCAGGCAGCGCAGGATGCCTCGGCGAAGCACGATACGCGGTCGTTCAAGATCTGGCGCGGACAGTCGGGGAAAGGCGAGTTCGTCGAGTACAAGCAGGACGTCGTCGAAGGAATGGTGGTCTTGGACGCGGTGCATGAAATTCAGGCGACGCAAGCAAACGACCTCGCGGTGCGTTGGAACTGCAAGGCGGGGAAGTGCGGGTCATGCTCGGCCGAGATCAACGGGATGCCGAAGCTCATGTGCATGACGCGGCTGTCGGAGCTCGACGCGCAGAAGCCGGTGACGATCGAGCCGATGCGGGCGTTCCCGCACATGAAGGACCTTGTTACAGATGTCTCATGGAACTTCGAGGTCAAGAAGAAGATCCAGAAGTTCACGCCGCGGAAGCCGGATGCGCCGGACGGCACGTGGCGAATGCAGCAGGTCGACGCGGATCGCGTTCAGGAGTTCCGAAAGTGCATCGAGTGCTTTCTGTGTCAGGACGTGTGTCACGTCCTGCGCGATCACGAGAAGCACAACGACTTTATCGGCCCGCGATTCCTCGTCTACACGGCGGCGTTGGAGATGCATCCGCTCGACACGGGCGACCGCATTCCGGAGCTCAGAAAGGAGTTCGGGATCGGCTACTGCAACATCACGAAGTGTTGCACGAAGGTGTGTCCGGAGCATATAACGATCACGGACAACGCGATCATTCCGCTCAAGGAGCGGGTGGTCGATGAGTTCTTCGATCCACTCGGGAAGCTCGTGAAGATTTTTAGTCGGAGAAAGAAAGAGTAAGAACTACGGGGAGCGCGATATGGAAAGCGATCCCTCGCTTCCGCTCGGGATGACTCTGGAGAGTTCGTATGCATCTGAAGCCGATCACCAAGGAAGGGATTCCCTCCGCCCTCGAAAAGGCGGAGCGCTACCGACTTCTCAACGACTCGTCCGCGGCGGAAAGCATCTGCCTCGACGTCCTCGAGATCGACCCGGCGAACCAGGAAGCACTCGTCTCCCTGCTGTTGTCGATCACCGACCAGTTTCTCGAGGAGATGACCGACAGTCTTCGCCGAGCTCGCGACGTGCTGCCGCGTCTGACTGACGAATACGAGCGGATCTACTACACCGGCATCATCATCGAACGACGCGCTCGCGCACAATTGCACCGCGGCGCCCTCGGCTCGGCCGACGTCGCGTCGGAGGGGTTTCGCGAGGCGATGCGCTGGTACGAGCGCGCCGAAGGGATGCGTCCGGCCGGAAACGACGAAGCGATTCTTCGATGGAACACCTGCGCGCGGCTCGTCGGGCGTCACGAGCGCGCTCCCGTGCACCGCGAGTACGAACCGGCGCTCGAGGATTAGCGCGGTTCGTTAGAGCATGAACGGCCGCGGACGATACGGCGCTTCGAGCGTCGCGATCTCGTCCGCGGTCAACATGATATCCAGCGCGCCGATCGCGTCGTCGAGATGCTTGAGCTTCGTCGCGCCGACGATCGGTGCGGTGACATCCGGCTTCGATAGCACCCAGGCCAACGCGATCTGCGCCATCGGCACCCCGCGAGCGGTCGCAACTTTCTCGACGGCATCGACGATCTCGAAGGCGGCACCGCCGTAGAGGCGATCGGAATGCGCATCGTTCGTCGAGCGGGTTGTGTCGCCCTTCGTTTTTTCCCGCGGACGCGTCAGTACGCCACGGGCGAGCGGCGACCATGGAATGATGCCGAGCCCTTCTTCGCGGCAGAGCGGGATCGTCTCTCGCTCCTCCTCTCTGTACAGAAGATTGTAGTGGTCTTGCATCGTCACGAAGCGCGCCCACCCGTTTCGCTCCGAAATGCTCAACGCTTTCATCAGCTGCCATGCGTACGACGAGCTCGAGCCGATGTATCGCACCTTTCCCTGTTGAACGAGAAGCTGCAGGGCGGCGAGTGTTTCTTCGATCGGCGTCTTCGGATCGGTGCGATGAATCTGATAGAGATCGATCGTTTCGACGCCGAGTCGCTCGAGGCTCGCCTCGCACGCCTGCACGACGTGCTTCCGCGATAGGCCGCCCATGTTCGGACGATCGTTCATCGGATAGAAGCATTTTGTCGCGAGCACGATTTCGTCCAATTTCCCCATCGAGCGAAGGGCTCGGCCCGTGATCTCCTCGCTCACACCGAGCGAATACATATTCGCGGTGTCGAAAAAGTTGATGCCGGCTTCGAACGCGCGCTTGAAGAACGGTTGCGCCGCCGATTCGTCGAGGACCCACGGTCGCCACTTGGGATCGCCGTAGCTCATGCAGCCGAGGCAGATGCGTGAAACGGTGACGCCGGTGGAACCGAGAGTTGTGAATTGCATGATCGTCGCTCGTGATCGTGAGACTCGTGCCGCCGGCTGGAAGCTAGCGGGGATCGTCAGCGCCGAAGAGGATCAGCGCGACGACCTTTGCGCGAGCTTCATTCTTCGCCAGAGGGCGCGCGTTCAGCTCGCCGAACGCCGCGATCGACCTGAGCCAGGCTTCGTCAGGCAACTCCGACGAGACGAGCAGCTCCAGCACTCGTTCAGCACCTTCCGCCATTTGCGCGGAGGCCACGCTTCGAGCCGCCGCCGCAAGGGGCGCGAGGCGAGCACGCTGGTGCCTCGGTGCGCGTGCGACTGCTTGTGCGACTCGAGCAAGCGCTGCACGTCGGGCGCGAGCGGTCGTGGCGGCGCGGAAGTCGACGGTCGCCGCCGCCTCTCTCGCCGCGAGCCATGCTTGCGCGCGCTCAACTTCAGCTGAAAGTCTCGCGCGATCGAAATCGATATCCGCGCCGCTGGATGCCTCGATCGCTCGGCGGATCGCGGCTCCGCTCTGTTCGAGGCCATTGCCGCAGTCGACGACGAGGCGATGACCGTCCGGTTCGCGAACGAGCGCGAGAAAACCCTCGCGATGGCTGCGGACTGCGGCGGCCACAATGCATTGGTCATTGCTCGGGACTTCGGACCGAAGCCATTCCGACAAAGATTCGCTGACGGCCGTGTTTTCCTCGGCGAGACTGCGATCGGCGCGTGGAGTGGGCTCGAGGAGCGGCGATGGGAGGATCCTGCCCGCGACGCCGACAGCACGCTGCGCAGTGGCGAGCTTGTCTCGCAAGCGGGTCTCGATGCGAAGCATTCGCTCGGCGGCCGCAGGCGGGGCGATTGAGTAAACGCTAACAACGGGGTGGCGAGAGCCGAGGCGTCGCGCGCGACCGACGCGCTGTTCGAGGCGAGCTGGGTTCCACGGGAGATCGAGGTGGACGATAACCGAGGCTTCTTGAAGGTTGAGCCCTTCGCTGAGGAGATCGGTTGTGATGAGGAGGTCGATTCGGTTGGCATCAGATGGCGGAAACGCACGTCCTGCGCTCGCTGCGCTCACATCAGGTTGACGCGTTGGCGCAAATTGAGAGATGACGTCATCGCGGGAGATGCGGCCGCCCGCGACATTCGCACCGCGAGCGGTGAGCGCAGCGACTCCAGGTTCTGTCGCGAGCAGCGAACGAAGCGCACCGGCCGTCTCCGCGTACTGGCAGAACGCAATGATGCGTTCACCCCGATGCCGACGACGAATATCGAGAAGGGCGTTCGCTCGATATCGGTCGGGATTCTCAGTCGAACGAAGCGACGCGATCAAACGAGCGACGGCCTCATCGTGCTCCCGAATCGAGTCCGCGAATTCGGCGAGCGAAACGTCCGCGGGTTCATTCGCCGTCACGAGCTCCGGAAAGGCCAGCTGAACTGCGCTTTCGGCTTGTGTCCATGCCGACAGCTCGGCGCGCGTCGGACGACGGCCGGCTTCGACCGCCGAGAGCAATGCCACGCCTCGGGATCGACGCCGCAGCAGCGCCGCGATGAGGGCGCAGCGACTCGACGTCCATTGGTGCACCAGACTGTATGTCTGCAGCGCGACGGCCAATGACTCGTCACGAGCGGGAATCGGAGGCGGAAGGGCAACCAGCGCGTCGAGGCAATCGTCGTCGATTGGAAGACTGACTCGATGCGGACCGTCGAGCGCCGGCTGACCGCGCGTCTCGACGTCCGCGCCGCGAACGACGTGTTCGGCGAGCTGAGTGTCGGACATCTCCCACGCGATGCGCCCGAGGTAGAGCGCAATCTGTGACGCGAGATCAGCTCGACGATTCTGGACTGGAGTCGCGGTCACGAGCAAGACCTTCGAACGCCTGCACAGGTCAGCGAGGACGGAGTAACGCTTCGTCGCGTGATTGCGAAGGCGATGCGCTTCGTCGACGATGATGAACGCGGCCTCCAACGCGGGACGTTGATCACGACTCAGCGCTTCATGCGTGACGATCGCCGCCTCGATGTTCGTCTGTCTCAATGCGTCCGTCCACATCGATCTGAGCGACGCCGGCGCGGCGATCAGCAAATGCTCATTGAAATGCGCGGCGACCGCCAGCGCCGTAAACGTCTTCCCGAGACCGACTGGTTCTGCGAGCATCGCGCCGCCGTGCGACGAGATCAGAGAGACGAGCCGAGCGGCCGCGACTCGCTGATGGGCGCGCAACGAGATGTCGCCAATTCGCTCGACGATCGGGTTTTGCGAGCCGAGCATCGCCCGTGCAATCAGCGAGCGAACTTCGGTCGCGGGGGCAATGCGCGCGCTCAGGTCGACATCCATTCGATAAGTGGCTCGATATCACCGCGACGGAGCTGGTATGCTTCGAGCGCGGCCGCGAACAGCTCGGCGTCGCCAGCGGGTTGGCCCGCGCAACTGCGCGCACCGATTGGCGCTAAGAGGTCAGCAGCCCGCGCCCATTCGCGTGGCATCGGTAGGAGCGACATCACCCAACCCATAAAACGCCGGTAACCTCCGCGCGCTGGTGTTGCCAATGCTCCCAACCACGCTCGAGCGATTGGACCGTTGAGCAACGTTGCAAACGCGAACGCGTCGCCAACGCTGGGGCATCGCACCACATAGCAGGTGTTGAGTGGGACAGTTGGATCGCCGCTCCGAAGGACGGCCGCGCGAGGCTCACGACCGATGTCGCTCCAGACCACCCGCGGGACGTCGTTCCGAGCACCGTCGATTCGAAACAGCGACCACCATCGCGACGTCCGGCGAGCGTCGGTTCGGTGCGCCAAACCGCGTCGCAATCCGCTCAAGTACGCGGCGGTCCTCGGCGGCAGGGACGTCAACGGGATGCACAGCTCGTCGTGCGTCCAGATGATTCGTTCGGTCGAATGAGGCACGGTCCACGGTCGAACGCGATCGCCGCGGAGCAGCGGGCGCAACATCGACCATTCGATCACGACGGTTCTTCCCGAGGAGGTTCGGACTTCCGCGAGATCGCCGTCTGTCTCGAGCAACTCGACGATGAACGCGTCGTTGCAACCGCATTTGACGCCGAGGTGTGGTCGTCCGAACGGACTCGCGGCGACTGTCGTCGTGCGTTGTCTCAGCCGGTCGAATGCTCGGCGCGCATCGGGCGGCAGCAGAATCCACGGCGCGCCGATGCTTTGGTCGAACGCGATCGAGCTCCAAGGTCCGCTCCATCGCCACTCAGCGTCGCCAGTGTGCGTAACCGTGACGCGAATCTGGTGATCGTCGAGACGGTCGCGGATCTGCACGCGATTCGCGACGAGGAGCGAAGGGTAGACGGCCGCGTCGAAGACCGCCGGTGCGTTGCTAAAGTCTTCGATGGCCCTCAGGGTGAGCTCAGCCGCGATCCACCAGCGCACGCCACCGCCGGCCAACGATCGCCAGAGCTTCGCCGGAACGAGCAGCGCGAGGCCGCCACCGCGAGCGAGTAGCCGCGTCGCGCGCTCGATGAAGATCGCCGCGAGGTCGACCTGGGCCGCGAATCCACGTCCCGCACCGGACGGCTCTGCGCCGGGCTGCCATGCCGCGTGTCGCGCGACGTCGAATTCTCGTCGAAAGCTCGTGCGTTGATCGGCAGGAATGCGATGGAGGCGAACCCAGGGCGGGTTCCCGATGACAAGGCGAAAGCCGCCGCGCGAGGCGATGTCGCCGAAATGCGTTGGAAAGGAGAATGGAAGCGCGCCACCGTTTGCTATGCGCGTGCGCAAGGTGCGCAACGCCTTGCGGCGCTCGCGCAGGGCAAGCGCGGCCGAGCGTTCGTCACGAGACGCGTGATAGCGCGATCCGAAGAGATCCCGACCGCGGCGAACGGCAACGAGGTCATGGCGTTTGCCGCGGATCGATTCGATCTCGGCGTCCAGCGTCAACAAGGCACGTTCTCGCTCAGCACGATCGAGCTGACGAGCGAGCGAATCTTTCCGCGCTCCGCTCGCCTTCGAGTACCGTTCGCGCAACCGCCAGAATGACGGTCCGCCGCGAAAGGTGAGATCGGTCTCGCCGAATGCACGTCCGGCGAGTGCATCCCCAACTCTGATATTTCGATCGAGATTCGGGAGCGGCATCACTCGGCCCGGATCTGTCTCGTCGCTTTCAATCACGACCGAAAGCCAGAGACGGAGTTGGCAGAGCCAAACGGCCGTCGGGTTGATGTCCACGCCGAAAATCGATCGCGTGAGAACGTCGCGGCGAATGTCGCTCATCGGCTGCCGGTCGCCGATGCCAGCGCGGAGTGTCGCGATCCGCTCGAGAGCGTGAACGAGAAAGGCCCCCGAGCCGCACGTCGGATCGAGGATCGTCAGCGCGTCGATTTGCTCGCGATCCGGTGCCGACCCGAGGACGGTTTCGAGTCCGGCCGAGGTTACTCGTTCGACGAGACTGAACGGTGTGAAGAAGGCACCCGTTCTCGATCGGTCCGACGATGCCATCAACGACTCGAATGCCTTGCCGAGCATCTCGGGGTCGATCGCCGCTTCGCTCCAGGTCGATGATTCTTCGCGGGCGGTGAATCGATGCTGACCGAAGACGTCGTAGATCAGTCGCCCGTACGCGTCGTCGCTGAAGGAGACGCCGCGGTGCCGTCGCTCGATCGGTGTCTGTGCGAACAGTCCGCCGTTCAGGAACGGAATTAACCCGAACGCTCTGGCGATTGGCGCACGCTGCTTGACCGGCGTATTGAGCGTGCCGAAAAACAGTGGCCGCAGCACGCGATGATGAAACCCTAAATGGCCATTCATGCAGCGCTCGTACTGCTGAACAAGGAATGCGGCGTTGCCGTCCAACCATCCTTTGGCCTGAAGGAAGGAGAGGAACAGCAAGCGCGAAGTATTCAGCAGTGCGATCTCGCCTCTGACCTCGGGCGACGCGGCGGTTGTCGATGTCGCAAGGCCATTCACCGCACGCTCGAGCGCCCGATAAAACCGGATGCTCAGCGATTCGCGCCCGAGAATTTCGACCCAACGCGAGTGTGTCAGCACATCGCGATCGCTCGACGCCGCGATGAGCGCTCGCAGCGTCTCCGCGTCGCTGTCGACGACACGGTCGCGATTCACGAGGAGCGCCGCGACGCGTACCGGCCGCCGATCGTCCGTCCACGCCGCAAAGGCGATGTTCCGCGACTCGCGATGTCTCGCGATCAGCATCCAAAGGACATGGGGGGCGCGCGCCGACAATCGTCCAGCGATGCGGGATAAGACGTCGCGGGTCGAGTCGCCGGTCGCAATGTCGATCAGCAGCGCTCGCAGCGCGCCGCTGCCGGCGGCGATGCGCGCTTCAGCAACGTCGAATTCGAGGCCTAACGCCCGGCGTGTTGCGGGGTCGAGCGGAGCAGGGGCGGTGTTGCAGCCAATGTCGGCAGCGAAGGCGCCGAGTGCGTCGAGCGAATCGGCTGCGGCGAGACGCTCTGCGAGAGATCGAAGAGTTTGCACGCGCCGACGCTAGGCGTTCGACGCTCGACCTCCGCGACCACTCGATTGCGCGTATGCTCATTCCACTTCAAAACGGTTCGCCCCAGCGACATTGCCCGCAGTTGGACCGCCGATAGTTTCCTTTTCATGCGGATTCCTTCTTGGCGGATGCTCGCAAGCGTACTCGTTCTATCGCTCGCCTCGGGCGTGAGTGCTCTCGCGCAACACCAGAGTGGCGGGACGATTTCTGGTACAGTGCTCGACGAAGCCGGTCGACCCATCGACGGCGCCGACGTTTACGCATTCCCCGAGAAGAATCGGGCGAAATCAGACTCGACCGGACGCTTCTCGATTGGCGGGCTTCCCTCGGGGTTCTACCACGTCCGCGTTCGGCGCATCGGCTTTCGGCCTGCGGAAGTCACGACGGATCTCAACACGGGCGGACACGCGGATGTCAAAATCGAGCTCGCGGCTCGCCCGGTGCTCCTCGACAGCGTGATCGTACAGGCGGACGGTAAGTGCATCGCGACCTCCTTTCGCGGATTCAACTGCCGTAAGCAGCGCGGCAAAGGCATCTACCTGACAGACGACGACATCGCCGACAAAGGCGCAATCGAGCTCGGCGAAGTGTTCAGGGACATCGATGGATTTCGCCTCGAGACTCGGCCGACGCGATATGGGCCGAAGCCGATTCCATTTTCGACGCGCGGCGGTTGCATCAACGCTCTCGTGAACGGACGACCGCTCTCACTGACGAATCCCTTGCCGCTCTACGCGACTGACCTCATCGCGGTCGAGATCTATCCGACGGCGAGCACTGCGCCGACGGAGTATCAGCGCTACGTGTGGGACCCGACGATCCGTCAGGTGTCCCCGATCGTTGGTCGAGACCGCAACGACCAACCGTGCTCGCTGGCCGTCTACTGGACTTCCTTCCGTTAGGCGGCTTCGTACTTTCGGTCTTTCCACTCGACGTTCTTCCCGCGCGCGACCGCGCCCGCCGCGATGTAGAACAACATCACGAGTCCGAGCGGGTAGAGGATCGCATAAATGACCGGCGCGCGCATGAAGGCGTAGATCGCGATCCAAAATACCAACGTGATCGCGACGACGATCGCGGACCAAACGAGCCACGCGGCCGAGAGCGCGCCAAACGCCGCGAGAACGAGAGCAACCGGCGGCGCGAGGCCGATGATCGGCGCGCCGAGCAGCAGCAACGGATAGAGTGCACGGCCGAGCCTACCACCGAGCGCCGCATACTTTCCGCCCGCGTAGATGTTCTTTCGCCATCCGCGGACGACTGCGCCGAGAGAATCGTACATGCGCGTCGAGAATTGTTTGGTGGCGATGAGCAGCGACATCCGACGCCCCGATCGCACAAATTCCTGTGCGAGCGACAAGTCCTCGGCGACGCGGTCTCGGACGAGCGCGTGTCCGCCGACGCTCTCATACGCAACGCGATTCACCGCGATGAACTGTCCGTTCGCGATGACGTCGGTCGGACGCCTCGAGTTGCTGACATGCTCGGTCCCGCCGTAGCGCATCGAGATGAGCGCGAACATCTGCGGCTGAATTACACGCTCCCAAAAGGTGTGCATCTCCTGATTGCCGGCGAGCGTCAACAGGTCGGCGTTCCGCGCGCGCATCGCGTTCACGACGCGTCCGAGCAAATCAGGAGCATGCTCGGTGTCGGCATCCGTGAAAACGAGCATCTCGCCGTGAGCGATCTTCGCGCCGTTCTCGCACGCCCACTGTTTGCCGAACCAGCCGGACGGAAGATCCGGATTGCGGATGATTCGAATTCTCGAATCGTCCCCCGCTGCATCGCGAGCGATCTCGCTCGTGCCGTCAGTGGAATGGTCGTCGACGAGAATGACCTCGAGTCGAGGATACGTCGACCTGAGAATCGACCGCACGCAACGCGCGATGTTGTTCGCTTCGTTTCGCGCGGGGATAATGACTGAAACGAGCGGAGGATCAGCGACGTCGGGCGAGTAGTCTGCGAGGAATCGCGATCGAAGCGACCGGACTAGCGCGACCGTCGGGGGCAGAATCCACGGCAGAGACCAGAGGACGGGCGCGACGGGAAAGCTCACACCTCATCCGTCCGCGGCACACGCGGCTCGTCGCGCGCGACGATCGTCGCCGCGGCCAGCTGGCCGGTCACGTTCGCGGCCGTGCGAAACATGTCGGGAATCGTATCGACGCCGAGAAGGATGCCGACGCCCTCGACCGGCAGCCCGACGCTCGCGAGTACCGGCGCCATCGCGATGATCGACCCGCCGGGAATTCCAGGAATGCTAAAGCTCGTGATGACGGCGGTGATGATGACCGTCGTAAGCTGCTCGACACCGAGTGTGACGCCGTATAGTCGGCCAATGAAGACCGCTCCTGCGGTAAGACCAAGCGTCGCACCAACGCGGAACATCGCGGCGGCGAGCGGGAGGAAGAATCCGGTGATCTCGACCGGAAGGCCGAGGCGAGTTCGAGAGCTCTCGATGAGTGCCGGCAGCGCAGCGAGAGACGATCGTGCAGAAATGGCGACTGCTTGTCCGGGTGCCGCTGCCCGCGCGAAGTCCCGCAGCGAGACTCGGCCGAGGATTGCCGCTGCGGGATACACGACCACGAGAACGAACACCACAACCGAAACGGACACGAGAATCACGTAGGCGGCGAGGGCGCCAACCGCCGACAGGCCGAGCCGCGCGACGAGCGGAAGCGTCAGCGCGAACACGCCGATAGGCGCCACCACCAACAGCCAGCGCACGATCACCAACATCGACTCGGCGATTCCGCGAAAGATCAAGACGATGTGCCGGCGCGACGTCTCGGGCACCGAAACCAGCGCGAGACCAAACACGAGCGCAAAGACGATCAGCGGAAGCATGGCTCCGTCGGCCAAGACGCGTACGACATTCGCCGGCACGAGGGCAATGAGCCATTCAGCCGGCGTTTGCATTGCGGTCGAACCCGCCGCGGATGACGCAGTCGCGTGCGCGCGAAGGTTTGCTGCCGCGGTCGGATCCGGCGTAACGTGCGCGAGAATCGGGACCGAGACGATCGCGCCGACGACACCCGATGCGAAAAGCAGTATGAGGAAAACGATAAGGCCGCGTCCGCCGATCTTCGCGACGATCGCACCACTGCTCGACGTCGCTATACCGACGATGAGGCTCGCCATGACGAGCGGGATCACGGTCATTCGAATCGCGTTGACGAACAGCGTTCCGACGGGTTCGATGACCGCTACGATGCTGTTCGCGACTGCCGGGTCGGTCGTGCTGACGAGCAGCCCGATTCCGACTCCGGCGGCGAGGGCGATGAGAACTCGAGTGGTGAGCGACACGGGGCAAAAGTATGGCGGAGTCATCCCGAGGAGCAACGCGGATGACTAGCAAACGAAAGCGCGTGACCGTATCGGCCACGCGCTTTCCAGCAGCGGATCAATCAGTGACGCTTACTGTCTGCCCCCTCTATCGCCGCCGCTGCCGCCCGACGACGATCCGCCGGACGAACCTTGAGAACCGTGCGAAGAGCCACCTGACGACCCGCTGGACGAGCCGCCCATTCCGCCGCTCGAGCCGGACGATCCGCTCGTGCCGCTCATGCCGCCGCTCGAACCCGAGGAGCCGGTTCCGCTCTTACCGCCAGAGCTTCCGCCCGTGCTGCTCGGATTGCTCGGATTGCCTGTCGATCCGGAGGACGAGCCACTCATGCCGCCCTTTGTCGACGAGCTTCCGATTCCTTCGTCGCCCTGATTACCGCGATCGGTGCGGCCTGAACCCTGGTTGTGCTGGCTGCCGCTTGATCCACCGGAGCTCGAGCCGCTGTTCGACGCCGAGTAACCGCTGTCATTCGAGCTGCTCGAGTCACTTGAGCTCGAGCTGCCTTGATCGCGTGACGAGCTCGAACCCTGTGAGCTGCGATCCGACGGGTCGCTCATCCGGTTCTGGTCATTCTGTCGATCAGCCATCTGTGTGCCTCCTGAAAAACGATTTGTAGGCCGGCGCAGTCCATCCCCATGTTCCCGCCGGCATTGTACCATTTGTTTCGCACGCTGGGTGCCACGCGATGAGCAAACTGTCGAGTTTCCGTCGGCGAGTTGACGACGTGCT
>Ga0070683_100002865_pt1 | contig 13819 bp, 13 predicted proteins | sample KBSC713LmetaG_FD_64662 | JGI IMG/M metagenome (GOLD analysis project Ga0070683, IMG submission 64662) | Corn rhizosphere microbial communities from Kellogg Biological Station, Michigan, USA - KBS C7.1-3L metaG | ecosystem: Host-associated > Plants > Roots > Rhizosphere ...
CAACACCAGCCGGCGACCTTGATTCGAGCCGGTCAGCCGGTAGAGATCGCGCGCCGCGGACGGTGTCATCTGAAAACGCAGACATTTCCCGAGTTCGACCTGCGCCACGTCCACGTTCACGACATCGAATTCGCTGATGACCGGTTTCAGCCCGACGGCAATGCGCACTCCGCTTTGCGGCAGCACGGCGATGCCTCCGCCGCCGTCCGACGATTCCAGAAAAAATCGCGCGATCGCCGGCGCCGCTTCGCGAGGTGGCGCGGTCACGCACGCAGACGCGAGCAGCACCAAAATGAGCAACGCGAGAAAGCGCCTCACGGTTTGATTTTCTCCACCCGCACGCTCCAGTCCGCGCCATAACCGACGCCATGCTGCTTGACAAAGTCACCCTGGTTGAGCGCGAACGACACGTTCATCAGGCTGTTCAAATACAATAACGGCGCACCTTGCGGCACATCGCCGAAGGTGCGCTCATAAGGCATTTCTCCCTCGTAAACGACCTTGGCCGCGTGCGCGACCGTAACGCGAAACCGATCGCCGAAATGCGCGGAAAGTCTCGCGAAAAGTGTTTCGTCGAGGTTCGTCCAGACGTTGCCAAACTGAAAATCGAGATAAGGAATCGTGCCGATCAGCGCGCCTTTCTCGAAACGCGCCTTTTCATACGGGAGTTCGATGACCTTCGGCGCGAGCAGCGGGCCAACGTCGGCGAACGCGACCGCACCCGATGCGAGTTGCGCGCCCATATACACATAGACGTCGCGCCCGTGAAACGTATGGGATTTTTCCGAACCGGCGCGACGGTGTTTCGTCTCATCGATCTCCCGCACCGCCGAAATGCCGAGTTCCTGACTCACGAGCGTGAGCGTGCCGTTGTCGGGGCTCACGAAAAAGTGTCCGCTCTTCGTTTGCAGCACGACAGATTTGCGCTCGGTGCCAACACCCGGATCGATCACCGAGACAAACACCGTGCCTCGTGGCCAGAATGGCGCCGCCTGCTTCAATCGATACGCCGCCTCCCAGACATCGAACGGCGTGTTCTCGTGGCTCAGGTCGAAAATCGCCAGCTTCGGATCGACGCCAACCGCGACACCTTTCATCGCGGCCACGGCGCCGTCCTTCGTTCCGAAATCGGTCTGGATCACGAGCGGGTGTTCGGCGCGAACGGACGCGATGAAGATGAACCCGACGAAAAGCAGTTTCAGCTTATTCATGGGCTGAACCTACCGACGAGCGCTCGTCGTTGATCGTGCCGGCGCGATCCGCGCATTCGGCATCGGCGTGGCCTTGGTCAAACGCGCGCATGATTTCGGCGCCCACCGAATCGGCAAGCAATCGGCCTCGATCGGTCAACCGCACAATCGTGTCTTCGTGCAACGCGAGCCCGTCAGCCGCCAATTGGTCGAGCAATGCATCCACCTCCGACCAAGGCGCGTTCGGACAACGTGCCCGCCACGGGGCGACGTCGACCCCCGCATTCATCCGCAAACCAAAAATCAGCGCATCTTCCGCCAACAGCTCCGATGTCAATGCGACGCGGTCTTCGGTCGCGCGTTCTCCGCGCTCGATGTTGCTCAACCATTGATCGAGATCGGCAATGTTGGCGCCGCGCCAGCCCGCGTGTTGCGAGGCCGCGGACGGGCCGAGACCGATCCACTCCTGCATCCGCCAGGTGTTGAGATTGTGCCGGCAGGCATGGCCCGGACGCGCGAAATTTGAAATTTCATATTGCGCGTAACCCGCACCGGCGAGTTGCGCCCAGGTCGCTTCGTACAGCCGCGCCTCATGCTCGCGGTCGAGCTTCACCCGGCCTTGCGAAAGTTTCACCCACATCGCCGTGTCTTCCTCGAAGGTGAGACAGTAGGTGGACAGGTGGTCCGGCGCGAGCGCCAGCGCTTCCCGCACATCCGCCGCCCATTCGCCTTCCGACTGGCCGGGCAGCGCAAACATCAGGTCGAGATTCACGCTCGAAAAATTCGCCGCACGCACGCGTTCGTAGGCCCGAAAAATCTGCTCGCGCGTGTGCTGCCGGCCGAGCGCGTCGAGCAACGCCGGTTGAAAACTCTGCACGCCCATGGAAATTCGCGTCACCCCGGCATCGCGCAAAACCGCGAGCCGCTCCGCCGTGACCGACGCCGGCGCCAACTCGACCGTCCATTCTTCCAGCCACCCGCCGCAGGGCTCGCGAACGATCGCGGCCAGTCGCGCGAGATCTCGCGGCGAAAGCAGGCCGGGCGTGCCACCGCCCCAAAAAATCGTTGTCGCTGGACGCGACCACCCGATCAAATCCGCCTCGCTCGCGATGCCATCGAGGAAACTTTTCACGCGCTGCGCGGTCGGCTTCGTTTGATAGAACGCGCAAAAGTCGCAGGTCGAGGCGCAGAACGGCACGTGCACATACACGCCCAACGGGTCCGTCTTCGCAGCTTTGGCTTGCTCTGTTGCGAGGTGACTCATTACTAACGCGCCTTGATCAGCCTGGTTTTCACGCTCAAAAGTCCAATGCATACCAACCGTATTTCTCCCGCGAGAAAATTCCTCCTCTCACTCAGCTTCGCGTTGAGCCTCTTCTTTCTCGCTGGATGCCAGAGCGTCGTGCTGACCAATCTGACGCCGACCTCGCTGCCGGAAAATCCCTCTCAAATTTACACGATCACGCTGCGCGTGACACCGAAGATCCAGACGATCGTGCCGGGCAGTTTGTCGCCGCACATCGTGATCGACGGGCAGAACTATCCGATGACGCGGAGCGCGCTCGGCGAAAATCTTTACGAGTTCGATTATCAGCTTCCGCCCGGCCGCGAAGAGATCGCCTATTATTTCCTCGTCGATTACAGCGTTGAAGCCAACGGCCGGAATACTCCCGCGCAGGCTTATTCGGCCATTACCCACGCGCAGATCGTCCATCGTTACGTGCTCTCGCTGGAAGTGAACCGTGGACCGGTTGGCGCGCGTATCAGCGTGCTCGGCCGCGGATTCACTCCACAGGACGTGATTTATTTTGAAAACACGCCGACGCGCACCGTTTTCGAATCGCCCAACGCGATCAGCTTTTTCGTCCCTGCCCTCGAGGCCGGCCGCAATTACAAGGTCATGCTCGGCAGTGCGGCCGGCAACTCTCCGGTCGGCACGTTTCGCATCGATACGAGCAACCTGACCGTCGCTCCGTCTTCGCTCACCCTGCGAACCGGCGAAAAACAGCCGCTCACGTTTAGCGTTCCGAACGCCGCGCCTCCCGGCGGATTACTGCTCGATCTTACCACCGATGTGCCGGAGAGCGTGATCATGCCCGAAATAATCGTGCCGCAAGGTCAGACTTCGGTGACCGTCACCGTCGAGGGCGGGAAACCTGGAAGTGGCAGTCTTTTCCTCAAAGGCTACGGTGCCGGGGAAATCACGGTGCCAGTCACGGTGACGGGAAAGTGACATTGCGCTGCCCCGCGGCCATCGACGCGGCGGGCGCCGCCGGGCTATTTTTCGAGATCCAGCGTAACCACGACCGGCCGGTGATCGCTGGCCTCGAGCACGCCATCACCGTCGAAAATCGTTCCGACGCCAGCTCGTACTGCGGAGCGCAACGCACGCGAAACCAGAACGTGATCGACACGCGAATAACTGTCTTCTTTTCGGTACGCATGCGTCCAGGTTTCACTGTGGGAATCGGCGACCGGCAGCAATTCGGCAATTTCCGTTTCGCCGCGCCGCAGCATTCGCAATAGTGGCTTGCTCGACTTGTCGTCGTTGAAATCGCCAACGATCAGGAACCGCGACTTTGCGGGATTCGGAAAACGCAACAGCACGGCGTCGCGAATCGCCGTCGCCTCGCCGATCCGCCGCAGCGACGATCGCGGGTCATCCGGACGATCGGTGAAGCGACTTTTCAGGTGCAGACCGAAAATCGTCAACTCTCCTCCGCCGGTCGCAAAATGCGCCTCGATCAAGCCGCGTTTCACTTTTTCTTGCTTTCCGAAATAGGCGTATTCGAGATTTGAATAGCGCGTAATCGAAATCGCCGGGCGCTTCGAAAGCAGCGCCACGTGGCGGTCATGGTCCGCCGCTTCGAGCAGAATGGCATGCGGATAATCCAGGCCTTCCTGTTTCAGATCACGGCACAGCTCCTGGAGATACGGCGCGTCGCCCATCTCCTGCACGACAAGCACGTCGGCATTCAATCCGTGAATGACTTTGCGGAGCGCACTTTTCTCCGCCTCGGATTTCGGATAGTCCCTGCGGTAACCCGCGTCAGTCATCCGATCGGTCGCCACGTAATTTTCGATGTTGTACGTGGCGACCGTCAGCGTCTCCGCGTGAATCGAAACCACCGTCCACGCGGGCGCCATTCCGAAAATCCAAATCAACGCCCGCATCGGACGGGCTCGGCTTCGGCCCGCGTTCTCAGTATGGCAGACCATGAAGCCTCACTGCTCCCTGACGAGCGCGGCCTCCCGTTCGACGAGCGTCGGATGCGAGTAGAAGAACGCGCTGAACCAAGGATGCGGAGTGAGATTCGTGAGATTTTTTAACGCGAGCTTGCGCAGCGCCGCCACCATCGGGCCCGCTCCGCCCATCGCGCGGCGCGCAAATGCGTCGGCTTCGTATTCGTAGCGACGCGAGATGAGGTTCGCCAGGGGCGAAAACCAAAACATCACGAGTCCGCTCAACAATCCAAAGAGCAAAAACGCCGGCGCGAGTTCGCCGGGCGGAAAACCGAACGCCAGGTTAAACCAAGGACTTCGGGCCAGCCACGCGATGATCGCAAATCCCCCGAACATCATCGCCGCCGACAGCGCGAGCATTTTGGGAATGTGACCGCGACGATAGTGTCCGATCTCGTGGGCAAGCACGGCCTCGAGTTCCTCGGGAGCCATTTGCGCAATCAGCGTATCGAACAACACAATTCGCCGAAAACGGCCGAACCCGGTGAAATACGCGTTCGAATGCGCCGAGCGTTTGCTGCCGTCCATCACCTCGATCGCTTTCGCGCGAAATCCCGTGCGATCGCCGAGCGCGAGCAACCGTGTCCGCAACTCGCCTTCGGGCAATGGCGTGAGCTTGTTGAAGAGCGGCAGGATCAGTTTCGGATATAGGACGAGCATCAGTAGTTGAAAACCAAGCACCAACGCAAATCCCCACAGCCACCACGCCGCACCGGCCCAGCGCACGAGCGAAAGCAACGCCCACAAAAGCGGAAAACCAATCACCAGCATGAGCGCGAGGCCTTTGAGCTTGTCCGTTATCCACAGGCGCGGAGTGCTCTGGTTGAAACCAAATTTCGCCTCGATCCGAAACTGCTCCCACCATTCGAACGGCAGCGAGGGAATGGCGAGCAGCACTCCCGCAATCAGAATGAAAATCGCCCGCGTCCACACGGCATCGAGCGCGCCCCACCCGATCACGCGTCCAAACAACCACGGCAGCACGCCGCCAAAAACGACCAGCGCAAGCACGAGCGCATCGAAGATTTCCGTGATCACGCCAAAACGTGATCGCTCCAGCGTGTACTTGACGGATTTTGCGTACGTGGCCGGATCCATGATCGCGGCCACGGCGGGCGGCGGAGTCGTTGCGTGACGTTGCACCTCGGCGCGGTTCAGCGCCGACAGCACGAGCTCACCCACCAGCCGGAGCACCAGGAGGGCGGCGGTAATCAGCAGAACAAAAAGCATTGGGCGAATGCATGCGAGTTTCCGCAGCGGGCCAATTCAAATGTAATGCGGCGGAACAAACCGCTGATGAACGCGAAATGACACCGGTCCACCCCATCCTTTCGCCCACGTTCGAGGCTGCGACCGCCGAACGCCGCGCTATTTATAAGACGCGGATCGTTCGAGCCACGAGCGCAAGAGACGAAAAAAGTCGCCCACGTTTTTATTGAAAAGCCCTCCTTCCACCGCATGGTTTATGGCGTGGACGCACCCGACGCCAAACTCTCCTTTGAAGCAGCGCTCTCGCAGCTCGAATCCATTGTCGAATCGATGGAATCGGGCGATGTGCCGCTCGCCGAACTCCTGGCGAAATTTGAAGAGGGCAACAAGCTCCTCAAGGTTTGCGAAGCCCGGCTCAAGGACGCCGAATTGAAAATCGAGGTGCTGAAGAAACAGAAGGAAGGCGTTGCGTTTGCCAAATTTGAAACGTCCAGCGAGGCCTGACCGACGCTAATTTTCGCTCCGCTGATGAACGATTCCCCTGCCGCATCCGGTCTGCTTGCGACCATTAAATGCCCCGCGGACCTCCGCGCGCTTTCCTCTTCGCAGCTGCCACAACTGGCACAGGAAATTCGCGACGAGCTCATCGCCGTCACGTCCAAAAACGGCGGGCACATCGGCCCGAATCTTGGGGTTGTCGAGCTCACGCTCGCGCTGCATCGCGTATTTTCCACGCCCGAGGACCAGCTCGTTTTCGACGTCGCTCATCAGGGCTACATCCACAAGTTGCTGACCGGCCGCGGCGGCGAATTTTTCAAAAAACTCCGCCAGTCCAACGGCGCCAGCGGATTTCTCTTCCGCGCCGAAAGTCCGCACGACGCGTTTGGCGCGGGCCACGCCGGCACCGCGCTCTCGGCCGCCTTGGGCATGGCGACGGCGCGCGATTTGCGCGGCACGGACGAGCACGTCATCGCCATCTGCGGAGACGCGGCGTTTACGTGCGGCATCACCCTCGAAGCGCTCAACAATGTCGTCTCCTCGACGAAGCGCCTGATCGTCATCCTCAACGACAACGAGTGGTCCATCGCGAAAAATGTCGGGGCGATGTCGCAGTATCTGAACCGGCTCAGCACGAGTCGGACGTACAACAAGCTTCACCACGATGTGGAAGCGTTCTTCAAGAGTTTCCCCGTCGGCGCCGAGATGAATCGCGTTTACCAAAAATGGAAGCGTGAGACGAAGGACTTCTTCGTCGGATCATCGCTGTTCGAGAAATTTGGCCTGCGTTATCTTGGGCCGGTGGACGGGCATGATTTCGACGCGCTCGCAAAAAATCTCGAGTTTGCGAAGCACTGCGACGTTCCGGTTCTCATTCACGTTCTTACGAAGAAAGGTAAAGGTCTCGATCCCGCGATTGTTCACCCGGAAAAATTTCACGGCGCAAGTCCGTTCAATCCGATCACGGGCGAAAGCGCCAAAACCAGCGCGAGCGCCCCGCCCAATTATCAAGATGTGTTCGGCCAGGCGCTCGCGCGTTTCGCCGAGAAAGATCCGAATATCGTCGGCATCACCGGCGCGATGCCGGGCGGCACGGGCCTGTCGCACCTCGCGACCGCCGTGCCGCGACAGTTCTTCGACGTCGGCATCGCCGAGGAGCATGCGGTATTGTTCGCCGCCGGCCTCGCAACGAAAGGCATCAAGCCGGTGTGCGCGATCTATTCGACTTTTCTGCAACGCGCTTACGACCAGATCATCCACGATGTCGCGCTGCAGAACCTGCCGGTTACGTTCTGTCTGGATCGCGCCGGGCTCTCTCCCAACGATGGTCCGACGCATCACGGGTTGTTCGATCTCGCGTATCTTCGCTGCGTGCCGAACACGACGGTCATGCAGCCGAAAGACGAGGATGAGCTCGTGGATATGTTGCACACCAGCCTGCGTCTCGGCGGCCCGGCCTTTATCCGTTATCCGCGCGGTGCCGCAATCGGGGTTAAGCTCAAACCGCAACCGGCGACGATCCCGGTCGGCCAGGCCGAAGTCTTGCGCCAGGGATCGAACATCATGTTGTGGGCGCTCGGCCCGATGGTGCACGACGCTCTCGCGCTCGCCGCGCGGCTGGAGGCCGAGGAAAATCTTTCCGTGGGCGTGGTGAACGCGCGCTTCGTCAAACCCCTTGATCGCACCTTACTGCTCAGCCATGCCGCGTGCATTCCATTGCTGGTCACGCTCGAGGATCACGTCGTCACCGGAGGATTCGGCAGCGCGGTCATCGAGGTTTTACAGGAGGCAAATTGTCCAACCGCCGTGGAGCGAATCGGCTGGCCCGACAAATTCATCGAACACGGCAGCAACGCAGGAATTCTGCGCGCCGCGCACGGCCTTGCGCCCAATGACCTGCATCGTCGGGTGCTCGATCGCTGGCGAAACCTGAGTCACGAGCGCATCGAAGCGGACGTCTGAGCGGCGTAACAGAAACCCGGATTCGCATCGCGCCGGCCCCCGGACCAGGCGGAGCATTGGTGCGGGCGGCGGGAGTCGAACCCGCGTTTCATGCTTGGGAAGCACACGTGATAGCCGTTATACTACGCCCGCGAAAAACGCTTTGAAACAAAGGAAAACTTTCGCCGCCGCAATCACGAATAACTACGCCGGGCGTCCAGCGCATTTTTGAGCGTCACCGAATCCGCGTAAAGCACTCCGCCGCCGCTCGGCAACCCGAAGCCGATCCGCGTGATCTTCACCTTGGTGCTGCGCGCCGCGAGCTGCTCAGTCAGATAATGGCACGTCGCCTCGCCTTCGACATCGTTGGACAACGCCAGAATTAATTCGTCAACGGCGCCAGCTTCGACGCGCGCGAACAACGCTCCGAAATTCAGATCTTCCGGCGCCACGCCTTGCAGCGGCGAAAGTTTGCCGTGCAGGACGTGGTAAACTCCGCGATACGCGCCGCTTCGCTCGAGCGCGACGAGATCCGGCACTTGCTCGACGACGCAAACCACCGCGTGATTTCGGCGGTCGTCGGCGCAGATCGCGCAGAGTTCACCTTCCGCGAGATTGCCGCACCGCGTGCAGCGTCGGACCGTGCGTGCCGCTTCCTCCAGCGCCGCCACGAGCAACGGCAGCCGCTCGGGTTTCTCCACCAGCAAATGCAACGCGATCCGCTCGGATGAACGATAACCGAGACCTGGAAGCTGTTTCAGGTGCTGCTGAAGTTTTTCGAAGGCCGTGGGCACGGGGAAATTGGTTCCGGGTTCTGAGTTCTGAGTTCCAGGTTGAGTTCCGCATTCGGCGTTCAGTGTCTCGGCGATTCCGACAACCCGGAACCCGGAAACCTGAACCCGGAACTCACAATCCCGAAGTTACGCCGCGGCCGGCCTCACATGAAACCGGGCACCTGAAATGCCGAGGTCACTTTCTGCATTTCGGCATCGTTGAATTCCTTCGCCTGCTTTGCCGCGTCCTGCACTGCCGCCAGCACTGTGTCGGCGACGAGCTTCGGATCCTCCTTGAGAAATTCCGGATCGAGCGAGAGCGCGAGGAATTTGCCGGCGCCGTTGATCTTGAGCTTCACGGCTCCGCCGCCGCTCGTAACATCAATTTCCTTCGCTTCGAGCTGCGTCTGAAGCGCTTCGATTCCGCGCTGCATTTTCTGGGCTTGTTTGAGAAGTTTGCCTACACCGGCCATGGATTAAGTGGGTTGATTTGGAGAAACGATTAATGGACGCCAACGCGCGCGAATCACGCCAAAACTCCGTCGAACCGCAATAGCGCAAGCGCGGATCTCAGAGCTTCGCCAGAATATCTGCATAGCCTTCGCGAAAGCTCCTGAATCGCGGATGCCAGCCGAGAGTGGATTTCAATTTCCCGGAAACAATGACCCGATCCGGCGTGGACGCACGTCGACCAGCCGCCGGCGCGCCGGTGAACGCCGGCACCGGAACGCCGATCTGCGCAGCCAGCCACGCCACGATCGTTTGCTTCGCGGTCGGAAAATCATCCGCGACGTTGAAGATTTCGTTGGCGACCGCGGGAGGCGCGTTCAACACCGCAAAAATCGCGGCGCAAACATCGTCACGATGAATGAGGTTCAAACGATGCTTTCCGGATCCGCTCACTTCGCCGCGGCGCACTTGCTCAAGCAAATGATGCCGCTGCGGCCCGTAGATCCCGGCGAGTCGAAGGATGAAATATCGCCGGTAAGGAAACGCGTCTGCGCCGTCCGTCCTTCCTGATTTCTCAACCGGAACGGCCGTCGTTCCAGCTTGGCAGCGGTCCGGTTGCCGGAGGATGCGCTCCGCTTCGAGCAATAATTGCGCGCGTTCATCGGAAGCCTCGGTCGAGGCGCTTTCGTCAACGAACACACCCTGGTCCTGCGGATACACGGAGGTGCTGCTCGTGTAAACCAGCGTGCCGACCGTTCCACGCCGTTGCGCCCATTTCAAAATGGATCGCATTCCGTCCACGTAACTGCGCCGGTATCCTTCCACGCCACCTCCGCCTGAGCTCACCGTGTTGAGCACAAACTCTGCGCCGCCCGCGATCTCACTATGCCAGGTCTCGGACGCCAGGTCCGCCATTACGATTTCGACGCCAGCATCGCGCAACTTGTCCGCGTGCGCGTGATTTCGCGTCAGCGCGGTCACCCGAAGTCCACGCGCGAGCGCTTGACGCGCCATCTCGCCACCGACGTAGCCACAACCGAAAATCACGAATCGTTGGTCGCGTCCGGAGTTCATCGCGGAAACAAAATCGAAATTTGAAGCATGAAGCCACACTTCCCGTTTCGAGCGGCACTGACGTTTGGTTCGCGGAAGAGTTCGTCGAGGCGAAATGCATTTCAAAAATAAATGTGCATCTCAGCCCGATCGTGGTTTCTTTTTTCCATGCCAAAAGTTCTCGTCATCCTGGCGGAAGGTTTTGAGGAGATTGAGGCCACCGCGCCGGTCGACGTGCTGCGCCGCGCCGGAGCTGAGGTTGTCATCGCCTCGATTGCAGACGGCATTCATGTGACCGGGCGCAGCGGCATAACAATGCACGCCGACACCACGCTCACTTCGGTCGAGTCACGGGACTTTGACTGCGTTTTTCTTCCAGGAGGTCCCGGGACAAAAAATCTCCGGGCCGATCCCCGAGTGCGCACGTTGGTTGCACGGCAGCACGCTGCCGGACGTTGGGTGGCCGCCATCTGTGCGGCACCAACTGTACTCATGGATGCCGGCATTCTTTCCGGCCGGCGCTACACGGCGCATTTTTCCGTGGCCGACGAACTCCCGAATATTCTCGCAACTGAACGCGTCGTCGCCGACGGGAACATTCTCACGTCGCGCGGCGCCGGCACGGCATTGGATTTTGGATTTTTCTTGATCGAGAAATTATTTTCCGACCAAAAAGCCCGCGAAGTCGCTGCGTCGATTTGTGCGTGATTGGAAAACTCGTTTGGCGCGCACCCAGCGCAGCCTCTCCGCGCAAGGCTCATCCCTTTCGCTCTCACGAATCGGCCGGAGCGGCCCCGCTCCCGAATTGCGCTCTAAAGAAGTAAAACTTTCCACTTGAGAGTCTTATTTCGCAGACTCCGCCTTAGCGTTGACGGCCGGCGTCTAGGGTTTATACCCTACATTAGCGTGACCCACCCTAATGTCATCGGTGAAGTCGCTTTCAAGCCGGGAAGTGACGGGGCGAAGCTCGAGCCAAAGAAAGTTGACGATCAAGATAAAATTTTTCCGCGCGTACGCGTGCCTTGCCCATGAACAAAAAACTTAAACTTCGCGTCCGTAATTCCGGCTTCCTCAATCTGCAATTTTTCAAGGACCTGCCGGACGGAAATCTGTTCATCGCCGAAGCCGGGCGCCAGGTGCCGTTCGCGATAAAGCGGGTTTATTTTGTCAACACGCTGGCAAACCCAAAGGCCGTTCGCGGCAAACACGCGCATCGCAAACTCGAGCAGGCGATCTTCTGTATCAGCGGATCCTTTACGCTTCACCTCGACGACGGCCGCATTCGTCAGCGCATTCTGATGAACGATCCGGCCTGCGGGATCCGACTCGGCCCGATGTTGTGGCACACGATGTCGGCGTTCTCCTACGATTGCGTGATCCTGGTGCTCGCAAGCGACCGGTTCGACGCTTCCGACTATATCCGCGACTACGATGAATTCATTCAGGCCGCACGCACCGGCAAACATCGCGCGTCGTAAGGCCGCGTTTTCTCCGCGATGAATCATGCCGCATCGGAGCCGGGCGTCCCCGTCGAGTTGTTGCTCGAAGCCGGCCGCGCGGACGCTCATTACTGGCGGGACCTTTGGCGATTCCGCGAATTGCTGGGATTCCTCGCCTGGCGCGATGTCAAGGTGCGCTACAAACAAGCGGTGCTCGGCGCCGCTTGGGCTTTGATTCAGCCCGCGATCACATTGGTGATTTTTACTTTTGTGTTCGGGCGATTGGCCAACATGCCCTCCGGCGGCGTCCCGTATCCGCTCTTGGTGCTCGCTGGACTTCTCCCGTGGCAATTATTTTCCGGCGCAGCGACAGGCGCGAGCAACAGCATCGTGGGCAACTCGCATCTGATCTCGAAAGTTTACTTCCCGAGACTCGTCGCCCCGCTTTCATCGCTGGCGGTCGCCCTCGTGGATTTCGCCTTCGTGCTCGCGTTGTTTTTTGCAACGGCGCTCTGGTTCGGCGCGTCCAATCCGGCCGCCCGCATTTTCGCCACGCCCACGTGGCATCTTCTGGCATTGCCCGTCTTCGTCGCGTTCGCCCTGCTCCTCGCGCTTGGCGCAGGGCTTTGGCTGGCGAGCCTCATGGTGAAATTTCGCGATTTTCGCTTCATCGTGCCATTCATCCTTCAAGTGGGCGCGTTTATCTCGCCCGTCGGTTTCCGCACGGATTATTATCCCAACTGGCGCGCGCTCCTGGCGCTCAACCCACTCACCGGAATCATCGGCGGATTTCGCTGGTGCCTTCTCGGCGGCGATCAATCGCTCGATCTTTTAACTCTCGCCTACGCCGTCGTGCTGACGTCGCTGTTGCTCGCGACCGGGCTGTGGTATTTTCGCAAAACCGAACGCCGGTTCGCCGACATCATATGAGCGCGATCGTCGTCGAGTCGGTGTCAAAACGCTACGAGATCGGGCGCCGCCCAGAGCATGATACGTTGCGCGACACGCTCAGCCATGGTACAAAAAATTTATGGTCGCGTCTCCGGCGGCGGACAACCGGTGCCGCGGGCGAAGACGATTTTTGGGCATTGCGCGATGTCTCCTTCACCGTCGAACCGGGTGAGGTCGTCGGCATCATCGGTCGCAACGGAGCCGGCAAGTCCACGCTGCTGAAAATTCTCTCCCGCATCACCGAACCGACGCTCGGTCGGGTCCGTCTGCGGGGCCGCGTCGCCAGTCTGCTCGAAGTGGGCACCGGGTTTCATCCCGAACTCACCGGGCGCGAAAATATTTTTCTCAATGGCGCGATTCTCGGCATGTCGCGGTCCGAAATTCGCCGCAAGTTCGACGAAATCATTGCCTTTGCCGAGGTGGACCGGTTCCTCGACACACCGGTCAAGCGGTATTCGAGCGGGATGTACGTCCGGCTCGCCTTCGCCATCGCCGCTCACCTCGAGCCGGAAATCCTGATCGTCGACGAAGTTCTCGCGGTCGGAGATTTGGAGTTTCAAAAAAAATGTGTCGGCAAGATGAAGCAAGTCGCCGGCGGCGGACGCACGGTATTGTTCGTCAGTCACAATCTCGCGGCCGTTCAAAACCTCTGCACTTCCGCGATCTGGCTGCGACAAGGCCGGATCGCGCAGCAAAGCGCCGTGCGCGACTGCATCGCGGCGTACAGCAGCGAAGGAAATCGATCGGCGGCGTTCGCGACGACGACGGGAAGCAAACCTCGCATCACTTCTGTGCGCGTGAACGACCTCGCTCTCGCCGACGGCGCGCTCGAGGTCGAAGTTGGATTCGCATCGCCGTTTGCATTCGCGCCGGTGGTCGGCGTGATTCTTTACACCAAATTCGGCCAGCCCATCAGCGGCGGAAACGGCCGGATGGCCGGTGAACACTGGCGGCCAGCTCCAACGAATAACGGCACCATTACCGCTCGCATCGCCGCGCTGCCGTTGCACAGCGACACTTATCGTGTCTCCGTTTGGCTCGGCGACGCCGCCATGGATTACGACGAAAAGCG
>Ga0070683_100002866_pt1 | contig 13818 bp, 14 predicted proteins | sample KBSC713LmetaG_FD_64662 | JGI IMG/M metagenome (GOLD analysis project Ga0070683, IMG submission 64662) | Corn rhizosphere microbial communities from Kellogg Biological Station, Michigan, USA - KBS C7.1-3L metaG | ecosystem: Host-associated > Plants > Roots > Rhizosphere ...
GACCGACCCGCCGGCAGCGTTGCCATCGAGAGGCAGCGGCTCCGCGGCCGCGCGATAGTCGTCCGGCCCGCCGACGCAGTTCCACTTCTCCGGCAGGACGACCAGGTCGGCGCCGGTCGACGCTGCGCGCGCGACGAGCGCTTCCGCGCGCTCGAGGTTCGCGGCCTTGTCGCGGCCGCTCGACAGTTGCACGCACGCGACGCGGATCCGGTCTGGCACGGTTCGAGGATAGTGCGGACTCCGGAGCAGATCCTGCGTGAGGCACGGACGATCGCGATCGTCGGCGCCTCTCCCCGGGAAGGGCGCCCGAGCCACACCGTGATGCGCTATCTCCAGCGTGCCGGCTTCCGCTGCCTCCCGGTGAACCCGACGTGCGACAAGGTGCTCGGCATGCGCGCCGTCGCCCGGCTCGCCGAGCTCGAGGAGCCGGTCGACCTCGTCGACGTCTTCCGGCGGTCGGAGTACTGCGCCGGCGTGGCACACGACTCGGCCGCGATCGGGGCGCCCGCGCTCTGGCTGCAGCTCGGGATCTTCTCCGACGAGGCCCGCCGGGTCGCGGAGGACGCCGGAATGGACTACGTCGAGAACGCCTGCACGGCCGTCGTGCACCGCTTTCTCTAGGGCTGCGGTACCCTTGCCGCTGTCCGGGGTGTGGCGCAGCCTGGTAGCGCGCTCCGTTCGGGTCGGAGAGGTCCCCAGTTCGAATCTGGGCACCCCGATTCACATCACGGCTGCCTCCTGCATTAATGCAGGAGGCAGCCGTTGAAAAGCACCCTCCTCAGCATCGCCGCGGCCGTGGCCGCTCCGGTCCTCGGCGTCTCGGGGGCGCACGTCACGGCGGACGGCGCGCCGGTCTTCCCCGTGCTCGCGTACTACCAGTGCGGAGACACGGCGCGGGCGGCGGCGTCGGCGGGCGTCGACTTCTTCGTCCAGCAGCCCTACATCGGCTGCACGTGGCAGCAGCCGAACGACTTCGCGACCGAGGCGCTGCCGTCCGGGGTCCACTCCTTCGCCGACACGTACGAGCCGGAGACCGACGCCGACGCCGGCTGGTACCTGCCCGACGAGCCGGACGCGCTCGCGCTCACGCCGGACGAGCTCCCGCAGCTCCCGCCGCCCTCCGCGACGGGAAAGCTGCGCCTCGTCGACTTCTCGCAGCACTTCTTCAGCGGCCAGGCGCTGATCCGCCCCGGCTACGACCGCAACGAGTACGCACAATTCGCTGCGCGGGGCGACTTCGTCGGCTTCGACCTGTATCCGGTCGTCAAGTTCTGCGGCCGGATCCCCCTGCTCGACGTCTTTCGTGCGCAGCACGAGCTCGCGACGATCTACGCGGCCGGCAAGCCCACGTTCCAGTGGATCGAGACCGGCCCGATGACCGGGGAGTGCCCGACGCTGCAGGTCACCCCGGCGATCGCGAGCGCCGAGGCCTGGCTCGCCGTCGCCGGAGGCGCCGCCGGGATCGGCTGGTTCACGATCGGCTGGACGCCCGCGGGCTGGACGCGCTGGCAGGTCGACGGCCCGATGCTCGCGCAGATCGCGACAACCGACGCGCGGCTGCACTCGCTCGCAGCGGTGCTCACCGCACCGCAGGGACCGGTCGACGTCGCGCCGGCGGACGCCGTCGCCGCGAGCAGCCGCACCTACGACGGCGCCGCCTACGTAATCGCGGTCAACTCGACCGATCGCCCGACGACGGCGACCCTGCGCATCCCGGGGTTACGCGCCTCCACGCTGCAGGTGCTCGACGAGGGCCGCACCGTGCGCTCGACCAAGAAGGGCGTCGTCCACGACACGTTCGCGGCGTACGCCGTCCACCTCTACCGCGCGGGCTAGCCGTCACGCAGCGCGGGATGCCCGCGCCCGGGATACGCGTCGAGCGCCTCGCCGATGCGGCGCAGGTAGGCGAGCAGCTCCTCCCGCTCGGCGGCGGTCAACCCGCCGGACACCTTCTGCTCGTGGGCGACCGCGACCTGGAACGCCTCCTCCAGCGCCTTCCGGCCGGCCGGGGTCAGGTGGAGCGTCCGGACACGGCGGTCACCCGGGTCGGCCCGCCGCTCCAGGAACCCTCGCTCCTCGAGCTCGTCGACGAGCGCGACCATGCGGCTCGGTGGGATGTGCAGGCGGTTCGCGACCGCCTGCTGCGGTTGTCCCTCGAGGAAGCCGATCGCCCGCAGGACCGCGAACTGCCGCGGCTCCAGGTCGAAGGGCGCGAGCGCCTCGGTGAACCCGCGCGAGACGACGTAACCCAGCGTCGAGAGGAGGAAGCCGACGTTCTCGAACGGCGTCGCGTCCTCGGGCTTGGGTCTGGGCACACGTTCATTGTAGACGCGGCGGAACCATTCTGATATGAACTGTTCCGTGCAGAACGATATGTGGATCTCGCGTCTTGCCCGCCTCGTGCTCCGCCACCGCCGGGTGATCTTCCTCGTGTGGCTGGTGCTCTTCCTCGTCGGTGCCTTCGCGGCGACCCGCGTCTCCAACCGGCTCACCGTCGACTTCTCGCTACCGGGGCAGCCCGGGTACGAGACGGCGACGACGATCGACCGGATCTACGGCAACGGCGGCCAGACGCCCCCGACGCTGCTCGTCGTCACGGCGCCGCAGACGCTCGACCGCGCTCGCGTCGACCGCGCGTTCGCCGCGGTGAACCGTCAGGCGCCGAAGCTCCGCATCGTGCCGGGCTCGACGACGAAGGACGGCCGGACGGCGTTCGCCTACGTGTTCTCGCCGCTCCCGAAGAGCTTCACCTCGGCGCCGGCGTCGAAGCAGGCGGAAGGACTTCTGCGCGACGCGCTGCCGGGATTCACGGTCGGGCGCACCGGCCTGCAGGAGCTCTCCGACTCGGGGAGCTCGGACGGCCCCGGCGTCTTCGCCGAGACGATGTTCGGTGCGCTCGGCGCGCTCGCCGTCCTGGCGTTCGTCTTCGCGTCGCTGCTCGCCCTCGTCCCGATGATCATCGCCGCCGTGTCGATCCTCACGACGCTGCTCGTCGTGCTCGGGTTGACGTACATCGCCGACGTCTCGTTCATCGTGCAGTTCCTCGTCGCACTCGTCGGGCTCGGCGTCGCGATCGACTACTCGCTGCTCGTCGTCACGCGCTGGCGCGAGGAGCGCGCACACGGACGGACGAACGAGGAGGCGATCGTCGTCGCCACCGAGACCGCCGGCCATGCGGTGCTGCTGTCCGGCCTCACGGTCGCGATCGGCCTCGTCGCGCTGATCGTGCTGCCCGTCCCCGGGCTGCGCAGCGTCGGCTACGGCGGCATGCTGATCCCGCTCGTCTCGGTCGCCTCGACGCTGACGCTCCTGCCGGCGTTGCTCGGCTCGATCGGGCCGCGCGTCGACTGGCCCCGAGTGCGGCACGAGTCCTCGGCCAGCCGGCCCTGGACCTGGTGGGCGCGGCTCGTCGTACGCCACCGGTTCATCGCGGCGGCGGTCGGCATCGCGGCGCTCGTCGTGCTGCTCGTCCCGGTCTTCGGGCTGACGACCGGCCAGACGAGCGCCGACGCGCTCGCGAAGTCGGGCCCTGCCTACACGGCGTATCAGCGGTTGCTCGCCGGAGGGGTTCCGGACGGGGCGCTGACGCCGATGGAGGTGCTCGTCCAGCGCGACGCCGCGTCGACGCTGCCCGGCCGGCTGGCGCACGTCGACGGGATCGCGAACGTGATCGTGCCGCGCGACGACGACCGGGACGGAAAGACGGTCGCGCTCGTCGTGCCCGAGCACCAGACGGTGAACAACACGTCGCTCGCCGTGGTGCGAGACACGCGCGACGCGCTCGACGGCGCGCCGGGCATCGTCGGAGTCGCCGGCGAGGGGCCGATCGAGCTCGACTACGAGCACGCCGTCTTCGGCAGCTTCCCGCTGATGTTCTCGGTGATCGCGCTGCTGACGTTCCTGCTGCTCGCACGGGCCTTCAGGTCGGTGCTGCTCGCCGCAAAGGCGCTCGTCTTCAACCTGCTCTCGATGGCCGCCACCTTCGGCCTGATGACGTGGTTCTGGCAGGAAGGGCACGGCTCCGACCTGCTCTTCGGCATCCCCGCGACCGGCGCGATCACGTTCTGGATCCCGCTGATGGTGTTCGCGTTCCTGTTCGGGCTCTCGATGGACTACGAGGTCTTCATCCTCACGCGCGTCCGCGAGGAGTACGACCGCAGCGGCTCGACGACGCAGGCGATCGTCGAGGGGATCGGACGGACGGGGCGGCTCGTCACGAGCGCGGCCCTGATCCTCTTTCTCGCCTTCGCGTCGCTCGCGTCGGCGCCCAACACCGACCTGAAGGTGCTCGCAACCGGGCTCGGCGTCGGGATCCTGCTGGACGCGACGCTCGTGCGCGCGCTGCTGCTGCCCGCGCTCGTCGCGGTGTTCGGCAAGTGGAACTGGTGGCTCCCGCGGCACGTCGCGCGCGTGCTGCGGACGACGCCGGAGCCGGTCTAGCCAAAGCCGTACGTGCCCGCGAACCTGTCGGCGAGCAGGCGGATCAGGAGCGACGCGGGCAGGCCGACGACGTTGAGGTAGTCGCCCTCGATCCGCTCGACGAGCGCCGCGCCCTTCCCCTGGATCGCGTAGCCGCCGGCTCGGCCCTCCCACTCCCCGGAGGCGACGTACGCCCCGAGGTCGCGCGGCGTCAGGGGCCGGAACGTGACGCGCGTGTGCTCCGCGTCGACGAGCTCCCAGCCGGGTGTGATCAGCGCGAGCCCGGAGACGACCGCATGCGTGCGGCCGCCCAGCTCCTCGAGCATGCGCTCCGCGTCGCCCGCGTCGGCCGGCTTCGCATAGATACGGCCGCCGAGCACGACGGTCGTGTCGACGCCGAGCACGGGGCGGTCGCCCGCCTGCGCGGCGACGGAGCGCGCCTTGCCGAGCGCGTGGTCGCGGACGAGCTGCTCGGCGTCCGCCTCGGGCGGATCGTGCTCCTCGTAGTCCGGAGCGACGACCTCGAAGGGGATACCGAGCTGCTCGAGGATCGCGCGCCGCTGCGGCGACGTCGACGCCAGCAGGAGCGGAGCTGCCGAAGGATGGCTCATGCCTTCCGCGCTACCCAGATCTCCTCGGCGGGCCACGTCCGCGCCCACTCCAGGTCGACGAAGTCGTAGTAGCCAGGGTTCTCCGCGCTCGCGCCCGGCTGCGGCTCGTGCAGCGCCTCGATCTCGAGCCCGTTCGCGCGCAGCAATGCGATCCACTCGCCGTGCGGCAGGTGGTACTCGATCCCGGTCGCGCCGTCCCAGCGGATCCGGTACATGCCGAACTGGTCGCGCAACAGCTCGTCGCCGACCATCTCCTCGACCGAGTCCGGCGCGGTCAGGTAGACGAGCGTCGAGTTGGTCAGGAAGACGAGCTGCCCGCGGGGGCGCAGCAGCCGCGCGGCCTCGGGAACCCACATGTAGGGGTCGGCCCAGAGCGACGCGCCGTACTCGGAGACGGCGAGGTCGAAGCTCTCGTCGGGCAGCGGGACGTCCTCCGCCGGCGCCTCGACGAGCGGGAACTCGAGGTGCGTCTTCTGCATCAGCCGCCGCGCGGTCGCGAGCTGCACGGGCGTCGGGTCAACGCCGGTGACGCGCGCACCGCGGCGGGCGAGCCACGCGCCGAAGTACGCGGTGCCGCAGCCGAGCTCGACGACGTCGAGGCCGCCGACGCTCGCCGGCAGCGCGCCGATCTCCCGCTCCGGGATGCCGAAGACGCCCCAGAGGATTCCGGGATGCGCCCACGCCTTCTCGGCCTGCGCGTCCGTGTACTCCTCGTTCGTCGCCGTCCACTCGGCGACGTTCGCGGCTATGGAGTCGGGAAGCTCCCGCTCCGACGCCGGCAAAGCCGGCACCTTCGCTCCTGGGCGCCGCGCTCCGTCGAGCCTGCGCGCGCGCGTGCAGATCCACAGGTCCTCCCCCGGCCAGCGGCGTGCCCACTCGGCGGGCGTGACGAAGTAGTACTCGTGCGTGCGGGCGTCCTCCGGCGCGCGCAGCTCCTCGAGCGCGTCGAGGCGGAAGCCGTTCGCGCGGAGCAGGCGGATCCAATCGCCGTGCGGCAGGTGGAACTCGGCGCCGGCGTAGCCCTCCCAGCGGGTCTCCCACGGCTCGAACTGGCTGCGGACGAGGCGACTCGTGATCTGCGTCTCGTCCTCGTCGGGCGTGCAGAGGTGCGCGAGCGTCGAATTGGTCAGGAAGACCAGCCGCCCACCGGGCCGAACCAGGCGCTCGGCCTCGGCGAGCCAGCGCTCCGGGTCGGCCCACAGCGACGCGCCGTACTCGGAGATCGCGAGGTCGAAGCTCGCGTCGGGCAGCGGGACGTCCTCGGCGGGCGCCTCGACCAGCTCGAACTCGATCCCGGTCTCCTGCTGCAGTCGGCGCGCCGTCTCGAGCTGCGCGGGCGTCGGGTCGACCGCGACGGGACGAGCGCCGTTGCGCGCGAACCAGGCCGACTCGTAGGCGGTGCCGCACCCGAGCTCGACGACGTCGAGGCCCGCCGGGTCGCCGACCCAGCGGTCGGGGATATTGAACACCCCCCACAGCAGCTGCTCTCGCTGCCACGCGGCCGCCGCGGACGCGTCGGTGTGCTCACGGTTCGTGAGCGTCCACTGCGCGACGTTGCCGGCTATGCGGTCGTGCTCAGCCGAGCTCATCGGCGGAGAACCAGAGCGCGACCTCGCGCGCTGCGGACTCCGGCGAGTCGGAGCCGTGGACGAGGTTGTCCGGCATCGACATCGCGAGGTCGCCGCGGATCGTGCCCGGCTCGGCGTTCGCCGGGTTCGTCGCGCCGATCGTCTTGCGCATCGTCGCGATCGCTCCCTCGCCCTCGACCACGAGCGCCCACGTCGGCCCGGAGGTGATGAACTCGACGAGCTCGCCGAAGAACGGCTTCTCCCTGTGCTCGCCGTAGTGCTCCTCGGCCAGGTCGCGGCCGGCGGTGACGAGCTTCCCGGCGACGACGTCGAAGCCGCGGCGCTCGATGCGGCCGAGGATCTCGCCGCTGTAGCGGCGACGCACCGCGTCCGGCTTGATCAGGATGAGTGTCCGCTCGACGGCCATTTCGCGTCGGGCACATTAGCGGGATGCGTCTGGACCACGTTCAGGTAGCCGCACCCGCCGGGTGCGAGGAGGCGGCGCGCGCGTTCTACGGCGGCGTGCTCGGCATGCGCGAGGTCGAGAAGCCCCCAGCGCTGGCGGCGCGCGGCGGCGTGTGGTTCGAGCAGCTGCACGTCGGCGTCGAGGAGGGCTTCGCACCGGCGCGGAAGGCACATCCGGCGTTCAGGGTCGACGACCTCGACGCGCTCGCCGCACGGATCGGCGACGTGCAGTGGGACGAGGCGATCCCCGGCGTGCGGCGGTTCTACGCGCACGACCCGTTCGGCAACCGGCTGGAGTTCCTCGAGGCGTGATCGGACACGTCCCGCAACCTGGTAGCCAGACATGTCCGGGCGACACGCCGCTCGAGTCCCTCGCCCGCGGCGCGGAGTTGCCCAGCTCGCAGAGCGCGCGTCAGCGCGCTCTGCGGCGGCGCGGCGGCTCGATGCCCGGCAACGCCACCGCCGCCGGTTCGATCGGCGTCTCGCAGTAGGGGCACACCTGCCAGAGCGCCTCGAGCGGCTGCTTGCAGTTCGAGCACGCCTGCTTGAGCTTCGTCGTGCAGATCGGGCAGACGAGGAACGACGAGCCGACCTCGGAGCGGCAGACCGGGCAGTGCAGGTCGCGCTTGGACAGCCGCTCCTCCATCGCCTTGATCTCGAGCTCCCGCTCGCGCACGTCCTCCAGGTACTCCGGCGGCCGGAAGAGCATGTACACGAACACGCCGAGGAACGGGACGATCACGCCGAGCATCACCGCGACGCCGATCAGCCACGGGTCCTCGAGCCGCCGCCGCGCGTCCTTGAAGATCCAGAAGATCGTCGCGAGCCAGAAGACGACCGCGAAGAAGATGAGCAGGTTGCGGACGGCGAGCCAGGTGCCCGAATCGAAGAAGTTCGATGCCGTCACGCTCAAAGCAGGATCCTCCCGATCAGGTACCCCGCGGCGAAGGCGCCGCCCACGATCACAACCAGCACGAAGAATGCCAGCGCGAAGACGGCGAAGCGGTCGCCGAGGCTATGGACGGTCGCCGGAGTCACTGAGCTCTGCAAGAAGATAGAGCGAGCCCGTGACGACGACGGCGCCCCGCGGGCCTGCCAGCGCGAGCGCCTCGCGGCGAGCCTGGCCCGGGTCGGGTACAGCGTGGACATCCCGGAAATAGGGTTCGCCGCGGGCGGCGAGCTCCCCTGCCCGCAGCGCCCGCGCATTCCCGGACTCCGTCGCCACGAGGATCGGCCCCAGGACGCCGAGCGCCTCCAGCATCAGCTCCGGCCGCTTGTCCGCGAGGATCGAGGCGACCACGACCCAGTCCTCGCGCGCAGGCAGGCGGGGCAGGAGGTAGCCGACGCCGGCGAGGTTGTGCGCCCCGTCCCAGATCTCGAGCGGCTCCTCGCCGCGCCGCTCGAGCCGGCCCGGGAGCGCGATGCCGTCCGCGGCATGCGGGTCGACCTCGCGTCCGAGGAACGCCTCCGTCGCGGCGACGGCGAGCGCCAGATTCGACGCTCCCGGCAAGTCGACGCGGACCGCCCCGTTCGCCCGCGCGAGCTCCGCCCACTCGGGGTCGCCCAACACGGCGACTGCGCCCGGTTGCACCACCGCGAGCTTCTCGGCGGCGATCTGCTCCCGGGTGTCGCCGAGCACGTCCATGTGGTCGAGGGCGACGTTCGTCAGCACGACGACGCGCGTGTCGAGCACGTTCGTCGCGTCGTGCCGCCCGCCGAGCCCCGCCTCGACGACGGCGACGTCGACCTCCGCCTCGGCGAATGCTGCGAGTGCGGCCGCCGTGAGGATCTCGAACTGCGTCGCGTCCTCCGCCACCGGACGCACGCGCTCGACCGCGCGCTCGAAGTCGGTTTCCTTCCCGTCGACGCGGATGCGCTCGCTCCACGCGCGCACATGCGGCGAGTAGTACGCGCCGACCCGCAGCCCCGCATCGTCGAGCAGCGCCTCGGTCAGTCGTGTCGTCGTCGACTTGCCGTTCGTGCCGACGACATGGATCGCGGGGAATGCTCGCTCAGGGTTTCCCAGCCGCGCCAGCAGCGCGCGCATCCGGTCGAGCCCGAAACCGTTCGCCGGCCACGGGCTGAGCTGCTCAACCCAGTGCGTCGAGCTCCGCACGGTACTGCTCGAGCTTCTCGCGCTCACCGGTCACCACCTCGGGCGCGGCGTTGACGACGAACTTCTCGTTCGCGAGCATCCGCTCCGAGCGCTCGATCTCCTTGCGCAACCGCGTCCGTTCCGCCTCCACGTCGCCCGAGCCGTTCTCGGTCGGCCGCACGACGGCGGTGAAGATCCGCTCCGCGTCCCCGTCGAGCGCGATCCGCACGCCGCTGCGCCTGTAGATGCGCGCGGCCGTCTGCGCGCGCTCGATCTCGCCGCTCGCCTGCTGCGGCTCCGGCCGCGGCCACGGCGCGACGATCAGCCGCGACTCGCGCCCGGGCAGGTGCGACCAGATCTCCTCGGTGACGTGCGGCAGCACCGGATGGAGCAGCTTCAGCAGCCGCTCGAGTGCCGCGCACGCCGTCGCCCGCGTCCGCGCGTCGTCCAGGCGCGGCTTGATCGACTCGAGGTACCAGTCGCAGAAGTCGTCGAACGTCAGGTGGTACAGCCGCTCGGCGGCGTGCGAGAAGTCGAACGCGTCGAGATCCGCCTCGATCTCGGCCCGCGTCACGTCGATGCGGGCGAGGATCCAGCGCTCCTCCTCGCTCGCAGGCTGCGCGTCGGGAGGCTCTGCGCCCGCCATCAGCAGCAGCCGCGACGCGTTCCAGAGCTTGTTCGCGAGCCGGCGCCCCTCCTCGATCTGCTGTGCGGCGAAGCGCACGTCCTGCGTCGACGACATCTTCAGGAGGCCGTACCGGGTCGCGTCGGCGCCGTGCTGCTCGATCAGCTCGAGCGGGTCGATGCCGGTGCCGAGCGACTTGGACATGCGGCGACCGTCCGGCGCGAGCACGGTCGAGTGGATGATCACGTCCTCGAACGGGATGTCGCCGATCAGCTCGAGGCCGGCCATCACCATGCGCGCTTCCCAGAGGAAGATGATCTCCCGCGCGGTCGAGTTGACGTCGCCCGGGTAGTAACGCCGCAGCTCCTGCGTGTCGTCGGGCCAGCCCAGCGTCGCGAACGGCCAGAGCGCCGAGCTGAACCACGTGTCGAGCACGTCTTCGTCGCGCGTCAGCTGCGTCGAGCCGCACTCGGCGCACGCCTGGGGCTCGGTCTCGGCGCACGTCACGTGCCCGTTGTCGCAGTACCAGATCGGCAGCTGATGGCCCCACCAGAGCTGCCGCGACACGTTCCACGGACGGATGCTCTTCAACCAGTCGAGCGCGACCCGGTTCTGCACCGGCGGGTGGAACGTCACGCGGCCCGACTCGATCGCGTCGATCGCAGCGGCCGCCATCGGCTGCATGTCGCACCACCACTGCAGCGACACCAGCGGCTGGATGCGCGTGCCGCTGCGCTCGCAGTGGCCGACGGCGTGCCGGTAGTGCTCGCGCTTCTCGAGCTGGTCGTTGTCCTTCAGCCACTGCACGACGAGCTCGGCCGCCTCGTCCTCGGTCAGCCCCTCGTACTCGGACGGGATGTCCCCGGTCATGCGGCCGTCGAGCCCGATCACCGTCAGCTCCTCGAGCTGGTGGTCGCGGCCGATCTCGAAGTCGACCGGGTCGTGCCCCGGCGTGATCTTCAGCGCACCGGTGCCGAAGGAAGGATCCACCCGCTCGTCCGCGATGATCGGCACGGCCCGGTCGACCACCGGCACCTTCACGTCCTTGCCGATCAGGTGCGTGTAGCGCTCGTCGTCGGGATGCACCGCGAGCGCGACGTCCGCGAGGATCGTCGCGGGACGGACGGTGGCGATGGTCACGAAGCCCTCGCCGTTCAGCAGCGGATAGCGTGCGTACGTCAGCGTGTCGTCCACGTCGATGTGCTCCACCTCCAGCTCGGAGATGGACGTGCGGCAGTCGCTGCACCAGTTGACGATCCGGTTGTCGCGGAAGAGCCAGCCGCGCTCGTACAGGTGCACGAAGAAGCGCATGACCGCGCGCACGTAGCCGTCGTCCATCGTGAAGCGCTCGCGGCTGTAGTCGAGCGAACAGCCGAGCCGCCGGAACTGGCCCATGATCACGCCGCCGTACTCGTGCAGCCACTCCCAGACACGCTCGACGAAGGCGTCGCGGCCGAGCTCGAGGCGCGACGTGCCCCGCCCGCGCAGCTCGCGCTCCACCACGGCCTGCGTCGCGATGCCGGCGTGGTCGAAGCCCGGCTGCCACAGCGTGTTGAAGCCGCGCATGCGGTGCCAGCGGATCAGGGCATCCTGGATCGACCCGTTCAGCGCGTGGCCCATGTGCAGGGCGCCCGTCACGTTCGGCGGCGGCACGGCGATCACGTAGGTCTCGCCGGGCGCGTCCACGTCGGCGCGGTAGAGGCCTTCCTCCTCCCAGGTGCGCTGCCAGCGTTCCTCGACGCCGTGCGGTTGGTAGAGAGTCGCGAGCTCCATCAGGCACCCACCTTATTGCGGGGCCGGGGGCGAGGTGCGGGGTCAGGCAGCGACTATGCCTTCAGGATGCCAGGACGTCGTCGCCGGCGCAAATCCGCCCACCGCGCAGGATGTCCGCGCGCAGCCCCGCGCGGTGGACGAGCGGGCGAAGCAGGCCGGAGCCCGAGAGCCGCTCCAGGTGCGCGCACGGCTCGCAGAGGCGGCGCCCCACGCACTCGGCCGCGCCGACGCTGAACCTCCGCCCCACCAGGGCGTTCAGCTCGATCCCGCGCGTGACGACGTTCCGGCGCGCCCGCTCCCACGGCAGGCCGAGCTCCTCCAGCACCTCCGCCTCGACGAGCGTCAGCTCGTAGCCGCGGCCCGGGCCGCTGAACGTCCCGCGACCCTCGTGGTAGCGGTCGCCCTCGAGCCCGCGGCCGGCGACCGCCTCGACGGCGTCGACGCGGACGAGCGGCGCCTCTGCGTCGGGCGCGACGAGGAGGCCGGCGACCGTTCCGGCGAACGAACGGCGCGCGGGGGGCGGCTCGATCGGCAGGTGCACGTCGAGCGGCGCCACGAGCCAGCCCTCGTCGATCGTCCCGCCGCTCGTGAGCGCGCCGTACGGGTCGTGCAGCGGGCCCGAGGGCGAGCCGAACATGACGACGACGTGCTCGCCGGCGCGCGCGAGCCAGTGGCCCGGCCAGGAGAAGTCGCTCGCCCCTGCGATCGGCACGAGCCCGAGGTTCCGCTCGGCGAGCCACTGCCGGTAGAAGAGGAGCGGCTCGCCCTCCGGCTCCGGTGGGCGCATGCCGAGGACGACCTCGAGGCAGTCGCGGAGCTCGTCGCCGCTCAACGGCGGGCGGCGCGGCCGCGCTGCCAGTCCCGCGGCTGCGCGCCGACCTGCTCGAGGATCGTCTCGAGCAGGTGGAAGCTGGAGAGCACGTGCTCGCGGGCGAGCGCCCGTGCCCCGGTGGCGCTGCGCGCGTGCAGCGCCTGCTTGATCGCCCGGTGCTGCTCGGCGTTGCGCGCGTACAGCTCGTCGATCGAGTGGTCGCCCGGAGCCCACACCGCGGGGCCGGAGAACGACCGGCGCGCGCTCTTCGCCAGCTGCTCGACGAGCGGCAGGTCGGCGGCGAGGTAGATCACGTCGTGGAACGCGTGGTTCGCGCGGACCCACTCGCCCATGATCGAGCGCCGCTCCTCGCCCGGCTCGCGCGAGCGGAGGTCCTGGGAGATCTGCGCGAAGCGCCGCTCGTTCTCGTCGAGCTCCGCGAGCAGCTCCGGCGTCATCTTCCCCGCGGCGATCTCGGTCGCGAGCCCCTCCAGCTCGGCGCGCACGAGGAACGCCTCGTGCAGCTCGTCACGCGAGAGCGTGCGGACCCGCACGCCGCGGTTCGGGACGAAGGAGACGAGACCGAGCGCCGCCAGGCGGCGCAGCGCCTCGCGGATCGGCGTCCGCGAGACGTTGAACTGCTCGGAGAGCTGCTCCTGGCGGAGGACCGTCCCCGGCTCGAGCTCGCCGGAGACGATCGCCTCCTCGATCACCAGGGCGATGTCGTCCGCTTTCGTCGAGTCGAGGCTCACGCCCTCGATGTTAGTCCTGCTCGTGGTCCCGTTCGCAGAAGTCGGGGCAGGTGCACTCCGCCTGCTCCGCCGTGCAGGGCTCGTCGGCGGCGTCGGTGATCTCGAGGGTCTCGACGGTGGTCTCCATCAGTCCTCCAGTCGGTCGTAGGCGGGAACGGTGAGGAAGTCGAGGAGCTCGCCGGCCAGCGCGAGCTCGAGGAAGAGCTGCTTCGCCTCCGCGCCGGCGTCCACGCGTTCGGCCTCCGCGCGCACCTCGTCGGCGGTGAAGCGGCCGTCCTGCACCCACTGCCAGACCTGCGAGCGGGAGATCTCGGCGGTCGCCGCGTCCTCCATCAGGTTGTCGATCGCCGCCGCGCCGACGCCGTGCAGCCACGCGTCCAGGTAGCGGATCCCGACCGAGACGTTCGTGCGCAGGCCCTGCGGCGTGATCTCGCCCGGGGTGTCCGGGATCGAGAGCAGGTCGGCCTCGCGCACGTCGACGTCCTCGCGCAGCACGCCGAGCTGGTGCGGCGCGGGGAAGCAAGGCAGGGCGACCGGCACGAGGTCGGGATGCGCGACCCACGTTCCGTCGAAGCCCTGCCCCGCCTCCCGCTCTTTGTCCTCGCGCACCTTCGCGAGCGCAACGCGGTTCACGTCTTCGTCCTTCCGCGACGGGATGAACGCCGCCATGCCGCCGATCGCGTGCGCGCCGTGCGCGTG
>Ga0070683_100002869_pt1 | contig 13809 bp, 14 predicted proteins | sample KBSC713LmetaG_FD_64662 | JGI IMG/M metagenome (GOLD analysis project Ga0070683, IMG submission 64662) | Corn rhizosphere microbial communities from Kellogg Biological Station, Michigan, USA - KBS C7.1-3L metaG | ecosystem: Host-associated > Plants > Roots > Rhizosphere ...
TCCTCTCCGGCCGGGTGGCGCTGACCCTCGACAACAGCGGCCTCTTCTCCGACCTCGAGCGGGCCGAAGCGGCGCGCGCCGAGATCGCCGAAACGCTTCAGCGTGGCCTGATGCCACCGCCGCTGCCCCACATTCCGGGCTGGTCGCTGGCGGCGATGTACCGGCCGGCAGGGGCGGAGAACGAAGTCGGCGGTGATTTCTATGACGCCTTCCCGGTCGCCGACGGCTGGATGCTGGTGATTGGCGATGTCACCGGCCGGGGCGCCCAGGCCGCCTCGATCACGGCGCTCGCCCGTTACACGCTGCGCACCGCCGCGGCCCTCACCAACGATCCGCAGATCGCCTTGGCAACGCTCAACCGGGCTCTGCTCGCCCGCCGCGACACCTCCCTATGCAGCATGGCCGCACTCACGCTCAGCGACGACCCGAGCCAGCCGGTGCGCATGGCCGTGGCCGGCCACCTGCCACCGCTCCTCGTCGACGGCGACGAGGTGCGCGAGGCGACCGGCAGCGACCAGGTGCTGGGGGCGTTCGCCGACGGCGAGTGGCAGATCGCCGAGAGTCAGATCGAGCCCGGCCAGCAACTGGTGATGACGACGGACGGCATAGTCGAGGCCGAGGGCGAGGACGGGCGCTTCGGCGAGCAGCGGCTGCGTACCGAGCTCGCCGGGGCAGGCAACCCGGCGGGTGCAGTGCAGCGTCTCGAGGGTGCCCTGCGCTCATTCACCGCTGACACGCTCGACGACGATGTGGCGATTCTCGCGGTGGCTCGTTCTGTGGGCGGGAAGGCTCCGCCGGCCCTGGTCGGTGGCTATGAGCCGATGGCTAATTCGCCGGAGAGCCTGGTCGGGCGGCTCTTCAACGCCTTCAACCAGCGTGACCTCGGCCAGATCGTCGAGATCTGCTCGCCCCGCATGGAGTTCTTTGCGATCACCGCCGAGGAGGTTGGTCGCGATGCGCCCTACGTCGGCCCCGAGGGGCTGCGCGACTACCTGAGCGATGTCGAACGGTTCTGGGAAGAGCTGCTGATCACGCCGGGCCGGGTCGAGCGACGCGACGATCGCCTGCTCGTCCTCGGCCGGGTCTTCGTCCGTAACCGCGAGCTCGGCATCCGCGACATGCCGGTTGCCTGGATCTGGCAGTTGGAGGGCGGGTTATTCGTGCGCGGAGAGGTTTTCGCCGATCCCGACGAAGCGGTCAGCCGCTTCGCGCGTGCGCCGGCTTGAGCGCCGCGAGCACTTCCTCGGCCAGCTGTGAGCCGTCGTCGAAGTGCAGGGGGGTAGCGCTGACCCTCAGCACGACGCCCTCTTCGTCCACTTCCTCCAGCGAAACGCTCGGCGGGTAGCGGGTTGGTACCCGGATCGCCGTCAGCAGTTGCTCCTCGATTCGGCGCGGGCTTGCCTCGTGAGAGAAGCGGGCCTTGAGGTCTACCTTGGGCGGCTCACGCAGCGGCACGACCACGAGGCTGATCAGCACGCTGTTTGGCACCTGCAGGCGGTCCGCGCCCTGCACCAGGGTTGCGTAGAACAGGCCGAGCGAGCTGACCGTTCCTTCCAGCGAGCCGGCCAGGGCGCCGCCGACCAGGCGCACGCGTTCTCCCACCCGGAACGGCCGCGTGCTCTGCAGGACGATGCCGGCGAAGAGGCTGCCCAGGGTCTGCTGAGCTGCAAGGCCGAGGACGATCGCGGTGAAGGCGCCGCCGACCGCCAGGGTGGCGGCAGTGACGCCGGCGATCCGCAGCGCCAGAATCACCACCCCAGCCATCGCGAAGAGGCGGATCAGGAAACCCAGGGTGCCGGCGGTTGCCGGGTCGACGCGGCGGAAGAGGCGGGGAGAGAGCCAGCGCACCAGCCAGTGGCTGCCGGCCGAGCCGACGATGATCAGGATCAGCACGGTCGCCGCTCGCACCCAGGAGCCGTAGCCGGGAAGCAGCTCATGGCGCCTGTAGTAGACGACGAGTACCGCAGCGAGGACGGTCAGTGCGGCCAGCAGCCCACCGAGCGCGCGGCCGGGCGAGGCCGGCTCGAGCTCATGGCTGAGTCCGACTTCCTGCCAGGAGTGAGTGCGGGTCTCGAACAGCTCGCGGTTCAGACGCCGCCGCGGTGGGGGCATAAGTGGGGCGTTCCTTCTCGGTCGGATGGGCGCGCTCTCAGGGGCTACCCGCAGGTAGTTCATGGAAACGACCGTTTTGTGGCCAGGGCCCACGGGTAGCGTTGGCCTAAGACGAGACGGTTATGCTCGCTTTGCGGGGGCCACGGCTCTCCAGCGGGAAGACAACGCGACGATGCCAAACGGTTCTATGACCAACGAGAAGCCGACCGGGCTTCAAATCAAGCTACCGGCGAAGGCCGAGAACGTTGCGGTCATCCGCCACGCCCTGGCCGGTCTGGCCGAGGAGATCGGCATGGACGAGGCTGCGATCGCCGACCTCAAGACGGTTGTAACCGAGGCCTGCATGAACGTCGTCGTTCACGCCTACCCAGAGGGCCTGGGGCCGCTCCTGATCGAAGCCGAACCCGACACAGACGGCCTCACCGTGAGGGTCAGCGATAGCGGTGCTGGGATCAGCCCCCAGGCCAACCCCGAGCGGGAGAGCCTCAAACTCGGTCTCTCGCTGATCGCCGCCCTCTCCAGCAGCTTCAGCATCTCCGGTGGCCTCGATCGCGGCACCGAGGTGATGATGCGCCTGCCGCTTCACGGCGGCGGCGCCGGCAGCAACGGTACGGAGGAGGCGGAGATCTCGGTGGAGACCAGTGGCGCCGAGGTGACCGTGGGCCGCGCCGAGCTGCTCGAGCCGGTGTTGGCGCGCCTGGTCGGTGCCCTCGCGGCCCGGCGCGACCTGTCGATTGAGCGCGTTTCCGATGCGGTCCTCGTGACCGACGCCATCGCCGAGGCGGCGCCCGGCCGCTTTTCCGACGGCCGCGTACGGGTCGGCCTCGGCGAGAGCGATGACAGGCTGGAGCTGAGGCTGGGACCGATGGAAAAAGGCGCCGCGGCGGAAATCCGGCGCGAGCTCGAGGTGCCTGGCGTGGGGGGCTCGCTCGAGAAGCTCGCCGATGAGTTGGCTATAGACGAGTCGGGCGACGGTGATTACCTGATCGTTCGCTTCGCCGGCCTTGCCGCCGCCTGACTAGTCGCGCTCCTCTTCGAGTCCGTGTTCCTCCTCGATCCGCTCGCGGATCCGGGCCAGGGCCCGTCGCAGGATGCGCGAGACGTGCATCTGGGAGTGGCCGATGCGCTCGGCGATCTGGGATTGGGTCATGTCCTCGACGAAACGCAGCCGCAGCACGACCCGCTCGCGCTCCTCCAGGTAGGGCAGTGCCGCCTCGAGCGCAATCCGCCCCTCGACCAGCTCGAAACGGTCGTCCTCTTCGCCGACCCATTCCGAGGGGGGCGCCTCGTCGGAGTCCTCGGCCCCGGCGGGCCGGTCGAGCGAGAGCGGACGACGGTTGTGGTTGGCCTCCATCACCTCGAGCACGTCGGTCTGCTCCAGCCCGAGCCGCTCGGCGATCTCGCCGACCGAGGGCGAGCGTTGCAGCTTCTTGGTCAGCTCGGTAACCGCTTTGTCGACTTCGGCCATGCGATCGTGCAGCCCGCGAGGGACCCGTACGGTCCAGACCCGGTCGCGGAAATGGCGCTTCAGCTCACCGAGGATCGTCGGCGAGGCGAAAGCGGTGAAGGGGATGCCGCGCTCGGGATCGAAGCGGTCGACCGCGTTGAGCAGGCCGAGGTTGGCGACCTGAAGCAGATCGTCGAAGGACTCGCTTGCGCCCCGATAGCGCAGGGCCAGGCGCTTGGCGAAGGCCATGTTGCGGCGCACCAGCTCTTCGCGCACGGCGGGCTCGTGGTCGCGAGCAAAACGCTTCCAGAGCTCGCGTTCCCCGACCAGCTGCTCGCCTGCCCCCAGGGGGGCCGAGCCTACGGCGCTGTCGTCGGTGTCGCGTTTAGCTGCCATCGGTTTGAAGCACGGCGGTTGACGTAGCAACCGGCTACATGCCGCCCTCGAGCCCCCTCCCGGGCCGTGCAGCTACTCACCATCAAAGTTATCAGGGCCCTTTGGGTGCGTACTGGTCGTGGCGCAACCGCTTCACACGCCCCTCTGCCACGGCCTCACGAAGTGCGCCGCGGAAGCGGCCCGGCCCCCAGTAGCGGCCGCCGACGCGGCGGGCGAGCTCCTTGCGGCTGGCGCTGCCCTTCTCGTCCAGCGCTCACTCGAGGATCTCGATCTCGCGATCTCGGTCCGCTCGGTTGGCGGAGGGCGCCCAAAGAGGCATGCCCCGCGAACCGGCGACCGTGGTCCCGCCGGGCTGCGACGAGCCTCCCGGCGCCCCGCGCGGTCTGTCCGTAGCCGCTCGCTCCTTCGCCTCTGCCTCTCCCTCCCTGCTCTCGGCTTCCTCGCCCTCGGCGGTAAGCGGGGTGGCGATGTCCTCCAGCTGCTTCTGCTCGGCCTTGACCCCGAAGAACAGCTCGGCGATGCCGCCGATCGCCATCACCACGGCGCCGATGAAGAAGCCGGTGGCGACCTGGTCCTGGCTGCCGCTGGCGATCAGGTGGCCGAAGAGCAGTGGGCCGGCGATGCCGCCCGCCGCCGTGCCGACGGCGTAGAAGAAGGCGATCGAGAGCGCCCGCGTCTCCATCGGGAAGATCTCGCTGACGGTCAGGTAGGCGGAGCTGGCGCCGGCCGAGGCGAGGAAGAAGATCGCCAGCACGAAGGCCATGAAAGACCACGTGGTCAGCGAGTTGCCCAGCAGGAGGATCGCGAGCACCGCGGTCAGGGCGGCCGAGCCGAGGTAGGTGAGGGTGACCATCGGCTTGCGACCGACGGTGTCGAAGAGGCGCCCCAGCACGAACGGCCCAAGGAAGTTGGAGAAGGCGAAGATCGCGATGTAGATCGGCACCGTGCCCGAAGCGACGTCGAAGAATTCGCCGAGCAGGGTGCCGAGGTCGAAGGTGACCGCGTTGTACATGAAGGCCTGGCCGATGAAGAGGGCGAAGCCAAGCGCCGTGCGGCGCGGGTATTTGGTGAAGGCGGTGCGGGCGATCTCACTCAGCGGGATGCGCTCGCGCTGCTTGACCGTGAGGCTGTCGTCCACCGAGGAGAGCTTTTCGCCGGTCTCCTCTTCGACCGAGTGCTCGATCTGCCCGACGATCTCCTCCGCCTCGTCGTCGCGGCCGTGGATGAAGAGCCAGCGCGGGCTCTCGGGCACGTTGCGGCGGACGAGCAGGATGCCGACGCCAAGGGCGGCGCCGATCCCGAAGGCAAGTCGCCAGCCGATGTCGGCGGCGAAGAGCGCCGTGTCGAGCAGGGCGATCGAGGCGATCGCGCCGCCGGCGGCGCCGATCCAGTAGCTGCCGTTGATCATCAGGTCGACCCGGCCGCGTACGCGGGCCGGGATCAGCTCGTCGATTGCCGAGTTGATCGCCGCGTACTCGCCACCGATGCCGGCGCCGGTGAAGAAGCGGGCGATGAAGAAGTAGAGGGGGCTGAAGGAGAAGGCGGTGGCGATCGTGGCGACGATGTAGACGCCCAGCGTGAGCAGGAAGAGCTTCTTGCGGCCGAAACGATCGGTGAGCTGGCCGAAGAAGAGGGCGCCGAGGCAGGCGCCGGCGACGTAGAACGCGGCGGCGGTGCCGATCTGACTGGCGTCGAGCACGAGGCCGCTGCCTTTTTCGGTCAGGCGCTGGCCGATGCTGCCGACGATCGTCACCTCGAGGCCGTCGAGGATCCAGACCGTGCCCAGCCCGATCACGATCATCCAGTGGAATTTCGACCAGGGCAGACGGTCGAGGCGCGATGGAATCCGCGTCTCGATCATGCCGAGGTCGGCAGCCGAATCTCTCCCTCCGTCGATCATGCTCAGACAGCCGTTTACCCGGACTCCGGTTACTTCATGCGACTTGCGTGGTTGCTCGCTTACCTGCCGGGTACGCAATGCGTGGCGGCGTTAGGCTCCCGCCGACTTCGAATATCGATCAAAGGAGACGCCAGATGGCCTTTTCGGTTCCCGACCTTCCCTACGCCTACGACGCGCTCGAGCCTCACATCGACGAGGCAACGATGCGCGTGCACCACGACAAGCACCACCAGGCTTACGTCGATAAAGCGAACGCCGCCCTGGAGGGAACCGAGTGGGCCGACCGCGAGGTCGAGGACGTGCTCCGAAACCTCTCGAGCCTGCCCGGCGACAAGCAGGGCCCGGTGCGCAACAACGCCGGCGGTCACTACAACCACTCCCTCTTCTGGCAGATGCTGAGCCCCGACGGTGGCGGCGAGCCCAGCGGTGAGCTGGCTTCGGGCATCGAGCAGGCCTTCGGCTCCTTCGACTCCTTCAAGGACGAGTTCAAGAACGCGGGCATCGCCCGCTTCGGCTCCGGCTGGGCCTGGCTGGTCAAGGACAGCTCCGGCCTCGCCGTCGTCTCCACTCCCAACCAGGACTCGCCAGTCTCAGACGGCAGCGTGCCGCTGCTCGGCTGTGACGTCTGGGAGCACGCCTACTACCTGAAGTACCAGAACAAGCGCCCCGACTACATCGACGCCTTCTGGAACGTCGTCAACTGGAACTACGTAGCTGAGAGGTTTGCTCAATAGCGGACGCTGCAAACCGGCGCATCTCGGGGTCTTCGGTCGTCCGGATCGGGTCACGCACCAAAGTGCGCTCCCCTCACCGTCCTCCCTGCATCCCCCGACCTGCTTGGTTTTCGCGCCCTTTCTAGGGACTAACTAACTGGAATTGCCGGCCGCGCTGCCTCGGGAAGGTGGCGCGGCTCAGCGTCCGGCTTAGGTGGGATCAGGCTCATTGCGTGCTCGGCCTTTGCGGTGATTGTCAGGCTGGGGTTGACGCCGGGGTTGGCGGGGATTGCGGCCCCGTCGGTGACCAGCAGGTTCTCGTAGCCGAAGACGCGGTTGCCGCTGTCGACGACTCCGCTCTCCGGGCCCTCGCCGACGACGGCGCCGCCGAGGATGTGGGCGGTCGAGGGGATGTTGCGGACCGACTCGGTGATCGCGCTCTGGGCGACGCCGCCGGTGCGCTGCTCGAACCAGCGCGCCACTTTCTCGGCGGCGGGGATGTAGGTCGGGTTGGGCCGTCCGGGGTCCTGTGCGGTCTGCAGGCGCACGCCCTTGCCGAAGATCTTGCGCTTGGGCCGGAAGTGCATCGCGGCGTCAACCGTCTGCATCACCAGCAGGATCACGGTGCGCTGTGACCAGCGGTGGGGGATCAGCATCCGTGCCGTGCGCAGTGGGTGGCGCAGGATCGCCGCCAGCCACTTGATTGGCCGGGTCAATTTCGTGCCGGGGCCGGTCATCGCGGTGAAGGTGCCGGACATCGCGTCGCCGCCGGTGCCGTAGGTGACGACCTCGATGTGGGTGTCGGGGTCGGGGTAGATGCTCGAGGTGATCGCGACCGAGCGGCTGAAGTCACGCTCGTCGTCGGGCGCGGTGACCGACTGGATCGACTCCGAGTTGGTGCGGACCAAGGCGCCGAGGCGGTCCGAGATCCGCGGCAGAGCACCGCTGTGCCGGCAGTTGGCGAGCAGGTTGTTGGTGCCGAGGGCGCCGGCGGCGACGATCACGCCGCGCGCGGTCTGGGTGCGCCGCCGCTTGCGCAGCAACGAGCCCGAGCGCTCGCTCGTGATCGCGTAGCCGTCCGAGCCGTCGGCGGCGCCGAGCGGGCGGATCTCGGTCACCTGGCGCTCGGGCTGGATCTCGACCCCGAGCTTCTCGGCGAACCAGAGGTAGTTCTTCATCAGCGTGTTCTTCGCCCCGTGGCGGCAGCCGACCATGCAGCTGCCGCAGCGCATGCAGCCGGTGCGGTTGGGCCCCTCGCCGCCGAAGAACGGGTCGGAGACCTCGACGCCCGGTTTGTCGAAGAAAACCCCGACCCGGGTGTTGGTGAAGGTCTCGCCGACGCCGATCTCCTCGCCGTATTCCTGCAACAGCTTGTCGGCAGGGCCGATGCCTTCGTACTCGACAACGCCGAGCATCCGCTCCGCCGTGTCGTAGTGGGGTGCGAGCTCGCGCTCCCAGTTGCCCAGCTCCTTCCACTGCGGGTCCTCGAAGAAGGCTGGGCGGGCACGGTAAAGCGTGTTGGCATAGCCGAGACTGCCACCGCCGACGCCGCTACCGGAGACGATGAAGACGTCTTTGAAGAAGGTCATTCGCATCACGCCTCGGAAGCCGAGCTTTGGGAACCAGAAGTAGCGACGCGGGTGCTTGAGGTTCGACTCGGCGAAGTCCTCGTCGCGAAAGCGGCTGCCGCACTCCAGCACCGCAACCTTGTAACCCTTCTCGGCCAAGCGCAGGGCGGAGACGCTGCCGCCGAAGCCGGATCCAACTACCAGCCAGTCGTAGTCGTAATTCACGCCGGGCCTTGGTGTGGAGGCTTTAAGCCTCGCCGGGCTCGAGCGGCCGGAAGTCCGAGGTCCTGGCTCCGCAGACGGGACAGAACCAGTCTTTGGGGATTTCCTCGAATTTAGTTCCGGGCGGGATGCCGCCGTCGGGGTCGCCGATCGTGGGGTCATAGATGAACCCACAGCTCTCGCAGATCCAGAGGGTTTGCTCGGTTGCCGTTGTCATAGCAACAAGGTTAGAGGGCGCTTAGTCTTTGCTGAAGTCGACTGCCACTGGTTCGCGATCCGCGGCGTTTTCGATCTCGAAGTACTCACGTTTGGTGAAGCCGCCCTGGTTGGCGATGATCGAGCCGGGGAACTGCTGGATGTCGGTGTTGTAGGACTGCACGTTGGAGTTGTAGATCCGCCGGGAGGCCTGGATCTCGTCCTCGAGCTCGGAGAGGTTGCGGCTCAGCTGCTGGAAGTTCTCGGTGGCGCGCAGGGTCGGGTAGTTCTCCGCCACGGCCTTGACGTCGGCGAGAGCCCTGGTCAGCTGCTGCTCGGCCTTGGCGGTTTCTTCGACGCCTTGGGCGGCCATCGCCGCGGCCCGCGCCTGGGTCGTCTTCTCGAAGGTCTGGCTCTCGTGCTCGGCGTAGCCCTTGACCGTCTCGACCAGGTTCGGCACGAGGTCATGGCGGCGCTTCAGCTGCACGTCGATTCCGCTCCACGACTCGTCGACCCGGTTGCGCGAGGCGATGATCGAGTTGCGCTTGGCGATGTAGTAGAGGACCGCGATGACGACGATCGCGACGACCACGATGAGGGCGATAAGCATGGGCCCATGCTACTTGGCTCACCGGCCAACTGCATAGGATCGGGGGCGATGAGCGCCAAGCAGGAAGCCCAGGATTGGGCCGAGATCGTCAGCACCTACGGCGAGCGGCACCAGCTCAAATACGAGTCGGTGGGGGGCATCAACCCGGTTGACGCGCCGGTCGCGCTCTGCGTCGGCGGCAGCAACCGCTTGACCGGCCGGCTCAGCGAGGGCTTCTGGGGCTCGTGCTGCGACGCCGACGAGAAGGAAATGGGGAGCCTCTTCAGCAAGGCCGTCCTGCCGACGGCCCTCCTCGCCAAGGCGCACATGCCCGACCTGGCGCAAGTCGTGCCTGCCTTCAACGTCGAGTCGATCGAGGGTCACGAGGTCGTGACCCAGCGCTTCGCTCGCAAGGTGGAATTCGAGTCGATCGACTTCAACAAGCGCTTCTCGGCGACGGTGCCGAAGGAGTACGACCCGGTCGCCCTGCGCGAGCTCTTCAGCCCCGGCTTCCTCAGCTGGACGACGACGATGACCGGCGAGATCGACTTCGGCATCAACGACCGCCAGCTCTGGTTCCTCTGGCGCCTGCGCGAGCGCAGCGCCGAGGAACTGAAAGCGATGCTGAAGAACGCCGGCCAGCTCTTCAAACGACTGCAGAGCGAGATGGAGGAGAGCGGCATCCACACTTATCCGCCCGGCCCCTGGCACGCCGGCCTCGAGCCATTTCCAAAGTCCTAGTCTTCCTCGAACAAACGTCCATTGGACATGGGTCCAAAGGACTCCCGTCAAGTCGCTGCCGGCCGATGGATGAGCGTGAGCGCACTCGCCGGGACAATCTCCGCACCTCTGGTCAGCAGGGCAGGCGGGATGGGTGGTACGCAGTGGCTGCGCTCGGCCCTCTCCCTCTTGCTCGCGGTCGCCATCCTCGCCGTAGCGCTGCCGGTCGCTTTCGGCAGCGGCGCCCAGGGCGCCGGCGTTGACCCCGTTGAGGTCTACGCCTCCAGCTCGCTGCTCTCGCCGGCAGCCGCCGGCACGGCGCAGCTCTCGGTATCCGGCCTGGTGCCGGGCCAGAGCCGCTCGGCGCTCGTTCGTGTCGGCAACCCCGGCTCGGCGGCGGTTCTCAGCCTTTCTTCCCAGGTCGCGGACCAGTCCGCCGGCGCGGCGCTCTCCAGCGTCCTCCTGCTGAAGGTCGAAGCGGCGGGCTCGGGCGAGACCCTCTTCAACGGTTCGCTTGCCCGGATGCACCGCCTCGGCCTCGGCAGATTTGCCGCCGGCGCCCAGCATTCCTACCGCTTCACCGTCACCCTGCCGGGCAGCGTCGGCAACGAGGTCGCGGGCTCGAGCATGAGTGCCGCCTTCGCCTGGACCGCTTCCTGACCGTTCGCATTTCGCCTTGGCCCTCAGCTTTTTGGCTGAGCCGCCGATGTGAGAGATGCATGGAAGCGATTCAAGGCAAACCCGCCGTGAGGTGGGGACGCAAAGCTAGAGGCCTTGCCGCAAGGCGAGGTAGCTCGGCTGCCGCTTTCGGAGCCCAAAATTCGAGCCCCGAAGGAGGCACTTATGTCTCGTATTTCCGTGATCCTCTCGAGTCCCCGCCATCTGCTGGGAGCGCTGCTTGTGGCGCTGCTGGCCGTTGGCGCGGTCGTTGGATCAGGCGCGAGCTTCACCTCGAAGTCCGCAAACCCGAGCAACACATTCAGCGCAGGCAACCTGGCGCAGTCCAACTCCAAGGAAGGCGCCGCGGTGCTGACCGCAACGAAGATGGTGCCCGGAACCTCGACCAACGGCACGGTGGTGATTACCAACAGCGGCGACGTTGCTGGCACGTTCACCCTCTCGAAGACGAGTCTCACGGATACGCCGGGCGCCAATGGCGGCCAGCTCTCCGGGGTGCTCAATCTGAAAGTGGAAGACGTGACCAAAGCGGGGTCGCCGATCTCCGTGTACTCGGGCAAGGTCGGCGCCATGGGTGCGCAATCGCTGGGCAGCTTCGCTGGCGGCGAAGCCCGCACCTACAAGTTCACAGTCGAATTCCCCGACGGTGGGGTCCCCGCGTCTGCGACGACGGGCGACAACGCCTACAAGGGCTCTTCGATGAGCGTCGGCTACCAGTGGGATGCCGCTTCCTGAGCGCATCTCACAGCTGGGGAGCCGGGGCGGTCAGCTGATGACCGCCCCGGCGATCCGCTCCCACCCGGCGCTGCGCTGGGCCGGCGCCGCGGCGACCGTGCTCTGCCTGGCGCTTGCCGCGACGCTGCTGGTCCCTGCCGCACTGGGTTACCAGCGCTACGTGATCGTCAGCGGCTCGATGACCGGGACCTATGACCGCGGCTCGATCGTCTACGACAAGGAAGTGCCGGTCTCCGACCTGAAGGTGGGCGACCCCATCACCTACGCGCCACCCCCGGGCGCCTCGCCGGAGAAGCTCGTCACCCACCGCATCGTCTGGATCGGTCACAACAAGTCCGGGGAAGAGATCTTCCGCACCAAGGGCGACGCCAACGAAGTGGCCGACCCCTGGACCTTCAGCCTCGATGAGCCCAACCAGGCCAAGGTCGCCTTCTCGATTCCATACGTCGGCTTCCTGCTCGCTGCGCTCTCGATCCCGACCGTGCGCATGCTGGCGATCGGCGTCCCGGCCGTCCTCGTCGCCCTGTTGATCCTCGGCGGGATCTGGCGCGACGCCGGTGAGGAGGCCCGGCGCCGCCAGGAAGAGGCGAGCCCGATCCACAGTCCGCAATGGACCGAGTAAGGCTGATCGCCGGCTCGCACCGCTGGCTGCTGCTGGCGGCGCTGGCCCTGCTCGCGCTGGCCCTCGGCTCGGCGATGTTCAGCGGCGCCAGCTTCAGCTCGAAAAGCGCCAACAAAGCTTCGTTGGCCGCCGGCAGTGTCAAGTTGAGCTCGTCGAAGCCGAACGAAGCGATCGTCAGCGCGTCTGGAATCGAACCGGGCGCCTCGCGGGAAGGCACGATCAAAATCGGCAACGAAGGCGACGTCGCCGGGACGGTGACGCTGACCGCGAGTGGGCTGACCGGCACGGCGCTCGCCGCGGTGATCGACCTCAAAGTCGATGACGTCACCAGCGGCACGACCCAGAAGTGGAGCGGCAAGCTCGGCTCGTTCACCAGCCTCGCCCTCGGCAGCTTCGAAGCGGGCACCGTCCGCACATATCGCTTCACGCTGAGCTGGCCATCGACTTCCGATGCGGCGTCGCTACAGGGGACGTCCAGCTCATTGACCTTCAACTGGAACGGCAGCTCATGAGGCTCAGGGCTCAGATCGCGCTTTCGCTCGTCGCGCTGGCAGCCTGCGTGCTCGCCATCGGCTTCTCGGCGGCCAGCTTCACCGACTCCAAGCAGAACCCGCAGACCGTCACCGCGATCGCCGATTGGACCGCACCGAGCGCCGAAGCCAGCGTGATCGCTCCGACCAGCGGCGGCACACCCGGCTACCTCAAGTCGGCGAAACCGACCTACTACGTCTACGCCAAGGTGTCTGACTCCGGCAACCCGGCGAGTGGCATCGCCTCGGTCAAGGCGAACGTCAACAACCTCACCTCCGGCCAGACCGCGGTGACGCTGACCGCCGGCTCCTACTCGGTCGGCGGCGTTTCCTACAACTACCGCAGCGCCTCGCTCACGGCCGGCACGCTTAGCGCCGGCAGCAAGGCCTACTCGCTGGCGCTGGCCGACAAAGCCGAAAACACGAGCAGCGCGGAATTCTCAGTCACCGTCCTCGGCAGCTTCGCCGCCAGCAGCTTCGCGACTGCCAACGTCAGCGGTGGCAACGAAGGCAAGCCCGAGAAAGGTGACACCGCGGTCTTCACCTACAACAGCGCGCCGCTGCCGAGTTCGATCGTCTCCGGCTGGAGCGGCGCCTCGCCGGTCAGCGTGACGGCGACGATCACGCAATCCTTGAGCAGCGACACGCTGTCCGTCTCGAGCGCCGCACTCGGCACGGTCGAACTGAAAGGCAACTACGTCTCCAAAACCGTCAACTTCACCTCGTCGACGCTGAGCTTGGAAGGGAACTCGATCGTGCTGACGCTGGGCACGCCCAGCGCGTCGGGTGATATCGAAGACGACAACGGCAGCAGGGCGCCGATCTGGAAACCCTCGTCCTCGGCCAAGGACCTGGCCGAAAACGCTTGCTCGACGGCGAGCGTGACGGCCGGCAACGAACGCCAGTTCTGAGCTCAGGCCGGGTAGTCCGGATCGCCCGGCAGGACGACCCGGTTGTCCTCGGCCGTGCCGATCACCTTCGGCAAGATCGGCTCGACCGCGATGCCGCGGTGCGCCTCGATCGCTTCTTCGGCGCTGCGGAAAGGGAGCAGCATTTCGAGCTGCTTGACCGTCGGGAAGGCGAGGGCGATCTCGTCGGCGGCCTGGGCCTCGAGGGCTCCCGCCGGCTCGAACCAGCCGGCGTCGGTGGTCTCGACGCCGTCGGGGCGCGGCGGGGTGTGAGCCGGCGCCAGGGCGAGGAAGAACCAGGCGTCGAAACGGCGCGAAACCACCTCGGGCGTGATCCAGCGTGAGAAGAGCACCAGCTCCTCGGCGGGGGGTAGGGCGATGCCAGCCTCCTCCTCGAGCTCGCGCACGGCGCAGGCTTTGAAGCGCGCTTCGTCCTCGCCGTCGCCGTCGTCGACCGCGCCGCCGGGAAAGACC
>Ga0070683_100002871_pt1 | contig 13805 bp, 14 predicted proteins | sample KBSC713LmetaG_FD_64662 | JGI IMG/M metagenome (GOLD analysis project Ga0070683, IMG submission 64662) | Corn rhizosphere microbial communities from Kellogg Biological Station, Michigan, USA - KBS C7.1-3L metaG | ecosystem: Host-associated > Plants > Roots > Rhizosphere ...
GCTTTTCAGGCGGATGTCCGGCAGAGTCACTACGACTTCGACACTGTTGCCTGGGTGCGGCAGGCCGCCGGCAGCAAAGTCGATCTGGTCTACCTGGCTGGCGTTGCGTTCTCCCATCAGCGCATCGAGGTGTCGCAGACGTTTCCCACCGTCGTGCGCCAGTTGCTGCCCGTTCCTGCCGGTTCGTTTCGCACGACGATCGTGGACTATTCGACCAGGCCGCTCGTCGGCGCCGAAGCGCGCATCGGCCTGACGTCACACGTGCGTCTCATCCCGGGCTTGCGGTTGCAGGGATTGACCGACGGCTGGTTGCTTCGACCGTACGCCGGTCTTGGCTGGTCCTTCTAAGGTCTAGTCGGCGCCGATCAGGCCGGAGCCTCTTTCCGCGATCACGTAACGTCTGACGATTTCGAGCAGCGTGTCGAAGCGGAATGGCTTTTCGAGCCATCCTTCGGCGTGGAGCGACGCACGGTCGGCGGTGGTCACGTCAGTTGCGGTAATCACAATCGTCGGCACCGCCGCCAGGTGCGGATCGATCAGCTGACGGAGACGGAAGTCGATGCCGCTCATCGACTCTCCCAACATCAGGTCAAGGACGACGAGCGCCACGGCCGTCGGTTTTTCCGCCAGCTCGCGCATGCCGTGATCCGCATCCGCAGCTTCGGTCACCATGAAGCCGTGCAACTCGAGCAGTTGCGCAATCCCCGTGCGAACTTCCGTCCGATCCTCGATGAGCAGGATCTCGCCGCGCCGCGGCGCGAATAAGGGCGAGTCCGCCTCGTCAGAGACGTCGTCACGAGTGAGCTTCGCTAGGCTCGAAACGTTCGTTGCCTGTTCCATGAAATTCACTCGTCGCGCGCGCCAAGTCCAATCGTCGTGCCATGCGACGCGTGGGGGTCAGACCCCGTAAACGGGTCGTACGGGGGTCTGACCCCATTCATAGGTCGACTCAAGGTTGCAGAAATTGATACGGGTGTGAAGAAACTACAGCCCGTCTGATCCGCGGAACGCGGCTCGGGTTGTTGCCGGTTCGACCAGCGCAAAAGCTGTTGCCGCGGCGATGCCGACGGAGATTTCCACGACGGCGAGCGCCGGCCGCGCATCGCCGACGAGGATGCCGGCGACGACGAGCGCAATCGCAAACAACGCGTCTGATGCCATCACCCAGCCGGCGGCGCGCCCGCGCGCCCACCCAAGCTCGGCCGGATAGAACCGCGACGTAAACCACAGATGCAGACGCAGCGTGATCGCGACGATCGCCCCCGCGAGCACCGCGACGAACACAGCGTTGCCCTGAGGGCCGCCAATCACGTCGCGCGCCATCCATGTCGGCCACGGCATGACCGCATAGACGATCGATACTGCCGCCTGGTGAAATTCCCACCACCAGCGCGACGATCCGATCGCCGGCGCGTCGTTACGCACCGGCTCCCTCCCAGACGGCGGATTCCGTAGCTGTTGCTCGAGCGCGTCGAGCACTTCGCGTGCGGACTGATACCGCTCCCGCGGATCAACCTGCATGCATCGCCACGCAATGCCCGATGCAGACGACAGCGCCGGCCGTGCACCCGCGGAGAGCGGGTGCTGCCCGGTAATCATCTCGGTGAGGATGATGCCGAGCGCATGGATGTCTGTGCGCTCGTCGGCGGTGCCACCCACGAGCTGCTCGGGAGCCATGTACGCCGGGGTGCCCACCGCGTCGCCCGGACGCGTCAGCCGCGTGTTGACGCTGTCCACCTGGGCGATGCCGAAGTCGACGACCTTGACCGCACCGGTGGTCGTGATGAGCACGTTCTCCGGTTTGAGGTCGCGGTGAACGATGCCGGCGTCGTGCGCCGCACAGAGCGCGCGTGCGATGTCTGCCGCAATGGAAAGCGCGCGTAACGGATCGAGCGGGCCGCGCGCGATGTCGTTGCGCAGTGTGTGTCCTTCGATGAATTCGGACGCGATGAACAGGCGCCCGTCGATTTCCTCGAGCGCGTAGACCGTCGCGACGGCAGGGTGGGCGATGGTCGCCGCGGCCCGCGCCTCACGCCTCAGCCGCTCGCGCAATGCGGCGTCACTGTCGTGTACCGGCGGCAGCGCCTTGAGCGCGACGCGGCGCCCCAGCCGCAGGTCACGCGCACAATAGACGATCCCCATTCCGCCGCGGCCGATTTCGTAGTCGATCTCGTAGGCGCCGATGCGCAGCCCGCTTGCCTCGCCCTCCGCACCGGCGATGTCGGCCGGATCGACGGCGACTGGTGTCTCGAGGAACCCTCCAACGGTGTCATGCGCGCGCAGCAGTTCCGTCACCTCGCGCGCCAGCATCTCGTCCCCGGCGGCACGCTGGTCAATCCAGCGCTGTCGTGCTTCAGGCGGTTGTTCGAGCGCTCCGGTGAAGAGCGTCTTCAGCCGCTCCCATTGATCGCGCTTCACGGCTGGGGGTGCGCCTCGTCTTCAGAGGCGCAGTCCATGGCGCGCTTCAACCACGCTCGCGCCATCGCCCACTGGCGCTTCACCGTCGCGGGCGAGCTGCCGACGGCTTCCGCAGTCTCTTCAACCGTAAGGCCGCCGAAGTACCTCAGGTCGACGATGTGCGCGAGCTCGGCGTCGAGTACGGCCAGGCGGGTCAGCGCTTCGTCGAGTGCGAGGATGTCGACGCTCGGCGTGGCGCTCAACGCCAGCCCTTCGATCAGCGTGACGCGCTGTGGTTCGCCGCCTCGCTTCGCGGCCTTGCGCGCCCGCGCGCGCTGCACCAGGATCTGCCGCATCGACAGTGCGGCGATGGCGACGAAATGTGTTCGATTAGCGAATGGACGTCTTTTTTCGGCGGCAAGCCGCACGAACGCTTCGTTCACCAGAGCCGTTGCCTGCAGCGTCTGGCCGGGCCGCTCACGGCGGATATAGCCGGCGGCGATACGGCGAAGCTCGTCGTAGACGAGCGGCATCAACGAACTGGGGTCGGGGGTGGTCGACCCCATCTTCAGCGTCGTTCGATGGTCACGCTTTCGATGACGATGTCCTTGACCGGCCGATCGCGGTCGCCGGTGGCGGTGCTGCCAATCCTGCTGACAACATCCATCCCTTCGACGACTTCGCCGAACACCGAATGCCGATCGTCAAGGTGTGGCGTGGGCCCCAGCGTGATGAAGAACTGGCTGCCGTTGGTGTTCGGCCCGCGATTGGCCATCGACAGAATGCCGGCCTTGCTGTGGCGGAGCTTCGGATGAAACTCGTCCGCGAAGTTATAGCCGGGCCCGCCGATGCCTTGTCCGAGCGGATCGCCCCCCTGGATCATGAACCCGGCAATGACGCGATGGAAAATGGTGCCGTTGTAGTACGGCCGCTTCACTTTCTGGTTGGACCGCGGGTCGGTCCATTCCTTGGTGCCTTCGGCCAGCCCGACGAAATTCTCGACGGTTCGCGGCGTTTCCTGATCGAAGAAACGAACCGTGAACGTGCCTTCTGTAGTGACGAATCGACCGTAGGTTCCCGCCAAACGTTGGCTCCTTGTGTGCACACGAGGCGTGCAGAGCTATGAGCCCAGAGGATACCACTCTCACGCGGTACAATTCCGTTCATGAGCGCCGTCACTCGACCCGCTGAAGACGACCTTCTCGATGCGGTCGCGGCCGGCGTCGCCGACGATCCCTTCGCCGTCCTCGGCCCGCACGCGGTCTCGCGCGACGGGCGCCACGTCATCGTCGTCAGAACGATGCAACCCTCGGCGGATCGCGTGGACCTCGTTGTCGGGGATCAAGTAATCCCGATGGAGCGCCGCCAGCGCGACGGCCTCTTCGAGGCGGCGGTTGACGCGGAAGGGCGGACGCCGCGCGACTTGTTCTACCGGTTGAGAATCGACGAGGCACATGACGTCCGCGAAGTCATCGATGCCTACCGCTTCGGCCAGGTGCTGACGGATTTCGACCTGCATCTGTTTGCCGAGGGCACGCATTACCGCGCGTGGGAGAAACTCGGCAGCCGCTGTCACACGGTCGAAGGGCTCACTGGAGTGCATTTCGCCGTGTGGGCTCCGAACGCTCAGCGCGTCAGCGTGATCGGAGACTTCAACAGGTGGGACGGCCGCGTCCACCCGATGCGGAAGCTCGTTCCTTCAGGCGTGTGGGAGATCTTCATTCCCGAGCTGCGCGACGGCAGCTGCTACAAGTTCGAGATTCGGACCACGGGCGGCCATCTCCTGCACAAGACCGATCCCTACGGCCGTTACTTCGAGGTGCCGCCCAACACCGCGTCGGTGGTGTTTACCGAGCGCTACAGCTGGCGCGATGCGGACTGGATGCGCGATCGGCCCTCCTTTGACGGATGGCGCGAGCGGCCGATGTCGATCTACGAGGTGCATCCCGGCTCGTGGCGGCGCGTGCCTGAGGATGGCCACCGGTCTCTGACTTATCGCGAACTTGCGGACACGCTCGTACCGTACGTGCGCGAACTCGGCTACACGCACATCGAGCTGATGCCCGTCATGGAGCATCCCTTCGGCGGATCGTGGGGATACCAGGTGATCGGGTTTTACGCGCCGACCAGTCGCTACGGCACGCCTGACGACTTCCGGTACTTTGTGGACGAATGTCACCGGCACGGCCTCGGAGTGATTCTCGACTGGGTCCCTGGCCACTTCCCGAAAGATCGCCACGGCCTCGCGGAGTTCGACGGCACCGCGCTCTACGAACACGCCGACCCGCGCAAGGGCGAGCATCAGGACTGGGGCACGCTGATTTTCAACTACGGTCGCAATGAGGTACGCACGTTCCTGCTGAGCAATGCGCTGTTCTGGCTCGAGGAGTTTCACGTCGACGGCCTCCGCGTGGATGCCGTCGCGTCGATGCTCTATCTCGACTACTCGCGCCAGGTAGGGCAGTGGATTCCGAATCAGTTCGGTGGACGCGAAAACCTCGAAGCGGTCGAGTTCCTGAAGCAGCTGAACATGCTGACGCATGGCCGCGTGCCGGGCACGATTACCGTCGCCGAGGAATCAACGGCCTGGCCCGCAGTCAGCCGCCCGGTCTACGTCGGCGGCCTCGGGTTCAGCTACAAGTGGAACATGGGCTGGATGCACGACATGCTCCAGTACATGTCTGAAGACCCGGTGCATCGCCGCTGGCATCACAACCAGGTGACGTTCTCGATGCTCTACGCCTTCACCGAGAATTTCGTGCTGCCGTTCTCCCATGACGAGGTCGTGCACGGCAAGCGCGCGATGCTCGACAAGATGCCGGGGGATCTCTGGCAGAAGCACGCCAATCTCCGTGCGCTCTACGGCTACATGTTCGCGCATCCAGGCAAGAAGCTGATGTTCATGGGTGCCGAGATCGGGCAGTGGCGCGAGTGGAACTACGACGGCAGCCTGGACTGGCACCTGCTGCAGTACAGCGAGCACGAGGGATTGCGCCGCTGGATCCAGGATCTGAACCACACCTACCAACACGAGCAATCGCTGCACGAGGTGGACTTCGACTACGCCGGCTTCCACTGGATCGATTGCTGCGACAACGAGAACAGCGTGATGTCGTTCCTGCGGCGCGCGAAAGATCCGCGGGACTTCACGGTGATCGTCACCAATTTCACGCCCGTGCCGAGGGTCAACTACCGCATCGGCGTGCCGGAAGGCGGCCGGTATCGCGAGCTTCTCAACAGCGACAGCGCGCGCTACAGCGGCAGCAACATGGGCAACGGCGGCGGCGCGACCGCCGAGGCGCTGCCGATGCACGGCTTCGACTACTCGATATCGATTACGGTGCCGCCGCTCGGCTTCCTGATGTTCAAACGCTGACCCGACTCTGCGTCTCTGTGGCGTGTCACTTCGAGAGTTGCAGGTCGGCGAGTGATGGGACGCTCGCCATTGCGCCCATTCGCGTGCAGCTGATCGCCGCCGCTGCGTTGGCGAAGCGGACGATGTCGCGCGGAGCATCGCCGCGAAGCAGCGCATAAATGAACGCTCCGCGGAAGATGTCCCCCGCGCCCGTCGTGTCAACGGCCTTCACTGCCACGCCGGGGTCTCGAATCACGTCTCCGCCGGCGACGAGCAGCGCACCGCGTGCGCCGAGCGTCACGCACAGCATCGAGTGATGCGGGCGCCGCAACTGCTGCAACGCGGCTGACAGCTCGGACTCGCCGGTCAGCGCGGCGGGCACGTGCTCCGCGAAGATGGGAATCGTCACGGCATCAATCAGCGCACGCACATCGTTCGTCGTGCGTTCGATGTCGCTCGTAACAGGTTTGCCGGCCGCGCGCGCGACGCGCGCCGCCTCGATGCTTGCGTCGAGATCCACGTCGTCAACATGGACGAGCCGCGCCGACGCGAGCGTCTCAGTGTCGATCTCGGTGGCGGCGAGTGCCAGGCGAGCGTCCCGATCCCACAGCACGATGCGCTCGCCTTCGCGATCGTCGAGCAGGATCACGGCGAATGGATTGGCCGCGTCGCGTGTGACGGCGCGCGAGTCGTCGATGCCGCGCCGCCGCAGCTCGTCGCGCATGCGGACGCCGTGCTCATCGGATCCGAACGTGCCAATGTAGGCGGTGCGCAGGCCGAGCGCCGCGCATGTGGCGAGCGCGGTCGTCACCTGGCCGCCGCAGGAGATCAGGTGCTCGGCGATGCGAAGTTTCGCGAACTCGCTGTCGGGACGTGGGTAGGCCGGAAGGCGATAAACAAAATCGACGGAGTTTGCGCCTACGCCGACAACGTCAATCACAACTCACTAATCACTAATCACAAATAGTCAGGACGCCTGCTTCCGCTGCCAGCCACGGTAGGTGCCGAGCACGCGCGTCCACTTGGCGAACTCGGCGAGATGCATCAGCGCCCGCGAGCACGCCATGTCGTCGCGACGCGCTTCGACCTCGACGTAGAACAGGTATTCCCACGGACGGCCGCGGATGGGGCGGCTTTCCAGCTTCGTCAGATTGATATCCCGCAGCGCGAACACTGACAGCGCCTTGAACAGCGCGCCGGGCGTACTCGGCAGCGCGAAGACGATCGTCGTTTTGTCCGCGTCGGCAGCGGCGGCACCGCCAATGATCGCGAACCGCGTGATGTTGTATTCGTAGTCCTGCACCGCCTCCTGCAGCACTTCGAGGCCGAACACTTCGGCCGCGCGGCGCGATGCGAGCGCTGCGGCATGCGGCAGCTTCTGTTCCGCAACGAGCTTTGCGCCCCCGGCGGTGTCGTAGACGGCCTCGACCGTCACGCCGAGGTCCTTCAGGTAGCGCTCGCACTGCGCCAGCGCCTGCGGGTGCGAGTAGACGATCTTCACGTCCGAAATCTTCGTTGCCGGCAACGCCTGCAGGCAGTGGACGACATCCAGTTCCACCTCGCCGGTGATCATCAGTTCGTGTTCGAGCAGCAGGTCGTAGTTGCGGTGGATCGTGCCGCCGATCGAGTTCTCGAGCGGCACGACACCGTGCGTCGACCGCTTCTTGACGACCGCCTCGAAGACATCGTCGAACGTCTTGCACGGCATCGTCTCGACCTGTGGTCCACCGTAAAGCAGCGCGGCCGCTTCGCTGTAGGCGCCCGGCTCTCCCTGATAGGCGAGTCTCACTGCATCTCCTTTTTCCGCTGCACGGCCGCCGCTGCCGCCCGAATGGCGCCGCCCAGCATCATCGTCCCGGACGAAATAGTGAGCAGCAGCGCCAGTGCCAACACCGGAGTCGGCGGCATGTACGGTGACCTGTTGAAGCCGACGAACACGATTACTCGAAAGATGACGGCAATCAACGTATATCGCATCTCGTCCGTCTCGGCGAACTTGGCGCAGAGATATCCACCGAGCAGTGCCATGAATGACGAGATGAGCACGCGAGCGGCAACGACCCCCGGCGCATTGAGGATGAGCGCGTACTCCTCCATCGAGTGCAGCGCGTGGCCGGCCAGCGCGTCCCCAAGGATCCGCTCGAGGAACTGCACGAACCCGACGGACATGGCGAGTGCCATCACCACACCGACCAGACCGCGAAGTACCGTCACGGGCCGGACAGCTTCACAGTTTCATCACCAGCGCGCCGATGACGTAGCCTGCCGCGGCGACGCCGAAGCCGACGACGAACATGTCGCGCCCGCTGGCCCAGACGCTGCGGCCGGTGAAGATGCTCCGCGCCGCGCCGACGGCGAAGTGCGCGAGCATGCTGATGACGAGCGACGCCCACATGGCGGCTTCGGCGGGGAGCATGAAAAACGGGATGAGCGGAATCACCGCGCCGAACGCCGTCGCCGTGCCGGTGACGAGGCCGTCGGACAACGGAGTGACGCTCGCCGGCTGGATGCCGAGCTCCTCCTGCACCTTGGTTTCGAGCGCCCGGGTCGGATCCTTCATCATCGCTTCCGCTGACGCGCGCGCGTTGTCGGGGGTGAGGCCTTTTGCTTCCAGAATGAGCGCCAGCTCTTTCTCCTCGAGGTCAGGCATCAATCGCAGCTCGTCGCGTTCGATCCCTACCTGTCGCGCCGCGACTTCAGCCTCGCTCTTCGCCGCAAGATAACCGCTCGAGCCCATCGACAACGCGTCCGCCAGCGCGCCGGCGATACCGGTGACGACGACGATGTGTGGCTCGACGGCGGCGCCGATAACGCCGGCAACAAGGCCGAAATTGGCGGTCAGGCCGTCATTGAACCCGTAGACGACGCTGCGCAGATACCCGCCGGCCGCCAGCCCGTGCCACGGCTCGCCCACGCGACCGATCGATTCCGACAGGTGCTGCGCGTGCTCGGCGGACTCGGTGGCGATGGCCACCGCCGTGTCGTGTGTCGTCTTGTCCGCCGCGCCGCGCGCCAGCCGCAGGTAGGAGCCAACCTCACGCGACTCTTCGGCAATGATCAGCGGGAGCACGGCACCGGACCCGAACAGCCGCGCCACCCCTGCCAGCATCCGCGAGCGAAGCGACGGGCGATGCGAAGGGACACGCCCGCCGTGCTCTTCGAACAGCATGCGCCACCGCTCGACATGTTCGTCTTCGACCTTCGCCAGATTGTCGAAAATGGCGCGTCGCTGTGGATTCGACTCCACACGCGCGAGCGTGCGATACAGCCACGCGGCGTCCATTTCGTCGAGGTAGTACTCGCTCCAGGCGGCTTCGACAGGCACAGCTCGATGCTATCTCGGTCGGCCTCTTTCTTGCGACGGCCAAGGAGTGGGGGATGAATCTGTATGGCTCTTGAGCAGCAAGTGACTTCCGTTGTCGATCGCATTGTGTTGCCGGGGGTTCCGAAGTCCATCGATCCGGCCAGGCACGCGATGCTCGACTATGGCGTCGCGTTCACGTTTTTCTCGCTGGCCGCGAAGTTCTGGAACTCGCATCGTCCGGCGGCGACACTTGCCATCCTTAATGGCGCGATGGTTCTTGGCGTCTCTGCGTTTACGGATTACCCGGGTGGGCTGTGGAAGAAAATCAGCTTCCCCATGCATGGGGCGCTCGATGTTGTCCAGGCCGCGACCGCCGGTCTTGGTCCGGTGCTCATGGGTTTCGCACACGACGATGAAGCGCGGGCGTTTTACGGTCAGGCGCTCAGCGAAGTGGGGGTGATTGCGGCGACGGACTGGCACGCGGAAGCTGCCTAGCTCCCCATACCGGTCACGACCGACGCCACAATCGATGCGAGCGACGCCGCAAGGCAGACGAGCGCGATCACGATGTGATCGCCGCGTTCGGGCTTGAGCGGATTGAGCACCATCGCCGCCAGGTAGCCGCCCGCAAAGCCGCCGATGTGCGCGTAGTTGTCGATGCCCGGCATGATGAACCCGTAAACCGCGAGCATCAGGATGATGCGCGTCGCCTCGGCTCTGACGATGCCGCTGCCTGTGCGGCGTCCGTAATAGAGCAGCGCACCGATCAGCCCGGAGATCGATGCCGAAGCGCCGACGGTGGACAAGCTGCCGTGCAGAAACGGCAGCGCCGGCAGGAAGAGCACGGCGCACGAGCTCAGCGTGAAACCGACGACCGCTCCAGCGGTGTAGATGATCACCGTTCGGCCCGGCCCATAGAATTCCGCCGTCGCGGGACCGAGCTGGCGCAATGCCATCATGTTGAAGAGGATGTGCAGCAGCCCGGCATGCAGCCACGCCGCACTGAGCACCGTCCACCATCGGTGGTAGCCGAACACGGGGACGGCGCCGCTTTCACCGAAAAGGAAGAGCGCCGCCGGACTGGGTCCGAGGAATGAAAGCGGACTGACCTGATTCATCATGCCGCCGCTGGCGATAAGCGTCAGCACGTAGACGACGACGCAGGTACCGATGACGAACGGCGTGAATCCGAGGTCGTTGCCGAGCGAGCGCAGCAGCGGCGCGAATCCCCACAACCCTGGATGGCGCCGGCCGCAGTTGTAGCAGGTGTCATCGTTGACGCCGACGAGGACGCCACACGAGCTGCAGATCACGGACCCGGTCCGCTTGCGAGCAAACATTCGGTCGATAATATAAGAAACGGACAGTCTCCAACTCCCACTTCCAACGTTGGATTTGGAAATTGGACGTTGGGAGTTGTAGTCATGAACCTGATAGTCGGCATCACCGGCGCAACGGGTGTGATCTACGGCGTTCGCCTGCTGCAGCGGCTGCGCGAGGCGGGTGTCGAGACGCACCTCGTGATCAGCAAATGGGGCGCGCGGACGCTGCTGCACGAAACGCCCTATACGCGTGAGCAGGTGGAAGCGCTCGCCAGCGAGGTCTATGCGCCCAACGATATGGGCGCGGCGATCGCGAGCGGGTCCTTTCAGACGGCGGGGATGATCATCGCGCCGTGCAGCGTGAAGACACTGGGTGCCATCGCGCACGGGTATGGCGACAGCCTGGTGCATCGCGCCGCGGACGTCACGCTGAAGGAACGTCGCAAGCTGCTGATATCGGTGCGCGAAGCGCCGCTCAGCGAAATCCATCTGGAGAACATGCTGAAGCTGGCGCGGATGGGTGCGGTCATTCTGCCGCCGATGCCCGCCTTTTACATGAATCCCCGTACGCTCGACGAAGTCATCGACCACACCGTCCTGCGCATGCTCGACCAGTTCGGGATCGAGGTGCCGGGGGCGCCACGCTGGGATGGCGAGATGGGCGTTAATTCTTCAACTTCTCGCGCGCGGTCCTGACGGCGCGTTCGGCGTCGTCGAGCGTCTGCGCGGCGTCTTCGGCCTCGCTCGCCACCTTCCTCGCATCCTGACGCGCGGTCTCGGCGGAAGCCGACGCCTTCTCGAAGCGCGACTCGAGGGCGGCTTTTTCCTTCTCAGCCGCTTTCGCCCGCGCAGCGGCTTCCTTCATGGCCGTTTCTGCGCGTTTCGCCGCCTTTCGGGCAGTTTCGAGCGCACGCTCCGCATCGCGCAGTTCTCTGCGCGCCTCCGCTTCTCTCGCGCGGCGTTCGGCTTCAGCTGCGCGGGCGTCTTGTTCGGCATCTCCGCTTTTTCGTTTCGGGTGCGGCTTCTGCTGGCTGAAGGGGATGATGCGCGGCGGCGCCTGGCGTTGGCCAACGCGATCGATTCCGCGTGGCACCAGTGCGGCGAGCGCTTCGAAACCTGGAGGCGCGACGTCGCCCGTAAGACGGCCTGGCTGTGGACCACCGGGCTGCTCGCCGTAGGTGGCGAGCGCCTCCAGCGTGGTCGTCACCCGCCGCATCGTCTCCGGGGATGGCGGGTGGCCGGTATCGCGCAGGATGCTCGCGGCGTGCCGGGTAAGCTCGGCAAGTGCCTCCCGGCGGGCGTCGAGAGGTGCACGGAGGTCAGCAGTTTTCCCCGCGAGCTGAGCCGATTGCGCCTTGCGGAACTGTTCACCTGCGGCGATCAATCTGTCGAAAGATTTGCGTTGTTTCCAGTAGAGCTGATTGGCCACCCAGGCGGAAACTGACGGTTTTCCGAGTGTTTTTACGCGTTCCGCCTCTTCCGCGCGCCCCTCTTTCTTCAGCTTCGCTGCGAGTGCATTCCGCGCCGAGGTGAACTCGATCAGCGCAACCTGAAACAAACTGTCGACTTCGTCTGACTCCGCCGTCGCCACTGACCTAGTCTGTCACAGGCGTTGCTTAGCCTTGTCAGTAGACAAGGAGAGAAAACGTGCAGCTCGCCCTTTACGACGGAACCGATCGACGCATAGCCAACCGGCCGCGCCGCCACCATTCCGGCCAGCGGGAAGAATCAGAGCGGCCACTTTGTGCCGCCTGTCGCGAGCGTGAGGCGCGCTACGGTTTTCGCGACCGGACGGACGACGACCCGACAGTCGAGCGTCCGCGGACCCTGTGTTTCGATTGCTTTCGGATGGAAATGGACCGCCGGCGGGCGGCCGCGCAGATGTTGGCGCGAGGCTGGAACGCCACACAGCCGGACCTGCCTCTGGCCGGAAAAATCGAAGAAGCACACCGCCGCCGGCGGCGCGCGCAAATCGCGGCGCGACACGCGCTCGGCGTGAGGTAGCTCGGGGTTAGCGGGAGGTGGGGCCTGCGGTTGGGACTTTGGGATTTTCTCGAAAGGTCTCAGCGGATCCGGCGGCCGTGAAGTTGATGTCGCGGTCTCCGGCCGTCCCGCTCACTGTGTATTGACCCCGCATCTGCAGGAAGTTCAGGCCGTTGGACAACGTGCCCTGCGCCATGGGCGTGGTGACCATCGACGCGACATCGAACTGCAGCGTCATGTCCATCAGGCGGCTCTGCCCGGTCACGGTAATTCTCGTTGGCTGCCCCTGGCTGTTGTTCGTTTCTGAAATCGTGACATTCGTCGCGTAACCAAGTGGACCGTCCGGTCCGAGCGCGCCGAGAAATCCGCGAATCCGCTCCGGATCCGCCGCTTCAGCAGGCGGGAACACTCTGCCGTAAATCAGCGACAGGTCACCCTGTTGTGCCTGACCCCACTGCCACGACACGCCGCGCCAGAACCCCCAATTGTGATCGTGGTACGCGGCGCCACGGGCAAACGAGATCCGTTCGCTCCCGCCGGCGGGCGCGCGGACGTCGAGCAAGCCGTCGAGCTGCCCGGACATCACCGGCACGACATACCCGGTCTTCCAGCCGTGCGCGCCACCGATTTCGATCGGGGGCACCAGCCGTCCTGGTGACGCCTCGACCTGCAACTGGCCGGTCACGACGCGACCATCGTTGCCGCGCAAATCCAGTTCGATTTCGTAGCGAAGACCGTCGAGGCGGATGCGGTTGTTACCGATGGTCAACTCGGGCGCTCTCAACGCGTCCGCGGGGGTGAGACGTCCGGGTGCGGAGAAGCTCTCGACGTGTCCGCCGCGATCGAGCTGCAAACGGACACCCGCGGACCGCGAGCCGTCAGCTTGAATCGGGCCGACGAGGAACGTCAGGTAAAAACGCGCGTCGCGTGCACGGCCGTTGAAATACAGCCATTCAGCCCACGAATCCTGCCACATCGGTGCGTTCGGCACCTCGTGGAACCGATCGATTTGCCGCAGCACGACTGCAGGATCCGTCTGCGTCCAGGCGACGTCATCCGGCGTGTCGCGCCACGCGGCGATCGGCGTTGTTTCCGGATCGCCCATCGCTTTCTCGACACTGGGAATACCGCCATGCGCGTCCACGCGAATAGCGCCGTTGTCGCGCAGCAGGAACAGTGCCGCGGTGTGCGACGGCCCTGCCGCGCGAACCCGATTGCGCAGTTGATTGGATTGCAGCGTACCTGACATCACCAGGCGGGCCGGAACGGTCGGCTCGAGGTTGATGATGACGTCGCCGCCGCCGACGAGATCGGGAGACCGCGCCTGCGTCAGGACAATTTCCGCGACGCCGAGGAGAATGGCCATGACGCCGACGCCGGCGCCGAACCCTGCCGCAAGCACCGCGGACCGGATCGGGTGCGCCGTCAACGACCTCAGCGCAAG